>Ga0172380_10007197_pt1 | contig 12608 bp, 11 predicted proteins | sample Leawe162metaG_FD_119747 | JGI IMG/M metagenome (GOLD analysis project Ga0172380, IMG submission 119747) | Leachate microbial communities from a municipal landfill in Southern Ontario, Canada - Leachate well 162 metaG | ecosystem: Engineered > Solid waste > Landfill > Unclassified | place...
TGCCAGATACCGTCCGAAACTGATATTGTCCGGCAATATCCCCTTCACGTTACTGTCTCCGAAGATCAGAACCGGGCTGTCCCTGCTGATCGAATCCGAGCCCTCTATGTGTTTGGCCCTGATCTCCTCCACGGGTATCTTGTCGGCTATGGCCTTGTTTCCGCCATAGGTCAGAAAGTTCCGCAAAACGGGTATCTTGTCGGCTATGGCCTTGTTTTCGCCATAGGTCAGGTAGTTCCGCAAATCACCCGGCCAGAATAAGGTTTTCCAACCCGGATTTCCGGCAGGAGTGTAAAGCAACGGCCCATGTCCAGGAGATGAAGGATTCCTGTACCATGGCCGGCGCTTAATCACATCGGCAATCACACGGGCTGCGATCATGGCTCCCGCCGGCGACCAGTGCGTGTCGTGTTTAAAAAAGACCGGATCAGTGGTCTTGTGCTCGATGAAGGCAGGCATGAGGTCAACCACTGTAACGCCCTGGGCGCGAAGCAGCTCGAGAAGCTTCTGGCGATTGGCATCCATGCGCGTTACCTCGGAAATATTTTCGGTCTTCACCACATCTGATATCTTTTCTGGATACACCGCCCATTTAGTGGGGATGGGCGCATAGATAACCTCAATCCCGATCTGGGCAAGCGCCTGATGAAAGTGCACAATCTGGTTGGTTATTGCGAGCACCTCTTCGGGAGGTAAAGATGCCGTCTCAAGCTCAGGGTTAAAGAATAGCCACGTATCATTACCCGCGACAACCATCCCAAAATTGTCCTTCTGCCTGCGCAGCTCCACATCCTCCTGGAAACGTATGCGGAGCCCGCCCGAAGGGGCTTTGTCACAAATGGGCGGATTATCCATATTGGCGAAAGACAGCGGGCTTAGCCTTAGTAACGCCAAGGTGATGAAAATCCATCGGCAGATTCTAAATGTCATCGTAACGCCTTCCGCATTGATAAGTAACGCGCAAATTAAAAGGGCGTCGCTTAACCAGGGCAATATATTGCACAATCCGCTCGATGGGGATTATCTTGGACAGCAGAGGTGTCTGGTTATTCCTGTCCGGTTCCATCTATCACTTGGTGCCGCCTTTCATAATATTCGAAAAAAAGCTGAAAAGCTGCCGGTCCGACTTCTTTGCCTCCTGCAGTTCTCGTTTTTTCTTTTCCCTTATCTTTCCCAGTTCGTTTAAGGCCAAAAACAACGACGGCAGCTTATGCCACTGACCCGTGAATGTCATTTTTTCATTTAGATGAGGGATAGGTAATATTATAAACTTTGACGATATAAGACGAGATTGTTAATTTTGGATTTTGCATGCCTGTTATCATTTTTCCAAACATGTTCATATTCCATTCTTTATTCCGGAGGGTTGTCACTTTTAAATAATTGGTTTCTGATTAAGTCAATGTCGATGCGCCGGAGTTCGCCCAGCGCGACGAGGAGCGCAGTGTAGATGGCGGCCGAAAGGCCGATGACCAGGAAGACGTTGGCGTTCCTGAAAAGGAACGTGAAACAGCCCATGAGCAGTGCGGCCAGGATCGCCTTGTATGCCAGGCGCCAGGCATTCAGGCGGCATATGTTTTTTGAAGCTAGATGATACAGGAATGCCAGGATCAGCGCGTATGACGCCAGGGTGGCCACGCTGGCGCCGACGAGGCCGTAGCGCGGGATCAGGATGAGGTTCAACATGACGTTCAGCAGCATGGCGGTAAAGGAAACCCAGGTGACGCTTTTCTGGCGGTTGCTGGCCAGCATGACCATGGTGACGGGGGCGGTGATAAACTGGACGGCGAGGGCCAGGGTCATGACCTGGAGCGCGGGCGCGGCCGGGGCGTAGGAGGTTCCGTAAAACGTCACGATGACCTTTTCGGCCACGATCACCCCACCCGCGGCAATCGGCATGGCCATGATCGCGAGGAGGCGGAAAGATTGCCCGTAGTACCTGGCCAGAGAATCCCCCGGTGACTGGTAGCAGCGCGAAAATACCGGGTAGAGCACGGTCATAAAATTGGCCGGGATGAAGACAAGGGCCGAGACGAGAGCCCGCGTGACGCCGTAATACCCGGCGGTTACATCGCCTTGCATGGTTTTCAGCATGACCGTGTCAATGTTCGTGAAGATCACCATGCAGATGGATGCCAGGGCGAAGGGAATGCTGTAGCGCACAAAATCCCTGGCGAAGGAAATATCAAAGGCATATTGCGGCGCGGCGCAGGTCCTGGCGGCTATCCAGAAGGCAAGGCAGAAACAAACAATGACGGCCGCGGGATAGACCCGGATGATTCCGAGAAGGTCCTGCTTGAGATAAATTCCGGCAAGTATGCCGCCGAGTATGAGCGCGCTCATGATAACGTCCAGCAGCGCCACAATCCCCATTTTTTCAAAGGCCATGAAGATCGCGTTAAAGGAACCAATCAGGCATTTGAAAATGGTGAAAAACGCCAGGATGTAAACAACGGCCTTGACTTCAAGGGGGTATTGCATGATAGCCGTCGCGGTAACAATAAGGGCAAAAGTGACCAGTCCAAGTGCGGCCCTGATGATGAGGGTGTGCCCGAGGTATTTGCCCGCGGCGGAGCGGTCCCTTGCCACCTCGCGCACCGTCAGGTATCCTAGGCCGAGGTCGGTCAGGATCACGAAAATCCCGGCAAACGAAAGGGCGAAGGCGTAGCGGCCGAATGCCATTTCCCCGAGGTAGCGGGCAAGGAGCAGGGACGTTGCGAAACTCAATCCCCTGGTAGTTATCGTGGCTATGTTGAGGAAGAGCGTGTTCTTTGCTATCTTGGATACTTCGCTGGCGCTCGTCATGGCGCGTTCCCGTGATGCCGGTTCCGATTCCTTACGGGCTGGTCAAATTCAAAATAATATAAGGGCATGGGCTCCAATAACCAAGACAAATCAGTTGCCGGGCGTAACCCGCGCTTTTTGAAGGACTGGATTCCCTGGCCGAGCTCGGGCCGGCCCGGGAAACGTCCGGCCCGGGAATGACATGGAGGAAAGCGGCGGGCCGGCCCGGGAATTAAACGTTACATTGGGCTCTGTCGATCCGTCCGCGGAATCGGGCTTGCCCTCCGTAGCCATTGGCGCAGGCGGGAATCCAAGTCCTTGGTCTTATGATTTGGCAATGACGCTGGATTTCCGGTTCCACCCGTGACGGGTGTTCCGGTAATGACACGCCGGGGTGAGCAGCGTCGCGAGAGGAATGAAAATGGGAGGCATCGTCATTCCCGCCCGCCCCGGCGAAGCGACCATCTGCTTTCGAATGTCGGATGGAGGGACACGCTCCGTCGTGTCCGTCAAATGTTTACACATCATATAAGGCATTGCATCAGGGCGGTGATTGCATCTTGCGGAAGCGGAAGGGCCCTGTTAACATGCAAACAAATGAGCTTATCCGTTACCATCGCAGCCAGGAATGAAGAGGCTAACATCGCGCGCTGCCTTGATGCGGTAAAATGGGCGGATGAAATCGTGGTCGTGGACGACATGAGCACGGACAGAACCGCCGAAATATGCCGGCAGCATGGCGTGATGCTTCTGCAAAACGACAGCCGCGGCGGCTTCCATGCGAACAAAAACCTCGCCATTGAACGCGCGAGCGGGGACTGGATCCTGACCCTGGATGCGGACGAGGTCGTCAGCCCGGAGCTGGCGGATGAGATCCGCCGGGCCGTCCAATCCGGCGGCTTTCCGGCCTATTGCGTCAACCGCATGAACTTTTTTCTGGGCCGGTGGATAAGGGGCTGCGGCTGGTATCCCGACCGAATCATCCGGCTTTTCAGGAAGGGGGCGACCCGCTGGCCGTTGCAGATCATTGCCGACGACACCCCCAGGCCGCCCGCGCAGGGAGGGGTTGGCTTCCTTGAGCAGCCCCTGCTGCATTACAGCTATGTCTCTTTTGACCAATATCTCGAGAAGTTCGGCCGTTATACCACCTTGCTGTGCCGGCAGTATGAATCAAAAGGCAGGCGCCTCAGGCCGCGCGCATTCCCGTATTATTTTGTGATCCGGCCAGCCCTGATATTTATGCGCAAGTATTTCTGGCTGATGGGATTCCGGGATGGGTTTCGCGGGCTATTCATCAGCCTTTCAGCCGCATCGGCCGAGTTTGTCGCCTATGCCAAGCTTTGGGAGTTGCAGTATGGGGCTGCCGGAAATCCGGATGAAGCGTGCGGCCGGACTTCCGCCGGGAAAGACGCCCGCTAACATGCTGTGCGCGGGCAATGGAGGTTTCCTGCCTCAGGTCAGTTTGAAGCGGCGGCTTGGGCCGGCAAACCGGCGGTGTCTCCTGCGCTTGCCTCTTCATCCAGGGCGGGAATCAGCAGCATCAGACCGGCAAGGAGCCAGAACGGCTCGGCAATGCGGATGATGATGAAGCTGTTGGCGGAGATGGCGTGCACGAGCATGGCGATTATGCCGCAGAAAAATCCGAGCGCAGCTCCCCTCAGGAAATCGTCTTTGCAGTCGCGCTGAACTTTCCAGGTTTCCTGCAGCAGCCTCCAGATCATGAAAAGGAAGGCGCTCAGGCCAACAATGCCCGTCTCGGCCAGAAGCCGGAAATACTGGCTGTCAATGAAGTGCGTGCCGGTGACGCCATGGCCCACAAGGGGGCTTTTAAGCCATACTTGGATGGCCTGCTGGTAGGAGACTATTCTCGCCGAGGCCGAGGCATCCAGGTCGACGCTGCCGATTTTGACGTGGAACTCGGTTTCAGCCTTGAAGGTGCCAGTGATTCTTTTTTGGACTTTTTGCGGCAGCAGCGGCACCCCGATCAGGGATGCCCCCACCATGGCAATGATGAGCGCTCCGACCAAGATCCTGTGCCGGCTGAAAACCAGGAATGCCAGCCAGCCGGCGATGAAGGCCATATAGCCAGCGCGCGAGAGCGTGAAAATGAAGGGTGGTATTGCGAAGAGCAACAGTAGGATGAGCGGCGCGCGAACCCGGATGCGCCGGTCCGCCAGCACGACCCCGAAGATGACGCACATGAGCAAGACGATGTATCCGCTGAAGGTGTTCGGCTCGTTGTCATCGAACGGGGCCGTGACCCGCTTGTGCCCACCGAGCTCGATTTGGGTGTAGCCGTAAATCATGGCCAGGAAGAAGACTATCATCATGGCGACAAGCATCCTGCTTATGATTTTTTTGCTGCGCACGTGCGCCAGGATCATGAAAAACAGGAAAAAATATTCCATGAATTTAAGGTTGTGGAAAACGCCCGTCTTGAGGTTGACGGTGCCGTTGATCACCCCGAGCATGGTCGCGGTCAGGCAGGCGAGGACGTAAATGCCGATGCCCGTGTTGACGCCGGTGCGGACAATGCCGAAGCGGCGGTTGTCGTAGGCGGTGCGCAAGAGCCAGCCGCAGCCGACGGCCACGAGCAGGATGTCCTCCAGGCGCAGGGCGACGGCCGTTCCTTCGCCGCCCGTCCTGCCCGTTGCCCCGCCCATTCCGATCTCGGGGCTGAAGAGCATGGCGAATACGATGATGTAGAGGGCTTCAACCCCGCGGACGAAGGAAATGCCCAGGGCGACAAAGAAAACGATGAGGCCCATCATGACGGAAGTCTGGGCGGTTGTGGCGGTGTGAACAAGGTAGTAGGCGCCGACGAGGGCCGCAATGAGGATGATGATGTTATTGCGCATGGTTATTCAAGAAAGGCACAAAGGCACATAGGCGTATATACCGTTCCGTTAAGACATGATACACTCTTGCGGAGAACTTTATTTCTGGCGCGTTTTAAATTCGAAGCACTAAACCCGAAATTCGAAACAAACTCGAATTGCCAAAATTCTCTACCGAAGGCGGATCCGCTGGTGGAAAAACCAAGAAGTTTCTGACATTGAAATATTCGAGTTTATAATTTGTTTCGAATTTAGACTCGTACTACGTAGCGAAGCGCTTTACTTCGCAGAGTAGTATATTCGGATTTCGAATTTGGGTTGCGGGCATAAGCCCGCCTTAGGTATATAGGAAAATAGGCACAAAGCTGGAAAATACAGTAAAAACCGCCGGGGGTATTCAAAAGGCACAAAGCCTGCGAAGCTTTGTGACTGCCCGGATCATTCCTTCCTGCCATAGTAGACGCGGTAGTGGTAAAAGTCGGTCACATCCATCCAGGAGGCGTGCAGGTCGTTGATGATGATGCCGTCAATGGTGGTCCCGGCATTATTGAGGAAGTTGATCGCCCGGCGCACCGATTCGCGCGGGGTAATCCCTATCTGGAAGACCAGTATTGTGTGCTTGATCACGCTGGCCGCGATGACGCTGTCGGGGACCGGCAGCACCGGCGGCGAATCAATCAGCACAAGGTCATACTCGGCCGACATTTCCCTGATCGTTTCCCCGAAAACCGGCTGCCCGAGCCATTCCGCAGGCTGGATCGTGCGCCCGCCGCAGGTCAGGAAAAACAGGTTGTCCATTCCGGCGACAGCTGCCAGGCCGCTTTCCGCGTTCTCGCCCAGGGCGACATCCCGGTAATCCTTGATTGCCTCGCGCCAGGGGATGTCCCCGGCGAGGACGTCGGAGAGCCCTCTTTCGCGGTTCAGGCCGAAGATCCGGTACATTTGCGGCCGGCGCATGTTGGCGCCGACCAGGAGTATTTTCTTGCCCGCCTGCGCAAAGCTGATCGCCAGGTTGGTGATGGTGGTGCTTTTGCCTTCGGCCGGCCCGGCGCTGGTGAGAAGGATCGCGTTGCCGTTCTTGGGCTCTTTTTTGAGCATGAATTCGATGTTGGTCCGCAGGGCGCGGTAGGCCTCGGTAACCGGCGAGCGCGCTTCAAAGGGCACGATCAGTTCCGGCGGCCTGGATTCCTTGTTTTTCCTGCCCGATGCCCCGGTGCGGGAGGGCAGGGAGGCGTAAAATGCTCGCCACAGGACCCGGAGCGAGCCTAGTGGCAGCGAAGCCTTGATGTAGTCCGTGATCTTCCGCCTGTGCCCGACCATGACCACCACGTCGTCATGGGTGAAGTGGGGAATGACCCCCAGCACGGGCAGACGGAAAAGGTCCTCGATCTCGGTCAGGGTGCGGATGGATGTGTCGAGGTTGTTGATGATAAACGCCAGGAAAATGCCGAGCACCAGGCCGAGCAGGCCGCCCGCCACCGTTTTCCTGTTCCGGCCCGTGCTGACCGGCTGGCCTTCCGAGGTGGGTTCGACGACGGTCACGATTTCATTTTTCTTGTTGGCAGCGATGCGGGCTTCCTCGATCTTGCGCGAAAAAAAAGCGTCAATTTCGTTCAGGATCGACTTGTCGCGCTCGTACTCCAGGAGCTGGGCGCGCTTGTCGAATTCTTCCTCGAGCTTTTCGGATATGTCGGCGTCAAGCTGGTGGATCTTGGACTTGAGGTCCACGATTTCGGGATAGGCCTCGGTGTAGTTGCCGCTGATGCGCAACTCGTAGAGCCGGGTCTGGAATTCGGTCAGCTTCCGGCGCAGGGGCGCCAGTTCATCGGCCTCGCCGCTGCCGATGATGCGCGAGCCGAGGTTCTGTACCAGGAGCGCCTCGCGCTCCTTGAGGCTCCTGATCATGGCGTCGCGCGAATCTCTGATGGACTGGTAGACGTCCATGGCGTTCTGCCGCATCATCTTGTCGTGCATGGTTATGAAGGCGCTTGTGATCGCCTCGCCCCGGCGCCTGGCCTCCAGTGGCGAGGGGCCGAGCGTGCTGATTTCAAGGATGTCCGTGCTCTCGATGATGGCCACCTGGACCGAGGCGCGCAGGGCCATGATGTCCTCGGGGGTCGGCTGGGCGGGGCTGAGGAGGAACGCCGCCGCGTTGCTGGCCACGACCGAGCTGGTGATCTCGAAGGAGTAATTTTTCAGCGGATCGCCGCTGCTGGTCAGGACGGAGTCGAACATCTCGGCAAAGGTCACCTGGCGCTGGATTTTTATGCGGGTCTTGCTCTTGAACTGCATCACCTCCTGGCTCGCGCGCCAGTAAGTGCCGCCGGCCACGAGCAGGGTGATGGCGAGTACAAACCATTTCCGGCGCAGGATAATGGCCATGTAATCGCTGAATATCAGTTCTTCTTTAGCCATGGATGTATCTTAAGATAATGATGAGTTGATGGGTTAATGAGATGACGGGTTTTTAGACTTAAGATATTTGATAAAGTTTAATGTCATTCTTCTCAAAACCTCAACTTCTTTAAAAAGCACGCCTTCTTTCAGATAGCCCAATTTTTCGGCAATTATCAGCTGTGTTTCTATCTCTGATAATGAAGCCAATGAAATGTATAGAAAATGAATAAATTCTTTTGTGGAAAATCTCGCCGCTCCTTCAGCAATATTGCTGGGATAAGATATTCCCGCCCTTCTTATTTGTGAGATTAACCCATAAGTTTCATCTTTGGGAAAATCGGTTGTGGCCTTATAAATCTCTTCAACAAATTCAATGCCGCGTTTCCAGATATCCAGGTCTTTATGTGTTTTCACGCCGCTCATTCACCCGTTCTCCCGTTAACTCATGCACCCTTCTTTGATCTAATGACTATTCCTGGTTGTAAACAAGGCGGTCGTAAACCCAGAGGGTATCCCGGACCGAGGTGATCGGGCTCAGGAGCAGCTGGACGAAGTCGGCCACCTGGTAAAGGGCCTTTGAGGAAACATAAATGGCGTCATTGGGAGAAAGGAGGACGTTGTCCTGCAGGTTGTCGCCGAAGAATATGTCGTTCATGTTGATGCGCTTGACCTCGGGCTTGTCGCGCTCGCCCCGCACCAGGTAAATGTTGGCCTTGGCAAACTTGGCCAGGCCGCCGGCGATGGCGACCGCCTCGCGGACGCGGATGTTGTGCTCGAGCGGGTAAATCCCGGGCCGGTTGATGAAGCCCATCACTATGTAATGCCTCCCGATTTCAACTGAACCTTGAACTCCGGCGCGCCCGCCCGGAAATGTCGCCGTCATCGCGGCTTTCCTGGAGACAAGCACGGTGACGTCGTTCAGGGTTTTGCCAAGGTTCGCCTGCAGCTCCTCGCGGACTTCCGGGGCGGACTTCCCGGCCAGGGTCACCAGGCCAACGTGCGGCAGGAACTGTTCCCCGGATTCGCTTATGGTCAGTTCAAGCGGGTAACCCGGAAGCTGCGTTATTTTATCCCTCAGCCAGACCTGGATCGCGATTTTGTCATCGGTCTGAAACACGATCTTGGTTGTGTTCTTTTTGATGTCCTGGATGATTTCCTTGCTCTGGGCCGTTGCGAGCTGGGCGTCGGCCCGGGCGGAATCCTGGGCCGAGGCGCCCGGCTTGGTGGTCTGGCAGCCTGCCGCGCACAGGAGCGCGATGACCGGCAGGCATATGAAAACCGGTATTTTCATTGTGTTAATCTATTTCACGTATTTCCGGCGCAGCAAGGGTGCGGATAATGGACAGAATTTTAACCTCTTTCAAGTCGAGCAGCTTTTCCTCGTCCGGGTGCATGCCGGAGCTGTCCATGACCACCTGGACGACCGGCCGCAGGGGAAAGTTCGCGTTTTGCCGCACGACCTTGCAGATCATCCGGTTGTTGAGTTCGACCATGGAGCCGGCCGGGTAAAACCCGATGAGGGAAATCATTTTTTTGAGGAGGTCGGTGTCGTAGGCCCGCCGGTATTCATTCAGGATTCTGGAGAGCCCGCCGCCGGGATGCTCTTCTTCGCCGCCTTCCGGCTGGCCGAAGGCCATGTCGCAAAGCATCATCTCGGCCGTGTTGGCGAGCGCAAGGACCTGGCAGCAGCGGCCGAAGTCGGCATGGGCTAAATCCCTGGGGAAGCCCTTGCCGTCCAGACGCCCGTGGTGCAAGGCGATCATCTTGATGACCGCTTCGCCGGTCTCGAATATTTTCGCAAGCTCCACGCCTTTCGCCACATGGCCGGTGCTCTCCGGGTTCCTCTCGTTCTCGATGTCGTCAAAGGCGTTCCTGAGGAAAAGGAAGCCGGCGTCGTGGATCAGCGCCGCGCCGCCGAGCTCGTGCAGGGAGCAGGGCAGGGCGCGTTCGTGCTTGGCCATGCTCATGGCGATTATGGCGGTGTAAATGCTGTGCCAGGCGAGCGTTTCGTGCTGCATGCGGTCGCGGTGAAGGACGTTCAGTATGGCCGCGCTCGATTCGGTGAATTCCTCAAGGTCGGAGGCGATGCTCTTGATCATGGGCCAGATCATGTATTTTTCGGAGGAGGGAAGCGTGATCTTTTTGAACACCGTCACCAGGCATGACTTGGCCTGAACTATGACGCTGCTCCTGTCCGTGGGCACCATGATGCCGAATTGCATGCACACTTCCAGTATCCCGGCCGGGGAGTTGTTGTAAAGGCTGTTCTGAGCCTGCTCCGGCGTTCCCGACGTCCCTGCCGGGGCAGGGGCGGCGCCTGGCGCCGTTGCGGAAAGCTTGTCGCGCCCGGAAACGTCTGGCTCCGCCTCCGGCGCCGGCGCGGGCCCTGGCGCGGGTTCCTGCAGGTCGGCCTCGGGCTTTTTGCTGGCGGCGGCGGCAGGCGGCACGGCTGTCGCCGGCGGCTTTGGCAAGCTGCTCTTGACCGTTGGCGCAGTCAGGCTGAAGGCGCTTCTGGGCGGCGGCGCCGGCGGCGGCGCGGCTTGCTCCTCCGGCGGCGCCGGAGGAATTTTTTTAACCGGCAGCGGAGGCTGCGGTGCCGGCTTTCTGTTGTATGCCGCGCTGAGTCTCATGGTCAGAGCCACTTTTCAAGGACTTTGTTGAAGCTTTTCAGGGTGAAGTTGTTTTTTTCGAAAATGGCGTCGGCCTTCTGCAGCATTTTAGACTTTTCTTTTTCAGAGAGGTTCGCCCCGGTGAAAACAACGACCGGCGTGTCGCGGTTAAGTGCGGAAGCTTTGATCGTTTCAAGCACGTCCCAGCCGGTTATTTCCGGCAGGATCAGGTCAAGGATGACCAGGTCGAAGCGGACTACGTTGTTTTTAAGGATGTTTTCCGCCTCCTGGCCCGAGCCGATCACCGTGACCGCGGCGTTGTGGTTTTCAGCCAGCACCGTTACGAGCTGCTGGATGGGCTTTTCATCCTCGACGACCAGTACCTTTTTCTGTTCCATGTTTCCTTTCCGTAAATTTAAAAAAGGCCCCAAGATTACGCCCTTTCCTTCCAGGCTTCAAGCACTTCTTCCTGGCCGATGCGCTCCTTGCCGGTCAGCGATCCGATCAGCAGGCACAGGTCGGCCAGGGAATTGATTTCGCGCGGATTGCCGTGGCTCAGGCGGACGATTTCGGAAATGGCCGGCTGGTCGAATATTTCGGCGGTGCCGCCGGCCACCGCGAGGCGGTGGGCGAGGTAATCGGGCACCTCGTCGTCCTGCAGGTTGGGGATGTGGAACTTCATGCCGATGCGCTGGGTCATCTGCGGGATGGACTTGAGGCGGTCGCGCAGCTCGGTCTGCCCCACGAGGACGAGGGTGAAAATGAACTGCCGCTGGAACTGGTGGTTCAGCAGGAGGCGGATATCCTCCAGGATGGAGGTGTCGAGTATAAGCTGGGCCTCGTCCAGGAAAACCACGCAGTGCTTGCCGGTGGCGGCATGGCGCTCCAGGAGGATGTTGAGCGCGTGGTGCACGTCGTAAATCGAGCGCGAGGCAATGTCCTCGCCGAATTTAAACGAGATTTCCCGCGCCAGGTCGATTGAGTCCATGCGGGGGTTGGTGATAAAGGCGATTTTGTACCGCTCGGGCGGAAGGCGGCTGATGACAGTTTCGCAAACCACGGTCTTGCCGCTGCCGTATTCACCGGTGAGCAGGACGATCGCCTTTTGCGTTTCAACCGCGAATGAAATCCTGGCAATGGCTTCCTTGTGGCCCTTGGATTCATAGAAAAAAGCCGGGTCGGTCGTGATGTCAAAAGGCAGGCTTTTCAAATGCCAGTGTTCGAGGTATTGCATAACGTCACGCTTTCATGTTGTTTGTCCTGTGCATTGCCAAAAATTCCAAGAGAGCCATGACCGAGTATATGCATATGATCTGGCAGAGCAAGGCGAATCCTCCGTAAGTTCGCGCCTCAAAGAGCGTTATCGCCCCCAGGCCGACCCCCAGGTTGAGGAAGCAGATGGCCATGACCACCTGGGCGCGCGTAAGGCCGAGCGATTCCAGCCGGTGGTGCAGGTGATCCTTGCCCGTGTATTCAAGCCAGGATCGGACGGAATTGACCTTACCGGAAACGATTCTCGATACCGTCGTAAAGATCATGTCATAAATGGGAACCGAAAGGACGAAGATCGGGATCAGGAACGAAACCATGGGGTTGTTGTTGGCCCAGCTGCCCTGGACGCTCAGGGCTGCCATGAAAAAGCCGAAAAACGTGCTGCCGCTGTCGCCGAGAAAAATGCGCACTGGCTTTATGTTGAAGGCCAGGAACGCAAAGGCCGCCCCGAAAATAGCCAGCGAGCAGAAGGCAAGCATTTGTGACCCCAAAAGGAGCGCCAGGACAAAATATGTCAGGCTCATCCCCATCACCAGGCCGGAAAGCAGACCGTCCATGCCGTCCAGGAAATTCATCGCGTTGGTTACGCCGATGATCCAGAGGATCATCACGGCCCATTGCATTTGCTCCCCGCCCCACCAGGCGGCCGGGGGGAAAGTGACGCAAATGCCGTCGGCGATGAGGATTATGCATGCCGCCAGTTGTACCA
>Ga0172380_10007198_pt1 | contig 12606 bp, 9 predicted proteins | sample Leawe162metaG_FD_119747 | JGI IMG/M metagenome (GOLD analysis project Ga0172380, IMG submission 119747) | Leachate microbial communities from a municipal landfill in Southern Ontario, Canada - Leachate well 162 metaG | ecosystem: Engineered > Solid waste > Landfill > Unclassified | place...
AAATCGCTCCGGGTCCTTGTCGTGCCGCGCGCTGACATGGCCAAACGCATCCACTACGCCCTGGTCGTACAAGATGTGGTTGGCGCTCACCAGATCGGCGATCAACTGCGGCGCAACCCTTCCTTTACCCCTACCTGCTGCCATGCTGCGGTCCTTTCGCCAAGAGTGTCGAACGACCAGGCCGCGCTCAATCCCGGCCGGACGCGAAGCACATCACGCCCTTGCGCGCGATGAGCTCGACCCTCTCGCCGGCTGGCCGATGGACGCACGATATTCATCGGCGGAGGCTGGCGAGCGCCCGGGCAAACCGGCGGGGTCAGGTGCCATTTGAAACATTTCCAGCCTGCCGGTCAACTGCTCATCGCTGTCGAGGTTCCTCCAAACCTTGAACGGCCCACCGGAGCGGCGCTATAGTCGATAGGATTCGACTGCCAGTTCGCCACTGATCCATCCCGGCCTTGTCCAGGAGCGTAGCGCGCAAACACCATGACCGCAGAGCCCATATCCATCAAGGGCGATAGCCCGGCGACCTCGGTCAGCCGCAAGCATGTGTTCATTTTCGGCATCACGATCTTCCATTCGGTCGCGATGGATCACTTCCACGCCGGACGTCGCGACTGCTTGGCGTTCTCGACAAGGTGAAATGACGGCGGCGCAGAATGTTTCGGTCTTGCAGGAGACAGTCGGCCGCACCAGGCCGAATATGAGATCATGCGCTCCTCGATCACCGTGAACCGCGGGCCGACAGATAGCCGCGGCAATGCCTAGAGGATGACGATCATGCAGACCAAGAAAGGAATTTTCTGCTTCGTTTGCCCCAGCCACTGCGCGCTGACGGCCACCTTCGACGAGAACGGAAAGATGGTCAAGGCCGTCGCCGACTCGGGTGGCGATCTGCATTGCGACATCTGCGACTCGGCCAAGGGGCCGGGCACCATCCCCGAGGTCCATAGTCACGGCAAGCGCCTGAAGTTCCCCATGAGGCGGGCCGGCGAGCGCGGCCGCAACCAGTGGATCAGGATCACCTGGGACGAGGCGCTGGACACCATCGCCGAGAAGATGAAGTTCTATCGCGACAGCTTCGGCCCGGAGAGCATCGCCATGGTCCTGGGCGAGCCGAAGAGCATGGACTACGCCTTCGCCCAGCGCTTCGCCACCTTCCTCGAGACACCCAACGTCATCACCCCGGGCAACTATTGCGGCGTGCAGACCGGCCACGCCGACCATTTCACCTTCGGCACCATGAACATCCACGCCTGCCACGGTGGCGATCCGCGCTGCTTTGTGATCTGGGGTTCGAACCCGCTCAACACCGGCGGCAGCTTCCGCGGCATGCCCCAGGCCCTGCTCAACAAGGCGCTGAAGAACGGCTGCAAGCTGATCATGATGGAGCCGGGCAAGAACCGCTATTGCGAGAAGGCCGACCACTGGCTGCGCTTGAAGCCCGGGTCCGACGGCGCCCTGGCCATGGGCATGGCCAAGGTGATCATCGACGAGGAACTCTACGACAAGGACTACATCGCCCGGCAGACGCTGGGCTTCGACGAGTTGAAGAAAGAGGTGGCGAGCTTCAGCCTGGAGGACGTGGCGGCCGAGACCTGGATCGACGTCGATACGATACGCGAGGTGTCGCGGATCTACGCGACAGCCAAGCCGGCGCAGATACTCTGGGGCAACGCCATCGAGAACTCGGCCTGCGCGCTGCAGATCTGCCGGGCCATCAACATGCTGAGGGGACTCACCGGCAACGTCGGTGTCCTCGGCGGCGAAGTGATCATCACGCCGGCGGTGTTCGGCCGCCCCGGCCGCTTCTACTTCGACCGTGCCCATCCGCGTCCGACGGCCAAGTCGATCGGCAAGGAATTCTCCATCGCCATGGGCGCGGCCTATGTGCCGACCCAGTCGCTGGTGCGGACCATACTCAGCGAGGATCCCTACCCGGTCAAGATGGCGATGTGCCACGTCACCAATCCGCTGCTGACCTATCCCGATTCGGTCGCCACCTACGAAGCCTTCATGAAGCTGCCCTTCCTGGTGGTGGCGGAAATCTTCCCCACCTCCACCACGGCGATCGCCGACATCGTGCTGCCGGCGGCGCTGCCGCTGGAGCACAATTCGATCGCCTATTGGCCCGCCTGGCTGGGCCACGTCAAGGCCCAGCCCAAGTGCGTCGAACCGCCCGGTGAGGCCTGGCCGGATGCCAAGATGATCAACGAGCTGGCCAAGAAGATGGGCATGCGCGAGCACTTCTTCGAGAACTGGGAAGAGTGTCTCGACCTGATGATGGCCGACTCGGGCATGAGCTACAAGGAGTTCTGCGTCAAGCGCAGCATCGATCCCACCAACCACTACCTGAAGGACACTCCGGAGCGCTACTACCGGACGCCTTCGGGCAAGGTGGAGTTCTATTCGCAGCAGATGGCCCAGCTGGGCTTGAGCCCCCTGCCCACGTTCAAGGAAGTGGCGACGCCGCGCTTCGGGCCGGAGGAATTCGAGCGCTATCCGCTGTACATGAGCAACGGCAAGGAAGGCGCCTATTTCTCCTCAGGCTACCGGCACATCGAAGCCATGAAGAAGTACAAGGCCGAGGCCATCTGCGAGATGCATCCGACCACCGCCGCCAAGTACGGATTGAAGGACGGCGAAATGATCACCATCGAGTCGAAGAAGGGGCGCATCCAGCAGCGCTTGAAGGTCGCCGATTACGTGCATCCGATGGTGGTGCTGGCCGCTTTCGGCTGGTGGGATACCGAGGCGGAAGACAACGAGTACAACTGGCGCAAGTACAACATCAACATCCTCTCCGACGGCGACCCGCCCAACGATCCGGCCACCGGCTCGGTGCAGTTGCGCGGCATTCCCGTTCGCGTCTTCGCCGAAAAGCCGCACTGGCCCAGCCCGGGCTGACGCCAGCTCGGATCTCCCGCGCAACCGACGGCAGCTGCACCAGGCTATTTGCAGGCTGCACCCGCCGGCTTCCTGGCGGTGATGTGCGCGGCAGCGACGAAGCGTTGCAGGTCCAAGTCGGGCGCCCAGGCGTCGATGAGAGTAGCGCTGTGCTCGCCAATGTCTATCTTCTCTGCTGCGAATCCGGCTCTCCTCAGCATCGGGGAGAGCGCCTGCATCGGTGTCGCACCGGCCACACAGCCGGTGTGCGACGACAGGTCCGCCAGGACAGGCGCAGGCAGGGGCGCCACGGCGACGATGTCGGCCACCGCAAGGCGGCCGTTCGGCTTGAGGACGCGCCAGGCCTCGGCAAATATCCGCTCCTTCTCGGCGCAGAGATTGATGACGCAGTTGGACATGACGACGTCGAAGCTCGCGTCGCGAAACGGCAGGCTCTCGATCTCGCCCTGCAGGAAGGACACGATGGCGACACCCGCGTCGGCGGCGTGGCGGCGAGCCAGGCGCACCATTTCCGGTGTCATGTCGATGCCGACGACGCGCCCTCCGCTGCCGACTTCGACCGCCGCGGCGAGGCAGTCGAAGCCGGCACCGCAGCCCAGGTCCAGCACCCATTCGCCCGCTGCAAGGCCGGCGAAGGCCGTGGGACTGCCGCAGCCCAAGCCGCTATACGGCGTGCAGGCGAGGTCTCTGCACCCGGGTGCCGCCGCCTCGCTGGCGGCCCGTGCGTAGGTCTGGCGCACCGTCTGGCGCAGGCTGTCGCGGCGCGCCGGCGGCACCGGCTGCTGGGTGGAGAGCTTCACCGCAGTCATCAGCAGCCAGCGACCGGCACACTCTCTTCCCGCCGGTACTTGATGTTGTAGAGGCAAAACGGCATGAGCCTGCCGTCGGCCGTGAGCTTATGCACGCAGCAGCGGCGCGCCCGCTCCTGGTCGAAGCAGAGCGCGTCCATCATGCCGTGGAAGCCGACCGAGAAGAACTCGGCGCCCTCGAGCACCGCGGCCAACTGCGCTCGCGCTTCGCCGTCACCGCAGCCGCAGCCGGCGCTGTCGCAGCCTAGTTGACGCAGCAGCGCATCCCAGTCGCTCATGTCGGCGACGTGTTGGCGTAGGCGTTCGTCGCCGACCAGCCGGTTGAGCGGCAGCAACTGGCCGTCCTTGTCCACCACGATGTAGGCGAGCAAGCCGCAACGCGGATCGGGACAGGACATGGGCATCAGGTCGGCGGCGCGCAAAGCCCCTTCGCTCTGCGCTTCGATCGCGCGCAGGAAGTGGGTCGCCGTGAAGCGCCGCTGGCCCTGCTCCAGTTCGCGCGGATAGCGGCCGGACAAGACCACCGGCTGGAAGTTGATGCCGGTCAGGCGCCGTTCGGCCGCAAAGCGTATCAGAGGCCACAAGGCCTGGTCGTTGACGCCGGGCACCACGGTCACCGCCAACACCACCTGCAGGCCGGCGCTGCGGCAGTTGGCGATCGCGGCGAGCTTCTCGGCGCGCAGATCGCGACCGCGGATGAACTCGTTCTCCGCCGCCGCGAGGCCATCCATCTGCAGGTAGACGCCGGTGAGTCCCGCAGCGCGCAGTTCGCTCGCCAGACTTGCATCGCGGGCGAGCAAGAGACCGTTGCTGTCGATCTCCATCTTGCTATAGCCCAGGGCGCGGGCATCGCGCACGATGTCCACCAGTTCTGGGTGGAGCGTCGGCTCACCGCCGGCGAACTGCAAGGGCACGGGCTGGCCCTCGTTGGCGATCAGGGTGCGCAGTGCGCTGATCACCTGTTCGCGGCTCAACTCGGCGCCCTTGGCCGTGGCATCGGCCAGGCACACCGGGCAGGGCAGGTTGCAGCGCGTGGTGATTTCGACGATGGCCAGGCAGGTATGCTGATCGTGGCGAGGGCAAAGGCCGCAGTCATCCGGGCAGCCCTTCGCCTCGGGCATGGCGACGCGCGCCGGCAGCTTGACCAAGCGCGGCGAGCGGCGCATGCGCTCATAGCTGGCGATGTCGCTGGCGATGAGGCTCTCGAAGCTGCCGTGCTCGGGGCAGGTCTTGCGCATGACGACACCGGCCGCGGATGACGACACCCGGCCGGGTATGGTCAGCAGGCAACGCGGGCACATGCTGGCGACGTCGTGACCGTAAAGCAATCCATGAGAAAGATCGATGCCGGCGTTCGCCAGCTGCGAGACCGCGCCGGGCTGAGGCGGGCGGTCGTTCACGCGAGCTCTATCATGACGCAGGCGAAGACCATGTTGCGCTTGAACGTGGGCAGGTCGCGCGTCGTCAGGATGACGCTGCGCGACGGCCAGTCCATTGTGCCCATTTCGTCGCCCGCACCCAGGCAGGGTTGGATGTCCTTCTCGACCGCCTCGCGGAACTCCGCCTCGGTGGGCATTTCGGTCACGAACACGATGCGGTAGCGTTGCTCGGGCAACGCCTCTATCTTCACTTTCTTCCAGGGCTTCGATGGCAGGGAGATCACGAGCAGGCCCCTTCTCAAATCAGCTTTCGGGCTCGGGCAACAAGGTGTCAGCTATCTCAGCCGTTCTGGAAGTGTAGCGCTCACCGCGGCAATATAGAGGCTGCGGGCAGAATCATACGGCGATACACGCGCCACCGTCTACCGCCGCGTATCGGCCCGAATCCATCCTGGGCAAATGGTACTGACGTTGATGTTGTACTTCCCCCACGCCGAAGCGAGCGCCAGGGCATGCAGGTATACTTCGGGCATTATGACATCCAGGCAATTCGCATGAAGAGATCTGCAGAGGGTTCCGTACTGACCGAGTTCGAGCCGGAATTCGTCGCCAGCGTCAGGGAGATATTCGAGGAGAAGATTCCATTCAACCGGCTGTTCGGCTTGAAGCTCGTTTCGATAAGAGCCGATGGCGCGGTCGGAAGAATCGACATGCATCCCGACTTGATCGGCCACGTCACCTCCACCCGGCTTCACGGCGGGGTCATCAGCGCGGGCCTGGACGCGATGGGCGGTTTTGCCGTGTTGGCGGCGATGGGTGCGCGCCACATGAACGAGCCGCCCAAGCAGCGGCTTAACAGGTTTTTCAAGATCGGGACCATCGACCTGCGGGTTGACTACTTGCAGCAAGCCATTGGCGATCGTTTCGAGCTGCGCGCCAGAGCGCTACGCCTGGGCTCGCGGGTCGCGTCGGTCCGCATGGAATTTCTCGCGGCGGACGGTACGCTCCTGGCAAGCGGTGCCGGAGCCTATATCGTTTCCTGACTGCGGCGCTCGATCGAAGCTCCGCACCTGAGCGTCTGGTCGGCGTGGACCGAGCTCGAACACAGCCTTGGAGTAGCGTCGTCTTGGGCCGCTCGGCATGAGCCGGTATAGGGCCCGCTGCCCGGCGAATTCACTTCGATTTTCTCTCGCGGACGATAGGCTGCACGAACTTGACGGAAAATTGCCAGCCTTCCGGCGTGAGCCTGATGATCAGGGTCTTGGAATTGGCTCCTGCTTCGAAAGCCGGCGTCGCGCCGATCAGTTCGATCGCGCCGACACCCTTGATGACGCACGCTCCCGGAAGGGTGACAAAAGCCGATTCCGCGGCCACCAGGACGAACTGTCCCTCCTTGGACTCGGAACATGACAAGCCTCTGGGCAAGGTGGCCGGGTCGCGCTTCCAGGCATCGCGCAGATTGTCGAGGCCCTGGCGCAATTCCTCGGTGGTCTTGACGGCGAGGCCGAGTTCACTGGATTTCCTCTGGCTCATGGTCTTGCTCCTGCGCTTGGATACCCAGCCCATTCTAGCCGCCCTTCACGGTCCCCGACCGAACTCTGAAATCGGCGTTGCACATCTCGTCGGCGTTATGCCGGCAACTTATATTGATGTGCTCATAGAGTATTTCCCAGTTTCGATGACAGTCGCTACGATGCGCCGCTACCACGCTAGGGACGCATCATGGATCTTGCGCAAGTCATCTCGGGTTTTGCGGTCGGCGCCATCGTCGGCATGACCGGCGTCGGCGGCGGCTCGCTGATGACGCCGTTGCTGGTGCTGCTGTTCGGGATCGCGCCGGCTACGGCGGTGGGCACCGACCTGCTCTATGCGGCAATCACCAAGTGCGGCGGCACGCTCGTCCACGCGCGGCGCGGCACGGTCGATTGGCGCATCGTCGGGCTGCTGGCGTCAGGCAGCCTGCCCGCGGTTGCGCTGACGCTCTACTTGGTTTCGCACTTCGCCCCGCACGGTCTCGGCGGTGCCGCAAGGATCATCACCTGCTCGCTCGGTCTCGCCCTGCTGCTGACGGCCGCCGCCCTGGTCTTCCGCCATCGCCTGCAGGCCTGGGCAAAGTCGCGCGCCGTCGATGCCCTGCCGTCCCAGCGCCGTGCGCTCCTGGTGGTGCTATCCGGTGCAACGCTCGGCACAATGGTGTCGCTGTCCTCGGTCGGCGCCGGTGCTCTCGGCGTCACCGCGCTGTTCTTCCTCTACCCGCGCCTGACGGCGGTCCGCATCGTCGGGACCGACCTCGCCCACGCGGTGCCGCTGACATTGTTCGCGGGACTTGGCCATTGGTGGCTGGGTAGCGTCGACTGGACCCTGCTCGGCACGCTGCTCGCCGGCTCGCTGCCGGGGATCTTCATCGGCAGCCACCTCGCCCAGCGCATTCCCGAGCGCGTGCTGCGGCCGTCCCTCGCCGGCATGCTGGTGCTGGTCGGGGCAAAGATGATCGCCGCCTAGGCGAGGAACAGCTTGTAAGCCGGGTTGGCGCTCTCCTCCCAATAGCGGTAGCCCAGCGTCTTGAGAAAGGCCCGGAAGTCCTTCATCTGCCCCACGGGCACCTGCATGCCGGCGAGCACGCGTGCATAGTCGGCGCCATGATTGCGGTAATGGAACAGCGAGATGTTCCAGCGGGCGCCCATGCAGTCGAGAAAGCGCATCAGCGCTCCTGGCCGCTCGGGGAACTCGAAACGGTAGAGCAACTCGCGTACGTTTTTCTTCTCCAGCGGCGGCGGGTGGCCACCGACCATGTGGCGCACGTGCAGCTTGGCCATCTCGTCCTCGGTCAGGTCCAGGGTCTCCAGCCCGCTGCGGCGCAGGGATTCGACCAGTTTGAGCGACTCGCTGCGGTCGCCCACCTGCACGCCCGCGAAGACCTGGGCGCGCCGTGCGTCGGCGTAGCGGTAATTGAATTCGGTGATGTTGCGCGTGCCGATCAAGTCGCAGAACTTCCTGAAGCTGCCCGGCTTCTCGGGTATGGTCACGGCGAGGATGGCCTCGCGCCGTTCGCCGACTTCGGCACGTTCGGCGACGAAGCGCAGGCGGTCGAAATTCATGTTGGCGCCGGAGGCGACGGCGACCAGCGCGCGGTCTTTGAGCTTGTGCTGCTGCGCGTAGTAACGGGCGCCGGCGATGGCCAGGGCGCCGGCCGGCTCCAGTATGGAGCGGGTGTCCTCGAAGACGTCCTTGATCGCGGCGCAGATGGCGTCGGTATCGACCAGCACCATCTCGTCGACGTACTGCTGGCAGAGGCGAAAGGTCTCCTTGCCGACGAACTTCACCGCCGCACCGTCGGCGAACAGTCCGACTCTGTCCAGCTTGACGCGACGGCCAGCTGCCAGCGAGCGGGCCATCGCGTCGGCATCCACCGCCTCGACGCCGACGATCTTGGTCTGCGGCCGCAGGCGCTTGATGTAGGCGGCGACGCCGGCGATCAAGCCACCGCCGCCGACGGCACAGAACACGGCGTCTATGGCGTCGGCGTGCTGATGCAGGATCTCCATGCCTATGGTGCCCTGGCCGGCGATCACATCGACGTCGTCGTAAGGATGGACGAAGGAGAGGCCCCGTTTCTTCTCCAGCGCCAAGGCGTGAGTGTAGGCTTCATCGAAATTTTCGCCGGCCAACACCACCTCGGCGCCGCGGGCGAGCACTGCATCGATCTTGATCTGCGGCGTGGTCACCGGCATGGCGATCACCGCGCGACAGCCGAGCTTCTGCGCCGCCAGGGCGACACCCTGGGCATGGTTGCCGGCCGAGGCGGTGATGACGCCGCGCTTCCTCTGCGCGGCGCTCAAGTGCACCATCTTGTTGTAGGCGCCGCGCAGCTTGAAGGAGAACACCGGCTGCATGTCCTCGCGCTTCAGCCAGACGCGGTTGCCGCTGCGGCGGGAGAGATTGGGCGCGAATTCCAGCGGCGATTCGATGGCCACATCGTAGACGCGGGCATTGAGGATCTGTTTCAGATAATCAGCTTGCATGCTGGGGCTCTTTATGGAGGAAGTGCGTCGATACGCGCTGAAAATACAGCGTCACCAAGCTGCCGGCGAGCGCCACGCTGAGTGCCGCAGCCAGCCAGAAGCCGCGCGCACCCATCGGGGCCACAAGCGTGTCGTCGAAGGCAAACAGGTAGCCGCCGCCCAGGCCGACGCCCCACAGGGCGACGACGTAGATGACCATGGGCAGCGTCGTCTTCTTGTAGCCACGCAGCAGGTTGACCGACACCACCTGCAGGGCGTCGACGAAATGATAGACGGCGACATAGGCGATCAGGGTGCTGGCGATGAGGCGCACCTCGGCGTCACGGGTGTAGAGGCTGGCGATGACAGGCGCCGCCAAGCCGAGGATCAGGCTGATCGCAGCGCCAAAGCCCATGCCGACGGCGATGGCGGTCCAGCCGGCATGGCGGGCGCGGCGCAGATCGCCGGCGCCCAGGGCCTGGCCCGTCAGGACGCTGCCGGCATTGCCCAGGGCCAGAGGCAGCATGAAAGTCAATCCGGCGAGATTCGCCGCGATCTGGTGCGCCGCCGAGACGACGGGACCGAGGCGGGCGATGAACAGGGCCATGAAGGTGAAGGCCGTGACGTCGACGAAGAAGGTCGCGCCTATGGGCAGGCCCAGCTTGAGCAGGCTACGCAGCCGGGTCGCGCTGGGCGGACTGACGCGGGAAAAGATATGGAAGTGCCGGTACTCCTCCAGCCTGCCGCACCAGCCCCAGGCAAGCACACAGGTGAACCACGCGATGATCGTCGTCGCCACGGCGCAACCGGGTCCGCCCAACTCCGGCAGCCCGAAAGCACCGTACATAAAGACGGCGTTGAGCGGTACTTTCAGCGCCACCCCGATAAGGTTGAACACCATCACCGGCCGCGGCTTGCCGATACCCGTGGAAAAGCCATAGAAGATGCGAAAGATCAGGGTGGGCAGCACGCTCCAGGATAGCGCGTCGAGATAGGCACGCACCTTGATCTCCACCGCCGGCGTCAATTGCGACAGGGCGAGAAAGGGCTCGGGGTAGCGCAGCAGGTAGAACAGGATCGCCGCCAGCAGCAGCGATATCCAGGCCGACTGGCGCAGTTCCTCGCCGATCTCCTCATAGCGCGCGGCGCCGTAGAGATGGGCGACGATGGGCGGCAGCGCCAGCAACACGCCCATGACGCTGACCAGGGCGGCGATGTAGATCGAGCCGCCTATGCCCACTGCCGCCAGATCCACGGCCGAGATCTGCCCGGCCATGACGGTGTCGATGACGCTGTTGGCCATCAGCGCCAATTGGGCGATCAGCACCGGCCAGGTCAAATGCAACAGATTGCGCAACATCTTGTCTCTAATCAGTGGGGCTGGGCCGGTTCGGCTGGCCTAAAATAACACGGTTTTCCGCTTTCTCCTTGCCGCCCCGCCATGACCGCCCGACTGCGCGAGATACCCTACAACTACACCTCGTTTTCCGACCGCGAGATCGTCATCCGCCTGTTGGGCCAGGCGGCCTGGCAGGTACTCGAGGAGCTGCGCGAGGAGAGGGTCACGGGACGTTCCGCGCGCATGCTCTACGAGGTGCTCGGCGACATCTGGGTGGTCGAGCGCAATCCCTATCTGGAAGACGACCTGCTCGCCAACCCCGGCCGCCGCCGCGCCCTGATCGAGGCGCTGCGCCACCGCCTGCGGGAGATCGAGAAGCGCCGCCAGGGCAACGACCGGGTGGGGATCCTGCTCGCCGCGGCCGAGGCCGCGGTAGCGCGCTTCGAGCAGCGCTTCGCGGCCACCCTGGCGCTGCGCAAGAGAGCCATGAGCCTGCTGGCGCGCCACACCCGTCGCGACAACATCTGCTGCGACGGACTCTCCCGCGTCGCCCAGGTCACGGACGCCACCGACTGGCGCGTCGAGTACCCCTTCCTGGTGTTGGCGCCTGACAGTGAAGACGAGATCGGTCCTCTGGTGCGCGCGAGCATCGAGCTTGGTCTGACCATCATTCCGCGTGGCGGCGGCACGGGCTATACCGGCGGCGCGGTGCCGCTGACCAGCCAATCGGTGGTGATCAATACCGAGAAGCTCAACGACTTGGGCCGCGTCGAGGAGCGCACCTTGCCCGGCACGACGCGCCCCTATGCCACCCTGCGCACCGGTGCCGGCGTCGTCACGAGGCGGGCGATGGAGGCGGCGGAAGCCGCCGGCCTGGTGTTCGCCTGCGATCCGACCTCGGCCGACGCTTCCTGCATAGGCGGCAACATCGCCATGAACGCCGGCGGCAAGAAGGCGGTGCTCTGGGGCACGGCGCTGGACAACCTGGCCTCCTGGACCATGGTGACACCGGACGGCAACTGGCTGGTGGTCGAACGCCTGGACCACAACTTCGGCAAGATACACGAGCAGGAACTGGTGCGCTTTCGCCTGTCGCGCTACGACGCCGGCGGCGCAAATCTTCTCGGCCAGGAACTGCTGGAAATACCCGGCAGCCGCTTTCGCAAGCCCGGTCTGGGCAAGGACGTCACCGACAAGTACCTCGGCGGATTGCCCGGCGTGCAGAAGGAAGGTACCGACGGCATCATCACCTCGGCGGTGTGGATCCTGCACCGCATGCCGGCCCAGACGCGTACCGTCTGCCTGGAGTTCTTCGGCCAGGTGCACGAGGCGGTGCCATCGATCGTCGAGATCAGCGAGCACTTCAAGCCCGGCGGCGACGGCGCCAGGAGCGGTGTCCTGCTGGCCGGCCTCGAGCACCTCGACGAGCGCTACCTCAAGGCCGTCGGTTACGCCACCAAGGCCAAGCAGAAGGGCGGCAGGCCGAAGATGGTGCTCCTGGGCGACCTGGTCGGCGACGACGCGGAGGCGGTGATGGCCGCCGCCTCGGAGGTGGTGAGGATCGCCAATCGGCGCGGCGGCGAGGGCTTCATCGCGGTGAGCGCCGAAACGCGCAAGAAGTTCTGGCTCGACCGCTCGCGCACCGCTGCCATCGCCAAGCACACCAACGCCTTCAAGCTGAACGAGGATGTGGTCATTCCCCTGCCGCGCATGGGCGACTACTGCGACGGCATAGAGCGCATCAACATCGAATTGTCGATCGCCAACAAGCTGGCGCTGTGCGCTGCCCTGAGCCAGTTCCTCCAAGGCGACCTGCCGCTGGCCACGGGCGCAGCCGGACTGGACAGCGAACTGAGCGCCGAGCTGCTCATAGACGACAGACGCGAACAGGCGCTGGAGCTGGTCGCCGCGGTACAGCGGCGCTGGCAATGGACGCTCGATTCCCTAGACCTGCCGTTGACCGAGGCCGAGAGCCAATTCGAGGCCTTGGGCATCAAGGTCACACCGCTCTCCAACACGGCCCTCCGGCCGACCCTGTTCCACCGCCTGCAGGACTACTCGCTGCGCGTCTCCTGGAAGAGCGAGCTCTTGGCACCGCTCAACGAAATCTTCGGCGGCAAGGCCTATCGCCGCATCGCCGAGCGGGTGGCCGCGATACACCAGGAGATACT
>Ga0172380_10007199_pt1 | contig 12603 bp, 8 predicted proteins | sample Leawe162metaG_FD_119747 | JGI IMG/M metagenome (GOLD analysis project Ga0172380, IMG submission 119747) | Leachate microbial communities from a municipal landfill in Southern Ontario, Canada - Leachate well 162 metaG | ecosystem: Engineered > Solid waste > Landfill > Unclassified | place...
GAGCAAAGTTACCCTGTCTACGGTTTCTTTTTTCTCAATACCCAGGGCGTATTCACTGTTATACCTGAAATACCTGCGGATAAGCTCTTGTTTTGCCGCTTCCTGCACTGCCTTATCTTCAACAATCCCGAAGCCCGCGCGGTTGACGCCCATATCAGTAGGAGAATTATATGTAGGAAGATTGTAATCTTTAGCATATATCCTGCTTAAAATAAGTTTAAGTATAGGGAAACTTTCTACGTCGCGATTATAGTTAATGGAGGTTTTACTGTATTTATTCAGGTGAAAAGGATCAACCAGATTAAAATCCTGAATATCAGCTGTGGCTGCCTCATATGCAACATTTACCGGATGTTTAAGCGGCAAGTTCCATATAGGGAAGGTTTCAAACTTGGCATAACCGGCGTTGATCCCGCGTTTATGCTCTTGGAATAGCTGGGAAAGGCAAGTAGCCAATTTTCCGCTATTCGGACCCGGGGCAGTGACCACAACAATCGGATTCTTAGTTTCAATGTAATCGTTTTTACCAAAACCCTTATCGCTGACAATAGCGTCAATATCCGCAGGATAGCCATCAATAGGATAATGCAGATAAACCTTTACCCCGCGATGCTCCAGTTTATTTTTGAAGATAACCGCCGATGACTGATTGGCAAAACGCGTAATTACTACCGCCAGAATGTCCAATCCCCATTTTCTCAAATCATCGATTAATTTTAGGGTAGCCGCATCATAAGTAATCCCGAAATCCCCACGCACCCTGCCCTTTTCAATATCGCCGGCGTATATAGAAAGCACGATATCAATTTTATCTTTTAAGGATTGTAAGAGCCTTATTTTTACATTGGGGTCATAACCCGGCAGGACACGCGCGGCATGATAGTCATAACAAAGCTTACCTCCAAACTCCAGGTAAAGCTTATTATCAAACTTTTTTACTCTCTCAAGGATAAAAGCAGTTTGTTCCTTAAGATATTTTTCGTTATCAAAACCTGTTTTTTTAATCATATTTTGCTCAATTATTAGGCATATTATAATACAAGCCTTCCCTTTTGTAAAGAAAATTGGGAAAAAGATCTACTTACTTGTCGTATGTGGAATAAAAATAAGGAGTGTGCGCCATAAATTCCGCGGCGCAAGTATCCACCAGCTTGAAATCCGGCACGATATCCAAGGATTTCCTTAAAGAATAAACTTCCCTCTCACTCAAAGACAAAAGCTTAGCCAGTTGTTTATCGCTAAAACCATACTCCTTGGCCTTCCGCAATAACTGGCTGCTAATGCCACGCTTATTCTGCAACAGCTCTTTTTCGCAATCAACAATCTCTTTGATGTTATACAAAAACCAGCGGTCGATCTTGGTGGATCCATGAATCTCTTCAATATCCATCCCGGCACGAAAAGCATCTCCGATATAAAAAATTCTCTCCGCGTTAGGCTGCCTTAGTTTCTGATAAATCTTATCTAAAAGTCCATTTTCAATTTTGAGATCATCCAAGTTAGCGAAAAGTATACTTTCTAAACCGGATTTTTTAATCTCCAGGGAACGTAAGCCCTTTTGCAGCGCCTCTTTAAATGTACGGCCGATAGCCATGGCCTCCCCTACTGACTTCATGGAAATTCCCAGGGTACTATCAGCTAAAGCAAATTTTTCAAAAGTAAACCGCGGAACCTTCACAACACAATAATCAATAGCCGGCTCAAAACAAGCGGGGGTAAGACGCGTGATATCATTGGGGATTTCATCTAACGTATAGCCGACAGCAAGCTTAGCGGCAATCTTAGCAATAGGAAAACCCGTGGCTTTTGAGGATAACGCTGAACTCCGTGAGACCCGCGGGTTCATCTCAATAACCACCATCCTGCCAGTCTCCGGGTTCACCGCGAATTGTATATTTGAGCCACCGGTTTCAACCCCAATCTCCCTTATACAGGCAATAGCCGCATCGCGCATCCGCTGATACTGTTTATCGGTTAATGTTTGGATAGGGGCTACTGTAATGCTGTCTCCGGTATGCACACCCATAGGATCAAAATTCTCAATAGAACAAATAATCACTACATTGTCCTTTAAATCCCGCATAACCTCCAATTCAAATTCTTTCCAGCCCAACACGGATTCTTCGACCAGAATCTCGCTGATCATACTTGACTCCAGGCCGCGCTTAGCTAATACCTTAAACTCTTCAATATTATAAGCGATTGATCCGCCTACCCCGCCTAAAGTAAAGCTGGGGCGGATAATCAAAGGAAAGCCTATTTCCCCGGCTACGGCAACAGCCTCATCCAGGTTATAAGCCCTGCCGCTTTTAGGCAAATCCAGGCCTATTTTTTTCATCGCCGCTTTGAATAACTGGCGATCCTCCCCTTTTTTAATCGCTTTTATATTGGCGCCGATAGTCTCAACCTTATATTTTTTTAAGATTCCTTTTTCCGCCAGCTCCACAGTGGTATTTAAAGCGGTTTGGCCGCCAAGGGTAGGCAGAAGCGCATCCGGCCTTTCTTTGGCAATAATCTTCTCTACCGTCTCGGCGTTAATCGGCTCGATATAAGTCCGATCGGCAATTTCAGGATCAGTCATAATTGTCGCCGGGTTTGAATTTACCAGGACAATTTTAAAACCTTCCTGTTTTAAAACCTTACACGCCTGGGTTCCGGAATAATCAAACTCGCAGGCCTGGCCGATAACAATCGGACCGGAGCCGATAATTAATATTTTCTTAATGTCTTTTCTCTTAGGCATGGTTTAATGTTTCTTGTTTTTTTGATTTTTGGATTAACTTTGTAAACTCGCTGAATAAATAACCTGCCTCATGCGGACCCGGAGAAGCCTCAGGATGAAATTGCACGCAAAATAACGGCAGCTTCTTATGACGCAGACCTTCGGAAGTGCCGTCATTCAAATTCACATGGGTTAACTCAATATCTTTTTTGTTCAATGAATCTATGTCCACGCAAAAACCATGGTTCTGGCTGGTTATATAAACCTTGCCGGTCCTTAAGTCTTTTACCGGATGGTTTGCACCGTGATGACCGAACTTAAGTTTATAAGTTTTACCCCCTAAGGCAAGCCCGATAATCTGATGCCCAAGGCAAATCCCGAAGATGGGAATTTTGCCGATAAGCCTGGCTACTGTTTTAACCAGATAATCCACGGCTGCCGGATCCCCCGAGCCATTAGAAAGCAATATACCATCAGGCTTGATCTTAAGAATTTCCTCATAGCTTGACTGCGCAGGCATTACCGTTACATTACAATTATTGCGCACTAACTCTCTTAATATATTGTATTTTAACCCGCAGTCTAAAACCACAACCTTATATTTAGCGCCTTTAACCTGGCTAAAATTATATTTCTCCGGAATGCTAACCTCTTTGACTAAATCTATACCGACTAACCCGCGGCAATTTCTAGCCTTTTCAATTAAGCTTGCCTCATCAGAATCCAGGGTAGAGATAACCGCCTTCATCGCCCCCTTTTCCCTTATATGTAAAGTAAGCCTGCGGGTATCAATACCCTCGATACCTAAAATATCATTTTCTTTTAAATATTCTCCTAAAGACTGTTCTTTTTCCCAGTTACTGGCAATCTTACTGTACTCTTTTACTACAAAACCTTCCAGGAAAGGCTTGCGGCTCTCAACATCATCCTTATTAATCCCATAGTTTCCCATTAAAGGATAAGTCATGGCCACGATCTGCCCCTTATAAGAAGGATCAGTAATAATCTCCTGATACCCGGACATGCTGGTATTAAAAACCACCTCGCCGGTCCGTTCACCACTTGAGCCGAATGACCTGCCCTTAAATACTGTCCCGTCCTCTAACACCAGAAATGCCTGCATTTTTATCATCCTTACGCAAAAAGGCGTTTAGTGCCGATAGTTCGGCTGCTAAACGCCTTTGTTTCCTTATTTTAACACTTTATATCAGATTGTCAATTTTTTTATTATGAGACAGGACTAATAAAACTACTGGCCAAGCATCAGATATTCTTTACCTTCTTTCCAGGGATTAAGATAACGCTCAATACTTAAACTGTTATCCTGGAGCAAATCAACCAGTCGGCGCTTATCTTCGGGAAAGACTATTTCAATTTTTGGCCGCCGGATATCAGTATCATTTTCCTCCCTGACCAACGCTATGCTTGCGTCACTTAAAGCAACCACTGAACCAACTGGCCAAAGCCCCATAAATTGGAAGAATTTATCCAATAATACAGGATCAAAACCGCTCCCTTTATCCTTATACATAATACTATAAACCAAGTCAGGCGAATAATCCTGTTTATACCCTCTCCTTTGCGAAAGCGCGTCATAAACATCGCAAATAGCAACTATCGCGGAAACAATATGCTGTTTTCTCAATAAAGGAAGACGAGGATATCCTGATGAATCGTATTTCAAATGATGCTCAAAGCTCACTACCACCGGCAAGATACCTAACGTATCAATATACTTAAACATAAACTCCGCGCCAAGAATCGTATGGCTCTTAATAGTAGTAAACTCCTGCTCGCTAAGCTTATCCGGTTTATGCAAAGTTTTGCGCGAAATATACAGTTTTCCGATATCATGAAAAAGAGCGGCAATACCGATATCCAGTACCTCGCTCTTCTCAAAACCCAGGCGTGAAGAAAAATACATGGCAAAAATCGCCACATTAAGCATATGTACATAAGCTTCCACATCATACCTTTTCATGGTAGCTAACTTTAATAACTCCTGGCGCTGTATGCTTAAACCATCAATAATATTATTCAAGGAAAGTTTAAGCACCCGCGGATCAATCTTCTCAAGGTTAAGTACGCTGGATACAACCTGGGTAACCTTGTCCATAGAAAAATCATAGAGGCTAAGCAGGTTAGTTCCCAATTCCACTTTATCCTGTTTTTCAGTAACCTTAAGCTTACCGATGCTTATATTTCCAATCCCGGCCAACTCCAAAAGTTGTTGTGGTTCTATCTTAAAGTCTTCTTTGGGCCTGCTGATAACCTCCACAAATTTACCCAATTCCTCTTTACCCAATCCGCGGTAAAAAGCGAGCCTCTCGATATTCCGCTCTTTTAAATACAAAATCGCCGGTTTAAGAAGCTTTCCTAAATCAAAGAAAATCTCTTTTTCGCAGGCCAATTCCTCCCCTACAATACCGATAACTATATCCTGCCGGTCACTTAAGGCATCCTCAAAAGCCGCGTATGCCTTATCCAAAGACTTCTGGAACATAGGATGCGTTGTTCCATACATCTTGGCAGTCTGAAGACAAGTAAGCAGTTCTTTAAAAGCTGTCTCGATTTTAACTAACATTCCACTCCTTTAATATCTGGATTGCCTTATTCCGCAATTGTTTATTCCAGAAAAATTTCCTGCGGCTTAATTCCTTGATCCAACCGGCTGCTTCAACAAAATGCAGGCCAAAAACGATTTGCATATTTTCAATCAAAAGCTTATTCTTGCTCCCCATAAAACTAGGGAATTTAAATAACAGCCCCAAGACGATATCTTTTGCTTGCGCATCCAACATTAAAACAGAAATCAGCTGGCTTCTAAGCGGGATTGAATCCGTGTTTAACTGTTTTACGAGAAAATCGGCATCCACTTTCTTTAATTTACGCATAGCCTCCAAGGACTCAATTTTCACCAATTCATTAGCCCGGGGATAAATATACTCTAATATATTTATGGCCGCAGGCGAATCAATCTGGCTTAAGGCATTAATCAAACTCGCCAAAAACTCCGTATCCTGGATCTGCTGATCGATCTTTATATAGAAAATCTCCATATCCGCCGGGAATAACCTTAAAAATAAACTCAATATCTGCTTATTCACTTTTTCCACGGCAAATATCTTATCCAGATATAAATTTAACTCTTCCCCGGGAAAAGAAATCAGCTCCAAAAGAAACTCCTGTTCAGGAGGCAGGTCACCTTTCAAGGCGATATTTTCAACAAAAGAAGCGATTTTCTTTCCCAGGTCAACCAGCGGCTTTAACACTTCATTCTTTCTTTTCAGCAAAACATCCCGGAGGTCTTTGAGTAAACCGATATCATTATCTTCGAATATTCCGGTTAATTCTTTCTCTAAAATAGACGCGCTCATCTGGAGAATATCCGGATTTCCATCGCTGGCAAGTATCCCTAAGACTATATAGCGGTAGTTTTGTTTAAGCGCCTGGTGGTCAAAAATAAGCTTGCCGGAAAAAGAAATATTTTTAACCAAGGAATCCAGCGTATTGCGGTATACCGCAGACATCATCTCATCCTGGGAACCGCTTAATAAATTCCTCACCTTCTTAACTACCAGGGGATTATCATTTAGTCCCTGCTCCTGCTGAATTTCGCTGAAAAAATTCTTAGTAATCTTGCGGGAATCATCCTGTTCAGAAATTTTAGAAAAAAGCTGCAGGCTTAAAGAATCGAAGTTATCCTCCTGCAGGAATCCCTCCTTGAGAAGATTTGAGAATTCACCCTGGCCTAAACCATTAAACACGGGCTTTAGTTTAGCCAGGTTATCCGAGCTAAGCGTTTTCTTATTACGCAGGAGCCAAAGAAAAACATCATTCAGACATTTATCAAATTTTTCCTTATTTTTATTCCTTAAGCTAACCAGGAATTCATTAACCTCGGCAGAAATACCTTGATTCTTGTCAAAAAATTCATTTTCATTAACCTTTTTTATCAACGAGCCAAAACTATCGGCAAGCTGCTCGATTTTTACGGAGTCATCGGTATACACCGCCTCTTTAAGCATATAACCCCAAACATCAGTACAATCCTGGCCTTCGCCGTGCAGGAAGGCGGAATAATCCAGCTCGGAAATAGTAAAATGCGGCAGCTTCTCCTGCTCCAAAAGCGCGGCTAACCCGCCGCTCTTTAGAATATCCTTTTGAGACAAAGAAATAAGGCAAAGGAACTGGGTCAGCTCCTTAAGGCTGGCGCCATCCCTGATTTCTATGCTTTTTATTTTACGCTGATGCAACAGGCGGGCCAATTCATCATAGAAGCCGCTTTTGATAAGATTTTTCCCCTCAACTACAATACCTGAGCTGGTTACCCCTATTTTAAAGGGATTAGCTACAGCCATAAGCATTTCCAGCTTAAGCTTAAAACTTTCTACGGATTTAATAAAATAAGGATGATCCTTAGGGTAAGAAAAGGCGTTGGTAAGGGCAACTCTTAAGCCGCGAAAAAAATCTTCAATTATCTGGTCTTTATTCACAAAAAGTATTTTACAGCTTAACTATCCGGCATGCAACTACATTTTAAATAATCAGGGGGTGCTTTTATTTTTCATAAAGAAAAAATAAAAGCACCCCCCTATTTTCAGCACTTATTTTTCAACTGCTTATACCAGGCCCTGATCAAGCATGGCATCGGCTACTTTAACAAACCCGGCGATGTTTGCACCATTAACATAATTAACCACCCCGGATTCTTTGCCATATCTAACACACTGCTCATGTATAGCAATCATTATATTATGCAACCTTGTATCTACCTCTTCACGCGTCCAGGATAACCTGAGGCTGTTCTGGCTCATTTCCAGCCCCGAAGTAGCTACACCGCCGGCATTGGAAGCCTTACCCGGAGCATAAAGAATCTTGGCTTTCTGAAATACCTCAACCCCTTGCGGAGTTGTCGGCATATTCGCGCCCTCGGCAACAGCAATACAGCCATTTTTTACCAGAGTCTTGGCGTCATTTTCATCTATTTCATTCTGGGTAGCAGAAGGAAAAGCAACATCGCACTTAACGTTCCACGGCCGCTGTTTCTCGAAATATTTACAATTGAACTCTTTAGCACACTCCTTGATCCTGCCGCGTTTGACATTCTTCAAGTTCAAAACACAGCTTAGTTCTTTCTGATCAATACCATCCTTATCATAAATGTAACCGTCGGAATCAGATAAGGTAACGACTTTAGCCCCCAGTTGTATAAGTTTTTCTACTGTGTATTGCGCAACATTACCCGAACCGGATACCGCGCAGGTTTTTCCTTTTAAAGAATCACCTTTCGTCTTAAGCATCTCTTCCGCGAAATATACGCAGCCATAGCCGGTAGCTTCCGGACGGATAAGACTACCACCCCAGTTAAGACCTTTACCTGTAAGCACGCCCGAGAATTCATTACGTAATCTCTTATACTGCCCGAATAGATAACCAATCTCACGGCCGCCGGTGCCGATATCTCCGGCAGGCACATCGGTATTAGGTCCGATATGGCGGAAAAGCTCGGTCATAAAACTCTGACAGAACTTCATTACTTCATTATCCGACTTACCCTTAGGATCAAAATCTGATCCGCCTTTTGCCCCACCCATCGGTAAGGTGGTAAGCGCGTTCTTAAAAACCTGCTCAAAAGCCAGGAATTTCAATATCCCGATATTCACGCTCGGATGTAAACGTATTCCGCCTTTATAAGGGCCGATGGCGCTGTTCATCTGGATGCGAAAACCACGGTTAATCTGGAACTCTCCCTGATCATCAAGCCAGGGAACGCGAAATATCACTGTCCTTTCCGGCTCGATCATTCTTTCCAATATCTTGGCTTTCTGATATTTAGGGTTTTTCTCGATAAAAGGCATTACTGATTCCACAACTTCTCTTACCGCTTGGTGAAATTCCGTTTCACCCGGATTTCTCCTCGCAACTAAATCCATAAACTCTTCGATTTTCTTTGACATCACTATTCTCCTTTCCCACAAGGGAACACCCGCGCAATTGCGCTACAAAAGCGCACACCGACGCAATACCTATTAGCGTCGGGTGATTGTCAACGCGGGGTGTTATTTAGAAAACTCATCTATAATTGCCTTGGAAGCCTTCTTAGCCATACCCATTGCTTCAATAACCGTTCCTTCTCCCCCAACAATATCCCCGCCGGCAAAAACACCTTTAATGGAACTTTCCATAGTTTCAGAGTCCACGATGACATCTGAATATTTATCGGTTTTTAACTCCGGAGTGGCGTTGATCAGGATCTGGTTTGCTTTTAAACCTACAGCGATCACGCATAAATCACAATCAAGCTCAAATTCGCTTCCTTCGATAATCACCGGCCTTCTCCTGCCGGAACTATCCGGTTCCCCTAATTTAGACCTAAGGCAAATTAATTTCTTAACAAACCCCTTTTCATCACCAATGAATTCTTTTGGTGCAACCAGGAATTCAAACTTTACCCCTTCTTCCCGGGCATGTTCTATTTCCAGACGCCTTGCCGGCATTTCGATCTCCGTACGCCGATAGACAATTGTGGTGTTAAGCGGCAGGCCTTTTAGTTTTTGCAATCTCAAGGCAACTCTGGCGGAATCCATAGCAGTATTACCTCCACCGATAATTAAAACGTTTTTACCGATATTAACCGGTGTGTGAAATTCAGGAAATTTGTAAGCGGACATTAAATTTACCCGGGTAAGGAATTCATTTACCGAATAAATATTACAAAGGTTCTCGCCGCCAATCCCCAAGAATGACGGTACCCCTGCCCCCAAACCCAGGAATATTTTCGAATAACCCTGGGCAAATAATTCTTTAATTGTCTTGGCTTTTCCTACGAGAAAGTTAGTGACAAAACTTACGCCTAATTTCTTAAGGTAATTTATTTCAAAATCCAGGACATCCCAGGGCAGCCTGAAAGGCGGAATACCATACCTTAAAACACCTCCGGTTTTATGCAGGCTTTCAAAGATATCAACTTTTATGCCTTTACGGGCTAATTCTCCAGCGCAGCATAATCCTGCCGGGCCTGACCCAACCACCGCTACCTTAAATTTAAAAAACTTTTCCTCTTTCTCCACCGGGACATCCAAGTTATTATTCTTACCGTAATCTCCCGCAAAACGCTCCAAGAAATGAATATTGATTGCCTGTTCCGAAGCAAAAGGTGAGCCTTTTTTAGTAAGAATACAGGCCTTGCGGCATTGATATTCAGCCGGGCAAACCCTTCCGCAGATAGAAGGAAAGTTACTCTTCTCTCTGATAGCAAAATAAGCAGAGCGGTAATCTTTCTGAGTAATATGATAAATGAATTTCTTTATATCAATGCCTACCGGGCAGCCACTGCTGCAAAGAGGGTTCTTGCACTGCAGACACCTTGAGGCTTCTAATAAAGCTTCCTCTTCAGAGTAGCCTTTAACTACCTCCTCAAAATTACCTACCCTTATTTCCGGGCTTGCCTCTTTGACCTTCACTGGTTCTTTTTTCATAAGTTATGATCCTGGAAAAAGATTGCAGATATGTTTTTCCTGAACGCTATAGACTTTATTCCTTTTCTCAAGTTCTTCCCAATCCACTCCGTGGCCGTCAAAATCCGGGCCGTCAACACAGCTGAATTTTACCTCACCCGACACACTCACCCGGCAGCAACCACACATGCCGGTGGCATCAACCATCAGCGCGTTGAGCGAGACTAAAGTTTTAGTATTATATTCTTTACTCACCAGCGCCACTCTTTTCATCATCGGGATCGGGCCGACAGAATAAATCAAATCATATTTATCTTTACTTAAAAGCTCCTTTAACATATCGGTAGTAAAACCTTTCCTGCCGTAAGAACCGTCATCAGTCATAATATAAATCTCATCCGCTGTGTTCTTAAGCTCAGCCTCAAGGATAAGCAAGTCTTTATTACGAGAACCAAGAATGGTAGTGATATGATTGCCTGCTTCTTTTAAAGCTTGGGCAACCGGCAATATCTCAGCGATCCCCACGCCTCCGCCGACTAAGATTACCTTTCCAAACTTCTTTATTTCCGTAGGGTGGCCTAAAGGCCCAACCAAAGAGTAAAGTGTATCACCGGGATTTAATTTACCCAGGCTTTTAGTAGTAAAACCCGCCTCTTGAAAAATCAAACTGATTATTCCCTTGTTTTTATCCGCATTCACCAAGGTCAAAGGGATCCTTTCGCCTTTTTCACTAACCATTAACATTATAAACTGGCCAGGCAAGGCCTTGGAAGCGATATCGCCAGCTTCAATATCCAGCTGAGTAATCCTTACCCCGCCAACATCATTAATAACCTTTTTATTGATTATTTTCATATCTGATTTTGCCTAATTTTTATGCAGTAGAAAAATAAAAAAAGACGTCCCAGGCAACTCCTCTGGACGTCTCTGTCCCTCGTTGAACCAAATCTCCGCTATATTATTACTGATCAGCTTATTTGTCAAGATTTATCTTAAGGAGGCCACCTTCAAACGGCTCAATTACCCGCTCAAGGATACCGGAAAGATAGGCCATCAGCACGCCATAATTAGTAATCGGAACATGCGCGGCTTTGGCCTTTTCAATACGATGCATAATTTCCCTGCGGTTAACCATGCAGCCTCCGCAGGAAATAATCAGTTTATACCGACTTAAATCCTGCGGAAAATCCCCTCCTGCAGTAACTTCATAATGCAAATCTTTCTTGGTGTAATTCAGTAGCCAGGTGGGAATTTTGGTACGGCCGATATCCTCCGGCTGCACGTGATGCGTACAAGCCTCGGCAATTAAAATCTCATCCCCATCTTTTAGGTTTTCCAGGGTATATACACCCTGTATATAAGCATTAAGATCCCCCTTATGCCTGGCAAAAACCGTGGAGAAAGAGGTTAAAGGTATATCTTTAGGCAGCATATCGCGTACATCCTCAAAAACCTGCGAATCTGTAATCACCAGCCGGGGTTTTCCCTTGAGCGCCTTAAGGCAATCCAATAATTCCGTCTCTTTTGTAACAAAAGCAGTGGCATTATTATCCAGGCAGTCGCGCATAACCTGTACTTGAGGAAGAATTAACCTGCCCTGAGGCATGGCGTTGTCTATGGGACAGACCAAGATAACCACATCCTTAGGCTTAATTATATCTCCTACCAAAGGTATAGGCGACCAATGCCCGGGAGCCAACTCCATAATTTTTGCCTTTAGCTCTTTGATCCCTTGCCCTGTCTTAGAGCTTACTTTTATAAAAGCAAGCTTGTTATTTTCTAAATAATCCTGTGCTGCTTTTCCGGCTAATTCAGATTTATTAATTATAAACAAAAACGGCAGCTTTTTGCCCTGAAAAGTCTTAATCAAATCTTCTTCAAAACTATCAATCAACGTATCCGGCTGGACAACAATCAAACCTACATCGGTTTTCCTTAATACCACTAGCGTTCTTTTAACTCTTTCCTCTCCCAAGACTCCCTGATCGTCAATACCGGCAGTATCAATTAACATACATGGGCCGATAGGCAAAATTTCCATTGCCTTATAAACCGGATCCGTGGTTGTTCCGGCAACATCAGAAACAATTGCCGTATCCTGGCCAGTGAGCGCATTAATCAAGCTGGATTTTCCTGTGTTTCTTTTGCCGAAGATACCTATATGTAACCTGTTGCTTGCCGGAGTCCTATACATTTGAATTAACCCTTCCTTGTTTTAAAGAATCAGCTTTTGAATAATCAATAAACCTTCCTAAATTCTGGGCCATATCATCCATACAAAAATTACAGGCACCCACCGGTTCATTAATGCATCTTTTTTGCGGGTATATCTCATAAAGCTTACGAAACGGCTGCGGGGTAAAATTCGGCATTAAAACATTTGCCCCGCATTTTAACCCATCTACCCGGTAATCTTTATCC
>Ga0172380_10007200_pt1 | contig 12602 bp, 15 predicted proteins | sample Leawe162metaG_FD_119747 | JGI IMG/M metagenome (GOLD analysis project Ga0172380, IMG submission 119747) | Leachate microbial communities from a municipal landfill in Southern Ontario, Canada - Leachate well 162 metaG | ecosystem: Engineered > Solid waste > Landfill > Unclassified | place...
CATGTTGAATTCTCCAGAGCGGGGACAGTACGAGCGGTGAGGACAGCCAAAGGCGATGTTGCAGACCTTGAGGTTCGGTTCGATTTCTTCGGGGCTTGTGACCTTCGATGCTTTGACCATCTCTTCGACGGTGTTTTCAATCTCTAGAATGCGCGACTCGATTTCGGGTTTCGAGGTTCTGCACGACACGGCGTCGAATTTCTTGGCGCCCTTGGTCTGGTAGTAGTCCTGGGTGATGATCATCTCATCCACGTCGCCCATCGACTGGTCGACCAGCCATTTCGCGTACACGTTCATCTGGGTGGACTTCTTGATCTCGCCCGAGGTCTTCGCGTACTTGGCGATGACCGAGGTGGTCTTGTGGTCGCCCAGCTCGTACCCGACTTCGGAGCTGGCCACCCAATCGATTCGGCCGATGGTGGGAACGCCGGCGAGCTTCAGGTCGCCCTCGTTGATCTTCTCCTCGATTCGCAGGATGCGCGGCCGGAGCTTGATCAACCACTCGAGCGCTCCAGGCGCCCCGATCACGAGATCGTGCAGGCCGCCCTGAGGCCCGCCTCGGAGGAAATCCTCGAGGGTCGTGTGGACGGCGCTGCCGAGCTCGCCGCCGCTGATGACGCCCTTGGAGCGACCGCCGATTCGTTCGTACCACCACTTGCGCTTGCAGCCGAAGGGAGTGGTCGGGTCGTAGGATTCGATCTGAGTAGGTGAGAGGATCACGGCTTCCGCCCCTTGCGCTTCGACAGGAGCCGCTCGACCGCCACCACCAGTTCATCGCCACTCGTCTCGAAACGCTCGCCGACCAACTTCACCGCCGCCCTCACCACCCGGGCCGCGTCTGCCGAATACCTCCGCGCCTTGTTCCTCTCCTGGCGCATCGACTCTCGCGCGGCACGCTCTGCTGATAACTCAAGGGCTGCGTCTGGCTTAACAACCTGCGCCGCCTCTTTCATCGCCAGGGCTCGGGCGCTGTCGACCATCTGCGTCAACTCGTCATACTCAGCATCTCGTTCACTCTGGAACGCCACGTTGCGCGCTTTCGCGGCTTCCAGCCCAGCCCTGGCAGATGCGAGGGCGGCCCCGGACTCCTTTCGAACCTCATCGAAGGCCTCGTTGAGGATGTCGAAGGCCCACTTGTCTCGCGCCAGCCCTCCCGCTTTTCTCGGCGGTGGGGTGCCGTAGAAGAGCTTGTTGATCGTGCGCTCGCCCAGCGAAATCTTGACTTTCATTGGTCATCTCCCGTTTTCTTCTTGGCTTGTACGATCTCTAAAGCACTCGGTTTCTCATCTCTGCGAAGGTTCATAATCAAGGCGGGCGTCTTGTACACCCACGAGCGCTCACCGCCAATGCGACGGCGGGTTTTCTGGAAGCCCAGCGCGCGGAGCGACTTCGCGCCTTGCATCTCTAGCAGCTTGGTGAACTGCGCGCTTGGGATGCAGAAAACCTGAGAGAGAATGTCGAAGATCGACATCTCAGCCGGGCGCTCGTTGGGCGCCTTCGCCGAGAACCAGGCGACGATCTGTTCGCGGCGCGCGGAGTCCGACATCGTGAATGCCTCCGCGTGCTCGGAAGCGCTTCGGGCCTCCGCCTCGGTCAGGTGCCACTGCTTGCCGGCGCGGTACATCACCAGCGCTTCGGCGAACAGCTGATCGCGCTCGCGGGTCACGAGGTCGACGTCGATCTTGCCGACCTGCACGGGCCACCATCGGCGATTGCCACTCTGGTCGGACAGCATCTCGACCTCGTTGGTGGTGCCGACGAAGACGCACCGGCGCTTGAACGCCTCGGTGACGCGCCCGTACGGGGGCCGGAACTTGTCCTCTGCGCGGCTGATGAAGCCCTTGATCGCCTCGTTGTCCACAGCCTTCCAGCCGGCCAGCTCGGCCAGCTCCACGAGCCAGTGCGACGAGATCAGCATCTGCCCGTCCTTGTCGCCGTTCATGGTCACCTTGGCATCGGTGAAGAACGGTTGCCCCAAGGCCTTGAGCGCGCGGGACTTCCCGGCGCCCTGGTCGCCCACGAGGATCGGCGCGGTGTGCACCTCACAGCCCGGTTGCATGGCGCGGGCGACGCACGAGATCAGGAAGCACCGCGAGATCGATTCCAGGTATTCGACGCTCCCCTCGGCGCTGAAGAACCGCGCGAAGAACGTGCCGACGCGCTCCTTCCCGTCCCATGCGAGGGTTTCGAGCCAGTCGCGCAGCGGGTCGTAAGAGTTCGCTCGCGCGACGATGCAGAGCTGATCGGCCACCTCGCCACGGCTGATGTTGAGGCGAAACTCACTGGCCGCGAGCCAGTTCATCACGAAGATGTCCTGACACGCCTTGGGCTGGCCGGCGAGCGGGCCGCCGAACACATCGATCTCGCGGGTGACTTCGTTGAAGCGGATCGTGGACTTCCACTCGTGGAAGTGAGTGAGGATCAGGTTCGCGTTGAGCCCGATCGTCTTGAGCCCCTTGGCGGCACCGTCCTCGCCCAGATTGTACTTCAGCAGCGCTCGCCACTCTTCGCCGGAGCCCTCTAGAAGCTTGCCCGGCTCCTTCCCGAGCACCTTGAATAGAGCGAGTTTGTCCGAGTCAGCGCGCGCATCGTTCTCCAGGCGGCGGGCGACGGCGCGTAAGTACTTGGTCCGCGCCATCTCGAGCCAGTGATCCAGGCCTTCCGGCTCTGTGTCCATCGCGCGAATCGAGCCCAGCAGCAGCGCCACGATCGACTCGGCCGGGTAGGGCTTGCCGATCGATGTGGTCGCGAGCAGTGAGCATGCCTTGTTCAGCTCGGTGTCCCGGAATCCCATCTCCGCGAGACGTCTCCCGGAGAGGACGCGATCGAGCAGCTCCCGCGACTCGGCTTTGCGCATCGCGGTAACCGCACGCCTGAGCTCTTCGAGGTCGACATCACCGGTCTTGAGATTCTTCGGATCGGTGGGGTCCAGCGTACCCTTGAGATCGTTGCGAAGCGACTCGGTGAACTTCGCGGCCGCGCTCGCCGCGCCGGCCGGGAACACCGGATCGAGCGACTCCCAGTCGAGGGGGTGGCCGATGCCGGTGAACAGCTGATACCCGGAGCCCTTCGGGCGGGTGGGCGCGAAGTACAGCCGCGATTCGTTGACGCAGGTTTCATCGAGGGGAATCGCGAACTTCTCCCCGATGCGCTCCCAGACATCGCGCCACAGCGCGGCCGGGATCTCTTTCGTGAGGGGCAAAACCAGGCGGTAGCCGTTGCCGCGATGCGTCTGATGACAGACGTAGGCGTGACCCTCGAGGGCGAGGGCCATGGCCGACATCTGCTCTGGTTTCGGTTCATCGATATCGAACACCGCGAAGGTGATCGCGGCGACGTTGGAGTCGAGGCGCTTGCAGGACGGTTCGACCATCCGCACTGGCAACCAGGCGCGGCCGGCCTTCTGCGGACAGTCTTTCCCCGGGCAGGGCAGGCACTCGGTGTACTGAGGCGCTTCCAAGCTCTTGGCCAGCTCTTCCCACGTGACATCGGCGGTGATCGCCAACGTAGCCCCCGCATCAGCGGGGCCGTCCAGCAACGCGATTTTTGGCATAGGCTCGGAAGCTAACCCTGAGGCGGTGTGGTTGGCTAGCCGACCTTCACGGCATCTCCTTAATGTCGCCGAACAGGGCTTGACCGGCCGCGCATCCGAAGCCCAGACGGAAAACCTCGGTCAAGGCCTTGACCATCAAGGGGACCACATTGTTGATCCCTGTCAGGGGGAGCGTGCCGATCGCTTCGATCAACCGAATCGCGGCGCCGTCAATCGCGGCCCTGTCAACCGGAGTGACTGAGTTGTTGGCGAGGCGCAGCGCCTCGTTGGCCAACTTGTCGAACCTTTCAGGGGTCATCTTCAGCGCTCGGTGCAGGGTGTCGGCCGCCACCTTCGCGTCCTCCGCCGTGAACGCGGGTTGCGACAAGGGCGGCTTCCACCCGGCCGGAGGCTGGCCGAGCACCGCGCCTCCACTGCCGTCCACCCGCTGCAAGTCGGCGAGGTTCGGCATGCCTTTCTCGAGCGCGTTGCCGTTGTCGTCGAATGACGTGAGGCGCGCGTTCTCTGGGACCTTCCCGGTGCGTTTGTATTCTGCATACTGCTCGGCGTTCAGGACTGCGGCTCGAATAGGCATTGCGGCTCCGTTCTGCGGTGAGTGACGGAGCTGTCTATTGCCAGTGACGGGCCATCGTGTGCAGCGCGCCAAACCGTTGTCACCGTTCGGTTACCGTGCGACCGGATGTCGAAAACCGTACCGGGACAGGTCGATGTGGGTGCGCGAGTCTACACTATCGGCCCGAGTGGCCGTTGGAGGGGCGCGGGTCAGGAATGGGGCCGCCCGGCAAAGCACCTACCAGGCGCGCGCGCTCCAGCTCCGCGAGGCGCTTGCTCATGACGTTGAGGGTGTCGACGATCATTTGATCGATGGGGCTGACCTGAGCGGCGCGCAGACCCGGGGCTGTGGTGGGCGGTGCCGGAATAGGCGCGGCGGGGGGTCGAGGCGCGGTGACCGCGGCCAGCTCCTTAGCGGCGGCCAGTGCGCGCAACTGTGCCGGTGACATGTCCGCGAAGGTAGGAATCGCGGGCTGTGGCGGTGTCTCCAGCGCTTGAAGGTGGGCCTTCACTGCCTCCCTCTGCCGCTGTTCATCGATCTTGGTCATTGCCTCGTATACTTGGACATACACCGTGCCAAGCCCTTTCACGTGGTAGCGCGCGCCGACAACCTCCGCGCCCTTCTTGGAGGAGCGCATGTGCGCCAGCTTGACTTGCTTCCCTTCGATCGTGATCGTCTTCTTTGCGATTGCCATTTTGGTTTTCCTCGTTGGGTTGGTTGCTGCGGTGTGCGTCATTGCATGACGTGCACCAAAGCAGAAAGGCCCGGATCTAGTCGATCCGGGCCTTCTAGGAGATGCAAAAGATGCGGGCGCGGCTGAATTTTCTGCACTAGTCCGGGCGATCCTTGTCGTCGCCTGCGAGGCGTTCGATCTCGCGGGTTGCATCCTTCAGCTCCGCGCCCAGTCGGCTGATCGTCCTGATCTCATCAGGTGTGAGGCTCAAGGCGCGCCTCCCATGCCCGCGAGCAGGCCGACAAGTGTGGGCAGATCTTCAGCGTCGAGTGAGACGATCTCGCCTTCTTCGTTCCAGGCGGCGATGTAGAAATCGCCTACGAGATCAAACCGACCCACCCTACGGTTGGGAGGAAGATCGCGGAGTAATCCCTCCTCATTCACGACAACCGAGATCCGATCGTCAACCTGGATCGGCTCGATCAGCCCGCCCACAAGTGCCTGCTGAGCTTTCAAGGTGGCCGGTATCGTAATCACCCGCGGCGCCTTGCCTACAGGCACGAGGATCACGGTCACTGTGCGATCTTCGATCTCGGTCAAAGGATCTCCTCCAAGGCTTCCGACTCGGTCTCACGCCACAGCGGGTCAACCATTCTGACCCCCGGGCAATACTCTTCAATCCATTCCGCCCAAGCTTCCGACATGGCCTGATCGTGCAACCTCTTCGCCTCTTCCGTCATTCTAGATTCGTCCATTAGTATTCCCTCGCCTCGATCTCGGTCATGAAGAAGTGAATGCCGGGCGCGCATTCAATCCTAGGGTCGTTGCAAAAATCTTTGATCTTGTAAGTCTTCCCTACGATGTAGGTGAATCCCGGATCGTGACTGCTGGTGAACCTCTTCTTCCGTGAACCGATCGCGCCGATCACCTTGGCTTCCGAAGCGCGACACTTGCGCCCGATCAGACCTCCGAAGCGTTTGGCCGATGCTGGAATCAGGAGTCGAAGCACGATGCCTTCTCTCGTGATCTTGAACGCCTCGAAAGCACCGACGGGAGTGATTAGCGTTCGAGCGATCACAGCTTTGTCGAGGTCGGCGCCCCTGAGGTCGGCGCCGCTGAGGTCGGCGCTGCTGAGGTAGGCGCCGCTGAGGTTGGCGCCGCTGAGGTCGGCGCTCCTGAGGTCGGCGCCCCTGAGGTAGGCGCCGCTGAGGTCGGCGCTGCTGAGGTAGGCGCCGCTGAGGTAGGCGCCGCTGAGGTTGGCGCCGCTGAGGTCGGCGCTCCTGAGGTCGGCGCCCCTGAGGTCGGCGCCGCTGAGGTAGGCGCTGCTGAGGTAGGCGCCGCTGAGGTTGGCGCCGCTGAGGTCGGCGCTCCTGAGGTCGGCGCCGCTGAGGTTGGCGCCGCTGAGGTAGGCGCGAAACCCCGCGGGATCTCCCTTCACATACAGAGCGTGATCCGCGATGATTTTTGACAGCTCGGCAGGGGTGTAGGTTTTCAAGACGCGCTCCGGTTTGTGAGGGTTGGTTACTCTTCTGCAACGGTGTGACGCTTCAGCTCGGCCAGTGCGGCGTTCTTGCTGTGGCACGCCTCGACTCGGATCGCGTCAGGAGCGTTGATAAACTCCAGATCATCAGCGTCCATTCTGTGCTGGGCGCCGTGTCCGGTCATGCAAACCGGAATGGTCTCGCTGTGAGCGAGGAAACCCAACCGATACACGCGAGGGGAGGCGATGATCGCCGCGAGAAGATCGGGGATCAGCTCCTCATGGGCTTGCTTGACGATCAGCGCTTGGGTGAAGCGCTCGCCGTACTTCTGGCCCCCGATCGTGCGTCGCGAGTCCACTGCGATGATCTCGACCGGGTTACCTGCTGCCGCCGCTTGTTCGGCCAGCAGCAGGCACACCGCACCGGACCACACGAGATCGTTCGCGTCAATGCCGCAGTGACCCCCGATCTGCACCGCGATCCGAACCGCTTTCGGCTTGGGTCGCCGCGAGGTCTGATCCCACCCTCCCGGAGCGCCTCGCATGATCGTCGGCATGTGGGGGTTGCGGCCGTTGCTGTGGTCATGCTCGATCTTGGAGCGTTGCCAAGCTGGAGCGCTGGAGCGCAGCTGACCGGTGAATCCGTCCAGCACCGATCCGAGTGCTGACCCCTCGTGGATCTCACGTGCGACGGCTTGCCACGCTTCGCCGGAGGATCGCACGTTGTGATCGAACCCTGCCCAGTCGAGGTGTCCGTTGTCTAAGAAGCCTTCGATCGGCTTCTCATCAGTGCAGATCCGAGGCGCGGTAGGAGGGGCGCCGAGGGCTTCAGTAGTCAGCCATTTCGAGTGATTGAGTGTCATTGTGAGGATGTCCTATTGCTATCATCGTGCCTAAGCTCAAGTACTTGGATTGTCTAAGACGAGGGCCCTGCTAGGTGCGCGAGCGGTGTAGACTCGCGCACCCACATCGACCTCGTTTCAGGCAGTCGCGCGGCTGACCTCATCGTTGCTCCAGCCCTTGGCACGGGCCAGCTCACCGAACAGCGCCTTGAGATCCTTGCCTTTGTTGAATGACATTTGCTGATCTTCGGCCAACTGCCGTGCCATGCGAGTGCAGGCGATTTTCTTCATGCCCAGAGCGTTGAGCTTGGAGCGGACACCCACGATGAAAGCGTACGCATCGGGCGAGCCAATGACAGCCATTTCCACCTTGGGGTCATAGTCGACCCAAATCGCGCGCATGCGCCCCAGGGTAGCAGCGTCCAGCTGATTGCGGCCGACGTAGCTGAAGCTGCCCGCGGTGCCGAAGGTGTTGGCCATGGCGACCACGACATGCGAGGGCGGGCGCGGGCACCGCGGCATGGCCGCATCGGGGGTCGCGAGGTAACCGTTGACCAAGGTGTTCAGCACCAGAAACCCGTTCGCGTTGCCGCCGTCCATTTCCTCGATGTTGGTGATCGTGGGCGAGCCGTCGCACGCCTCGCACATGTCGCTCACGAGCACGCTGGGAATGTAGGGGGCCTCGCCGGTCTGCACGTTCATGCTCGCGTACCCGATCCAGACTTCGCGGCGCATGTCTTCGGTGCACCCGATCTCACCGACCCGGGTCGCCTTGATCGCGGTAGCGAACTGGCGCGCGAGAGTGGTCTTACCGCTGCCCGTGGGCCCGATCAGCATGAACTCGCGGCACCCACGCGCCCACCGCTCGACCATTTCGTCCAGCTTGGGGTGTCGCGTTCCTTCGAGCACGATATCGAGGGTGGGGGTTTTGATGTTGAGGGTGAGCACCGGCGCGTCGGCATTCTTCGCGAGGTTCTTCACGATCTCTTCGATCTCTGCGACCTTGGAGCCCAGACCTTGATCGATCTGGCCCTTGAGCCAGCTTTCGAGGGAAGCGAAGGGGTTGTTGTTGGGCGCGTTCATGTCGGGAACCTCGGTAGGGGCGGGGGTTGGGAGTGGGAGCGACTTGGCGGGGGCAGGGTGACGCGCTCGCAAGTGAGCGGCCAGTGCGTTGTGTGAGGTAAATGACGCTGGGCAGAACGTGCAAGCGAACGGCATCGGAGGGGGCGCTTCGATCTCTTCCATCTTTCCGTCAGGGGTGGGCAGGAATGGCACGGGATCGGCCTTGGGTGAGGGGGTGGGTTTGCCCATGTCGCGAAAAGCCCAGCGGTGATCGGCGGGGTTGCGGACACAGCGGCCGTAGACGTAACGGTCGAGACCCCCGGGGTTGTCACTGGTCTTCGGCACGACCTTGGCGGTCTGAGCCCACTCGACCGATGCGTTGCAGTGAGGGCACGGGGAAGAGTCGATGGTGAAGCGGCCGTTCTGATCGGGAACGCTTGAGGGGTTGGCCGAATAGGTCTTGTAGCTCAGCCGTGCGTAAGCGTCTGTGGTCTTGAGCGGGCCGGTATCCCGGAGGTTGAAGGGTGCGATCAGGATCTGCGGTTTGCGTGCCATTAGGTGGTTCCCTTGGGGGTGTTGGCTTCAGTGATCTTGCGGTCAACGGTCTCTAGGAATTCGATGAGGAATGAGCGAAGGTTGGTGAGGTAGTCCAGCGATGCGCCGTCGGCTTTGATGGCGAGCGCGAGCACGGCTTCGAAGGCTTGTTGACGGGTCTGGTTCACTTGGTCGCCTCCTTTGCTTTCTGCTTTGCGAGGTATCCTTTGCTTTCTGCTTTGCGAGGTAGGCGATCCAAGCTTCGATGGTGGCGGCTTCAGCTTCGGTCAGTGTGTCGTGCATGGTTCGGTGCTATTGCTTGATGCGGGCCACTGACAAGTGTGCGCTTTAACAGGAGTCGGCCCGATGTGGATGCGAGATCGGGTGTAGACTCGCGCACCCACATCGTACGATTTTTGGTCAGCCTTGCTCGCCTGGTAAGCGTTGCGCGCGAACGGCTTGCCAGATCGCTTCCTTCTCAGCATCGGTCATGGCCGATGCGGCCGCTTGGAGCTTGGGCGTCAGCGTCCAGCCCTTGACGAAAAACTCCACGATCTGCTTGTCGATCGGGAAGTCTCCGAGGCTGATCCCACCCTTCCCTCCCGTGTAGGGGCGGCCTGGGCGCCTCTTGGGCTTCGATGCGGCCGCCTCCAGGGCTTCCGAGCGGCGGACAAGCAGAACGCCGCGCTCGACCTCATGGCGGGCCCTCAGGGCCGATGTGGCAGCCGCCCGATCAGCGACGGCTTGGGCTTGCTCCTCTTCAAGCTGGGCGCGCGCTCGCTTGTGCAGCGCCCTCATGGCCGCGACCTCGGCCCGATCGGCCGCGACCTCCCTTGAGTGGCGCGCGTTGACGTTGCTCAACTCCAAGTAGACTGACGAGACTTCGTCCATTTGCAACCTCGTGATATTACGTGTGGGCAGACCTAGCCTAACCTAAACGGCCTCCATCATCTCTCAGTTTGATCTCTACTACCTACCCTGCTGCTGCTACAGCCCTACCACCATGGTACTAATACTTTCTGAGAGATCAAGCTATTGAAAGGTTAGGTGTTGGGACAAGATGCTAGATCGCTCAATGCTTGTCGCTGCTTAGCGCCGGGCAGGCTTCCGGCCCACCTACGGGCAGACTGGCCAGATCTGACGGGGTTGACCCGCCCGGTCGCACAAAATGCGGTGTGGCACCTACAGAGGATCACACCCTCCGACAAGTAACCCTTTGTGTGGATCTGTCGTGAGATGTAGACCGATGTGCCCCTTTTTGTCCCAACCGGCCTGACCCCGATCTGGGGTGCGGCCCATCGGGTGGGCCAAGATCGCCCTTTACATTTAGATCGTTGATTTCATTAGGTTCGACTTGCTGACATCAGTCACTGACAAACGACATCGAAGCCTGTGTGCTGATGTGCGCACCTACATGTACGTGCTGCACTGCGTCACGTGGAAAGTCGATCGACTCCATCGGGGTGGGGGGTTGGGAGAATAGGCCTTCACCTCTTGTAGCGAAGGCGATTTCCACCAAAATCTGGCATTCCACCAAGGGGGCGCTGTAGAGTCCCGCTCGCATGCCTTCCCCCTTCAGCATCATCAAGACCGCCATCGACGACAGCCTGGGGAAGAAGCCCAAGTCCTGGCGCGAGAGCCTGCGCCGCCGGCTGCCCGCCGAGCGGATGCACGAGATCCTGGCCGACCTGGCGGAGGGGAAGGCCTGGATGGCTGAGCTCCCCGATGGCAGGTGCAGCGCACCGGTGATGCCGTCGTCCGACGTGCGCCTGCGCGCGGCCATGTTCCTGCACGAGGCCCTGTACGGGAAGGCCGTCGCTCAGACCGAGATCCAGAAAGCCGAGCAGGAGGCCAAGGAGTTCGAGGCCATCCGCGCGCTGGATGACGACGAGCTCGAACGCCGCGCCGCCGACATCCTCGAGGCCCGCCGTCGCGCCAAGCTCACCGCCGGCCCGGTCACCGATGCCGAGTTCACCGTGATCCCGGAGAAAGACGAGCGCGAGATCTCCGATGTCGATAGGATCTGGGCTGCCCCCCTCACCGAGGATCAGGAATGACCATCTCGCTCGAAGAAGCCAACCGCGTGCTGGAAGCCGCCTACCCGCATCAGGGTGTGTCGGTGAAGGCGCCCGTCGGTGGCGGGGCTTACAAAGTCCTCAAGACGAACGGCGAGGTCATCGGCTCGGCCTTCAACCTGGAAGCCGCCTGCAAGCAAGCCGTGATGCCAGCGCTGAAGGAAGAGGCCGCGCGCCGAGCCGCCGCCGACAAGGCGCGCACCGCCGAGTTCATTCTGTTCCAGAAGTTCATTCAAGAGAGGTTCGCCAGTGAGTTCACCGAGTGGAAACAGACCCGCGCTGCTCCTGAGGCCAGCGAGCCCCCAGGAGCTCCACATGGTGAGCCACGACTGGTTTCTCTCCTTTCGCCGTAACTCGATCCTCGGCGACATCGTACGGGTCGACATCTTCTCGGCCGGGCAGAACAAGGTGATCAACCGCTTGGTCGCCGAGTTTCCCCCGATCGTCGCCACGTTCGAGGGCGTCCCCGACGAGGTCGTCGGCTGGACCTGCCGCTCGCCCGAGGTCGTTCACTACACTTACACGAAGCACGCCTACCGCGGTCTCGGCGTCGCCCGCGCGCTCACCGCCGGGGTCCGGCAGCACACCCATCAGACAAGCGCCGGTGACCGGCTCGCGAAGAAGCTGCAATCCCTGTACAACCCCTTCCTCATCTCAGGAGTCTAAGCATGCGCCTCAAATCCGTTTCCTTCGTAAAGCCGGTCTTCTTCAACGGTCAGACCGTCCATCAGGTCATCCAGCAGTTCGGGGACACGCTCGAGGCCGACGGCCCCTACGTCAAGCTGATCCCCAACCCCTCGAAGAAGCGAGACACCGTGCACGTGCCGATGACGAACATCGCGCAGATGACGATCATCGACCCGGTCGCCGAGCGCGCCCGCGAGGAGGCCGAGCTGCTCAAGAAGCTGGAGGAGGACGAGCGCATTCGCGTCGCCGCCACCGTGCCGCCGAAGCCCCTCGCCGCGAAGATCAAGGGCATCGTCAAGTTCGTGAAGGACCCCGACACCGGCGAGATCGTCGAGAAGACCGTCTAGGCAATGCCGGAGCGCGACGAGCTCATCCTACAAGAAGTGGCCGCCCGGGCGCAGCAGCGCGCGGTGGTCGGAGACCTCGTCAAGGCGATCCGGGCGGAGCTGTTCGACAAGCAGCTGGCCGTCATCGACGACCCGGCGAAGGAGAAGGCGGCGCTGTGCTCGCGGCGCGCGGGGAAGACGAGCCTGTGGCCCCGCGTCGCGGTGATCGGCGCCCTCGAGCGCCCCCGGAGCCTCATCAGGATCTGGGCGGTGAGCGCCCTGCGCTGTAAGCAGCTGGTCTGGAACGACATCCTCCTGCTCTGCGCCCGGCACAAGATCGACATTGATCCCAACGCCACCACCGCGACGATCAAGTTCCCGAACGGGAGCGAGATCCGGCTGCTCGGCGCGGACAAACAGAAGGAAGCCGAGAAGAAGCGCGGCGATAAAACGCTGATCGAGATCATCATCGAGAGCCAGCTCTTCGGCCCGTACCTCGAGACGATCGTCGAAGACATCGCCGGGCCGTGCCTCGCCGACCTCAACGGCACGTTCTACCTCGAAGGCACCCCCGGGCCGGTGTGCGCGGGGCACTGGTACTCGATCTCGGGCGGGAACGACACAGCGAGCCGGTGGATCAGCCCCGGGCGCCAGGTGCAAGGCCTCGACGTAGGCTCCGGGTGGAGCTGCCACCGGTGGAGCCTGCTCGACAACCCCTTCCCCGAAGGCAAGGAGCACTGGCGCCGGTGGTTGGAGGCCAGGAAGCTGAAGCGCCGGTGGGAAGACGACAACCCCACCTACCTCCGCGAGTACCTCG
>Ga0172380_10007201_pt1 | contig 12601 bp, 15 predicted proteins | sample Leawe162metaG_FD_119747 | JGI IMG/M metagenome (GOLD analysis project Ga0172380, IMG submission 119747) | Leachate microbial communities from a municipal landfill in Southern Ontario, Canada - Leachate well 162 metaG | ecosystem: Engineered > Solid waste > Landfill > Unclassified | place...
CCCTCCTCTCCCCCCCCGGACCGAAGGGCTCGAGGACCCCGGCGCACAAGCTCGTCCCTCCCGCCCGCGATCGCTCGGCAGGCCGGGAGGCGATCGAGCTCCTGCGCTCCATCGACGTTGAGCCCGACCCGTGGCAGGCGGACGTGCTGCTTGCTGGCATGGGCCGCGACCGTTCCGGGCGCTGGGCTGCCGACGAGGTCTGCGAGATCGTGCCGCGGCAGAACGGAAAGACGGTTCCGCTGCTCGGCCGCGTCCTGTGGGGTGTGACGCGCGGTGGTGAGCGCCTGGCGCTCTACTCGGCGCACCAGTACAAGACCGCGCTCGAGACCTTCCAGACGTTGATCTCCTGGTGCGAGCATCCGACGCTCGTGGCGATGAGCCCGAAGGTGCGAACAGGACGCGGCACCGAGCAGGTCGAGTTCCCGGGCGGCGCCCGCATCGCCCTCATCGCTCGATCGAACGTCTCGGGCCGTGGCTTCTCGCCTGACGCCGTCATTCTCGATGAGGCGTTCGCTCTCACAGACCTCCAGATGGCGGCGCTCAAGCCGTCGATGGCCGCCAGGAACGCCCCGCAGATGTGGTACGCCTCGTCGGCGCCGCTCAACACATCGTCTGTCCTGCGCCGCATCGCGCTTGTGGGGCGCCATGGCGAGTCGGAGTCGCTTTGCTTCTTCGAGTGGTGCGCCGACGTCGATGACGACCCCGCATCTCACAAGGCGTGGGCGAAGGCGAACCCGGCTCTTGGCGTCCGTCTCACCGAGCGCTTCACCGCGTCCGAGATGGCCAGCCTGGATCCGCAGGACTTCGCCCGCGAGCGGCTTGGGATCTGGCGCGAGGAGGGCATGGTTAGCGTGTTCGACCACGACGCATGGGAGTCGTGCATCGACCAGGCCGCCAGGCCACCGGAGGGCGCTGTGAGGGCGGTCGCCATCGACGTCTCGCCAGACCGCCACCGCGCTTGCATCGGCGCGGCCGGCGACCTCGGTGGCGGTCGTCACGTCGTCCAGGTGATCGAAGCCCGCGATGGAGTGTCGTGGGTCGTGCCAGAGCTCAAGAGCCTGGTCGCGGCGCACTCTCCCGAGGCCGTGGTCGTGGACGGCGCCGGACAATCGCAGACGCTCATCCCCGAGCTCGAGCGTGCCGGCGTGGCGGTCACGCGCACCAACGCCGCCGACATGGTCTCGGCCTGCGGGTCGTTCTACGACCGCGTCGTCGAGGGGCGGCTGGTACATCTCGACGAGACCGCCCTGACCGCGGCAGTCGAGGGGGCCAAGCAGCGCGACCTCGGCGACGGCTGGGCGTGGAACCGCCGCAACTCGGCTGCCGACATCACGCCGCTGGTCGCCTGTACCCTCGCCTCCTTCGGCGTGCAGTCGTTCGAGCGCAAGACGCTCACCCCACTGGTGGCGTTCGCGTGAGCCGCTACGGCCGCAAGCACCGCGAGATCCGCGCCGCGCGCCTTGCGGAGGCGTATGGGACGCCGTGCGTCCGCTGCGGGCAGACCATGAGGCCGGGGCAGCATCTCGACCTCGACCACACCGACGACGGGCGCTCCTACCTGGGGTTCTCACACCGCGGCTGCAACCAGCGCGCCGGGGCCCGCAAAGGCTATCGCGGGATGCTGCGCGCCAAGGGCCTCAACGGGGGTGTCTTCTAACCGGTGGGCAACGTCATCGACATCATCCGCCGGGCCGCAGGGATGGCGGAGCCCCAGGAGGAGCGGTCGCTCAACCCGATCTCCTTCGAGGACGTCATCGCGCAGTACTTCAGCTACAACGGCGTCTCTTACCCGCTCTCCCAGGGCAGCACGCTCGGCCAGAACACCCACGAGGTTGGCATCGAGTTCGCCTCCCTCGCCGAGCAGGCGTACAAGCAGAATGGGGTCATCTTCGCCTGCATGCTGGTGCGCCAGCTCCTGTTCTCCGAGGCGCGTTTCCAGTACCGCAGGCGCAGCTCTGGACGACCGGGGGAGCTATTTGGCTCCGACGCTCTGGCGCTGCTCGAGAACCCCTGGCCGGGCGGAACGACCGGCGACCTGCTGACGCGCTCGATTCAGGACGCCGACCTCGCGGGCAACTCATTCAACGCCCGCATGTCGGGCGGGATCCGCCGCCTGCGCCCGGATTGGACCGACATCGTCCTCGGCAGTCGCATGGAGACGACCAAGCCCGGGCTCGCAGCCGACGCCGAGGTGATCGGCTACCTCTACCACCCAGGCGGACGCGACAAGGGTGGTGAGCCGCTGACGTTCTTGCGCGAAGAGGTGGCCCACTTCGCGCCCATCCCCGACCCGACGGCGCGCTTTCGCGGCATGTCGTGGCTGACGCCGGTCATCAGGGAGATCCGGGCCGACTTCGCCATGACGGACCACCAGCGCTCGTACATGGAAAAGGGCGCGACTCCGAACATGATCATCAAGCTCGACCCCTCCATCGAGGAGGAGGCGTTCGATACATGGGTCCGCAAGTTCCGAGAGGGCCACGAGGGCGCTGCCAACGCCTACAAGACTCTCTTCCTCGGCGGCGGCGCCGATGGCACGGTTGTGGGCTCCAACCTGGAGCAGATCACCTTCAAGGAGGTCAGGGGATCGGGCGAGACGCGCATCGCCGCGGCTGCCGGCGTGCCCCCGGTGATCGTCGGCCTCTCTGAGGGCCTGGCGGCGGCGACCTACTCGAACTACGGTCAGGCCCGTCGTCGCTTCGCAGACGGCACGATGCGCCCGCTGTGGCGCGGAATGGCCGGCGCCCTGGCCTCAATCGTGCCGGTGCCCAACGGAGCGGAGCTCTGGTACGACGATCGTGACATCCCCTTCCTCCAAGAGGACGTCAAGGACGAGGCCGACATCAACTTCGTCCACGCTCAGGCGATCCGCTCCCTCACCGAGGCCGGATACGAGCCGAACTCGGTGGTGGACGCCATCACCAGCGGCGACCTGACGCGCCTGAATCATACGGGCGTCTACAGCGTGCAGCTCCAGCCACCCGGCTCCGGCAAGCAGGAGCCCGCCGACGACCCGTCCCCGACCAACGGCAGGTCATCCACTGACGCGGCTCTGCGAGCCCTCGAGGCATCCGCTAGGCAATGAGACCAACCACCCAATACCAGCAGTACCGAGGTGCCTGCGAGGCGCCTTTTTCATGCCATCACCCAGGAGGAAGGCCATGACCACCTTGACGCCCGGCACGGGCGACACCGACGCCGCCCTGCGGCCGCCCCGGGACGATGTGTTCCGCGCCGTGCTCGCTGGCGTCGAGATGCGCGAGGACGGGGAGCCCGGAGACGGCAGGACCCTCGTCGGACACTTCGCCCGCTTCGACGAATGGACGGAGATCGACTCATTCTATGAGGGTCGATTCCTCGAGCGGATCGCCCCCGGGGCCTTCAAGAAGACGATGCGCGAGAAGACGCCGCGCGTTCTCTTCAACCACGGACACGACTCGCTCGGACAGCAGGCGCTCGGAGAGATCACCGACCTGCGCGAGGACGCCGACGGCGCCTACTACGAGGTCCGCCTTTTCGACGGCCTGCCCGATCTTCTCATGGACGGCCTGCGCGCGGGCGTCTACGGCGCCTCGTTCCGATTCCGGGTGATGCGCGAGGACATCGTGCAGGAGCCCAAGGCGTCGGACGACAACCCCGCCGGGCTCCCGGAGCGGACCATCAAGGAGGTCCAGCTCTACGAGTTCGGGCCGGTGACGTTCCCGGCCTACGAGGGCGCTACCGCAGGCGTCCGTAGCGACTACCTCACCCTTCGCCACTCGGAGTCGGCCAGCGCGCCGCTCGAGCGGCTCATCACCTTCCGCTCTCTCGCCGCCGCGGCAGCGCCGCACGTCGAGGAGAAGGAGCCGCCCGCTGACAACCAGCCGGCGGAGCGCCAAACGCAGGACGCACCCCCGAAGGACAGCGCCGGGATCGACTCCCACTCTGGCCACGGGCGCCGCGACACCAGGCCGCGCGATCCACACGACCTCTCGTGGGTCCGCGGCAAGTCACAGCCCACAAGGAGCAACCAGTGGAGCCCATGACCCAGGAGGAGCGGCAGGCTCGCGTCAGCGAGCTGAAGCAGATTCTCGCCGACCTCAACAGCAGGTACCTCGATCGGGCGATGCCCGACGCCGAGCGCGACCAGTGGCAGGACACCGCCGCCGAGATCGCTGAGCACGAGAAGGTGATCGCCGAGCTCGCCGAGCGACGCGCTGTCGTGGAGGCGCTCGGTGACAAGGATGGCGCCCGCGAGGCGCAGCCCTTCCAGACCCACCGTCCCGGCGCGACCCGCGGCGACGACATCTGGGACCTGTCTACCATCCGCACGAGCATCGACTCCCCCGAGTCGGCTGTGCGCGAGCTGCGCGACCGCGGCCTTCGGGCGACCGAGGGGTTCAAGTTCCCCGACGTCTGCGACGCGGACGCCACGCGCGCCCGTCTCGACCGGCTGATCGACAAGAGCGAGGACGGGAAGGTCGCGCGGCACATCATCGCGACCGGATCGCCGCAGTACTTCCGGGCATTCGCCAAGAAGATCACCGAGCGGCACCTGTCTCCCGAGGAGCAGCGCGACCTGAACATCACGACCCCCGGCGACGGCGGGTACGCGGTTCCGGTCACCCTCGACCCGACGGTGATCCTCGTCTCCAACTGGTCGGTGAACCCCATCCGGGCCATCAGCCGCGTGGAGACCATCACCGGCAACACCTGGCAGGGCCTCACCTCGACCGGCATGTCTGCCGCCTACGCCGCTGAGTCGGCTGAGACGACCGACGGCAGCCCCGCGTTCCTCCAGCCGGAGATCAACGTGGAGCGGGCGCAGGCGCTCGCCATCTTCTCTCGGGAGCTCGAGGACGACTGGTCCTCGCTGGCCTCCGAGCTGGCGACCATGTTCGCCGACGCGAAGGATGACCTGGAGGCGACGAAGTTCATCAGCGGCGCCGGCCACGGCTCCAACGAGCCGCAGGGCGTCATCGTCGGAGCCACCACCGGCGCGGTGACCGGCAACACGGCTCAGACCGCAGGTGGCGGTTTCGGGCTGGAGGACATCTACGCCGTTCAGGCAGCCCTCCCCCCGCGGTTCCGTCCGCGTGCGACGTGGGTCGCCAACCAGGAGATTTACCAGCTCATCCGCAGGCTCGGTGAGTCGGCGTCCAACAACAGCACCGTCCTGGTCGACAACCTGCGCGGCGGCACTTCGGCCGATCAGGTCCCCGGCCCCGGCAACCTGGGCTACACGCTCCTCGGCAAGCCGGCTTACGAGTCGAGCGCCATGGACGTGTTCCCCTCGACGACCATCACCGCGGACCTCGAGATCATGATCTACGGGGACTTCCGTCACTACGTGATCGTGGACCGCATCGGCATGAGCGTGGAGCTGGTCCCGCACATGCTGGGCTCCAACCGCCTGCCCACCGGGCAGCGCGGGCTGATGGCCTACTGGCGCAACAGCGCCGAGGTCGTGGCGCCCAACGCCTTCCGTCTGCTGCACATCGAGAACACCTCGTAGCAGTCCGGCAGGACCAACCACCAGAGCGGGCGGGGGCCGAAGCCCCCGCCCGCTCACCCCACCAAGGAGAACAGCCCACAGATGGCCGCCGAAATGTACGTCGCCAAGGAGACCTTCTTCGTCGTGCTCGACGGGAAGCGCACGATCGTCGCCAAGGACCGCGACCTCGTGCGCGCCGGCCACAAGCTGCTCCGGCTCTACCCCGACAAGTTCAAGCTCGCCCCCGTCCGCTTCGACGTGGAGCAGGCCACAGCCGCGCCGGGCGAGAAGCGCGGAGAGACCGACAAGCCGTCCTCCGACTTCCCCAGGTACGCCGGGGGCGGATGGTACGTGACCCCCGACGGCGAGCGCTTCAGGGGACGCGACGCGGCTGTCGAGCACATGGGCACCCACCAGGCATGAAGGCCGCCATCTTCATCATGAACGCCCGGGCCATCCCCGAGGCGCTCGACTCCTACCGCGCCCTTGACATCGACCTCATCTGGGCGACCGGCTACACGGTCTCCGGGCTCGCTGACGGCGTTCACCGCGAGGCCGTGGAGTCCACCGACTACGACGCGATCCTCAACTTGAGTGACGACTGCGTGGTCGATCAGGACGCGCTCGATGCCGTCTTGGCGCTGCTCGAGGACGGCCACCCGGCCGCGACCGGGTGGTGCCGGATGGCCGTCGGCAGCGAGCAGGTCAACCTCTGCGACCGGCCCCTGTCGGCCGACGTTCCCTGGGCCAAGCCCTTCCCGTACTCGCTGATGATGCGAACGGACGTCATCGCCTACCCCGACGAGGTCGTGCCGACCAGCTTCATGGGGATGTCGCTCACCGGCATGACGCGGGACCTGTGGCAGCGGTTCCCATACGGATGTTTCACCGAGCGCCACCCCCGCGGCCAGTCGAGCGACTATCACCTCTCGCGTCGCCTGCAGGAGGCCGGCGTGCCCATGGTCGCCGCCCGCTCCGGCGAGGTGAAGCACCTAAAGGAGATGCGGATCCAGGGGACCTATTACGGCCCGGTCAAGCACCCATGGCTCGTCGGTGAGGTCGAGCCATCGCTGACGATCGACCCGGTAGCTGATCGGATGGTGGCCTGATGGCCTGGCAGCCCGACTACGTCTCCGGGGCCGACTTCAAGACGGCCGTTGGCATCAGTGACACCGCCGACGACCTGACGATCGGTTTCGCCCGCACCGCGGCCAGCCGCGCGATCGACCACTTCACGGGTCGCCAGTTCGGGGTTCTGTCGGCGCCCGCCCTGCGCCTCTACACCTCTCCGCCTTCTGGGGTCGTGGAGATCGACGACCTCATGACCGCGACCGGCCTCGCTGTGGTGGTGGACGGGACGACGCTGGTCAAGGACACCGACTACCAGCTTCGCCCGCTCAACGCCGCCGCAGACGGCCGCCCGTGGACGTCGCTGGCGTTTCTCGTCACGGTCCCATCGACCGAGGTGGGGGCGATCGAGATCACGGCCACATGGGGATGGACGGCGGTCCCGGGGGTCGTTTCGCAGGCCGCCCTGATACAGGCCATGCGCCTGTTCAAGCGCAAGGACTCACCCTTCGGGATCGCCGGCTCTCCCGAGCTCGGTTCCGAGATGCGCCTCCTCAGCAAGCTCGACCCGGACGTCGAGATGATGCTCGGCTCCGTCCGGCGAAAGTGGCTGGTGGCGTAGGTGCCCGCGCAGGTGGTGGCGGCCATGACGGCGTTGGCGGAGAACATGTCGGACATCGACGGGCTTCGCACATTCGCGTTCCCGCCCGACAGCGTGTCTCCGCCAGCGGCTGTCGTCGGATTCCCCGAGACGGTGGCGTACGACGCGACGATGGCTCGAGGCGAGGACCGGATCGTGTTCCCGGTCTACGTCTTGGTGGGCAAGGTATCCGATCGCACCGCCGCCCCGAGGCTCTGCGCGTACTTGGACGGCTCGGGCGCCACCAGCGTGAAGACCGCGATCGAGTCGGACAAGACGCTGGGCGGGGCTGCCGACTCCATCCGCGTGACCGATGCGGATACCTCGGTGATGACGGTCGGAGGAACCGACTATCTGGCCGCGACGTTCAGTGTCGAGGTCGTCGGATGAGCACCACTATGCGATCGGCCCTAGCGGGCCAGGAGGTCTGACATGGCAAGGGTTCACGGCAAGGATTCACACATCACGATCAACAGCGTGGACCTGTCGGCCTACTGCGACAGCGTCACGTTCAACGACGGCACCGAGGTCGGTGAGACCACCGGCATGGGCCAGGAGTCCAAGTCCTACATCGCCGGCCTGGATGACGCCACGCTCTCGCTCTCCGGCCGCTGGGACTCCACGGCGACGACCGGCCCCAACGCGGTGCTCACCGCCATCAAGGCGGGCAAGGTCGCGGTGACCTTCGAGTTCGGGCCCGAGGGGTCGGCCAACGGCGCGATCAAGAAGTCGGGCTCGGTCCTCATCACGGCATACAACACGAGCGCCCCGGTGGGCGACATCGTCGCCTTCACGGCCGAGTTCCAGGTCACGGGCGACGTCACCTCCGGCACGTTCTCGGCCTGATGGCCCGCGTCCACGGGAAGAACTCGTATCTGGAGGTCGATGGCGTCGATCTCTCGTCGTTCTGCGACTCAGCGACCGTCAACGACTCGGCCGAGGTGGCCGAGACAACGGGTTTCGGGAGCGAGGCGAAGTCCTACATCGCGGGGCTGGACGACTGCACCCTGTCGATCTCGGGCAAGTGGGACTCCCAGGCGGTGAAGGTGGTCCAGATCGCCGCGGCCGGAACCGTCAGCGGCGGCACCTACACGATCACCATCGACGACCAGGAGACCTCCGCCCTCAACCACGACGACGCCAACGCGACAATCGTGGCGGCGCTCAACGCGCTGTCAAACGTGGCCTCGGGCGACATCGTCCTGACCGGGGGCACCCTTCCCGGCACGGCCCTGGTGCTCACCTTCGCGCAGGCGTTCGTGGGGATTGACGTGCCGGTCGTGGTGGACTCCTCGAGCCTCACGGGCGGGGGCACGTACGAGGTCTCCGTGACGCTCCACGTCGGTCCCAATAAGACCCTCACCGCGGTCAAGGCCGGCAAGGTGGCCGTGCCCTACGTCTTCGGGCCAGAGGGCTCTGGAGCGGGTGCGATCAAGTACAGCGGCAACGCCCTCATCACGGCCTACAACACGTCAGCGCCCGTCGGGGACGTCGTCGCCTTCGCGGCTGAGTTCCAGGTCACCGGGGGCAACACCCCCGGCACGTTCTAAGGAGACCATATGGCGCTTCCAAAGCACACTCGCAAGTCCAAGAAGGTCCACGGCGTCACCTGCTACGCCCTCAACCGCGGGCAGACCCTCGAGCTGTCAGGTGCCGCCGATGCGGCCGAGAAGGCGGACGACGCGACCATCATGGAGCGGGCTCTGATCGCGGCCGGCACGAACAGCTCCGCGGCCCAAGCGGACTCCTACTACGCCAACGCCCCCGCGGGCGAGGTGCAGGACGTCGTCCAGACGATCATGGAGTTGTCTGGGATGGTGGATCTCCCAAAAGAGTCGAGCGCGGCTTGATGCTGGGCGAGATCGACGCCCTGGATTTCGTGCTGGCGACGCGCCTGGGCAAGTCGCTGGAGGAGATCCGCGAGCTGCCCAACACGGAGATCGTGGAGTGGGGCGCATTCCTCAAGTACGAGCGCGCGATGCAGGAGCTACACGGTGGCCGCTGACCCGGTGAAGATCGAGGGGCTGAGGGAGTTCCAGGCGAGCCTTCGCCGGATGGACCGCGGGCTGCCGAAGCAGATCCGGGTCGTGCTGAACGACGCCGTGAACGTCGTGGTGGACGGGGCCCGGCCCAAGATCCCCCGGCGATCCGGCAGGGCCGCGGCATCGCTCCGGGCGCAGTCCTCACAGCGCGAGGCGCGGGTGGTGGCCGGGGGCGCCAAGGCGCCGTACTACGCGTGGCTGGACTTCGGCGGGCGGGTCGGCCGCGCCAAAAGCGTGCGGCGCCCGTTCCTTAAGGACGGCCGGTTCATCTACCCGACCTACCGTGACCGCCGCGCCGAGTTCACCAGGATGATGGAAGCGGGCCTCAAGGACCTGGTGACCTCCTCGGGCCTGGACCCGAGCTGATGGCCAACAAGGTCACACTGACCTTCGCGGGCGACGCCAAGTCGCTCGAGGGCACGTTCCGCGGGGTCGGCCAGGAGGCAGAGAAGACCCGCGGGCGCTTCGACAAGTTGAAGACGGGCGCGAAGGTCCTCTCGGCCGCGGTCATCGGCGGGCTGGCCCTGGCCTTCAAGGCTGGCTGGGACGAAATGCTCGATGGGCAAAAGGTGGCGGCCCAGACCGAGGCGGTGCTCAAGAGCACTGGCGGTGTGGCGAAGGTGACCGCCTCCGACGTGGACCGGCTCTCGGGCTCCCTGATGAAGAAGTCCGGGGTGGACGACGAGGTCATAGCGAGCGGCGCCAACGTCCTGCTGACCTTCACGAAGATTCACAACGAGGTGGGCGCCGGGAACGCCATCTTCGACCGCGCGACGAAGTCGGCCCTGGACATGTCCGTGGCCCTCGGCACGGACATGAAGGGCGCGAGCATCCTGGTGGGCAAGGCCCTGAACGACCCGATCAAGGGCCTCACGGCCCTGGGCAAGTCGGGCATCCAGTTCACCCAGGCGCAGCGGGACTCCATCAAGGCGATGGTGGACAGCGGCAACACCATGGGCGCCCAGAAGGTGATCCTCAAGGAGCTGGAGACCCAGTTCGGGGGCAGCGCCGACGCGGCCGGGAAGACTCTCTCGGGCCAGCTCAACGTCGCCAAGCAGACGTTCCTGAACCTCGCGGGCTCCATCGTGGGCGCCGTCATCCCGGCGGTGCTCGGCATCACGGGCGTGTTGATCCCCCTGCTGGGGTGGTTCCAAAAGCACCAGACCGTCACCACGGTGCTGATCGGTGTCCTGGCCGGCCTGGCCGCGACGGTATGGGTGGTCAACGCGGCCGTGAAGGCGTACACCGCGGTCCAGCTCGTGCTGAATGCGGTCCTGTCGGCCAACCCCATCGGGCTGGTCATCATCGCCATCGCTGCGCTCGCGGCCGGCCTTATCATCGCCTACCAAAAGTCGGACACGTTCCGGGCCATCGTCAACGCGGCCTTCGCCGCCGTGAAGGTGGCGGCCGACGCGGTTAAGACGGCCGTCATGGGGATCGTGACTGCGGTAGTGGCGGCCTGGAACTCCCCGGCGGTGGGGGCGCTAAAGGCGTTCTACGTGGGGCAGTTCAATCTCATCAAGGGGGCCGTGCAGGCGGTCATTGACGTGGTGGAGTTGATCATCGGCGCGGTCAAGGCGGCGAACAACTCCAAGGTGCTGGACGCGATCCGGCAGGCGTTCGGCAACACGTTCTCTCCCATCAAGGACGTCATCGTGACCGTGGTGGACGCCCTCAAGAGCGTGGTCTCCTGGGTTGACACGGCGATCAAGAAGATTGGGTCGTTCCTGAGCAAGGCCAAGTCGGTCGCCGGCAAGAGCGGGAAGGACATCCTCGGGCTGGCGCACGGCGGGATCGTGACCAGCCCCACGGTCGCGATGGTGGGCGAATCGGGCCCCGAGGTCGTGATCCCTCTGACCCGGCCCAAGCGCGCCCAGGAGCTGATGGAGGCCACCGGGCTATCGGGCGGCGGCGGGGGGATGACGGTCACCTTCACCGGCGACATGCATGTCCGCGAGTCCACGGACGTGGATCTGGTCGTTTCTCGGCTCGGCCGGCGGATGATGATGGCCGGCTGATGATCGACTGGCTCAACATCGACGCGCTCCAGATCCACGGCGGCGCCACGATCAAGGCGGTCTCGCTCTCCATGGGGAGCCCGGGGCCGCGCGATGCCATGGCGGCCCGTCCGTCCGACCACGGTGCCACGGACGTGACCCGCTTCTACGGCCCCCGCTCGTGGGAGCTGACGGGCAACATCGAGGGCCCCGACATGGGCGCAATGTGGGAGGCGGTGGACGCCGTAAAGGGGGCCCTGGTGCTGGGCTCCACCCACGTGATGACCTTCCAGCGCACGGGGCTGACCTTCGACGAGCGCGCGGTTGTCCGCGTCGGTTCCCCCGTGGACGCCATGGCCCTGTCCTCTCCGGCCCCCCTGATCCGGTTCGGCGTGTCCCTCCTGGCGGCCGACCCGCGCATCTACTCCAACACGCTCAACACGTCCTCGTACGACCCGACCGATTCGGGCACGGGCGGGCTGGTGTTCCCCCTGGTGTTCCCCCTGGACTTCCAGGCGTCGGACACGGCTGGGCGGATGTCCGTGGACAACGAGGGCAACATCGCCAGCCCGCCCATCTTCGTTGTGACCGGCCCGGTGACCAATCCCATCATCGACAACGAGACCACGGGCGAGTCGATCTACACCCAGGAGACCGGACTGGCCTCGGGCGACACGCTGACGGTGGACGTGGCCGCGCGGTCGGTGGTGCTCAACGGGACGACCTCGAGGCCGGACCTACTCGACAGCTCTCGGACCGATTGGCTCTACATCGAGCCCGGCGTCAATCAGCTCCGGCTCCGGGGCTCAGACATGGTGGCCACCGAGACCGAGCTGGCGGTCTCCTTCCGAAACGCGAGGATCTGATGACCGTCGTCACTCCCCCCCTGTTCCTCAACGTGGACTCCGAGTACACGGCGGCGGATCTTGGCCTGCCGTACCGCGACCTCATCGCCGAGGGAGTGGTGGGCTCGAGCGACATGGCCGTGTCCGAGCGCGGGGCGGGCGCCAACATGAGCGTTGACGTGGCCGCGGGGGTGGCCTGGGTCCAGGGGGACGAGTCGGCCACCCAGCCCACCTACCGCTGCTACAACGACGCGACGGTCAACCTGGCGATCGCCGCGGCAGACGGGACCGACCCGCGCATCGACCGCGTGATTGCCGAGGTGCGGGACGCCGTGTTCGCCGGGGTCTCGACTGACTGGCGCCTGCGGGTCATCACGGGCACGCCCACGGCCGGCGCGACCCTGACCAACCTGAGCGGCGCCGCCGCGGTGCCCAACAACGCGCTGCTGCTGGCCAACGTGTCGATCCCGGCCACGGACACGACCATTGCGGACGCGCAGATTGGGGACGTGCGCCCGCGGGCGAAGGCGGGGCTC
>Ga0172380_10007202_pt1 | contig 12600 bp, 11 predicted proteins | sample Leawe162metaG_FD_119747 | JGI IMG/M metagenome (GOLD analysis project Ga0172380, IMG submission 119747) | Leachate microbial communities from a municipal landfill in Southern Ontario, Canada - Leachate well 162 metaG | ecosystem: Engineered > Solid waste > Landfill > Unclassified | place...
ATTGGGGACTGTCTGCATGATGTTGTCGGCGGTCAGCCAGAGGTAGCCGTCCTTGTCGTAACCGGCATCAAGGAATGGTCTTGCACCGTAGTCACGCCCGGTTCGGTTGCAAAAGCCAATGAAGCCGAACCGTAAACCGTTGACCGTCTTGAAAACCGGCTTCATTGCATCGTACTCGTTCATACCGGCTCCGCTGTGCACAATACCAGCGTCATCGAGCACCTGCATAGACTCTTCCAGACCACGCGAACCGTAGTCGCTCATGTGGTTGTTGGCGAGGTTGGCGACATCGACTCCAGCATAGGTCAGCCCTGCGACGTTTACCGGTCTGCCACGAAAACCGATGTCCTTGGTCGGGTGGACGGTGCCTTCGTCGGTGAGCGGGCATTCGAGGTTTATGACGAAAAGGTCTGCCGCTGTTGTGCGGTGGCGGATGCGGGAAAAGACTGCTTCGGGTCCGAGCCGCTGAATGATGCCGCCATTCTGCTCGTACCGCCGCGCCAGCATCACATCGCCGGAGAAGGCAAGGTTGGCAGATGCCGGAGAGGTCTGAACGTCACCGATCTCGACCAGCAGGCTGGTGCGCCCGACCAGACCTTCGTCGCCAATGGCATCGAGAGCCACCCGGTAAGCTCCTTCATTGCGGAATAAATGGATCGGTTCGAACCCCGACCCGGTCGATCCGTCGCCGAAGTCCCACAGCATCGTGACTCCTGCGGGATCGCGATTCTCAACGTTGGAGCGGAAGCGAATCGCGACGCCGTCACCTTCGACCTTGGGGTCAAAAAGCCAGCGAGCTTTGGGGTTCGGTTCCGGGAGTATCGAGGCGGTGATGTCGGTCAACTCGTCGAAGTAGATCGTGGCGGCAGGATTGGTTGTGTCGTTATCGTTGATGAAATAGAGTTCGTCGATGGAGGGGAGATAGCCATAGCGCACCTTCCAGTCGTAGCCGACTCTCATGCGGAACGTCTCCCAGCTACCGCGCCGGCGAGCTTCCTGATTGGCGATCATCCACTCCTCCTCCCAAAGGGTTTCCCTGCCGTAAAAAACATAGAGCAGCTTGTGCGAACCGTCGCCCACGCCGAACGCTTGTATTTCGCCGGAAGTATCGCCATCTACCGAGAGACATGAGATCTTCCAGACTGTGGTGTCGGCGAGTGCCTGCCTGCCAAAGGGGAGGCGCTTCCAGGTGTTGCCGGTCAGGGCCAGCGAGCGCTCGGAGGGTGGAAAGGCTTCATCGGCGGTGATTCCCCACAGGTTACCTTGAACGTCTTCGGCCTGACTGTAAGGCAACAGATCGACGTCGCCCTCCTCAAAGTCGAGCAGCAGATTGTCGTCACGCAAGGCGTTGCGAGGTCTGCGCGCTTTGCTTCCGGCCTCTGCATAGACAGCTTGCACAGAGAAGTAAGCTTCCCGGCTATGGGGAGAGGTGAAGGTATTGAAAGTTGTGGAAGCGAGCGGCCTTAGGGAGAGCGGCGAGTCTCCGCGCAGGATCAGGTAGCCCTGCAGGAAGCCACCGTCCAGCGTTTTTCGTGCCGGAGTCCAGTCGAGGGTGACGGACCTGCTTGAGGCAGTCAAAGCGAGAGAGGTGACTGCGAGAGTTTCAGGCAGTTGGGGAGTAATCAGATCGGCATCGAAGACGGGGTCGATGGCGCGCAAGCTTCGCCCGGCAAATCCGGGCAAGACTAACACGACGGCGAGGCAGAGGCTGGCGAGAAACTTCATCGCAGTGCCGGAGTAATAGGTTGTAACAATAAGATAGGAAAAAGAAATCGGAAAGGCAAGGATGGGCGGAAGGAGAAAAGAAGGGTACAACCATTCAAGGTGGCACGATGTTCACCAGCGGCAATGGTGAGACTTATGTTATAGATTTCGAAAGTTCGTCAAGCCTTTGGCTCGCCTCGACAGGCTGCTCCTCACCTCTTATCTCTTCTGGAAGAGTTTGGAAATCGGCTTTGATATCATCGAGTAAAGAATCATAATTCTCTGGTTTCTCTTTAAACACGGTCTCCAGTGGCGAATCGATAAACGGCATTGGAACTATGTCTTTGTTTTCTTGAAGGAATTCACGACAAAAAAGTAGCAGTTTTGATGGATCGCAATACCTATTATTATCAAGATCATACTCTTTACTCTCACCGCTCTTATAAGTGTCAATCCAAATAATAGGATAACCATCCCTAACATAAACATTCTTCAGGAATTCTCGTCCGTCATAGTGATATTCAAATGGGTCATGTGGGTCATTTGTTTCAAGCAAAAGACGCGCTAAATCTACAGAAACAATGAGTTTTCTACCAGATGCAAGCCGAGAAAGCCTAAAGCCAATATCGAACAGAGGGCCAATGTATTCTATCACCGAATTTCCTTGTTGCCCAATTTCTGCGTTATATATTGGAAATCCGGCTATCCATGCAGTGCCTTTCAATCCCATCGGCAACTTCTTTTCCAGCATGCCTATCTTTCTATACTTCCTTATTGCCTCTCTGAACGCTTTTAGGTGAACGTTTGCTAGTGTGTGATGATCAAGTTTGGCTTCAAAGACGAGTTCATCACCAATGCTCTTCCAAACTATTGGGTTAATGAAATTGGATTTGATTTGATCGTCAGCTATACCGTTACGTAATGAATCACACTCGGTTTGTAAACATGTAGGAAAATCTGCGAAGAAGCCTCGCCAAAATGGCATCCAATTTTTTGAAGAACCGGAATTTTGGTTCTTGTATGCGGTCGAACCGATGACATCAACACTCATGAAGAGTTTTAGTTTTGGCTCAAATGAAGGTTGACTTGTAGGCGCTGGAACGGTCACTTCTCGATCACTCCAATTCTCTGCAAGTACTCAACCCTTACGGTAACAGCGCTCTCAGAAAGACCCAATTGGGCAGCCATTTTCCATAGTTCGCCACCACATTGTTTGTAAACATTGCACATCAAGTCTCGCGGCATTAGAAATCCTGCAGCAAACCAATTTGCCTCTCTTTCTGCCAGATTGCTTCCAATTCGTTTAGCGACGAGAGGGATTTTACCGAAGTTTGAATGAAGGACATAGTGTGCTAGCTCGTGAGCAATAGTAAAGCGGTCACGGAGCGGGCTTGTATATTGGGAGACATAGATATCGAAATCTTGCGGTGAATGAACGAAAATCGATTCGTTGTCGTAAAACTCCCAATTGGACACATATTCGAGCCTACCGCCGAGCCTTTTCACTACATCAACCAGAGGATTCTTTGGCTCAAACCCCAAAGCCGTAGCTACGTCAGTCCCGAACTTATCGATAAAGTCGCTGGACCAACCTGATGCTTTTGGCGCACCGTATTGGATGCCTTCTCTCTTCAATTTTTACTCCCTTATTGAACAGATGTATAGTAAATGCGATCTTGAGTGCTAAGTGTGACCAGGATCACATTCCATTAGAGGCTTTATTTAATCTCAAAATAATGTTAGTATATAGATAAACCAACAAAACAATAATCAATATGAATTAATATACGAAAACAAGCCTCCTAAATCTCCGAAGAACAGGCATCATGATATGTCCCCGACAAAAGTTATACTACCTCACCAACAACATCTTCATCGACCGGCTGAAGCCTTGGGCTTCCATTCGGCAGAAGTAGATCCCCGATGGCATTCCGGCAGCGTTCCAGACGACTTTGTGTTGACCTGCCGTAGGGGCGTATTGCAATACGCCCCTACCGTCAAGCAATTCAGCTACCTCCCGCCCGGAGAGGTCGTAGATAGCAAGGCGTAGGGGCGCAAGGCCTTGCGCCCCTACGGCGAATTTAATCGTTATCGAACTGTTGAACGGGTTGGGGTAGGCGTCGAAGAGACGGTATCCCTCGAGTGCGACCAATTCACGGTCTCCCACGCCTAACTGCACCGATCTGACCGTCACGCGGGTCATCTCTTCACCCGGTTGGTCGGAGGGGATCATCAGCGAAGCGACATGTTCGCCTGAGTCTTGCGGCGTGAAAACTACCCAGACCATCAAAGTCGAGTCAGGGAATAGGTCAAAAGCCTCGTTGACGCCTCCGATACTGAACGGCGAGCCTTCCGGCGAAATCAGTCGGGGCTCAAGCCTGATGGTGTCGATGCCGAGGTTATAGATGTTCAGGTGCAGGCTGTCGAGCACGCCGATCTCGTAAGAGGCAAATTCGATCACCCGTGGATTGGCTACGATGTTGCGAAAGCGTGTCGGCAAGGCTCCCATGTCGGCGATAGTACTGTCAGGATCGTAAGGCGAAAGTGGCCAACCAGCATCGACACAGGGACTGAACGGTGACAGGTGGAAGTTCCCGTTTTGGGGATCTATGAGCCTCGGATTTTGGGTGATGTTGGTGGCAGACCATGCGATTTCGACGTTGTTCTCACGCACGATTGCGTCGGGACCGCCGACAACGTCGGAGTAATCGAGCACTATACGATTACGGGTACCAAGCCTGAAGAAATGGATCAGATCGGGCTGGTTATCACTGACAATGGTGTTGAAAAGCGCTACTATCGAGTTATTCCACCCGAAAATTCCACCACCGGCTTCAGATGAGCTGTTGCGAGTAATAGTGCAGTTGCTGATGAGTGGGCGGGAGTTGCCGCAGAAGATTCCACCACCGAAGCCCCCAGCATGGTTGTCGGCGATAACACAATGATCGATCACAGGGCTGGCGTCTGTCATGAAAACGCCTGCTCCGTCAAGTCCGGTGCCTCCACGCAGTGTAAAGCCGGATAAACGCGCCGGAGGCTGTTCATAACCGGCAAAGGTGACGACGCTGTTGTCCACTCCTTCGATTATCGTCGAGTCGATGTACCAGCTCTCGTTGGTGGGCATGAAGAGACTGGCAAGCGTGATGTTCTTGTGTTTGAAATTGATCGACTCGTTGTAGAGACCCGGTCTGACATGAATTGTATCGCCACCGAGTGATCCATTGATTGCCTCCTGAATGGTGGCAAAATGATCGGGTACATAGTTGAATCGAGGACGGTGATAGTAGGCATATACGGCGTCGTAGAGTGGTCGGGTAAATTCCACGATATTGTCGAAGGTCTGCCAGGTTGGGACGCCTTCGACGGGGTAGAAGTCGAGAAATGCCTCATTTATCATGTCAGGGAATTCGTCGTGCTCGATGTGCATGTAATTCTCAGCGGTGTTGCCGGTATCCGGGTGCTCCGTCGAATAGGCGCGCTGAGGGGATGGCCAGCCGACAAGGCTGCCCAAGTTATTGGATATGCGATATTCATAGTTATAAAAGGTCGCGTTCTGGTCATCCCAGATCGCGTAAAATTCATCAATTCGCACAGCTGGATGCTCCGCGTTGCCAATAGAGTTAGCCGGGACCGGATAGAGCGGTGTCAGATGCAAGATATCGTAGTGGTTCATCCAGTCGAGGATCGGTAAGCCGGGACGGTTATCAGGGTAGCATGCTATCAGAATTTGAGCCAGATCGCGGCCATTGCTGTCGTAGCTATGGACAGGGATTACCAGTTCTTTCCTGATCGAATCGACGACAACTTTGTGAGCTTCATTGAACGCGCTTCGATTACCAATTCTTGTCGGATCGGACCATGAGCGTGAGTTATCGTAAGCACCGACCCCTGACCACTTGACTTCCCGACCGGCTCCAGTTACAAAGAGCGCTCGTGCGCCGAGCCGTAAGAACGCATCCATGGCTATATGCGGGGCGATAAAGTCGTCGCAGGGGTGGGGGACTTCGAAGACGATGTTCGGAGATTCAGGTTCAGGATTGAAGATAAAGAGTCCCCACCCGTAACGGAACGAACCACGCACGTCATCGGCTTCGCTTTCGGTGCCATTGTCATCGAAATAGTCGTTGTTCAAGACTTCTCGCACGAGAATGTAATTTTTTCCACCATCGTGCAGGCGCACAATATCGTAGAGGTCGCTGAAGGCAGAGCTATCGAGTACCATCGAGGCTGTGTCAATGTCTCCCGAAATGATATTGGCGAAGATTCGATACCAGGAGCCGAGTACGTCGTTGGGATTTTGGAGACTGTCAACAATTTGATAGGTGCCAAACCCGTTCATTTGCCGGTCGAATTCGGCAGGCCCGTAGTCGTTATAGCCTTCACGGGCGATACCTTCGGAGATGTGGCTTATGTAGTTGTCGTAGGCACAGTTATCCTCGTTACCGGCGAAGAACTCCTTTAGTGAGCCGTTCTCTTCGATGATCTCCGCAAATGAAGGGCTCGACAGAGTCAAGGTCATGGCGGTAATTAGTAGCTTGAGGGTTTGACCAATCGATTTCACTGGCAAAATCCGAGGTAGTTAGAAGATTAAGACTGGATGCTTGCGACGTGAAAGGAATCACGCGGACCATATTAAGATAGGCAATATAAATAGGAAAGGCAAGCAATCACCTTGCGCACCATCACCCCAACAACTGCCTGATCCAGTCCATGTCGAGGTTTGGGCAACTCTTGGGCGGATCGCCGGGGCCTTGAGCCTCGTAATGGCCGACTAATTGAAGCTCGCCGAGATTGGCTTTCAACTCACCACGAAGTTTCGCCAGACTCGCAAATTGCCCTGCTGTGAACTGATCCTTGCCAACCAGGCAAATTCCCACCGTTCCGACATTTGCGCCTTTCACGTGAGCTCCGACTTCATCGAGCGCTCTCCCCGACTGGACTTCGCCGTCACGCCAGAATTGAGGTCTGCGTCGCTTGAATGAGGCCTCATCCGGGTAACCGTTCAGTATAACATAGTGGTAGCCTATCCCTTTCCAACCCCGCGCCTTATGCCAGCCATCGATTAAAGTGCTGTCACCAAAGTCTGAGTCACTGCAATGAAGGACGATTTTCGTTATGTTTCGCATAGTTTTCTCTTATTATCGGGTTATACAAGAAGGCGGGCAGGATTGCCCGCCTTCGACTATAGTGCAGTTACTCTACTTTCAATCCCTGTCTTAAACCATTGATAAAGTCTTCGATGGTCGATTGAAAACGTTCGCGGAGTGAATTTCCGCCTGCGATCCCAAGCTTCTGCCGTAATAACACGGTGAGCAGCCTACCAATCTTGCGCCCCCAGTCTTCGGTCCGCTCACGCCTTAGAAAACTCTGCCATAGAAACAAAAACAGCGGGGTTCCTACTGCAGAAACGAGACTCCATACCCAATCCGACATGCAACACCTCCCTCAAATCATCGTGAATATTTTCCGCCCTGTTGACGGGCGACCATTTCCTGCTTCATTAAGAGCTCGACCCGTTCCGTGAGTCGCGCCTGTTCAACCTTTACCTTCGTAACATCCTCAGCAACCTGCTTTAACATGATCTTGCTCTCACCGAGCACCTGTAAGACAACTTCTCGCTCGGTGCGCCAGTCTGATTCAATTGCGATCATCCGCGAGACTTCCTCACGACTGACAACATTCTGATCGAAGACCATCCATGCTGAAGCACCCGTGGCGACTATCCCGATCAAAGCCACTGCAATTGTCTTCCAAAGAGAGCTGACTCTATCATTGTCGATCATCTTTTTCGACCTCACTTTCTTGCCCATGGTGCGACCCTGCCATACTTTCGAGTCTCCTCCCCATCGCTCGGTTGAGGTTTCATGCCTTCCCAAACTCCTGGCTCGGGCCCTTGCTGATAATAAGTGAAAGGTGAAGCTCCTGAGTGAATCACTTCGCCACGCTTGAAGAGAGGACTTCCCGGCAGAAGCCTGAAATCATCATCACTATAAAAATGTGGTGGGACCGTCAAATCACTCGCCGCCAACGCGCTTGCATAATTCGTGGTATTGTTGTAGAAGTCATTGTGCGTTTCAGTCAACGTCTGAGCCGCCGCTTTAGTCAGTGCAGTCACTGTATTGACGAAGATGCAGTTCTTCACCACCACTGTCACCGCCGAGCTTGTAGTTGCCCTGAACCCCGTCGAAGTCGCTATACTCGCTCCGTCGATGGTGCAGTTAATAAGGCTGTCATTCGAGCTTGCCCCGTCGAAGTCAACCGCGTTCAAGCAACTGTCCACTTCGAGGTGATGAAACAGGCTCCCGTCTGATGTCGAACTTGCCAGCAACCCTTGAGACCCGTAGCCCCGGATCGTCACAAACCCGATTTCATTATCGGCAGTCACCGTCAATCCGTCATTCCCCGCCGCCGCAGGAAGCAACGCGCCATAGAGTTCCGGGATGTTCCCGAATGTCTGATTGGTTGCCAACACCGCGCCTGCAAGTGACAGCGATACCGTCTCCTGATACCTGCCCGGCTTGACGTAGATAGTATCCGTTGCCGCACGTGCATAAGCCGCGCTCTGGATTGTGGGGAAAGGATCACCTGTCGTTCCTGCTGGAATTAACGAAGACTGAATAGAAGTTATCTGAGTTGCGGTGAGTGCCGTCCCGTCCCAGACTGCCACCATCGCAATATCGCCCTGCCAGAAGTTCGTGCTTCCGGTCGAGAACGCTCCGACAATTACTTTTGCGGCGTTGGTAGTCGCTCCAATCGCACCCACGGCAGTTGCCTCAAGATTGCCGTCTATGTAGATTTCAGCCGTGTCGTTTCCCGCCGCTGAATACTTGTAAACGCCAGCTACGGTATGCCATTTGGAGTCGCCTATATTGGTGATCGCAGTAGCAATAACCTCTGAAGTCGTAACCGTTTCAGTTGCAAAGAACGCAGGAACTCCACCGGAAGCCGCAATCCCGACCCCCCGATAGCTTACGGTATTGAGCCGCTTTTCAAAGATTGCCCTCGCTCCAGTTGCCGTAGTTGCCCGAACGACGGCAAAGACGGTATAGCTTTCGTTGGCAGGGTCAAGGTCGCCGGTCGAATTGATCTGCAAGTAGTTCGTTGTGCCATTGAAGCTCACCGCGCCTTGATCCGGCTGAAGTATGCCCTCAGTCAGTCCCGGTCGATTCACGTCCGCCAATGGAGCGGTGAGAACGGTCGATCCATAATTCCGATAGCCCGTCGCGCCGAGCGTGTCATAGTCAAGCCCGTCGGTAGAAGCGAGCCACCACAACGCACTCGGAGTTACCGGCCAGACTATGGACGTCCGCTTGTTCACCCCATCGTCAGCGAACCATGTTGCCGCGTAGGTTGGGATTCCGATGCCGATAATCAATATCAGTACTGCCGATTTGAATCGGCTGAGCAGTACCTGGTACGGGCGCAACTTGTTGCGCCCTCGCACGGGTACGGGTGCAACTTGTTGCGCCTCACTATTGCGCTTCTGCACTATTGCACTCCTCCCTCGTTCCATCCGTTCTCCTCCAGAAAAACATCTATAGAATCAGAGTTAACCAGAACCAAGCCGGTAATCTCTTCGAGTGCAGTAATTTCCTCCACGGTCAAAGGCAGGTTACCGTTGCGGTTCGTCAGACACTGGGTACTATCCGGATGGAGCCGGGGTTGTCCAAGATCGATTTCCAAAGCATCAATTTCAGCCTGCTGGTTGATTGGAAAGACAATAAACTGGTAAATCACCTCTCCAAACACAGTAACCGGGATCAGTTGGGCTATCGTAAATAGTAGAACAATAGACCATTTAAGCGTTATTTGCATCAATTCTCTCCGGTTAGGGTCCATTCAATCTCAACTTCATCGGCAGTGGTGGTTTCAAATACCATTCGGATGTAGCCTCCCTGTAGAACCCTGAGGGGGAACAGGTATTCAGGCGTCTCACCCGATACCGGCCTGAATGTCCAGATACCATAATCCGCACGGACGTAGTTATCCGGCGCTATGAACAAGTTACTCGAATCACCGTTCCAGAAAGCTTCGCTGGTAGTATCGTAAGCAACTTCGAAATGCGCGGATGAAATCAAAGCGCTGTCAGCTCCCGATCCAAGCGCAATCGTGAGCCCCAGCGTGAATTGTTCAGGATTAAATCTGCCGATGTTGTTGTTAGCGGTTGCGCTTGCTGAAGGCGAGTAGCCGATCTGGAGCCATTCCGTTGTGTAGCTCGAACTGCCGGAGGCTGTCCCACTACCGGTATAGATCACCGGAGTATGTTCACCGGAAAGTAGCATACCGGCGTCGCCGACCGGGGGGCGACCGGGTTGGGCGAGCGCGGCAAAGACGCATAATAAAGTGAGTAAGGCGCTGAGAATTTCTTTCTTCATGGTTAGGTCATTCCTCATTAAATAATTTTTCCGGGTAACCCCGGTAGATGACGCCCTTCCAGCGAAAGCGCGGAAGAGACTGGTTGTTCATATCATGCGAGTTGTGATCCGAGAGCGTGAATCCCGTGCCGGGCTGGGCTCCACGATAGACGAAGGATCCTTCGGTAACGCGGATGAGATCATCGTAGTAGAAAAAGCATGGTTCGTCCGAATAGGTCTGACCCGGTTGGTGGTCACATCGGCGAATATCGTCGTTACATACCGAGCAGGTCGGCTTTTTGAAAATGAAGCCGATCGAAGCCTCCGACCAAATACCGCCATCGATGTTGACGCGAAGATCTTCGGCTTGCGAATGGAGCCGCATCCAGTAGAAACGAGGCACAATGTAGGTGATGCCGGTGGCAGGCTCCTTCCAGAGTGAGCCTCCAAAAAATCGCGCGACGCCAAGCGTTTCCTTGCGATGACCGATCAAGGCTGGCGCTCCCTGTACCATTTCGAGGAGTCGCGGCAGATCGGACGTCCTGAATTTCCCCCAGCCCGCATCGACAGCGTCACCGGCGAGCTTACACCGCCTGACGTAAATATCACTCCGTACTACCGGAACCGGGGGAGGGTTTTTGAGCCGGTTGATAGCGATAATGTCGTCATCGACCGCCTTTGATCCCTCTACGAGCATCGCTCCAGCTAACTCTCTAAATATCCATTCCATAATAGTCCTGTTTGAAATTGATTATCATTCCTTAGCAAACTTCGGCTTACTCCTTCAGCGGACGTGGGCTTCAACATGGCCTCCTCTCTCATCCCTCATCCCTTCAGAGCCCCAATCGCTTCATGCTTTCTTCTTTGGTGATGTATCCTTTTTCGACCAGCATGATGGCATTCTCGATCTCGGTACGCTCGGCTTGAACCCGCTCGAGTCGGAATGGGTCGGGGTGGTGGCTGAAGTGATGACTGACGGTTGCTTCGACGCCGTTCAATTCCAATTCAAGGTTGCAGAGCCAGTCGATAAGGTCGGAACCGGAACGCTGGTATGTCTCCACCATCTGCATCAGAAAATCAAACTGCGACTGCACCCAGTTCTGCGTCGTCTTGTGTGTACGACCCAGCACCCAGGGGAAGAGCTTAAGCCCGGTGATAACGTCCTCTACCACCTGATCCCGGTTCAGCCGCCATTCCCACTGTTTGCCCGATCCACCGACCAGAGTTACTTCGACATCGTTCCAGGTGAAAATGTTGTCGTCTGGCTCAAGATTTTGGAACTGGTTGACGAGACCGTCGAAGAACGTCTCGGCGCGACGGGTGTAGTCGCTATCATCTTCGAAGTCAAAACGTGGGGGTCTGCCAATTTTGACCTGCAGACGGGGCGTACCGGCGTTGTGAGACGACCGTGCCATATCTTCGAGCATCATCTGTTCGATTTCCGAGACAAATGGGATCGTGGCGAGCGGTTCGATGCCGCCGGGATTAGTCAGGTCGGTTCCGAGCGTCCCGTAGAAAAAGGTATGCGGATCGAAAAGCTCTTGAGGGCTGTTATTTAAGGATTTCTCACCGACTTTGGAAATGTTGTCTGCCCCATCTTCCGAGGAGTAAGGAACCCAACCTTCTTCGCGGTGCTCCCAGCCTATGCGATAAGGATTGAGGAATCTGAAGTGGTCAATCGATCTCTTGTTTGCTGATAAAACCACCTCGCCGGCAAAACGACCGGTAGTGAAAAGCTCGAGGAAATAGGCTTCGGTGAGCTTTTGCAGACCGGAACCACGTCCGTAGGGAGTCTCGAGGATGCGATGATCGAGGCTCTCCAGTAGCAGCTCAGCTCGAAGGCGTTCGGCAGCGCTACCCTCTATTCGACGACTCATGTGCGTCGAACAGAGTCTGACCCAAGCCCAGACGCCTGCTGAGATGATCGGGATCGAGTCTCTCATCCAGCGATAGAATTCACCGCGATTTGCGCCATTAAAGGCGAAGGTTGGCTGCACCCCCGAGAGTGGCCCGGCGACACTCCTCCCCAGCCCGCGCGGTTCCCACGTTCTCCGTAATCCCCGGCGATTCACGGACGAAGCGCTATTGCCAAGTCCAAGGTTTTTGGCGCCGCGTACCCGGACCGATTGCGCCACATTTCGGTTCGGCTTTTCTTTGCGTTTCCAGAAAAACATTTGATGCCTTTGCATATTTATGATCGGTTTATTATTCAACAGGTCCATTCCGCTACCCCCGATTGACACCGGCGATTCGACCTTCACTCCAGGTAACCGGTCTTCGACTTGTCATGTTGACAATCAGGTAGCGGAGCGCGTCGCAAGCATGGTCATGTCCATCCGACTTGCCCGGAGTGTCACTGTCGCCCTTCCAGCGGTAATGTCTCAGGTGGAAGATGGTCCGCGTGACTTCGGGAGAGAATCGTAACTTTACATCTCCATTAGCGTCCCGCAACAGTGATTTGATCATATCGACGCCGTTGGCGATTCTGCTTACCCTCCAGATCAGCTTCACTCCCTCCTTTTTCAACCGCTCCGTCGCGGGA
>Ga0172380_10007203_pt1 | contig 12598 bp, 14 predicted proteins | sample Leawe162metaG_FD_119747 | JGI IMG/M metagenome (GOLD analysis project Ga0172380, IMG submission 119747) | Leachate microbial communities from a municipal landfill in Southern Ontario, Canada - Leachate well 162 metaG | ecosystem: Engineered > Solid waste > Landfill > Unclassified | place...
CAGACCTGGTCCATGAAGAAGCGGTCGTGGGAGACCAGGATCACCGAACCGGGATAGGAACAGAGATACTCCTCCAGCCAGTTGCGGGCCTCGATGTCCAGGTGGTTGGTTGGCTCATCCAGCAGCAGCACATCCGGACGCTGCAGAAGCAGCCGCGCCAGGGCGATGCGCATCTGCCAGCCGCCGGAGAATTCCCCGCAATCGCGATACCAGTCGTCCTGGGAAAAGCCGAGGCCCTTCAGCACCGTGCCGATTTCGGACTCCATGGTATAACCGCCCCGATGCCGGAACTGCTCCTGCAACTCGCCGTAGCGATTCAGCATCTGTTCATGTTCAGGTGCATTGTGGGGCAAATGCTCCAACTCCTGACCCAAGCGATGCAGTTCCTCCTCCATGGCCAACAGTTCGCCGAAAGCGGAGCGCGCCTCATGGAACAACAGGCAGCCAGAGGTGACAATGCCATCCTGGGGAAGGTAGGCCGCCCGGGCCCCGCGTGCAAACTGGATTTCGCCATCAGAGGACTCTGCCAATCCGGCGATAATCTTCATCAGTGTGGACTTGCCGGCGCCGTTCTCACCGACCAGTGCTACCCGTTCCCCTTTTTTCAGGTGCCAGGAAATGTTGGTGAATAGAGGTGTGCCTGCGAAATCTTTGGAGAGGTTTATAAGCTGGAGCATGGTTCCTTTGTAGCATAGGGAAGGGTGTTTCGGCAAGTGACGCGGCAGTGCGGATTGGGATGCGCCGGCACCGTTTCTTGCCCGACAGTGCAAAGTTTATTTTGGGATGCCGGTTGCACGTGCTATAGTTTACCCGTCGGGCGTTCGGCGCCAGCAGCAGGTAAATCTGCGGAAAGATCCTTTATAATCACCATGATCAACACGACCAGCGTACAAGACACGTTCTTTTTGGGCCGGCAGCCGATCTTCGATTGCCAGCAGGAGATCATTGGCTTTGAGCTGCTGTTCCGTTCCTCGGAAAAGAACATGAGTGAATACGACAGTCAGAACCAGGCCTGCACAAGCGTCATCACCAGTGCCCTGGCCGGATTCGGCTTTCGCGAGGTGTTGGGGGACAAGGCCGGGTTTATCAATGTCACCATGGATGTGCTGATGACCGACCTTATCGAGATTTTGCCCTGCGAGCAGGCCATCCTGGAGCTGCTGGAAACGGTGAACTTTACCGATGCGGTCATCGAGCGGTGCCGTGAGCTCAGGCTCAGGGGTTATCGCATTGCCCTTGACGATCATGTCTATGCCCCGGCGCATGACGAGCTTTATCCCAACGTGGATATTGTCAAGATCGATATCCTTGAGACTTCCCCCGAGTTGCTGCCGGACATCGTTACCGGGCTGCGCCGTTTCCCGGTAAAGATCCTGGCGGAACGCGTGGAAACCATGGAGCAGTTCCAGGACTGTATGGAGCTGGGCTTCGACCTGTTTCAGGGCTATTTTTTCGAACGGCCGGTCGTGCTCCAGCGGAAAGGGATACAACCTTCGGCCATTGCCATGCTGCGGCTTCTGACCTACCTGTTGGATGGGGAGAGGTTGGACGAGGTAGAGAATGTCTTCCGGAATACCCCGGAACTTTCCTACAACCTGTTGAAGTTGGTGAATTCAGTGCATCTCGGCCTGAGGGAAAAGATCAGGAGCCTGCGTCACGCCATCATGATCCTGGGGATTGGCAAGCTCCGCCGCTGGGTGCAACTGGCGATCTTTGCCAGTTCGGATTGCCGGGGGATCAACAGCCCGCTGCTGGAGATGGCTGCCGTCCGTGGGCGCCTGATGGAATACCTGGTCATGGAGCGGCATGGGCTGCCTGGCGGCAGCGACCAGGTTGAAGCGGCCTTTATGACCGGCATCCTTTCACTCATGGATATCCTTTTTGAAACATCCATTGAAGAGATCGTCAGTGAATTGCACCCCAGCGACGAGATCGTCGCCGCCCTGATCGACCGTAGCGGAGAACTGGGGATGCTGCTGTCGCTGGCGGAAACCCTGGAACAGTCCAACTTCGGCGAGCTGCACGAGCTGGTTGAAAAAACGAATATCCCGCGCTCCCAATTGCTGGCCGCACAACTGGTCGCCTATAACTGGCGCCAGAGTTTTATGGCAGACGCACAGTGAACAACCCCACCACGACCCAACCTCTGCTTACCCGATAGGGGAGACAACATGACCGTGCCCGAAAACCGGACAACGAACATCCACGGCATCCTGCTTGACCATTGCCTGGACGGCGGCGAGCGCTGCCTTGCCTGTGACGGCGCCTGCTGCCGCTCTTTTTCCGACGTGGAACTCTCCATGGAGGAATTGGAGCGGCTCCATTACCTGGGGGCCAAGCGGTTGCAATTCTCCATGATTGGCCGTCCTCGCCTGGTTATCGACTATAACTGCGAGTTCCTGGTTGAAGGCAAATGCAGCATCTACGAGAGACGGCCCGACATCTGCCGCCGCTTTATCTGTACCGACCGCACGTGATGCCTCCAAAGCACCTCTTCCCTTGTCCTCCGCAGCTCAGTTGAAAAATCAGATAAAAAATTCAGTGGCAACCGAAACAGCGCGAGGTAAACCTTGCTTGTACCTGAACCGTGCCATCCCCGTGCATTGACGGGTTGGTGATCGAAGTGCCCCTGCCGTTCGAGCCAAAAGCATCGGGGTGACAGAACTGGCACTGGTTTGAAGCAGCAGTGGCGCCTCCGGCATGAAATCCGCTATGCCACACGTTTGAGCCGTTTGAGCCGGTGGCAGGAGGGTTGGGGTGGCAGGTTGCGCAGGCATCGCCGGCGACAAGCGCGTACCAGGATGGAGTGGTGTTAGCGGATGTGGATGAGCCGTAGTTGATCGTGCTGAGGAGCGGCTCGCCGTCGCCACCGGGGAAATAGTAGCTGAACGTGCCGGCGGAAACGCTATGGCAGGCTATGTTGGAACAAGTCTTGGTTGTGTCGTCAAAGGCAGGCAGGGGCGGATTGGGATTGGCCGGCGAGGGTTTGATGACGGCTGGGCCATTCTGGGCAAACCATGAGAAATGATCGAAGCCGCCATTGACCATCACCGGCACATGGCAGCTTGTGCAGCCGATATTGGCATAGTTGATTCCGACATGTTTTAAATGAGCACCATTGGGATTGCAGTCAGGGGAAGTGCAAGCGCCTGCGGCAGGCAGCACAACGGACTTGTTGGCGGACGACTTCGAAGATTTCGCCTTGTAGTAGTCATCAACGGACGTGTCGTGGGGGACCCACTGGGAACCGTCATAGATGTACTCACGATTGCTTGTCGAATCCAGGTAGATCATGCCGAACACCGCATTTGCCGGCGGGGTTGCAGCCGTTTGTTTTCCCTGTGCCGGGAGCGCAGCCGCGTCTTTTCCCGTGTCTGTCGTGCCGGAGGTATCGCCTTGCGGAGTCAATGGTTGCTCACCGCAGCCTGAAAAAGTGAAAATCGATACCAGGGCAATTATTGCAACGGTGAACCGCCCCCTCACATTCAAGTCGCTACGGGCCATGTTGGTATCCTCCTGAAAAATATAAACAAGTTTACATCGGTTAATTATAAAACGCTATATATAAAACGTAGAATGCGAAAAAAAATCCCCTGTCGCAAGATTCATTGGACAGGGGATTTTTTAATCCGCTATGTTGATGCTGATGTTACCGATTGATTTTAAATCGTAATTAGATGCACTTACCCTTTGATCTCTCCGTGAATGCCGATAGTCACCTCCCGGTACGGGATCTCCTTGCCGCTGGCCGCCAGTGCCTGGCGGGCCGCCATGGCTATGCCGCCGCAGCAGGGCACCTCCATCTTCAGCACCGTGATGCTTTTGACGTCAGACTTTGAGAACAGCTCGGTCAGTTTTTGCAGATAGAACTGGTTGTCGTCCAGCTTGGGGCAGCCCATCACAACTGCCCGCCCTTTGAGGAAATCCTCATGGTAGCCGGCATAGGCAACGGGCACGCAATCGGCGGTGATCAGCAGGTCGGCGCCCTGGAAATATGGTGCGGTGGTGGATACCAGGTGCAGCTGTACCGGCCATTGTCCCAGTTGGCTCTGGCGGCTGCCTGAAGATTCAACCTGTTTGCTTTCCTGGGGGCGGGCAAAGCTCATGGCGCGGGAACCGGGGCAGCCACCGCCGGCGTGATGGTGATGGCCAGGGGCTGCGTGGTTGTTGGCCGGCGCTGGTTTTGCCTGTTCCGTCATATGCTTCTCAACGGCTGCCTCATCGAATTCGTCGGCCTCCCGTTCCTCGATGGTGATGGCGTCCCGCGGGCATTCACCCAGACAGGCACCCAGGCCGTCGCACAGGTTGTCCGCCGCCAGCACCGCTTTGCCGTTGATGATCTTGATGGCCCCCTCGGCGCAGGAGGGCGCGCACAACCCGCAGCCGTCACATTTTTCCTGGTCTATTTTTACGATTTTTCTCAACATGCTGTATCTCCTTGGTTTATTGGCGTATTGTAGGGGCGCCCTCTTGTGGGGCGCCCAAAATAAGGGTAGCCACATGGGCTGCCCATACGGATCAGAAGAAATAATGCCAGATGTAGTCCAACCTGCCCCGCAGCATCAGACGCCTGCCAGAGTAGGCCATGATTTCGCGCACTTTGTCCCGCTGTATTTTTGCGTAGCAGTGGATGCGGCATTTTTTGCAACTCGGCTTCTCCGCCTCCAGCGGGCATTTTGTCCGCTGGCCCACGGCGTACTCCATAAAGGCCGTGCACTCCGGGCATAACCGGCGGTCGCCGAGCGTGGCCGGCAGCTTGAAGGTCGAACGAGCGCTTGTGCCATGCTTGCCGGCGCAGTATACTTCTACGAACTTGCCGATCAGCCTGATATCCTTTTTTTGCTGTTTAGTAATCGTTTCCATGTGTGCCATCATGCCTCCAACGCATAAGATGTTACATGACCAAGGTCAAAATAATGCAGCTTTTCCTTTGCGCTAACTGCCTCTTTGGTTTACATTCAGACTATCATATATAATGCAAAAAGGGGTCAGCATGCCTGTTAGGGCCGTATCATTCGTCGCCAAATCCGGGACCGGCAAGACCACCCTCCTGGAAAGGGTCATTGCCGAGCTCAAGCAGCGCGGCTACCGGGTGGGGGTCGTCAAGCACGACGCCCATCGTTTCGAGATTGACCATCCAGGCAAGGATAGTTGGCGACTGACCCAGGCCGGGGCCGACACCATGCTGATCTCCTCCCCGCAGAAGCTGGCGGTTGTTAAACAGCACGACGTTGCGCCGCCCATCGAGGAACTGATCGCAACCTATTTTGAAGATGTCGATGTGGTGTTGACCGAAGGATTCAAGAAAAGCACTCTGCCCAAGATAGAGGTACACCGCCAGGAGCGTAGCAATGGCCTGCTTTGCCGGGGCGAAGAGCATGATCCAACCTTGCTGGCGGTGGCCAGCGATGCCCTGCTGGAGTTGGACGTGCCGCTGCTGGACCTGAACAATGCACCACAGGTGGCGGATTTCGTGGTGGAACGGATCATCCGTGCAACTGACTGACTCCCTTGGGAGAAGCATAAATTACCTGCGGCTGTCGGTTACCGACCGCTGCAACATGCGCTGCTTTTACTGCATGCCCAAGGAGGGGGTCGTCAGCAAGGGGCATGATGCGGTCCTCAGTTATGAAGAGCTGCTCCTGATCGCCGAGACAGCAGTGGAGCTGGGCATAGAAAAGATCCGCATCACCGGCGGGGAGCCGCTGGTCAGGAAAGGCATCGCGGGATTCCTGGCCCGTTTGAGCGCTATCAACGGCTTGCGGCACCTTGCCTTGACCACCAATGGCCTGCTGCTGGCGGAGATGGCCGGCGAGCTGTACAACGCAGGGGTGCAGCGCCTGAACGTCAGCCTCGATTCCCTTGATGCCGGTACCTTTGCCCGGATCACCCGCGGCGGCGACCTGAAAACAGTGCTGGGCGGTCTGGATGCCGCAGAGCAGGCCGGTTTCCAACCTCCCAAGATCAACGTGGTGATCATGCGCGGGGTCAACGATGCCGAGATTCCGGCCTTTGCCGAAATGACCCGCGAACGGGGCAACTCGGTGCGCTTCATCGAGTACATGCCGGCCTTGAAGGAAGAGGGATGGCAGCGCTACTGCATCTCGGGCGAGGAGATACTTCGCTCTCTGGGTGAGCACTACACCCTGGAGCAGGTGGATAAAGGCCCCTTTGCCGGGCCGTCGCGGGACTTTCGCATCCCCGGAGCCAGGGGCACTATCGGCATCATCACTGCCGTGTCCGGCCATTTCTGCAATGAATGCAACCGTATCCGGGTCACCTCCACCGGCCAGGCCAAGGGGTGCCTCTTCTCCGACGATAAGACCGATCTGGTCCCTTGGCTGCGCCCACCCGATCGGGAGGGTCTGGCCAAGGTGCTGAGGGATATTGTCTCGGCCAAGCCGGAGCGGCACGGCATTTCACGGGACGGCTACGGCCACAGGAATTTCACCATGTCACAGATAGGGGGTTGAGGTGGCTCACGTCATTGCTGTATGCATCAGCGAGAACAAGGGGGAGCGCAAAACACCGGTAGCAGCGGCGGAATTGCGGGAGAATCACGGTTTTGTGGGCGATGCCCATGCCGGGGAGTGGCACCGCCAGGTGAGCCTGCTGGCCCAGGAAAGCATCGACAAGATGCGGGCGATGGGGCTGGACGTGACCGCGGGCGATTTTGCCGAGAACATCACCACCAGCGGCATTGAACTGGTGACATTGCCCATCGGCACACTGCTCAAAGTTGGCGGGACCTTGCTGGAGGTAACCCAGATCGGCAAGGAGTGCCACACCCGCTGCGCCATCTACTACCAGGCCGGGGACTGCGTCATGCCCAAGGAAGGGATTTTTGCCAGGGTTCTGAACGGTGGGATGGTGAAGCCGGGGGACGGGGTGGATCTGGTTTAACGACTGTAATGGTCTGTTGTAATTGTGGCAGGGGCATTTAGCGCGTCCCTGCCACAATGTTTTCAAATTTTGCCACGTAGCAGTGGCTGTTTTAATATCACGCCACCTTGATCTCGATCTTGCGCGGCTTGGCGCGCTCCATTTTGGGGACCCGTAGCGTCAGGATGCCGTTGGCCAGGTCAGCCTTGGCCTTTTCATGGTCAAGGCTCTCCGGGATTGAAAACTGGCGGTAGTATGAGCCGAGCTCAAACTCAGTGTAGACCTTGGTGCCGGGCATGCCCTCCGATGCCGGGGCGCTGATGGTAAGAATTCCCTTTTCCACGTTGACGTCAAGCGCTTCCTTGGCGGCGCCGGGGATATCGGCTATCAGGGTGAGGCCTTCCTCGGTTTCGATGATGTTTACCGCCGGCTTGATATATTTCTCACTCGACCGCGTCTCTTCGCGGGGCTGGATATTCCTGGTTTCGTTTCCTTCCGTCAATCCGTTTATTGCCATGCTGATGACCTCCTTTCATCCCGAAGAATTTTCAGTTATTCGACAGCTCGATCTCGATCTTCCTGGGTTTGGCATGTTCGGCCTTGGCAAGGGTTATGCGCATGATGCCGCCCCGGCACTCGGCGATGACCTTGTTGGGATCGATATCGGCCGGCAACTCCAGGGTCCGCGAGAACTTGCCCGAGCCGATTTCGGTGCGATGCACGATTTGCCCGTTCTGTTCTCCCAGGGGTTTCCGCTCCCCACGGATGGTTAAGGTGTTCCTCAATACCGTGAGATCGATTTCCTTGGGATCGACACCGGGGACAAGCGCATCGACATACACCTGGCCCTCGTCTTCGCTGAAGTTGACCAGGGGGAAGCGCCGCGTGGCGGCCGGCGAAAGGAACGCGGCCCCTGAAGGACGACTGATGCCGACGCCACGGAATGCCTCATCGATCTCCTTCCTCAGATTGTCCAGCTCTCTGAAAACATCCCAGTTTGCCATGTGGATTACCTCCTTTCGTTAGTTGTTTTGTCACATAAATAATGCCTGTTTTACAAAAATCAAGGGGTAGTGCAAAAAAATCAGGAGCTGTTAAACCAACGGAAATTGTTGGGTATAGTTGCCAGTCCGGGGGTGTTGGCGCTACAGCACTCCTTGTGTATCCAGGGACCGGCCAGGGCATGGCGCCGTGACAGGCCTTTTCCCGATTCTCCCAATTTTTTCTTTGCCTCTGCATGTATATTCCGAGTAATATAGGCCGATTTCATCATCTCGTTGCACCGGACTACCGATACCCCATGGAAGAATCAAAAAAGGAAAAACTCACCAAGGAACTGCAAGGGATGGCGCTGGCTGCGGCCGGCAGCTTCATCCTGATCGCCTTCCTGACCTTCAACGCCACCGATGTCTCCTGGAACAGCTATTCAAACGAAGGGGGCATCCATAACCTGGGCGGCCGCCTGGGCGCACAGGTTGCCGATCTGTTCTTCATCAGCTTCGGACTTGCCTCCTACCTGATTCCCCTGGCGCTGCTCTACATGGCCTATACCCTGTTCCGCTTCAAGGAGATCCGCCTGCGCTCCTACAAGCTGATGGCGTTTGCCGGGCTGGTCTTCTCCCTTTCCGCCCTGTTCGCGTTCTTCCGGGATCGAACCGATTTTTTCGGCCAGCAGGTGCCGACTGGCGGCGCTATCGGCGTTATCACGGTGCGCGCGCTCAGGGGGGCCGTTGGCACCACCGGGGCCCTGCTTTTGCTGTTGCCGCTCCTGGCAGCCTCGATCATGATCCTGTCGCGCTTCTCGTTCGTGCTCTTTGCGGGCTGGTGGTTTGAGAACCTGAAACTGAAGTGGGCTGCCTGGCGGGAGCGCCGCGCCCACCAGAATGAAGAGCGCCAGCGTGCGAAGGCCAAACAGGAGGGAATGCCGGCGCCGGCCGCCGCGGGCCCGGTCATCAAGCCGGCTACACCGCCGCCGGCCCGCCCCAATGCCTTCAAGAAGGAAAAGGACAAGAAGAAGGAGGCTGAAAAGACAGCTCCGGTGCAGGAAGCCTTTGAGTTCATCAAGGCCGAGGGAGATTTCCGCACTCCTCCCTTCAACCTGCTGGATCAGCCACCAGCCACGGAACGCACGCTGGACCGCGACACGCTGACCATGAATGCCCGCCTGCTGGAGAAAAAGCTCAAGGATTACGGTATTGATGGTGAGGTGGTGGAGATCTGTCCCGGCCCGGTCATCACCATGTACGAATTTTCGCCGGCCCCCGGGATCAAGATCAGCCGCATCGCCGGTCTGGCCGACGACCTGACCATGGCCTTGCAGGCCATGTCGATCCGTATCGTGGCCCCCATACCCGGCAAGGGAGTGGTAGGCATCGAGGTCCCCAACCGCGACCGCGACATGGTCTACCTGCGCGAGATCTTCAACTGCGAGGAGTTCCATCACAGCAAATTGAAGCTGCCGCTGGCCCTGGGCAAGGACATAGCCGGCATTCCGGTGGTCACGGACCTGGGCAAGGCGCCCCACCTGCTGGTGGCAGGCTCCACCGGTTCGGGCAAGTCGGTCTCCATCAATACCATGATCCTGTCGCTGCTCTATACCGCCACGCCCCAGGATGTGCGCATGATCATGGTCGATCCCAAGATGCTGGAATTCTCCATGTACGAGGGCATCCCCCACCTGCTGCTGCCGGTGGTGACCGAGCCCAAGAAGGCCTCCCTGGCCCTGAAATGGGCCGTGAACGAGATGGAGCGCCGCTACCATCTGCTGGCCGACAAGGGGGTTCGCAACATAGAATCCTACAACAGGAAGCTAGCTGGCGAGGCCCTGGAACGGGAAGAGCAGAGCAGCATCCCCGAGGCCGAGATCATCGAGGAGTTGGAGGAGGTCATCGAAGACGGGCCAGGGGCTGCAATCGCTCCGCCCCCCTTTGTGATGGACGATACCGAGGCTCTTGAGCACAGCCACCTCCCCTACATCGTGGTGATCGTGGACGAGTTGGCCGACCTGATGATGGTGGCCGGCCGCGAAGTGGAGGAGCATATCGCCCGCCTGGCCCAAAAGGCCCGCGCTTCGGGTATTCACCTGATCCTGGCCACCCAGCGCCCCTCGGTGGATGTGATCACCGGCCTAATCAAGGCCAACCTGCCGTCGCGCATCTCCTTCCAGGTGTCCTCCAAGGTGGACTCCCGCACCATTCTGGATTGCAACGGCGCCGAAAGCCTGCTGGGGGCCGGCGACATGCTCTACATGCCGCCCGGCACCTCCAAGCTGCAGCGTATCCACGGCGCCTTTGTTTCGGACGCCGAGGTGCAGCGGGTGGTGGATTTCCTCAAGAAGCAGGGCAAGCCGGTCTATGAAAAGTCGATCCTGGAGATGAAGGACAGCGATGAAAAGGGTGGCGATAGCGAGGAAGAAGAGCTGGACGAGCGTTGGGAGGATGCCCTGCGGCTGGTGGCGGAGACCCGCCAGGCCTCAATCTCCATGGTCCAGCGCCGCTTGCGCATCGGTTACAACCGGGCCGCCCGCATCATCGAGATGATGGAGCGGGAAGGGATGGTCGCGCAAAGCGACGGCACCAGCAAGCCCCGTGAAATCTATCTGGACATCGTTAATGCCTATCTGAATTCGCAGTTGACGAGGTAAGAAGCATGAATACGATTCGCACCGCATCGATCCAATTCAATGTCAGGCAGGGTGACGTTGATGCCAACCTGGCCTATGTCCGCGAGGCCCTTGAACGAGCCGCAGCTCAGGGCGTGCAACTGGCCGTGCTGCCCGAGATGTGGTCCTCCGGCTTTGCCTACAAGAACCTGAACGAGCTGGCCAAGCGCACGGCAGGCATTGTCGAGGAATTGCTGGAACTTTCCGGCAGGCTGAAGCTGGTCATCTGTGGAAGCATGCCCGAGCCGGACGGCGTGGGCAAGGTCTTTAACACCATCTTCCTGGTTGACAACGGCAGGCTGGCCGGAATCTACCGCAAGATCCACCTTTTTTCCCTGTTGAAGGAGGATCTGGCCTTTGCCGGAGGAGACAAGTGGCTTTTGGCCGACACATCCATCGGCAAGGTCGGCGTGATCATTTGCTATGATCTTCGTTTCCCCGAGCTGACTCGCCGTCTGGCAATCGAAGGGGCCCAGGTGATCTGTGTGCCGGCCCAGTGGCCCAAGCCGCGCCAGGAACATTGGCGAGCCCTACTGCGGGCCAGGGCCATTGAAAACCAGCTTTTCGTGGTTGCCTGCAATGCCTGTGGCTTGATCGGCAAGCTGGATTTCTTCGGCATGAGCATGATCATCGATCCCAAGGGCGAGGTGCTGGCCGAGGCAGGCGAGGAGGAGTGCGAGATTGTTGCTCCGCTCGACATGCAGGTCATGGTTGACTGGCGCGCCCAAATCCCCTGTTTCAACGACTGTAAACCGGAATGTTATTGAATCTTTTCTTTTTTCGGCTTGACTTGGTCACCTGTTGTGCTACGTTTTCAATTTAAAATTTTTCACTGGAGGTGCTTTTCGTGGTCATGTTTACCGGCACCGGCTTAATCGTCAAAATCGTTTTGCTGATCCTGATCTTCTTTTCGGTGGTTTCCTGGGCCATCATCCTCTTCAAATTTTACCAGATCCAGCGCGCCAACAGCGAATCCGAACGGTTCATGGATTTTTTCTGGAAGTCCAAGCGATTTGACGCCATTGCTTCTCAGGTTGACCGCTTTGTCAACTCCCCCCTCACGGTCCTGTTCAACGAAGGCTACGGCGAGTTGAAAAAGGTGGTCGAAGGCGGGGAAGGCAGGAGCGACAGCAATGTTTTCAGTACCGATCTGGGCGGGATCGAGAACGTCTCCCGCGCCTTGCGGCGCGCAACAAACTCGGAGATCACCCACCTGGAAAAATACACCACCTTTCTGGCAACAACCGGTTCCACCTCCCCCTTTATCGGGCTGTTCGGAACGGTCTGGGGCATCATGACCGCCTTTGAAGGGATCGGCAAGACCGGCTCCGCCTCGCTGGCGGTAGTGGCTCCCGGTATCGCCGAGGCCCTGATCGCCACGGCCATCGGCCTGGTGGCCGCCATCCCGGCGGTTATGGCCTACAACCACTTTCAACACAAGATACGCGTGCTGGTCAAGGAGATGGACAGTTTCTCTACCGAGTTCCTCAACATCGTGCAGCGCAATATAGCGGGGAAATAGATCATGGCAATGGGTGGACAGGACGACGACCGGGGCACGATGTCCCAAATCAACGTCACCCCGCTGGTTGACGTCATGCTGGTGCTGCTGGTGATTTTCATGGTGACCGCTCCCATGATGCAGCAAGGAGTGCAGGTTAATCTCCCCAAGGCCGATGCCAAGGCCATGACTCCGCCCGAGGAGTCCGTGGTCGTGACGGTTGACAAAGGGGGCAAGATCTTCATCAACAAGGATGAAGTCCCGGCTGGTGACCTGCGAAGCCGTCTCTCCGACATGTTTGCGTCACGGGCCAAGAAAGAGGTCTTTCTCAAGGCCGATTCCAGCGTGCCTTACGGCGATGTGGTAAGGGCCATGGCCGACATCAAGGGGGCCGGCATCGAACGGCTCGGCATGGTGACGGAACCGTCGCAGAAATAATGGTCACCAGACTGGCGCCAGTAGACACCGGCCTGGGTGTCAGCTTTATAATATCCACCGTCATTCACCTGGCGGTTTTTTTGTTGATGCTTTGGCTGAGCCGTTTTACCCCTCCA
>Ga0172380_10007204_pt1 | contig 12596 bp, 14 predicted proteins | sample Leawe162metaG_FD_119747 | JGI IMG/M metagenome (GOLD analysis project Ga0172380, IMG submission 119747) | Leachate microbial communities from a municipal landfill in Southern Ontario, Canada - Leachate well 162 metaG | ecosystem: Engineered > Solid waste > Landfill > Unclassified | place...
CGTGTACGAGAAGATGGCAGACCTTGCCCTGATAGGATACCAAGCATCCCTGGGTAGCAGCTCCATCCCCACCTATCTAGACCAACCTCGTTTGAAGGCATTGGGGCAAAGGATGGGTGCTGGCTTGTTAGGGGTAGCGACCAGGTTTGCGAGTCGGCCTTCTCGTCCGACTCCGTCCATGCTTCTGTGTGACCTGGGGGTTTTGCATCATGGAGGAGGAGCCGTAGGATCCTCTACTGTGATCGTGATGCCTGCACCAGCCCCCGTAGTTGCGCGGGTGGAAGCTCCCGTTCTGAACGTGTCTGCACCTGTTTCTTCCCCTCCGGTGGCTCCAACTCCGACAATTACTTCCCCTCCACAGTCTTCGGTGGGTAAAGTTACTCGACCCCCAACGACAGGGGAACCCACTTTTAGACCCGGCACCCGAAATGACGGGACCGACATCAAAGCCACCAGCTTCAAAGTGACCGAGATGACCCCAGCTAGTTTTGGGGTACTACTGGGTCAGGTTCTGGTGGAGGAGTTGAGCGGGATTGGATCAGAGAGACACACAGACATGGGTGGCCCTTGAGCTAACTCATTTAGGCGAGGAGAGGATCCAAGAAGGGACCCTTGAGTCTGTCTTGAGATCTGACTTGGGTGTGGATGCTGACTTCCCGATTTTTATCCCCGCCGCCACTTACACAAAAGGCTCTCGCCTCATTACAGTCCTCCTCATGGAGGGCTACGCATTTCTGGCCTCTGGACTCGAAGAGACTAAATACTTTGAGTTGGAGCGAAGGCCCTACGTTTCTCAAGTCATGTCCACTCAAAGTGGGACCCATCGTTTCAGAACTTTGACCACCGTGCCTAATAAAACGGTGGAGGATCTGAGATTGCGACTTCGAGAAATGGTGACCTTGAACCTGGAGGTTGGGGACCAGGTCAAGGCCGTAGAAGGGACCTATCGAAACCTGGTGGGCACCGTTCAAGATGTAACTCCTGAGCATGCCTATGTTTCGTTCCAGCTTCGTTCCATTGAGTTGGTGGCCGCCATTCCCAGAATGTTTCTGGAGTTGGCGGAGTCGACCATCATTTGAGCTTTGTGCGCTGCATGGGTTTGTTTACTAGAGGGGGTTGACCATGCCGTTCGGACATTGCTTTTTGGAACCATCTGAGATGGAAGCCAGATTTTCGGATAGCCTCGGACTTGCCACCTTGGACAATGTCCTGACAGAGCCTTCTGAGGAGGACAATGCTCAGCTTGAGAACATCAAGTCGGTGCTGGAGTCCTTACCCCCACGGGAGGCTGACTTTGTGGAGCTATATTACTTCATGAAGTTGAAACAGACTGACATTGCCACTATTTTTGGTGTCTCTCAACCCACCGTCTGTTATCGACTTGCTCGTGCCGCAGACCGCATCCGTTTTTTACTGAACATCCCTCAGGTGGACCCACAGCAAATGGAGGAGGACCTGACCAGGTACTTCTCGGATCCTATGGATGTTCAGATCATGCTCCTCATGTGGACGACCACTTGTCAATCTGAGGTGGCAAAGATTCTCGGTGTGACACAGGGTCTAGTGCGTCATCGGTTCATGCGATCACTGAATCGGATGCGTGGTAATGCCTTCTTCCTTCGCTACGTGGCACTGTTTGATTACGTGAGTGCGAATCTCAACATTCTCAGAGAGGTTCAGCGCCCGAATTGGACAGACCACATGATGCGAAGCGTGCAGTAGAAAGCCCCCCGTTTGTCTGCCTATCAGGATCCCTTCAAGAGGGTACCTTTAGGGGGTCCAAACGTGGCAGAGCAAAAAAGAGATCAGCATGTAGTGATGGCAAAGTCCGTTGCTCAGCGTTGGCTTGTGAAAGTAGCCAAGGCGGAGTATCGGATTCGTGTTCTCTACGGCTCCAGGGAGTACAAAAACCTTCCCAACTTGCTCCGAGCTTTCCGTGACGGCAAAGTGAAGATTGCCTCACTCAGTCCGTTGCCCGACCTTGGTGTTCAAAGCGGATTTGACGCTTTGGAGGTATGGTCCTCAGACTACGAGTCCCTGATGAAACTAGGGGCCTGGTTTGAGAAGCAAGGTTTTGACACCTCGGGGATCTGGTGATGGCAAGCACAAAAGAACAAACGGTTTACACTTTTTCGACCACCTCGGGGAGTCAGACCTACCGCTATGATATTGTGGTGGACTCCTTCGGTCGGATCTCTGTGCGTAATTTGCGTTCCCCTCGTGGCTTGATCACGGACGCTTTCACCTCTCTCCCTGATGTGGTGATCCAAGACATCGCCGAGGCTAAGAGTTTGGTTGCTCAGTCTGGTGCCGAGGCTGAAGTTGTTTCAGGGACCATCACTTTTGCGGGTGAGACCATTCTCCCCGCTGCTATTGCTCCCGGGCTACTCAATACGGCCGACTACCGGGTGACCTACACGACCGTGGACGGCATGCTGCTTTGGACCTCGGGGCAAACGACCACTGGTTTCTTTGTTGAGTCACCGAGTGCCTATGGCACTGTCTTGGCTCCGAAGACAGTGGACTATTCTGTCTTGACTACATCAGCCTCGGGTAGTGCTTTTGGTGGTTTTGCTACCGTGACTGAGGTGGGTGGGGGAGAGGCTACGATCACTTTTCCCATTCCGATGGTGACCACTGCTTACCGGGTTGTGCTGTCCCCCGTTGGGGCCTTCCCTGTGGTGGTCACTTCAAAGACCAAACTGAGTTTCACGATCCAGGTTGGTTACACATTGGCGGTGGGAGAGTCCCTTACCGTTGGCTTCGACGTGTTTGTGTAAGGGGGTAGCAAATGGCTCGTGACCCTTTCAAGGTAGACCAAATCCAGGTAGAGCCCGGTGCCACTGGAACCCGACTGATCCGTCGGGCTGGGGACGGATCTCTCGAGTTTGTCGACTCTCAGATCACGGGCGGGATTACCCTTAGACAGTTGGCGGGTCTTGGGTCCATCCAGAACGTTTTGACTGTTGGCAAGTCAGGCGCCGGAGCCCAATTCACCACAGTGCAGGCTGCTCTGGACACAATCCCGAGTACGAGCAGCCCAACCAACCCCTACATCGTTCTGATTGGTCCCGGGGTCTACCAAGAGACGATCAACATTGTCCGTGACGGTGTGACTCTGCGGGGTCTAGGGGCCGTGCTTCAGTCGGAGCAAGAGGGAACCCCTGATGGTCCCGGGGCCTATCATACGGTCACGATTCAGGCCGCTTTGGGCACGACTCCAACCCAGATCCATTTTGAGGATCTGACGATCACAAACACACATACCAACAGGGCTTGTGTGAGGGTATCGGGAGGTGTCCTCTCCGATGTTGGTGCATCTGGCATCCATTTGGTGAACTGCACTCTGGTGGCCAATAGTGCAGCAGGCAATCGCACCCTTTGGTGCACGGCTGTAAACAACGTGACGGTGCAAGGGGGGTCCATGGAGGACCCACATGGTCTGGGACTCATTCTGGTTGAAGAATGTGCCGAGGTTACCTTGACGGGTTTGAGGCACATTCCGGCCATGAGTTTCCGATGGGATGCGCTACAGATTCTCCCCCTCGTTCTGCACACTGGGTACTTTGTTTCCGACTGTGGTCCAGTGAACACATCCTTGGTTCCTGATGTTTCCTTCACCTCCTCACTGGCCCCTGATGAGGGCTTCTTGTCATTGTCCGATTTGACCCTAGGGGTTGTCACCCAGGCGGGTGGAGAGTTGACGGTGAGAGGATGTGCTATCACGGACCTGTCAAATGCAAACGGTGTCCTAAACTTGGTGCACAGTGACCCCAAGGTCTCCTTAGCAACCTCGGGAACAGGAACTGTTTCGGGGGCGACGCTACAGGGTGTCGCTGGTTTTGTAGGGGACACGTCAGTAACTGTCACTCTCGATGCAACATGGGACAGTGCCAACTATGTAGTCCTTTTCAGTTTGGACGGACCCAGTGTGACGGGTGGGCCATGGGTGGCCAACAAAACTGTTTCGGGTTTTGACATCGTTTTCAATGGTGCCGAAACGCTTAACGTGAGCTGGATGGCTCATCAGAACTGAGGTGTCATATGCCTTCTTTTTGGGATGACTTGATTGGCAAATACTCTGGTGGGTCATCCTCTATGGATGAGTACCTCGGGGGGAGTGACTCACGTTTCACCTCCGTGGCTGGTTTGACGGATTCGGGAAGGGCAGCAAATGCTCTACCCCTGCCGGTAGAGGCAGGGACCCGCGTTCGTTTCACAACTAACGTTGGTTCCATCCTGACCTACAACGATTTCCCTCCCCGTGGCGTGGAGGGCACCGTAGTGAAGGTGCGCACGGCACAGGGTGACACGACGTCGCAAGACGAGCGTGTCTTTGTCCTTTGGGACGATGGTCCCTTGAGGGCTATCCACGCTGAGCACCTAAGGCGTGGTCGAGGTCTGAACAAGGTTGGAAACTCAGTCCGTATGATGGTTGCTGACCTTGGTGACCTTTCCTCTTTTTTCACTGCCGCCGCTGGCGGGGACGACTTGGTGCACAAGGCGACCAAGGATCTGTGGTCCTTGAGGAAAGAGGGTGAGAGTTTCGTGGTTGAGCGTTTGTTCACTGATGATGGCAACCCACTGAAGGTTTGAGGTCTAACATGAAAGAGCTAGTAAAGGCTTGGGGGCCTGTGATGCATGAGGCTGCGGCAGCCAGGATGCTCAAGAAGGATATGAAGTTGAAGAGCGGGGACGTGATCCCCAAGGGCACAGCGGTAATCGATGTCAAGTTTTACGGTGCAACTGAGCCCGACTACAATCGTTACACTTTCTGCTCTGTCTTTTTTGACTTCACCAGTCCAGCAAAAAACTTTCGGGTGACCCCGATGCGTATGCGCATCCAGGCACTCCCCGAGTTCGTGACGGGGTTCAAGGTCCCGAGCATGTCTCAGATGGAGCGCATGGAAGACAACGCCGCCTGGAGTACGCCCACAGGGAAGCGGGTGGAAGCGGATGGCTATGGCCCTGATGGGTCTCCCAGTTGGGCTCTGGTGTTGGGCTACGTCTGAGCATTAGTTGGGTTATCGGGCGGGGTCCTTGATGGAGGTTCCTATGTTGGACGAGAGTAAAAAGTTGGCTGCCCGATATCTGCTTGAGAAGCAGGGGGAGCATTTTGCCAGTTCAACTTGGGATTGGAACAGGCCAACTTCTGTTTTGGTCAAGGCTATCAATGCAATCCAGGACCTCGAGGAATTGAATGCTGCCCTGGAGAGCCGACCCAAAGTTTTGAACACCCGAGTGTCTGACAGATTAGAGGAGAAGGCCTCGGAACTAAGGGCCTGGCCTCATTCTCACAAAAAGACCGCGGGTGAAGTCAGGCACATCAAGGACAAGGAAAGTGACAAGGGTGCTTGGGGTTGGGGTGGTAATCCACCCAGCACCCGTGAGTCCCTTGGAAACTTTGAGTTCAAACCCGAGAACCTGGAACCTTTGACCAAGACACTCCGGTCCGCTCTGGCTGCCATGGGTCACGTTCTGCGGGCGTACAACACGTTCACCCGTTTGAAGTCTGTGGCTATCTCTCCAGACGGGAGTCTAGGGGGAAAAGGGTACATTGCCAAGATTGCCGACATCCGCAAACAGTTCATGAACTGTGTTGAGGCTCTGTCAGCCATTTCTGATACCTTGTATGACGAGGTCAATGCTCCACATTGGAACCCCGAGAGTTTGGACATGGATCCCCGGGAAAGGAAAGAGATCAAGGATCTCAAGAAAGATGTGGCCTTGATCAGGAATGACCCCGAGGAGTGGGCTCAGAAGGAAGAGACAGAGATGGACGAGGAAGGGGCTGTCGGTGCCACAGGTAAGACAGCCAGTTTCGCACATACCCAGTTGGCATTTAGGTATCTGGCTCGGAGAAGTTCATGACCACTAAATCACCCCAAGATTGGACAGAACACCTGAGTGAGTCAGCTCTGCCTAATGATGCTTTCACCTTCACGAAGGGCATCAATTACGGCATTGACGGTTACACTTTTGACGAGCCCTATGGTGAAGGTCTGGTTCACATGCCAGAAAACAGAGGGATCACCGTACCCGACGGCTTTGTAGGGGTGCAGGCAGAGTCCCCTGGCTTTGACGAGTTGACGGAGTCCGATGACGGACTCTCCTTCTCCGAAGGTGTCATGGGGGACAAGGAAGCCAGCATCGTGCACTTGGAGTGGCTTGACCCCACACAGAACCAAGACCCGTCCCGTTTGCCCCACATGAATGAATCGCTTGAGCAACTCGAGGACATTTGGGGGCAGGGAAGCACCGACGGTTTGCACCTCATCCCCAACATTTTGGATCTGGACGATGCTCAGTACGAGGAAGCTCTCCATCAGACGACCGAGACCGAGATCACTTCGGAAGAGGTTCGTGACGCTCTGTATAGGGCTACCAGACGGGCTCATTTTGGGCACTCTCTGGCTCAGATCAAGAGTGAACTGGAGCAAACACTTGGGGTTGAAGCAGCCTCGGCACCCTATGCCAGGATTGCCTCCGAGTATGGTTTGTTGGGAAACGTCTACGTCATCGCCTCCGTTTTCCCGGGCCTCAAGAATGGGACTTGGGCAAAGGAGATCCGACGGTCATGCAAGACCGCTCGTTTCGTGGTGACCGATGATGAGATGATCGCCAGAAAACTGAGCATGCGGCGAGTTGCGGAGCTTGCCGATATCCTATGGTCTGAGGCCATGGACCTGTATCGTCCCATGCTTCAAGGAGCCGGCTACAAGCTCGCCTCTGGGGACCCAAAAGTCTCTCTGCGTAAAGCCTTCCTGAAAGGAGCCACTCAGGCCCCGATTGAGAGTTTCAAGGAAGTGATCAAGCCCGCTATTTCACCTTTGAGTGTGGAGGAGGCCCGTCAGCGTTTGGCGAAGGAAGCTCCTAAGGGTGCCTCCTTCAAGACCCCACAAGAGGTGGCCGTTGAAACCGAGTTGAAGAAGGCTCGGGTCCAGCTGGCCCGTTGGGTCAAGGCAGGTCAGATCACACAGAAGGACGCCGTTCGGTTGGCTGCTTCTACCGCCTCACCACGTGAGATTCTGAAGGCCGCGACAACGTTGATCACAACGTTGGGTAAGACGGCCCAGTACAAGGGTGACGGTACACGGGAGAAGGACTTGGTCAGGATGCAAGTTTTTGCATCCTTGACAGAGCAGGAGAAAGCGGTAGAGGCCAGTCGCCTACAAGAGGTGAAGGCATCCCTGTTGCGGGCTGTGAAGGGGGGGCTGCTCACCACGGGGGAGGCTTCTCGGATTGTGCAACTGGGCAAGACAGCCTCGGAAACCCAGCACATCATCGGACTGGCCATTCATTCCGCCTCAGCACAGCGCAAGGCCCATCTTCCCGTGTCAGCAAAGAGGTCAGAGGAGTACAAGGGCACAATCCAAAAGAGTGCCCCTGCGGAAGTGACCCTGTTCGCCCGTGAGACCCAGAAAGTGCTTGCTGCTCAGGAGCAGGAGAAGCTCAAGGCTCTCCGTGCCGCAGCAGCTTTGCCCAAGGCTGTTCCCACCAAAGACTACGCCGGTTTTGTACACACTGCGGTGCCGGTGGCGGGACCAACCCCTGTTGCCTCTCTGAGCAAAGAGGAGCAAGGCATCAGGATTGTTGCAAAGGCTGCCTCGGTTAAGGTGTCGGTGGTACAGGACCTGGTCCAGTGGGTACGAGAAACCTTGAATGAGGGTGCCGTAGGGGACTCTTTCAACCGTCAGATCAAGGCACGCTTCAGCCCCAGCTTGTTGAAAGCTGCTACCACTTTGGTGTCCGACTTGCGGAAGGCACATGAGGGACTGGCTGGGCACTTGTACATTGATGCCTCCGCCTATGCCACTGAGCAGGGTGTGGCTGGTTGTGCTAAGGGTGCCCTGAAGCATCGAGCCAGCTCTGTCAAATACGTTTTGGCAATGGACCGATGTGCCACTTGCACCTTGAACACCTCTGGCACATGTCAGAAGTACAACAAGACGTTGGCCTCCTCCCCCCCGGTCAAGGATCGAATCTCCTATCAGGAGAAGATTCTAAGGAAGGCCTCGAGTGCTCCCGGCTACGTCAGTGAGTATGACCCCAGTGAGTACGGGCTCCAAAACGATGCGGTGGACAACCTCTCGTTTGAACCCGACACTACGACGGACCTCTTGTCCAACATCTCTTTTAGTGACGACAGTTTTGACCTCTGAGGTTTACAATGAAGATCAAAAGTGTCATGTCGGCGGGGTCTTTTCGCACCCTCTTGGGGAGACGCCCCTATTGTAGTGACCCCGCATGGGAGGGTCATGTACTTCCACCTCTTGTTCAGACCGTCACCCTGGGTGTCATTCGAACGGAGGGTGGGGTCAATCAGCATGAGTTGGTGTTGGCTACAAGCCCTCCGCAAGGGTTGACGGGTTCTTTTGACGTGGCCGACAATGACTTCACCACGGGTTGGGTTGAACTGATTCTGGGTGACTTCCGGCTCATCAATGGTTTTGAGTACACCCCCGCCGCGTTGGACACGGACACAGCGATTGCTCTTACCGCAGCCATCAGTGCCCTTGAAGGTTTCTCTGCTACCGTCTTGGGGACAGTCGTCACCGTTACCCACAGCAACACCATGGGTGAGGTGGAGTTCCGAGCGGTACATCGAGGGACGAAGACAAACTTCGACACCTTTGTACCAAACACGGGGTATCTTGGGACTGGTGATCCCACGTATGGCCCTCTGATTTTCACCTGAGAGGTTTGTGATGGCGAGGCGGAGTAAAAACAAGGAGCAGCATGAAACGCTGATCCCAAATCTGCCACCCAACACGCGTACTGTTCAGGTGCTAACAGAGCTTGGAGAGTTGAAATACAAAGACCCCAACACTTTGGCCAAGACGGATGAGATCCAGTTTACCAAAGATGGGGTTCCTATTGTCATGGCGGGGAGACCTGGACGACCCAAGAAGGTTGTTTTGTTACCCGCGAATGCTGTTGTGGCTGAGGTCGTGAAAAGGAAGCAAGACTCCATTTCACGAGACCAAGTTCTCAACGCTGTCAAGGCCAACCCCGAGGACCCCGATGTTCTTCATCAGGTGGTTTTAGCCCTTGGTGAGGAAGCTGCCAGTTTGGGTTTTGAGCGAGAGGAAGCTGAAAGGGGCGGTCGGGAGACTTCGAATATTTCAGTTCGTCGTGTGAACACCCTCAAGGCACTAGCCGACACCTGGCTGAAGAGAAAAGACCAAGTCGTAACTCGAGGCGTTGATCTCAGAACCCCATCCTTCAAAGTTTTGCTTCAATACATCCTCGAGACTTTTCGTGAGACACTCGAGCTTACGGGTGTCAGGCAGGAAATGATCGAGACGATTCTTGTTCGTCTGTCCAAAGAAATGGGCGACGAGTGGGAAAATGAGGCCAAGAAACGAATGAAGGAACACGTCTGAGGTACCCATGGGTTTTACAGACCTGGTGTTGGATGTGGCCCGGACGGGCCGCCCCTTCTCATCTCAGGTGTCCAACATTATTGACTTCGTTCAGGCCCCATGGGGTTTGAACCCTGAAGGGAACTTGAATCTGTTCCCCGTACAGAAAGTCATTTTGAAGGCGCACTACGGGTTGGAGTTGGATGACAAGGAGACGTTCAAGGTCTCGGACTGGAGACGTGAGCATTTTCACACCTTCACAGAGAAGCAGTACCTTGAGTTCCTTTTCAATGAGGGCCGGTCCAACATCAAAGAGGTGGACCATGAACGCCGGGAAATGTTGCTTTCGATTGGACGTCGAAGTGGCAAGACTTTCCTAGCCGCTGCCATTGCCGCCTATGAAACGTACAAGCTCATTCTGAAGGGCAATCCTCAGGCTTACTTTGGACTGCCCGCGGCAAACAATATCCAGATTATCTCCGTTGCAACGGACAAGGACCAGGCAGGTCTCCTCTATCAGGAGGCCTCGGGTCACTTCCGTAACTGTGGATTCTTTGGCCCCTACACGGCGAACAACACTCAGAGCTTCGCCCGCTTCCAAACCCCCAAAGACATTGAGCGTTACGGTCGGTATCAGGATGACAACACGGCTAAGGCTACGTTGAAGGTCACCTTCCGATCCTGTATCGCTAAAGGTCTTCGTGGTGCTGGTAACATCGTTGTGATTTTGGACGAGATGGCTCACTTCACCGATGAGGGCCAATCCTCGGCTGAAGAGGTCTACAACGCCGTCACACCTTCTACGGCGACCTTCTCACCCAAGAACCCAAAGGACACTCGAGAGTCTATTGGTGATGGTGAGGGTCGTATCATTGCCATCTCCTCCCCCTTGGGTCGTCAGGGGATGTTCTACAAGATGTTCCAGCTCGGAATGACGGGTGGGACGGCGGCTGACAATATGTTGTGCATTCAAGCCCCCACTTGGGAGGTGAACCCTACGGTTCCTTCCTCAGAGTTGGAGAAGCACTACCTGAAGAACCCCACCGTGTTCTTCACAGAATTTGGTGGTGACTTCACCGACCGAACCAAGGGCTGGATCGAGGACGTGTCCGCTCTAGAGGCTTGTGTCAATACGCAGCAACGGCAGGTTCATCAGGGGGTTCCTCGTCGTCCCCACTATGTAGGTTTGGACATTGGTTTTGTTGGCGACGGAACGGCTATTGCCATTGGGCATATTCAGGATGAGAAAATCGTCCTGGACCACATTGATCAGATCAAAGCGGGGGAGGGTCGTTTCTCAAACGTAGACAGGTTGGAGCTTGACGACATTGCAGATTGGGTTTTGGACCTGTCACGACGTTTCTATATCTCAACCGGAATGTTTGATCACTATGCCGGGATTCCTTTTGAGCAAGCGCTACATAAGAGGGGTCTCAAACAATGTGTTTCCGAGCATATGACTCGAAACAAGAAGTCCGATATTTTCAAGAACTTCAAGGACATGATGTACTCCCGTAGGCTCAGTCTGTTTGACTGGCCACTAGCGGAGGGGAAGGAGCATTGCCCTTACATTCTGGAACTGCTCTCCTTGCAAGAGGAGAAGTTTTCCAAGTATGTGGTTGACGTGCAGGCCCCGAAGATCGAGGGGAAACATGATGACATGTCGGATGCTTTGGTCCGCATGGTTTGGTTAGCCGCAAATGACATGACAGACCCCAAAGTTATTTCTCAAGGTCGGAGTTTTGGATCTCCCTACTCACCGAGTCAGCAACAGATGCTTCAAAATGCTTCGGCTATGAGACAAGCATCGTTACGGGCACGTCGTTCAGGGAGCAGCCCGGAGAGGCAGATTCCAAAAACGAAGTCCAACTGGAGGAGATGACATGAGCACCTCAGACCCCCGTACACCGTCGCGATCTGACTATCGTCTTCTTCAGCGGCTGTTCGGGTCGCTTCTTGGGGGTAAGGTTGAACATGTGCCCTCTGAGTATGACCTGGTGTTGCGCATCTTCGAGAAGGCTGGCGGGTCCTGGGAACAGGTTTACCTAGGGTCTCCTGGAGACATTGACCTTTTGAAGAGGGTCATCCGTCGGGCCTACAAAGCGAACAAGATCACTAAGAAACACAAGTGGGAGCCAGACGTTGCCTCAGGAATCTCGTGACCTAAAGCACCTTCAAGAGGATCTGCGAGTTGCCACGATGGCTCTGGACAAGGCGTCGAGAAACCCTTTGGGTCGAACGGTGCGTCAAGAGCTTAGGAAGATCGACTTTGAGATCCAGGAGTTGCTGCGTGGGGTTCAGCAACGTCTTGACCGTGAAGAGGAAGAAGAGTCCAGGGCGGAGGCTAAGAAAGCAGCCGCAAGGGCTAAGAAAGAAGCTCAAGAAAAAGAGCGACAGAAAAACGAGCCCGTAGCCCTTCGCGGTTGGCGGCAGAAGTCGGATGAGGAGGACTAAATCATGGCCAAGAGAGAGCAAAATGAGGGAGCGGTTCCTGTTAGAACCATCCCCCCTAGAAAGGGCCTCAAGGTTGGCAAGCCCGAGAAGATCATAACGTCCGCTATGCGGATGAAGATTGCTATGGGTGTTGCTACCTCAGGAACCGTGATGGGAGCCGGTGGTAACTACTACTCTCCTACCATGTCGACGGATTTTCTTGAGGGACCTCAGAGTCGGGATGAGCAACGGAACTTCTACCGTGAGTTCTACGCCAATGAACCCTATGTGGGTCAAGCGATTGACCAGCATACGGAGTTGCCTCTCTCCAAAGTCCGTTTGCGTATGCCAGAGGCAAAGGATCGGACTCTGGCAGAGCGATCCCTTCGTTTCTCTCAGAACTGGGCGGAGCGAGTAGGTTTGCTGCAACTCCTTGGTGAGATCACGCATGACTTTCATCTACTGGGGGAAGTCAACGTGTTCATGGAGGACACCAACCCAGAGATGCCTCCTGAAATCAGGTCTCAGCAGATTCGAGAGATCCGAGAGGACGGGAGTTTGGTGGAACGCTGGGAGGACTACCCGGATGCAGACGAGAGGACCGTTGCCTGGCTGAAGAAGAACTACAAGGGATGGACCGCTGTACGGGTCCTACCACCGGAACAAGTCAAGGTGGAGAGTTTTCCCTTCACGGACGAGAAACTGGTGGAGTTGATCCCGGACATCAAGTCGAAGGCGATTGTAGAACGTTCTCGAGAGGGGGACAAAGACGCCCTCCGCATTGTCAAGTCCATGCCC
>Ga0172380_10007205_pt1 | contig 12596 bp, 10 predicted proteins | sample Leawe162metaG_FD_119747 | JGI IMG/M metagenome (GOLD analysis project Ga0172380, IMG submission 119747) | Leachate microbial communities from a municipal landfill in Southern Ontario, Canada - Leachate well 162 metaG | ecosystem: Engineered > Solid waste > Landfill > Unclassified | place...
CCAGAGGCTTCAACCGTTTCGTTACCTCCACGATTGCTCCAGTTGCTACCGGCCGGAGCGAAAATTGCCGGGTGGGGTTCGCACCCACTGTGAGACTGCACCTTTCCACGGCGCACTGAAATAACCAGGTTAGGCGCTTAAGCACCAAAGGTGTGCTACGGCACCGACTATTCTCATAGCCGGTTTACAAGGAATCCGATGGGAGCACCTAAGAAAGCCGCTGTAGCCTTCGGCGTATTTCTCAATTTGATCGACCGATATGTGCGCTTTCTGCATCGGGAGGGCGAGCGAATTCCCCAGACCTGCTGCGCTCCCCAGAGCAATATTTTCAGCGCATCGTCTGAACTTCAGGTGTTCTGCACCACGATGCTCGGGAATTTTGAACTCATGTCCTTGGCCTGCTCGGCGATCTTGACAGCCACGCGGCGGGCGATGCCGCGATAGATCTCCGCCACCCGGCCATTCGGATCGGCCACCACGGTTGGCTTGCCGGAATCGACCTGCTGGCGGATCTTGATGTCGAGCGGCAAGGAGCCGAGCATCTCGACCTCGTAGTCTTTGGCCATGCGGTCGCCGCCGCCGCTGCCGAAGATATGCTCTTCGTGGCCGCACTTGGAGCAGATGTGCAGGCTCATGTTTTCGACGATGCCCAGGATCGGAATGTTCACCTTCTCGAACATCTTGAGCCCCTTGCGCGCATCCAGCAGGGCGATGTCCTGCGGTGTGGTGACAATCACCGCACCGGTAACCGGCACCTGCTGCGCCAGGGTCAACTGGATGTCGCCGGTGCCCGGCGGCAGGTCGATCACCAGATAGTCGATGTCGCGCCAGCGCGTGTCGTTGAGCAATTGCGTCAGGGCCTGCGTCACCATCGGGCCGCGCCAGACCATGGGCGTCTCGGGATCGATCAGGAAACCGATCGACATCGCCTGCAGGCCATGCGCTTCCATCGGTTGCAGGCTCTTGCCGTCGGCCGAGTCGGGCCGGCCTTCGATGCCCAGCATTTGCGGCTGCGAAGGTCCATAGATATCGGCGTCGAGCAGCCCCACCGTGGCACCTTCGGCGACCAGGGCCAGGGCCAGGTTGACGGCGGTGGTCGATTTGCCGACGCCGCCTTTGCCGGAGGCAATCGCGATGATGTTCTTCACCCCGGGGATGAGCTTGACGCCGCGTTGTACCGTGTGGGGAACGATTTTTGAATAGACATTGGCGCTGATGTTGCCGATGCCCGGAATACCCTTGAGCTTGGCAATCACCTGCTGGCGCATGCCGTCGATCTGGCTCTTCGCCGGATAACCGAGTTCGATGTCGAGCGCCACGTCGGCACCCGTGATCTTGATGTTGCGCGCAGTGCGGCTGCTGACGAAATCCTTGCCGGTATTGGGATCGACGATTTCCTTGAGGACGCTCTGGACTTGTTGTTCTGAAATGCTCATGGTGACTCCGCAGAGATTAATAACCAATCAATTTTGTACAGTATAACCGATCCCGCTCGGCAGCTTCAGGCAGAAAGATTCCGCCTATCCCGGCCGTAGCGTGGAAATGATTCCGTATCGGGTGATTGGCTTGGATTTTAACAGGGCAGCGCAGGGGAGTGCCGTGCTCTTTCCTGATTGGTGTGTGCGTATTCAGCGTTTGCCGGGACTCGCCCGCCGGGGCGAGTCCCGGCAAAACGAAAGAGGCCAGGCACGGCCATCAAAGCTCTTGCGGGCTTGGACGAGTTTATGGATAGGACTAAAAGGGCTATGATTTGCAGCCTGCGAGGAGGAATCAATGCCAATTTTGTCGATGTTCTATGGTATCGTCATTTACATGTATGGCTACGACAATCGTCGGCATCATTCCCCGCACTTTCATGCCGTGTTCGCGGAATTTTCTGCGGCGATATCAATCGACGATGGTACGCTGCTCGATGGCGACTTGCCGAAATCAAAAATGAAGCTGGTACAGGCCTGGCTGGAGATTCATCGTGAAGATCTGCTGGCTGATTGGAATCTCGCGGTACAAGGTTTGCCGCCGCAGCGCATCAGGCCACTTGATTAAAAGGAAAGACCATGAATAAGGTCGTTGCTGTACGTGCCGAGTCCGAGGGACGCGTATTTGTGGAGATGGCGGATGGGCGGCGCGGTTTGTTTGATGTCCGCCCCTATCTGCGCAGCGAATTTTTCCGCGAATTGGAAAGCGAGACTTACTTTCGCCAGGTGCGGATTTTCTTTAGTGGCATTGGTTGGCCAAACGGGCAGGATTTGGGGCCAGATACGATTGCGGCTGATCTCGTCGAGATGAGCGCGCTGGCAGCATGACGGTATTCGGAGTTTGAGGCTTAAACAGGACGGACTCGGCAATCGGCGAATGAAGAACCAACACATTTGCTGACATGACGAATTTGCCTTGAATAGCCGCCGATCCGCGCAGTGCTGCCTGTCGCTCAGGTAAAATGTCGGGCTACGAAGCTTCTGGATACTCTTATGCCCGGCCGCCGCATCCTAGTCACCTCTGCCCTGCCCTACGCCAACGGACCGATCCATCTGGGCCATCTGGTCGAATACATCCAGACCGATATCTGGGTGCGCTTCCAGAAAATGCGCGGGCACGAATGCCATTACGTTTGTGCCGATGACACCCATGGCACGCCGATCATGCTGCGCGCCGAGAAGGAGGGCATCACGCCGGAGCAACTGATCGGCCGCGAACATGTCGAGCACAGTCGCGATTTCGCCGGATTCCATGTCGCCTTCGACAATTTTTATACCACGCATTCGGCCGAGACACGTTTCTTTGCCGACGACATCTACACCAAGCTCAAGGCCGCCGGCCTCATCTATCCGCGCAGCATCGAGCAGTTCTACGACCCGGTCAAGCAGATGTTCCTGCCCGACCGCTACATCAAGGGCGAATGCCCGAAATGCGGCACGCCGGATCAGTATGGCGACTCCTGCGAAGCCTGCGGTGCCGCCTATGCGCCGACCGAACTCATGAATCCCTGCTCGGCCGTCTCGGGCGCCACGCCGGTGCTCAAGGCCTCCGAACATTATTTCTTCAAGCTCTCCGATCCGCGCTGCCAGGCCTTTTTGCGCGAATACACCCAGAGAGAGGGCAGGCACGGCTCGGTGCTGCAGAACGAAGCTGCCAACAAGATGCAGGAATGGCTCGGGGCGCCGGGCGAGAACAAGCTAACCGACTGGGACATCTCGCGCGATGCGCCCTACTTCGGTTTCGAAATCCCCGACGCACCGGGAAAGTTCTACTACGTCTGGCTCGACGCGCCAATCGGCTACATGGGTTCGTTCAAGAATTTCTGCGACAAGCGCGGTATCGATTTCGATGCTTTCTGGAAACCGGATTCGGACACCGAGCTCTACCATTTCATCGGCAAGGACATCCTCTACTTCCACGCGCTGTTCTGGCCAGCGGAGCTGGAGCATGCCGGCTACCGCACGCCGACGCGCATCTTCGCGCACGGCTTCCTCACGGTCGGCGGGCTCAAGATGTCGAAATCGCGCGGCACCTTCATCACCGCGAATTCCTACCTGCAGCAGGGGCTCAATCCGGAGTGGCTGCGCTATTACTTTGCCGCGAAGCTCAACGGTACGCTCGAGGACATCGACCTCAATCTCGACGACTTTGTCGCCCGCGTGAACTCCGACCTGGTCGGCAAGTACATCAATATCGCCAGTCGCTGCGCCGGCTTCATCGCCAAGCGCTGCGACGGCCAGGTCGCCGATCTCGCTGCCAAGGATGGGCCGGCCGCAGCCGACTACGCCATGTTCCAGGCCAGCATCAAAGAATGCCAGGAACGCGTGGCACAAGCTTACGAGGAGCGCGATTTCTCCAGGGCGTTGCGCGAAATCATGGCGTTTGCCGACCAGGCCAACAAGTATGTGAACGACCACAAGCCCTGGGAACTGGCCAAGCAGGAAGGTAGCCAGGCCGAATTGCATGCGGTCTGCTCGCTCGCCTTGAGCCTCTTCAAATGGCTCACGGCGATGTTGGCGCCGGTCTTGCCGAAGCTGGCCGAGGCCGCGGGGCTGTTCCTCAATCTGCCCGGATTGAGCTGGACCGATAGCTGCACGGCACTGCCCGCAGGACATATCGTCAAGGACTATCAGCACCTGATGCAGCGCATCGATGCCAAGCAGGTGGCGGCGCTCGTCGATGCCAACCGGGTATCGCTGGAGCCTTCTGCCCCGCCCCCCCTCCCGGCTTCCCCCTTGAAGGCGGAGGAGAAGGGCGATGCTGCAGTTGGCGCATTTGCACCGACCATAGCCATCGACGATTTCAGCAAAATCGATTTGCGCGTGGCGCGCATCGTCAAGGCCGAACATGTCGAAGGCGCGGAAAAGCTCCTCAAGCTCACCCTCGATCTCGGTACGGAGATGCGCACGGTGTTTGCCGGCATCAAGTCCGCTTACGATCCTGCCGCTCTGACTGACCGGCTCACCGTGATGGTGGCCAACCTGGCGCCGCGCAAGATGAAGTTCGGCCTGTCCGAAGGCATGGTGCTGGCCGCGTCGCATGCCGATGGCGGCCCGGGGATTTTTCTGCTCTCGCCCGACAGCGGCGCGCAACCTGGCATGCGCGTGAAGTAGGCCGGAGGAGCCGCCGATTTGTTCAGCCGGTGATTGGGCGTCGTCGCTGTAGCGGTTGTCTCCGCGGCGATTCCAGCTCAAGGAAGCTTAGACGACGTTATCGGAAATCTTGGTCTGGTGCCTCCGGCCGCATCCAGTCATGGCTTTGCCGGTGGCCGCGAGTTCCATCATTTGTGCAAAAGCGGGGAAATCAAGGCCGAATTCGACCTTCAAGTCTCTGGCGCTCCGTTTCAGTTCGCTCCAGTCGGGTTTGAAATGCGGACGCTTGAAGGCGAACAGTACGTAATTCTCGTCGCGGTTGACGGACACCAGAATCGTTCGGCCGTCGAAGACGTCATTCGATTCCCTGATCAAACTGACATAGCCGGACTTGTCGCCCGCGAGGTTCATGACGAGGATGCCTGCCACGCTCAATCGGGCGTAGACTTGCTGCAGAAATTCGCGTTTCGCCAGCGAGTGCGCGAGACCGTGAACGTCGAAGGCGTCGACCAGCAGAACATCGATGGGGTCCGGCGTTGCCGCGATGAACTCGCCGGCGTCACCATGAATCACGCGAAAGCGTCGGTCGTCTTCGGGTATGGCGAAATGCTGGCGCAGGGCGATCACATACGGATTGATCTCGACGACGGCAATGCCGGCTTGCGGCAAAGCTCGATAGCAGAACTTGGCCAACGACCCGCCGCCCAATCCCAGCATAACGATGCGCGCGGGATGGCGCTCGAACAGCAGAAAGCCCATCATCTTCTGCGTGTAGCGGATATCGAGCGCATCGGGCTGGTCGATGCGCATTGCACTTTGGGTGTACTTGAAGCTGAAATGCAGGCTGCGCAGCTTGTTGTCTTCGATGATGAAAGGCTTGTCGTAGGTTTCATCGAGCAGGCGCTTGAAGAGCGCCAAGGGCGGGGTGCCGGGCGGCTCGATCACGCGTAGCCGGCTGAAATTGGGGCGGAAGGGACTGGGCAGATCCAGCAGTTGCAGCTCCGGCGAGGTTGTGGTCATGCCCGGAGCCATTGGGCGATGCAGGAGCTTGCATCCCGATTCCACGGCTCGCAGGATTCGACCCGGAAAGCAACCGGCGAAGCAAGCATACACATCTCCAAAATGACGTCCGGCAAGATTTGAGGCGCGACAGAAGTAATATAGCATAAAACGCACAATTAATGTTAATATAACGCATATTCAATCCGTGCCTAGTATGCGGTTGATTGCCAGAATCGCTATTCAGCGTTGCGATATCGTCAGGTTTGCTGGTCGAACATTCGTATCGGGATACCACGCCTGGATCGTATGATTGGTGATTTCCACGCTGATGGCGGGTTCTGTTACGCTTGAAGAAATTATTTTCCCGAGAGCCGATTCGATGGAAAACCGCACTTCCCGCCTCACGCTGCTGATCGATCCGGACAAGAAGCGCATCTTCGAGGAGATATGCGCCGCCCAGGATCTGACTCCATCGCAGGTGGTGCGCAGGCTGATCCGCCAGTACATGATCGATCATGCCGGTAATCGCGAGCTGCCGGCGTGGCTGGTCGCCAATACGCCTCAACGCGCGCCGCTGCAGTTGGCCGGCAACGATCAGCCACAGGCAGCGAAGCCTGATCAGGCTGCAGCAAATGTTTTGAAAGAATGAATACGTATGCCTAGCCCGGTGTCCTGGTTGTCCATCGACTGGCTGATGGCGCTGGTTGCCGCCTGGCTGCTGATCGGTGTGGCGGGCTTAACGGCGCCGCGCAGCCTGGGGTTTGTCGGCAAGACCCTGTATCCGCTTGGCGCACTGGTTGGCTTGGCAGTGGCGGCAGTCGCTTTCACGGCGCTCGGCGCCGTCCCGCAGACGGCAGTGCTGCCCCTTGGGCTGCCCGACTTGCCTTTCCACTTGCGGCTGGATTCTCTTTCTGCGGTCTTCCTGCTGCTGGTTGGCGGCACCGCTACGGGTATTTCCATCTATGCTTCGGGCTATCTGAGGAAAGGCGAGGGCACGGCGCCGGGCTTGCAGTGCCTGGAATACCACATCTTTCTCGCCAGCATGGCGCTGGTGCTGCTGGCCGACGATGCCTACGCTTTCATGGTGGCCTGGGAATCCATGGCGCTGTCCTCTTTCTTCCTGGTCACCTCCGATCACCGCATTCCCGAGATTCGTCGCGCCGGCTATCTCTACCTGCTGATTGCGCATATCGGCGCGATCAGCATCCTGCTCAGCTTCGGCGTGCTGCAAAGCAGCGCCGGCATGGGCGGCACCAATGGCGTCGCCGACTACACTTTCGCGCACATGCGTGCCACCGGCCACGACGCTTTCTGGGCCAGCGTGGCTTTCGGCTTGGCGCTGTTCGGCTTCGGCGCCAAGGCCGGCCTACTGCCGCTGCATGTCTGGCTGCCCGAGGCGCACCCGGCAGCACCTTCGCCGGTATCGGCGATGATGAGCGGCGTGATGCTCAAGACCGCCATCTACGGCGTCCTGCGCGTTTCCTTCGACCTGCTGCATCACCCGCTGTGGTGGTGGGGCGTCGGGGTGCTGGCGCTGGGATTGGTCACTGCGCTGTTCGGCGTCATATTCAGCGCCGTGCAAAGCGACATGAAGCGGCTGCTCGCCTACTCCTCAATCGAGAACATCGGCCTGCTCTTCGTCGGCATTGGCCTGGCACTGACCTTCCAGTCCTTTGGCATGCTCACGCTGGCGGCCTTGGCGCTCACCGCCGTGCTCTACCACTGCCTGAATCATGCGGCGTTCAAGAGCCTGCTGTTCCTGTGCACCGGTTCGGTGCTGCACGCCACCCGCGAGCGCAGCCTGGGCAAGCTCGGCGGCCTGATCCATCCGATGCCCTGGGTGGCCTGGCTGGCGTTGCTTGGGGTGATCGCCAGCGCCGGACTGCCGCCGCTGAACGGCTTCGTTTCCGAATGGCTGCTGCTGCAGGCTTTCCTGTTCTCGCCCGGCTTGCCGCACAGTTACATCAACATGCTGATCCCGGTGGCCGCCGCCGCAGTCGCGCTGACGGCGGCACTCGCCGGCTACGTCATGGTGAAGTTTTTCGCCATCGTCTTCCTCGGCCAGCCGCGCGAGGAAAAAATCGCGCAACAGGCGCACGATGCGGGCTGGCTGGAACGCATCGGACTCTCCTGGCTGGCCGTCGGCTGCGTGCTGCTCGGGGTGTTTCCCGTGTTTGTCATCGAGAAGATCGATACCGTCATCCGCACCCTGCTCGGATCCGGTGGCTACGTCACCCCGGGCGATGCCGAGCACACCAGCGACTGGTTGCTGCTGGCACCGATTAGCGCCGGCCGCGCCAGCTACGAGCCGCTGGTGTTCCTGCTGATGATCGCCGCCGTGATGGCCGCCACCTTCCTGATCGTGCGGCTGTTCTGGCACGGTCGTGTCCGGCGCAGTGCGGCGTGGGACTGCGGCTTCCCGTTACAGACGGCGCGCATGCAGGATACCGCCGAAGGCTTCAGCCAGCCGTTGCGCCAGGTGTTCGAGCCGTTCTATCGGCTCAAGCGGGAATTGCCGACCATGTTCGACAAGGCGCCGCGCTATCTGGTCATCGTCGAGGATCATTTCTGGTATTGGTTGTACCTGCCGGTGGCGCGCACGGCGGAGTTCGGCGCGCGCATGGTGGCTTTCCTGCAGCAGGGTCGCATCTCGATCTATTTGCTGTACAGCTTCATCACCTTGATCGTGCTGCTCATTCTGGTTCGCGGATAAGCCGATGAACTTTCTCATGTCCATCCTGCTGCAACTTTTGGCGCTGATCCTGGCGCTGGTGTCGGCGCCGCTCTTGATGGGCTGGGTAAACCAATGCCGCGCCTGGCTGCAGAACCGTTCCGCTCCGCCGTTACTGCTGCCGTATTACCAGCTCGCCAAGCTGTTCGAAAAGGATGTGGTGCTGGCGCACAACGCTTCCGGTCTGTTCCGCAGCGCGCCCTATTTCATCTTCGCGTCGATGGTGCTGGCCGCAACCATCGTGCCGACGCTGTCCACCGATCTGCCCTTCGGCCCGGCCGCCGACGCTATTGCCCTGGTCGGCATCTTTGCCCTGGCGCGCGTCTTCATTGCCCTGGCGGGAATGGATGTCGGCACCTCATTCGGCACACTCGGTGCGCGCCGTGAAATGCTGGTCGGCTTCCTCGCCGAACCGGCCTTGCTGATGTCGATTTTCACCGCATCGCTGATCTCGCATTCAACCTCGCTGTCCACCATCGTCGAGACGCTCGGGCATCGAGAATTCGTCATTTATCCCAGTCTGGCCTTCGCCGGCGTGGCATTCACCATGGTCTCGCTGGCCGAAAACGCGCGCGTGCCGGTGGACAATCCGGCCACCCATCTCGAACTGACAATGATCCACGAGGCGATGATCCTGGAATATTCCGGCCGCCACCTGGCCTTGATCGAATGGGCCGCCGCGCTCAAGATGTACGCATACTCCTGCCTCGGTCTAGCGTTGTTCTTCCCCTGGGGCATACCGCAGGGCGCCGTGCTGGGCAACCTGCTGGCGGCCGTGCCGAGCCTGTTCGTCAAGCTGGCCGTGGGCGGCTTCCTGCTTGCCCTAATCGAGACCCTCAGCGCCAAGATGCGCATCTTCCGCGCGCCGGAGTTCCTCGGCACAGCCTTCATGCTGGCGGTGCTCGGCATGCTGGTGCACCTGTTGCTGGAGACGGCGAGGTGAGTATCCGATGAGCCACTATTACGGCCAGTTCATCAATCTGCTTGCGGCGGCGCTGCTGTTGCTGTCCTTCGCCATGCTGGGGCAGCGCCGCATCCTGTCGCTCATCAACCTGTTCATGCTGCAGGGTGCCGTGCTGTGCATTTCGACCGCGGTAGTGGCGCTCGCCACCGGCCAGCCGCATCTCTACTGGTCGGCGTTGATCACCCTGGTGCTCAAGGTGCTGCTGCTGCCCTGGATCCTGCACCGGCTGATCCGGCGCCTCAACATCAAATGGGATATCGAGACGCTGCTCAACATCCCGACCACGATGCTGATCGGCATCGTGCTGGTGATTTTTTCTTTCAACCTGGCACTGCCGATTTCCGAGCTGGCCGGCACCGTCTCCCGCTCGACCATCGGCATCGCAATGGCTGCGGTGATGCTGGCGCTGCTGATGATGATCACCCGCTCCAAGGCGGTGCCACAGGTGATCGGTTTCCTGTCGTTGGAAAATGGCCTGTTCTTTGCCGCCACCTCGGCAACCTACGGCATGCCGATGGTGGTCGAACTGGGCATTGCTCTGGACGTGCTGGTCGGCATGGTGATCCTCGGCGTGTTCTTCTTCCAGATCCGCGAACAGTTCGATTCGCTCGATATCCGGCATCTGGAAAAGTTGAAGGAAGATTAGCCCAGTGGAATTACTCCTGGTACTCGGTTTCCCCCTGCTCGGCGGCCTGATTCTGGCCCTGACGGGCCATCGGCGCTACGCCGCCGAGCTGAACGCCATCTTCAGCCTGCTCACTTTCGTGGCCGCCATCGCGCTGACCGGGCGCATCATCGAAGGCGGGCCGGAGCGTTTCTATGACCAGCAATTTTTCATCGATCCGTTCAATGTCTTCCTGGTCGCGCTGACGGCCTTCGTCAACCTGACCACTTCGCTGTTCTCGCGTCCCTACATGCGCATCGAATACGCTCACGGGCGCCTTACCCAGCGGCGCCTGCGGCTTTACCACAGCATGTTCCAGATGTTCATGTTCACCATGCTGCTGGCCTTGACCACCAACAACATGGGCATCCTCTGGGTGGCCATGGAGGCGGCGACGCTGACCACCGTGCTGCTGGTTTCGCTCTACCGCAGCGCGGCCTCGCTCGAAGCGGCATGGAAGTACTTCATCCTGTGCGGCGTGGGCATCGCCCAGGCACTGTTCGGCACCATCCTCTTGTATTTCGCCGCCGAGAAAGTGCTCGGCCACGAGGGCGGCGCGCTGTTGTGGACCCATCTCGACGCAGTCAAGGGCCAGCTCGAACCCACGGTGATGTCGCTGGCCTTCGTCTTCCTGCTGGTCGGCTACGGCACCAAGGTCGGCCTGGTGCCGCTCCACAACTGGCTGCCGGATGCCCATGCCGAAGGCCCGACGCCGGTCTCCGCAGTGCTTTCCGGCCTGCTCCTCAACGTCGCGCTGTACGCCCTGGTGCGTTGCAAGGTGCTCGCTGACGGAGCGCTGCACAGCACCCTTGCGGGCACTCTGATGATGGGCTTCGGCTTGCTATCGGTGGTAGTGGCCGCCTTTTTCCTGTCGCGGCAGCGGGACGTCAAGCGCATGTTCGCCTATTCCTCGATCGAGCACATGGGCATCGTCACTTTCGCCTTCGGCATGGGTGGGCCGGTGGCGAGCTTCGCCGGCTTGCTGCACATGACAGTGCACAGCCTGACCAAATCGGCGATCTTTTTCGCCGTCGGCCATGCCACCCAGAAGAGCGGCACGCAATTGATGGAACACATCCGCGGCCTCATCAAACTCAGCCCGACCATCGGCTGGGGGCTGATGCTCGGCACCCTGGCGATTCTCGGCATGCCGCCCTTCGGTGTTTTCGCCAGCGAATTCCTCATCCTCACCACCGCCATGAAGCAGCAGCCTTGGGCCACGCCTTTCCTGCTGGTCGCGCTGGGGGTTGCCTTCGCGGCGATTTTCGGCAAGGTGCAGCCGATGGTGTTCGGCGAATCCAACCTGCGCAATTTGCCGTACAAGCCCGCCATGCTGCCGGTGTTTGTGCACCTGGCGCTGGTGTTGATGCTGGGCCTGTGGATACCGCCCTATCTGGCCGACTGGTATCAGCAGGCCGCGAGGTTCATCGGATGAAGCTGCTCGGCCAGTCGCTCGACTTCTCGCCGCTGGCCGGAGCGCTGACGGCCCACCGCGCCGTCGCAGACGAGGCGGGGTTGCTGGCCTTTGCGCAGGCGGTCAAAGAGGCCGGGGGCCGTTTCGTCGACTTGTGGGGCAGCGACCAGCGCGACCGTGATACCGGCTTCGAGCTGCATACTGCCTTCGGCATCGCCGAAGGCTTGGCTTTACTGACGCTGCCGCTGGCTGCGCAGAACCCGGAATATCCCGATCTGGCGGAGATCTTTCCGGCCGCCAACCGTCTCCAGCGCACCGCCTACGACCTGCTCGGCATCCGCGCCCGCGGCGGGGACCAGCGGCCCTGGCTGCGCCACGCCAACTGGCCGGCCGACTTCTTCCCCTTGCGCCGCGACTGCGATGCTTCGCAGCACTTCGACAGCGCGCAGGAAGATTATGCTTTCGTGCGCGTCGAGGGCGACGGTGTGCATGAGATTCCGGTCGGGCCGATCCATGCCGGGATCATCGAGCCGGGGCATTTCCGCTTCTCCGTGGTCGGCGAAAAAGTGCTGCGCCTCGAGCAGCGCCTCGGCTGGACGCACAAAGGCATCGAGAAGCGCTTCGAGCAGTTGCTGCTGGCCGACGGCTACAAGCTTGCCGGCCGGGTTTCCGGCGATACGACGGTGGCATTCTCCTGGGCCTACTGCCTGGCCGCCGAATCGCTCGCGGGGTGCGAGCCGCCGCCGCGCGCACTGTGGCTGCGCGCGCTGCTGCTGGAGCGCGAGCGCATCGCCAACCACCTCGGCGACCTGGGCTATCTCGGCAACGATGCCGCGCTGTCCTTCGGCCTTTCGCAATTCATGCGCCTCAGGGAAGACTGGCTGCGGCTGTCCGCCGCACTCTTCGGTCATCGCCTGCTGATGGATTGCATCGTGCCGGGCGGTGTCGCGCTTGACCTGCCCGCCGGCAGCGACGAAAAAATTCTCAGCCAATGCGCCAGCGTCGAACGCGAGGTGCGCATCCTCAAGGACATTTATGACGAGCACGCCGGCCTGCAGGACCGCTTCCTCACCACCGGCCGGCTCCAGCCGGCGCTGGCCAGCGAGCTGTCCGTGTCAGGACTGGCCGGCCGCGCCAGCAGCCAGGCCTGGGACTTGCGCGCCCAGAATGCCATCGCCCCATACAACCAGCTCGATGTGCGGATCGCCTCGCATCGCAACGGCGACGTCGCGGCGCGCGTGGCGGTGCGCTTC
>Ga0172380_10007206_pt1 | contig 12593 bp, 12 predicted proteins | sample Leawe162metaG_FD_119747 | JGI IMG/M metagenome (GOLD analysis project Ga0172380, IMG submission 119747) | Leachate microbial communities from a municipal landfill in Southern Ontario, Canada - Leachate well 162 metaG | ecosystem: Engineered > Solid waste > Landfill > Unclassified | place...
CTTTCTCTCATTTACCCCGCCGCCCTCCACTGATAATTAATTTTATATAATTGACCAATTAACATTAAATGCTATACTCGCCTTTAAGTTCGGCGTTATCACTTCGTTTTTTCACTTTCACCAAACTAAAACAAAACCAAAAGGGGATGCGTATGGCAGAAAGAGCGAAACATGTAGCCATTAATGTAGCTGTGGGATTTGACAGCGAGCCCGAGGCCGAACTGCCGTTGAAGGCCTATCTGTTCACCAGATCAGGCCGCTTGTTGGCTTCGGCTCCGGTCACCAAGGGCAAAACAGTCTTGAGGGGCGAAGCGGGCGGGCGCAAGGACCTGCGCCTGTTCATTGCCCCGGCTCCCCCCGAAGGCGAAGGAGAGGTTGAGGCCAGCCTGGCCATGATGGAACGACTCCAGGCATACGAACCGGTCTGGACCCCGGGAGAAGCGACGGCAGAACTGCTGCCCATACCCAAGAAGCTCTGGAGCTGTTGGCTCCGAAGGTGCCGCGTACGTGGCACTGTCGTGGTGCCCAGCCTGGTGGGAGGCGTCTGGCAGGATCTGCCCCTGCCCCACGCCAGGGTGCATATCTGTGAAGTAAACCCGCTCTGGCTGCTGCTGAAACGTATCCCCAACATCCATATCTTCCGGTTGCGCGACGATCTGCTGAAGATTCTGGACCGTACCTGGATCCCGATCCCCCGGCCGGATCCCGACCCAGACCCTTGGTTTGATCTGGGGACAAGACTGTCTAATCTGCCCATGAACCGTGCTTCTGGCTTAATCCAGGACATAAACAGGATAAATCCGCAACCCGAGCCGCCAGGCTATACCCAGACCCTTGACCTGGAAACCGCAGCCAAGACCATTGAGGCGGCCCTGCCGCAGAATTCCAGGATAAAACTTCTCTCCAGCTCTTCCCTGGAGGTGCGCAACTTATTAGCAGGCCACCTGGAAGCCATCTGGCCGGTCCTGTGCCTTTGGCACTGGCATTGGCCCTGGCTCTGGCCGTTGTTGCGGACCTGGGAACGCACAACGGTGGAAACTGATGCCAATGGCATCTTTGATACCAACATCTTGTATTGCCCATTCGGAGATCATCCGGACCTGTACTTTTGGGTCGATTACAGCATCGACAGCGCCTGGACACCGGTGTACAAGCCGAGCATCCGCTGCCATACCTGGTGGAACTATCCCTGTGGGACCGAAGTGACCTTGCATGTAACCGATCCGCGTGTCAGCGGCGTGGCGATCCAACCGGACACGCCGCCGGCATCGGTCCTGGTGGAGCGGATCGGCGACATCTGGCTTGGCGCCATCCAGCCGGATGGAACCACCGAACCCATGGGCATGCCCAACGGCCTCGGCCCCATGTCCCATGCCTTTGGCGATGTCCTCTACCCCCATGTGGAGTTCAGCTCCAGCCTGGAAGCGGCAGGCGTGACGCATTACCGCTGGTCCTATCAGCACGTCAACGCAGACGGCACGGAAAAGGCGCCGGGGGAACCCTGGCACGTGGTCTCGACTCCCCTTTCCCGCATCTACATGGAGATTGTGGAAATTGGTGGTCGTGAAGTGTGGCGCCGCAACAGTGTTCCCATTGGCCCATTCGGGACAGGTGATCAGGTGGCGTTCATACTCCCGCCCCACGATCCGCCGGTTAATCCCGGCCATATCGATGCCTGGTGGGATTTCTGCCGCAATAATGAAGCCAGCGCGTTTTTCAACACCACCCAGGCCTACCCTGATTCCGGCTTAACCGCTGGCTGGGTAAAGCTGCGCCTGGAACTGTTCAGGCAAGATGGCGGCACCCTCCATCGGGTCAGCCCGGCTGGCGGGTTCCAGATTCCACCCCCAGACTATCGCGGCATAGGAGACATGGTATCGATTGCTGCCGGCCTTCCCTATGTGGAGGACCTCCATGACGCACTCTGTGACGGCCCTGATCCGGTGCAGGTATTTGTTCTCAAGGTGTGCATCGACAATCGGCCAACCTATGCCAACGTCATTCCCGCCACAGTGCCGGGCTCGGTAACAGGCTGCACCGGCATCCTGGCCTACAGCGGCAACCCGAACGTGAGTATTGCCTTCAACGCCTCGCAACCCGGGAATCACGGCGGTTTTGTCTTTGGCGTGCAACTGGGGCACCTCAACAACCAGGTCCAGGCATCGAGCAGCGGTGTTGTGGGAGCTGCCGGCAGCAACGGCTTTGGCTATACTGCAGTGGAAAACAAATACAGCAAGGATGTACCTGCCCAGGACCTGCTGACGCACAACCATCTGCTGGATGGCTGCATCTGTCCGCCAATGCCACCGGCAGGATCCGGGACTCTCTGCCCCGACACCACACGTCACTCAGCAGCCTGCCTGGTGGCTTCAGGGGCCTTCTCCGAGGTGCTCAGCGTCTATGCTGCCGTAACCAACGGTTACGACCGCCTATGGTGGCTGGATCGATACGATCACGCCGGTTTTGCCCTGGTACAAAACTAGCTGTCCATCGGGTTATGGTATGATTGCGACTTGACACCAGCACCTGAAACACCCCGCAACAAGAAAGGCGCCTGCAAAAGGCGCCTTTCTTGTAATCGCATTAAATACCGACATTAATTGCCGGTGCTACACATCAATTCGGCCCCAGGGCCTCCTCTATCTTCTTAACATCCAATCCCACGATGATCCTGCCGTTGATGATGAACGTCGGGGTCGAGTCAACATTGAAGCCCTTCGCAATCGCGGCCTGCTCCACCTGAAGCCTGATCCCCTTCTCGGTGATTCCCGTCAGTTTCGGCACGTTGTCGAATCGACCAGCCATGGCCTCGTGGTACGCCCTGGCCTTGTTCTCCTGGGAAAGGATGTACTGCACCTTTTCCTTGGCCCTGGGATGGTTTGGCAATGGATTGAAGAAGACATAACGCGTCACATCCGCCCGCCGGTCAAAGAATTTGGAGGCGTTCCGGCAGTAGGGGCAGTCCGGATCGGTGAACTCGACAACCTTTTTGGGGCCGGAACCGACCACAACCGCCTTGCTGAACTCGATATCCATTGCCGTTGCCGGGGTTGCACAGCATAGGGCAACCAAGACAAAACATGCCGCGACAAATCTGAAAAACATGCTTATTGACCTCCGGCCCTGCATTGCCCGCCTCATTTGGTTGCCTCCTCCTGACAGGGGAGCAGGATATTGAAGGCACTACCCACGCCCAGCTCACTCTCGGCCCAGATCACACCGCCCATCTTTTCCACGGCCATCTTGCAATATGCCAGGCCAAGACCGGCGCCGCCACGCTCATAGCTCTTCGACTGGTAAAAACGCTCGAAGATGTGCCTCAGATCCTCCCCTGGTATGCCGCCCCCGGTATCCTTGATGCAAACGGACAGGAACAGCCGCTGCTCAGCAAAACCGTCCGGCAACTCGACATAATCTGGGATTCCGTTGCCTTGCAGGGTTTCGGCAAGGCTGCAGCGGCAATCAATGGTAATCTCTCCCCCCTCGGGCGTGAACTTTACGGCATTGCCCAGCAGGTTGGCGATTACCCTGGTAAAGGCGTTTCTGTCAACCTGGATGGTGGGAATGACGTCCGCCAGGGTAACCGTAAGCCGCAGTTGTTCATGTTCCGCCACCCTGTCGAATTTGGCCGCTATCGATTTGATGATCTCCGCCGGACTGTGGCTGCGGAAGTTCATCTGCATCTTGCCGGCCTCAATCCGGTGTATGTCCAACAGGTTGTCGATCATGGCAACAACCTCGTTGCAACTCTCAATGGCGGATTGGAGATATTCCGCCTGTTCTTCGTTGATCGGTCCCAGGCGCCCTTCACGCATTATGTCGATAGAGCCGACCACAGCCGTGATCGGGTTTTTCAGATCATGGGAAAGCATGGAGACGAAATCGTCTTTTTCACGTTCCAACCGTAGCTTTTCCAACAGGGCGCGGCGATAGGCAATGGCCCGCTCCACCCGCGGCAGCATATCGTCCAGGGCAAACGGCTTGGGAAAATAATCGATTGCCCCCGCTTTCATGCACTCGACCGCCAGGTTCTCGCTGCCATGGGCGGTCATCATGATCACGGCCACATCGCTCCCTGATTCCCGGATGCAGCGCAGCACCTCGACTCCGCCCAGGCGCGGCATCCTTATGTCAAGCAGCACCAGGGAATAGTCGCCATCCTTCAGCATCGCGAGGGCCTTTTTCCCGTCCTGGGCCCAGGCGGTAATATAGCCGGCATCTTCCAAATGGAGTTTCAGGATAAGGGCAATATCCGGCTCATCATCAACGATCAGAATCTTGTCGATGTATTTCACGGTCGCAAACTCTCCTTCTTGAAATTGGCCAGAAAAGCTTCTGCCAGGATAAGGTCCTCCGGGGTCGTAATCTTTATATTGCGGTAATCTCCCCGTATGACCCTGATTTCACCCCCGCTCCGTTCCACCAGGGAGGCATCGTCGGTACCCATAAAACCCTCGTGCTCGGCAACCCTGTGGGCCTCGTGAATGATACCGAAGCGGAAGGTCTGGGGGGTCTGGGCCTGCCAGAGGGCCTCCCGCGAGGGCGTATCGACTACAACCCCTGCCCGCACCGTCTTGATGGTATCCTTGACCGGGACCGCCACCAGCGCCCCGGCGCACCCCCGGGCAACAGCGATCGATTCCCGCAGCAGTTCCTGCGAGATCAAGGGCCTGACACCGTCGTGAATCAGCACCACGTCGTCGGGGGAAGCATGTTTCTCAAGCTCGTGCAAACCGTTCATGACCGAATTCTGGCGTTCCCTGCCGCCGGGCACGATCGTCACGATTTTCTTGAACCCGCAGGCCGCCACCACATGTTCGCGGCAATAGGGGATCTCATCGGCTGGAATGACCAGAAAAATGCCGTCTATGAACGGAGAACTTTCAAAAACCGCTATGGTACGGGCCACAATCGGCAGCCCCCCCAGTTGCAGATACTGCTTGTTAATGGATGCGCCCATGCGCTTGCCCATCCCGGCAGCCGGTATCAGGGCAAATGCTTTGAAGTCGTTCATTGCCACTCCTTGACGGCCTGAATGATAGAATCCAGCAATGCGGAGAGATCGCGATCAAGGATGGTACGAACGTCCAGCACGTAGCGTTCGCGGTGAATGCGGCCGATGACCGGCACGGAAGACCTGCGCAGGGCAGCCTCGATCACCTGTGGCGCTGCATTGGCGATCTTCACCTCGATCAACGCTGTCGGCAGTTGCAGCAGCGGAAACGAACCGCCACCGGCGCTCGAATCGCCCCGGTGCTTCAGGAGCACCACGGTCTCCGGCAGTGCGCGCCTGAACCTCTTGATAATACGATTGGCACGTTGGTCAAGCTCGGCAAAAGGGGTCGTGAGCATGCGGAGAGTCGGGATGGCTGCCAGAGCCGAACGCTCGTCGCGATACAGCCTGAGCGTTGCCTCCAGCGCGGCCAGGGTCAGCTTGTCGATGCGCACTGCCCGTAAAAGAGGGTGTTGTTTCAATGGACCGAGCAAATCGCGCTTGCCGGCAATGATGCCTGCCTGGGGCCCACCCAGCAGTTTGTCGCCGCTGAATGTGACCAGATCGGCCCCTTCAGCCAAGTATTGCCGAATCGTCGGCTCGCCGCCGATGCCAAAGGGTGACAGGTCCAGCAGGCAACCGCTGCCGGCGTCCAGCATGACCGGAATCCCGGATTCGCGGCCCAGTGCCGCCATTTCGGCTATGGTGGCCTGTGCCGTGAATCCCACAATGGCAAAATTGCTGGTATGGACTTTGAGGAGCAGGGCGGTGGCATCGGTGATTGCCGCTGAAAAGTCCCGGATGTTGGTGCGATTGGTGGTTCCGACCTCGACCAGTTGCGCCCCGCTTTGCCGCATGACATCGGGGATGCGGAACGAACCGCCGATTTCCACCAGTTCGCCGCGGGAGACCACAACCTCGCGCCCCAGTGACAGCGACGCCAGCGCCAGCATGACCGCGGCCGCGTTGTTGTTCACCACCAGGGCGGCTTCGGCGCCGGTCAGCTCGCAAATCAGGCCCTCAACGTGGGAGTACCGGGTGCCTCGTTCGCCTTTTTGCAGATCAAACTCAAGATTGGAATAACCGGCCGACACGGAATGGATGGCTTCCTCAGCAACATCGGCCAGGGGCGAGCGCCCCAGATTGGTGTGAACAACTACTCCGGTACCGTTGATGACTGGCCGCAGACTCGCGGCTGAACGGTGTTTCAAATTGGCCGTAATAGCGGCAATTACAGCATCTCGTCCCAAAATGGCCCGACCGGCACCGCTACGTAACTGGGGCCTGAGTTCGTCCAGGGTTTGCCGCACGACCGCCAGCACCTCGGGCCTGGGGTGTTCAGTAAGCAGGGCGGCTATCTCGGGCCACTCCAGCACCCTGTCGACCTTGGGGATAAGTTTCAGCATTTCCTGCGCCATTGCCGCCATATCGACCTACTCTAAATATCGATATGCTGCATCGTTGCCTTGGACACACCGCTGCCCATCAGGACCTTGCCGCCGAATTCGGCGTTCTTGCTCACCAGTTTCTCGGCTGCCGATGCATCCTTTTTCCGGAAGGCTTCGATGATCTTGTCGTGCTCCTGGACCGAGACTTTCATCCTGTTCGGCATGGAGAGCGACATCAACCGCAGGCGCTGGAAACGGGTCACCAGGCTGGTGATCAGGTCACGCAGCTTCTCGTTGTCGGCGGCCTTGATGAACAGGTCATGGAAGTCGCTATGAACCCTGAAGAAGGTCTTGATATCGTTACTGCCGGCAAGTTCAGAAAGGCGTTTATTGATGGCCTGAAGCCGGTCCAGCTCTTTTTCCGTCAGCTTTTCGCAGGCCCTCCGCGCGGCATATCCTTCCAGAATGCTCTTGATGGCGTAGAATTCCTCCACGTCTTTCTGATTGAACTCGCGAACCACGGCACCCCGGCGGGGGATAACCGAAAGATAGCCCTCGGATTCCAATTGACGGAAGGCTTCACGGATCGGAGTGCGGCTGATGCCGTAGCGTTCAGCCAGTTCGGGCTCCGATACCCGGCTGCCGGCCTTGAGAGAACCGGCGATAATGGCATCGCGTATGTTCTCCAGGATTTTTTCCCGCAGCGTTAGGTGTTTTTCAGCGATTCTCTTCATAACAAGGGGCTCCAAAGAAATTTTATCTATTGTATACTGTATACAGCTTTTGTCAATTGTATGCTTTTGGTTTAACAAAATATTGTTTTGAAAGCGGCTGCATAATTTTGCGGTTTTTCCCCCAAATGTAAGAAATACCGACAATCCGGGTCATGTCAGTGCAATCAAACCTTGAATTTTGGCCGGCCAGCAGGTAATCTGATCGCAATTCGAGGCAACCATGGATCCCGTACGACACCTGAAAATATCGATGTTTGTCCTCCTGATGCTGGTGACGGCCGGTACGACCGGCTATATGGTCATTGAGAAGTGGCCGTTTCTCGACGCCCTTTATATGACGGTGATCACCTTGGGCACCGTCGGTTTCAAGGAAGTGCACGACCTGTCAGACACCGGCAAGATCTTCACCATGACCCTGATCGTGGTGGGTGTCAGTGTGCTGGGCTACATCGTGGGCAGCCTGGCCCAGATCATGTTCGAGGGGCAAATCCAGCGGGTGATCGGGAGGAAAAAAGTGGAAAAGATGATCGACGCGCTCAAGGATCATTACATCATTTGCGGATTTGGCAGGATCGGCTCGCTGATCTGCAAGGAATTCAAGGCCAATGACCTGTCGTTCGTGGTTGTGGAAAAGGACGCCGAAACCCTGGATAGATTGGCTGACGAGGGGCACCTGCACCTGAAGGGGGACGCCACCCTGGACGAAACCCTGCTCAAAGCCGGCATAAAAAAGGCCAAGGGGCTGATCTCGGTGGTCACCTCCGACACGGAGAACGTCTACATTACCCTCACCGCCCGCGGGCTCAATCCCGACCTCTATATCCTGGCGCGTTCCGGCGAAGAAGGCTCGGATATCAAGCTGAAACGGGCAGGCGCCAACAAGGTCGTTTCACCCTACATCATCGGCGGCAGCAGGATGGCCCAGTCGGTCCTGCGCCCCAACGTGGTGGACTTCATCGAAATTGCCACCGGCAGCGAGCACATGGACCTGCAGATGGAGGAGATCACCATCCCGCCCCACTCGGCCTTTGCCGGCGAAACGCTGGTCAGTTCCGGATTCCGCAAGGAAATCGGCGTGATTATTGTCGGCATTAAAAAGGGGCACGGCAAGATGGTGTTCAACCCCCATTCCCATTCCAGGATCGAGGGGGGCGACACGCTTATCATCCTGGGAGAGCCGGGCGCCATAACAAAATTGGAAGACCTGGTGGACCGCACCGCAACCGACGAAATCATAAAAAAACACCGAAATGAGCACAAAACCCCATGAACAACCGAATCCAAGCCCATGTGCCGTATCCGCGCCTTGCCGCCTACCTGGATTACCTCAAGACCGCGCAGCTCAACCCCGAGATATACTTTCCGGCCGCTGCCCTTGATGGGATCAGCCGCGAGGAACTGGCAACCCAGTCGCGGGAACTCCATGGTGCCGGCCTGGTCACCACCATCCACGCCCCTTTCATGGACCTTAATCCCGGCGCCTTGGACGCGTCCATTCGCGAGGTAACCAAACTGCGCTTTCAACAGGTTTTCATGGCTGCCGAACTGCTTAAACCACGGGTAATCGTTTTTCATCCCGGCTACGATGAACTGCGCTATGGCGACAACCGCCTGGCCTGGCTGGAAAACAGCATCTCGTTCTGGCGCGGGATGCTCCCCACGGCCAAGGATCTGGGCTGCACCATTGCCGTTGAGAACATCTTTGAGAAAGAGCCTTCCACCTTGCGGGATCTGCTGGAGGCCATCGACGATCCGGCTTTCCGTCACTGTTTCGATGCCGGACACTGGAATATGTTTACAACTGTCACCATGGAAGAGTGGTTTGCGGAACTCGGCCCTTTCATAGCCGAGAGCCATATCCACGACAATCACGGCCAGGTAGATGAACATCTGCCGCTGGGTGAGGGTGAGATCGATTTTGACCAGCTGTTCGAGCTACTCGGGCGTTATGCCCCCAACTCGGTCTGGACCATCGAGGCCCACACCAAGGAGCGGCTGGAGCGGGCACTGAAAAACATCGGAAAATACGTGTAGCTTTGCTTTCCCCCTCAGGCCCGCACTTTAGGTCCTTTGCCAAAGGGGGAAGCTTACTGCCAAGTCAAAGGAGTCACTATGTCAGAAAACATCCTCGTCACCGGCGGTTGCGGCTACATCGGCAGCCATGTCACACGGCAGCTTTCCGAATCAGGTCGCAAGGTCGTGGTCTACGACAACCTTTCCACCGGTTTCCGCGATGCCCTCATTCACGGTGAAGAATTGATCCAGGGTGATCTGTCCGACCGCGATTCGCTCTCCGCAGCCTTCCGGCAATACGGCTTCACCACGGTCCTGCACTTTGCCGCCTCGATCGTGGCGCCGGAGTCGGTGTCACTGCCTTTGAAATACTACGGCAACAACACCCGCAATACCCTTGGTTTATTGGAAACCTGCGTCCAGCACGGCGTCAAGCGTTTCATCTTCTCCAGCACCGCGGCTGTCTACGGCTATCCCGACGGCGGCACGGCCTCGGAAGAAAGCCCGCTCGCGCCGATCAACCCCTACGGCACCTCCAAAATGATGAGCGAATGGATGCTGCGGGACGCCTCGGCAGCCCACGGCATGCAGTACGTTGCCCTGCGCTACTTCAACGTGGCCGGCGCCGACCCCCAGGCGCGCATGGGACAGCGCACCCCCGAGGCGACCCACCTGATCAAGGTTGCCTGCCAGGCCGCCCTGGGCAGGCGCGACAAGATCGCCATCTACGGCACCGACTACCCGACAACGGACGGTACCGGCATCCGCGATTACATTCACATCGAGGACCTGGCTTCCGCACATCTTAGCGCCCTGGCATACCTGGAGGCGAGCGGTGAGCCAACTGCAATGAATGTCGGTTACGGCCGCGGCAGCAGTGTGCGCGAGGTTTTGGAGGTGGTCAGGGAGATAAGCGGCGTGGATTTCCAGGTAATCGAGGCGGAGCGGCGACCGGGGGACCCGGCCTCCCTGGTGGCGCGGGCCGAAAAGATCGCGCGCCTGACCGGTTGGCAGCCGAGACACGACAATCTGCGCACCATCGTGGCGGATGCCTGGAGGTGGGAAAGCAAGCTGGCGGGCTGCTGATACATTTACCTCATGCCGATAACTGCGCTTCCCGGCAAACAGGGTCAACAACTGCTGCCGATGCCGCAGGGCAAGATTCCTTCAGCTTCCGGAATTTTTCGATCTGGGAATCCAGCTCGCCGAACCCTACGAAAAACAAACTGACCAAACGTCTTGGTATGGATTTCTTCATGGCTTGACATCCCCCTAACATAACCCGGCAGCGATCGTGCTTTCCCGAATAGCGACAGCCAGGCCGGAAAGCGGCATGGGCCGATGGCAAGCACCGCAGGAAGGACCTTCCTGAAGCCCGGCCCACAGCACGAGGTTTTCCGTATCGCACCAGTCGCAGCACCAAAAATAATAGTCCTCATTTAATCGTACCTTCATATCTCGTAACCTCCTCTATCTAAGTTTTACGTTATCCTACCGCCCGATTATTACAGCCGCTTGTCAGACGGTAAAATTGTATGTAAAAAGCCATAACCGGTGAAAACAACAAACATGTTATGCGGCTGCAACACAACCGTAACAAAGGTATGTTACAAAACAGAAAAATATACTATCGTGGAGCTCTGAATCCCATGATGTCTCAGGGGGATACCGATGAAGAAGATCCTGGTGATCGAGGACGAAAAGGACCTGGCCGAATTGCTGGTCTTTAATCTGGAGAAGGAAGGTTTCAAGCTGCTCTGCTCCTATGATGGAATAAGCGGCCTGGAAAAGGCGAAGCGCGAGGAACCGGACCTGATCGTGCTCGACCTGATGCTTCCGGGGCTGATGGGTACCGAAATCTGCAAGGAACTCCGCCGGGAAGCGCGTACCGCGAAAATCCCGGTTTTGATGCTGACTGCCAAGGGCGAGGAAATCGACCGGGTCGTCGGCTTCGAGGTCGGGGCAGACGACTACATGGTAAAGCCGTTTTCCATGCGTGAACTGCTGCTGCGTATCCGCGCCATCCTCAAGCGCTGCGAAGGCCAAGCCATGCCCGAGACCGGCCCGATGCTCACCATGGGCGAGATCACCATCGACACCGAACGGCACCTCGTTCTTAGCGCCGGCAAGGAAGTGGACCTCACCACCACCGAATACAAACTGTTGCTCTACCTGGTGGAGCGCCGCGGCCGGGTCCTCAGCCGGGAACTGCTGCTGCAGAATGTCTGGAGTTACAACAACATGGGCGATACCCGTACCGTGGACACCCACATCACCCGCCTGCGCGGCAAGCTGGGCTCCCCGGGCGACCTAATCAAAACCGTGCGCGGTTTCGGCTACAAGATAGAGGAATAATCCATGCGCTTCCGCCACAAACTGATGCTCTCCTACCTGCTCCTGATCCTGCTGATCGCAGCGAGCTTGTACTTTTCCATCAACCATATCCTGGAGAACAACCTGGTCGAGGAGAGTCGCGCCAGCCTGATCAGCCAAACCGGCCTGGCCAAACTGCTCGTCGAACAAAAAACCGGCATTGACCCGCAAAGCCTGGCGGAAACAGCCGGCAGGACCGTCCGGGAAAGAGTTACCCTGATCGCTCCGGACGGACACGTCATCGGCGACTCTGAAGTCGGCCGTCAGCACCTGGCGGAGATGCAGAACCATCTCGACCGCCCCGAAGTCCAGGAGGCCCTGAAATCCGGCATGGGGACCGCCATACGCTATTCCGAGACCCTGCGGACCGACATGCTCTACGTCGCCATGACCTATGGCAGCACCAAGACCGGGGGGTTTGTCCGCCTGGCCCTGCCGCTCTCCTATCTGGACAACGCCCGCCTGGCGCTGCACAAGCTTCTGGGAGGAACAACCGCAGTAACGCTCCTGGCAGCCCTGCTGTTCAGCTATGCCCTTTCCAACCTGACCTCGCGCCCTCTGCGGGACATGGCCACTGCCGCGGCGAGTATCGGGCGCGGCGAGACCCGTACCAAGATACACGTTTCTTCCCGTGACGAGGTTGGAGAACTGGCCGTGGTGCTTAACGACATGGCGGAACGTATCGAGGGCCAGATGCAGCGGCTTTCAGCCGAAAAGCAGCAGCTCGACACGATTCTGGCCGGCATGGGCGAGGGGGTGCTGGTGGCTGCCCAGGACGGTACGATCACACTGGTAAATCCGGCCTTCCGCCGGCAATTCAGCATCAGCGCGGCAGTGGAAGGGAAAAACCTGATCGAGATCTCGCGTCATCCCGACCTGCTGGCCGCCTTCGAGGAGCTGGTTGCAACCGGCAATAGCGAATTGGTGCGCGAGATAACCATCCAGCCGGGGAATGTGACCCTGCTCACCCACTGGGCACCGCTTACGGTAGATGGTACCCGGCACGGAGTGGTAGCGGTCTTTCACGACATCAGCGATATGAAGCAGGTCGAGAACATGCGGCGCGACTTCGTGGCCAATGTCTCCCACGAA
>Ga0172380_10007207_pt1 | contig 12591 bp, 12 predicted proteins | sample Leawe162metaG_FD_119747 | JGI IMG/M metagenome (GOLD analysis project Ga0172380, IMG submission 119747) | Leachate microbial communities from a municipal landfill in Southern Ontario, Canada - Leachate well 162 metaG | ecosystem: Engineered > Solid waste > Landfill > Unclassified | place...
GGCCTGTCCACGCGGGAGCGTGCGAAGGCGATGATCAGGTTGGCCCATCCGAAGTTCAGAGACGAGTTGACCGCCGCCGCACGGGATCTGGGTTACCTGTAGCGGCGCTGCTCCCGAAACACTGGCCGTGGAGGATTCGAGGTCACCGATGGAATCTCAGAGCACGCTCCTGGTCACCACCGAGTGGCTGAACGAACACCTGGGGGATCCGGGGCAAGTGCTAGTCGACGCGGGCGAACCGCTGGCGTTTCACCGCGCCCACCTCCCGGGTGCCGTCGGGGTGCCGCACCCGTATCTCAAGGGCGCAGGAGACTCGCGGCTGGTGATGTCAGCGGAGGAGTTCCAGGCGCTCGCTCGCTCGTGGGGGATCTCGAACGACACGCCTGTGATCGTGTACGACGACAATGCGTCGCTCCACGCAGCGCGCGTGTGGTGGGTCTTCCGGCGCTACGGGCACCAGGACGTGCGCGTGCTCGACGGCGGGTTCAACGCGTGGCTGGACGAAGGTCGCCCGGTCACGTCCGCTCCCGCACGCCCGCAGCCCGGTACGTTCGTCGCCCGCCCGCAGGACGATCAGGTCATCGCGATCGATGAGTTGAAGTCCGCAGTCGAGTCCAACGAGGCGCCGGCGATCTGGGACACTCGCGCGCCGGACGAATGGGCCGGTACGAACGACCGGGGGAACAGCCGGGTCGGCCATGTCCCCGGCGCGCGTCACCTTGAGTGGCGGCGGCTGATGCAGGGCCCGCCAGCGCGACGCTTCCGACCGTTGGCGGAGATCCGAGCCGAACTCGAGGCGGCGGGGATCGACCCAGACGGCGAAACCGTGACCTACTGCCAGTCTGGCATCCGAGGTGCGTTCGGCCAGTTCGTGCTCGCCCTGCTCGGGAACGACCGCGCTCGCACCTACGACGGATCGATGGGTGAGTGGGCCAACCGCGAGGACACACCGCTCGATCTCCCCCAGTAGGGCGCCACGTCGCGACATAACCGATCGGGCCCCGGCATACCTCCGGCGCGACCGCTTGTACACGGTCGTAATATTGCGGCGCCCACAGGGCTGGACGTGGAGGACGGTGGTTATGGGAGCACTCGACGGTAAAGCGGTAGTGGTCACCGGCGGCGGGCGAGGGATTGGTCGCGCCGTGGCATTGATGGCCGCGAAGGAAGGCGCATCGGTCGTTATTGCAGACACCGGATGCGAGATCGACGGCACCGGGGGCAACCCCGCGATAGCGAATGGGGTAGTTGACGAGATCAAGGCAGCAGGCGGTCAGGCCATCGCCGTCACTGATGACGTGAGCACGATGGCGGGCGGCGAGGCTGCCGTGCGCGCGGCACTCGACACATACGGCAAGGTCGATGGGCTCGTGACATCCGCCAGCATCCGACGTGACACGCCCATCTGGCAGATGAGCGGCGAGGACTTCGACGCGGTGTTCAACGCGAACGCCAAGGCGACCTTCACCGTAACCAAGACGGCTGCGATCGCGATGCGCCAGCAGCGCTTCGGCCGGATCGTGATGATGACCTCGGACTTCGGCCTGGGATCGGTTGGAGCGTCCAACTACGCCGCCGCCTCGGAGGGCATCATCGGCTTCAGCCGCACGGCGGCGCGCGACCTGGGCCGTTACGGCATCACTGCGAACGCGATCTCACCGCTGGCCCGCACGCGCGGCTTCGGCGGTCAGTCCGAGGAGCTGCGTCAGCCGGACGGCACCATGTCCTCCGACGAGATGGCGTGGATCCGCACGCCACTCCCCACGCGTGCGTGGGAGGGTGACAAAGGCCCGGATGACCCCAGTGGCGTTGCGCCGCTGGCCTGCTACCTGATGACAGACGACGCGGGCGACATCAACGGGCAGCTGTTCGGCGCGCGCGGTGGCGAGGTGTACTTCTACACGATGCCCAACATCGATCGGCAGATCCTCTCGTTGGGCCGCCGCTTCACGATGGACGAGCTGGACGAGCAGATGCCGAGGAGCCTGGTCTACGGCGTAACCAAGCCGCTGCGCTCCTAGCGCGCGGACCCAGGGCACGAAGACAGGACGGGAGACAACGATGGGTAATCGACTCGAAGGACGTGTCGCAGTCCTCACCGGCGCCGGGCGCGGTATCGGCCGCACCGTGGCGCTGCAGATGGCAGAAGAAGGCGCTGCGGTCGTCGTCGCGGACTTCGGCGGCAACGTCGACGGATCGGGGCAGGACGCCGGCGTTGCCGACGGCGTGGTGAACGAGATCAAGGCGATGGGCGGGCGCGCCATCGCTCACTACGGCGACGTCTCCAAGCTGGAGAACACAGAGGACCTGATCGCCACCACGCTCAAGGAGTTCGGCAAGGTGGACATCATGTGCCACATCGCCGGAATCCTCCGCGACCGCATGCTCTTCAACATGACGGAAGAGGAGTGGGACGCGGTGGTCGCGGTCCACATGCGCGGTGCGTTCAACATGGTGAAGAGCACCATCCCGCCGATGCTGAAGGCGCGCTACGGGCGCATTCTGATCTTCTCCTCCGGCTCCGGCCTGGGGAACACGGGACAGGCGAACTACTCCGCTGCGAAGGAAGGCCAGGTCGGGTTCTCCCGGGCACTTGCACGAGAACTGGGGCCGTACGGCATCACCGTCAACGCCATCTACCCGGGTGGCAACACGCGGATGACGCAGTCCATCCCGCAGGCGGCCACGCAACTGCGGCAGGCCGCAGGCATCGCGCAGCGCAATGTCACCGCCCCCGCTCCCATCGAGGGTGCGCATCCTCGTGATCCTGAGAACAACGCTCCCACCGTCACTTGGCTCTGCACGGAGGCGGGAGGCGCGATCAGCGGCCAGGTGATCGGCACGTCCGGCTGGCAGGCATCGCGCTACCAGCCGCGGCACGTGTCGCGCAGCATCCACCTGCCGCGCCACTGGACGATCGATGAACTCTCGCGGGCGGTGCCCAGTCAGCTCACGGCGGACATCCCGAACCCGGCGCCGAAGCTCCAGCAGAAGGAGGGCTGACGCGCGCCGAACGGGACACGACGGTAGTCTGATGTGGAGCGGGCCGGCGTCCAAGGCGTCCGGCCCGCTCCACATTCGGAGCGCCTGCGCGGGACATAACGGTTAGTCGTGCGAGCGGGTGCTTTTCGATGGCATCCGAGCTCGGGCGAGCGGGATGACCAGACACGCTACCCCCACCGCGATGGGGGGGACGGTGTTCACGGCATGCACCAGCACCGCGTAGGCGACAGACAGGTCAGAGGGCGTGCCCATCGCGAGCAGCGGCGCCGCCGCCGCCGCGTGGAAGACCCCGATGTTGGCCGGCGTCGCCGGGACCAGCATCGAGAAGTTGGTCGAGAGCGTCACGATGATGGCCAGCAGAAGGCTCCCAGAGATGCCTACGGCCCCCATCAGCAGGTAGTGAAGCCAGAAGGTACCCATCCACGCCAGCACTGTCAGGAGCACGATGCGGCGCGCCTGCGGGCGCCGGTAGCCGCCCATGCTCGCCAGTCCCGATCGGGCGACCAGAGCCCACCAGCGGACACGTCGCCGGATGCTGCTGGACGCGGTCCAGGCAACGATCCCGGCGACTACCGCTGCGATGACTGCCAGCATCGCCAGCGTGAACGTAGCTCCGGGGTGGGGGAGGCGCCCCATCAGCCTCGGCCCGGCCATGGGAAGGACGATGCTGGCGACGGCGGCTAGGGCGATCCCGTCCACGAGCCGCTCCGCCAGAAGGATGAGGATCGCGTGCCTTGCGGGCACGCTCCGCCGGACTGCCGGGGAGAGGATGCGGACGCTGTCGCCCGCTCGAAAGGGCAGGAGGTTGTTCAAGAGCACAGAGACGTGGAAGATTTGGAAGGCTTCAACTCGGGAGAGCGGGCTGCCGGACGGTAGCAGCGCATGCCAGCGCATCGACTTCGCCGCCAGCGAGGCGAGGAGCAACGCGACGGCGCCGAGTAAGGTGGAACGGTGACTCGCCTGGACCAGTGGAACGATCGTACCGATGTCCGCATAGCGACTCAGCCAGTACAGGCTGATCAGCGCGGCAACGACCGCGACCGCCAGTCGAACCGCCTGCTTCAGACGGGCGCGGTCGCGTGGCTGCTGCTCATCGCCATGGCCGTCGTGCTGTTCGCCGGGAGCTGGCGCAGTCATCCGATCATCAGCCTCGCCCTACCCGCCGTGGCGCTGGTCGCGTGGCTACCGACCATTCGCGAGCGCCGGAACGAGCGATGGCTGGTGTTCTACGTCTCCGGAATCTACCTCTACACGATCCTACGGGCCTCCGCTGACGAGCTCGGCTTACCGATCCAGGCCCACTACGTCGTCGCGTTCGACCGGTGGCTCTTCGGCGGGTTCGTGCCCTCTGTGGAGCTCCAGCGGGACTTCTTCCGGCCCTGGGATGTGGACTGGCTGGACTTCCTCACCGCGGCGGTGCATGCCTCGTTCTTCGTGGTGCCGCACGCCGTCCTGGGTCTCGTCTGGTGGAAGCGGCCCGAGGCCCTCCGCCCGTTCGTGATGAGCGTGCTGATCGCCCTCTACGGGTCACTCCTGCTCTTCTACCTGGTCCCCACGATCCCGCCCTGGCTCGCGGCCCAGTCCGGGTACACCCCTGGCGTCCACCGGATCATCGACTTCGTGTTCAGCGGGATCTCAGTGCAGGCGTACGACGACCTCTATGTCGCCCTCGCCGAGCCGAACTCGGTGGCCGCGGTGCCCTCTGTGCACATGGCGCTCACCTGCGTCGTGCTGTTCCGCGCCGTAGCCCTCTCGTTGCGCTGGGCGACGCCCTTGGCACTCTACGCGCTGCTCATGGCCTTCTCTCTCGTGTACCTGGGCGAGCACTACGTCTTCGATGTCCTGGTGGGCATCCTGATCGCGATGGTCGCGGAGACAGTGATCCGCCTGATCGGGCGCATTGAGAATCGACGGACCGCCCGCACGCGGTAGTTGGTTCGCTACACTGCCGCGCATGACCACGCCGCCAGAACGTCCCCGAGCGACGCAGCGCTCACCCGAGTCCGACGACTTCCCCTCCGGACCAGCCGTCGGAGAGCTGATGCCAGGCTTTACGTTGCCGGACCAGTCCGGTGCGCTGGTGGACTTCCACGTCGCTCGCGGTGGCAAGCGTGCACTCGTGTTGTTCGTCCGCTCCGCACGGTGGTGACCGTACTGCCGCACGCAGCTCGTGGAGCTGCAACAACACCTGGCTGAGTTCGAGGCGCTCGACGTCCGCCTCATGGCAGTGAGCTACGACTCCGCCGAGGTACTCGCTGCGTTCGCCGAGCACCACGGCATTAGATATCCGCTGCTCTCCGACGAGGGCTCTCGGGTGATCCGGGAGTACGGGATCCTCAACACACTCGTGCAGCCGGACGAGGATGTGTACGGCATCCCGTTCCCAGGCGTTTACCTGGTGGGCGAGGACGGTCGCGTCCAGGACAAGCTCTTCCACCGCCTCTACCAGGAGCGCGACACGGCGTCGCACCTACTGCGGCTTCTCGGCGGGGACGTGCCTGCGTACGACAACGTCCCGGCGATGACGGCGGATGTGGATGACATCTCCGTGTCCGTGCAACTCGCCACACCCGACTTGAAGTTCATGCAGCGCACAGAGTTGCTGGTGACGCTGGACCTGCCGTCGGCCCTCCATGTCAATGCACGCCCGCTACCAGACGGCTACATCCCACTGACGGTGTCCGTCACGGCGCCGGAGGGCGTGCACGCCGGCGATCCGGAGTACCCGCCCGGTGATCCGTTCCACGTGGACGGCATCGACGACGAGTTGAACGTCCACACAGGGCTCGTGCAGGTTGTGGTGCCGCTTCGCTCCGATCTCCGCGAGGGTGATCCTGTGACGCTGGAGGTAGAGGTGCGCCTCCAGGCCTGCAACGAGCAGGAGTGCTTCCTGCCTCACACCGTGCGGATGCAGATCACTGCGCCGATCGGCGCCAATGCCTCGGGCGCCCCACGCCCGCCCGCATAGCCGCCCACCTGCCGGCCAGCCACGGCTTCGAGCCCACCCCGCCGCGTTACGACGTGAGTGTCCTAACATTGGCTGGACGGCTGCCACCGGACGGGTGGCGGCCAGTGGCAGCCAGCGCAGCGACCCGCTCGCGCGCAAGGCTCGGAGGGACTGGTCATGGTCGACGCTGCGCAAGAGCGACAGACGCATCTTCTCTACGATGCGAAGGGGGAACCCACCACCGACCGGCCGTGGATCTTCCGGACGTACTCCGGCCACTCCAGCGCGCGCGCGTCGAACGCCCTATACCGGTCGAACCTGACGGCCGGCCAGACCGGGCTCTCGATCGCGTTCGACCTGCCCACGCAGACTGGCTACTCCTCCGACCACCCGCTCGCCGCGCCCGAGGTCGGCAAGGTTGGCGTGCCGATTAACTCGCTGGACGACTTCCATGTGCTCTTTGACCAGATCCCGCTGGAGGAGATGAACACCTCTATGACGATCAACGGGACGGCCATGTGGCTGCTCTCGTTGTACGTCGCGCTCGCCCGCGAGCGTGGGGATGACGTGAGCAAGCTCCAGGGCACGACCCAGAACGACATCGTGAAGGAGTACCTGGCGCGCGGAACGTACATCTTCCCGCCGGAGCCAAGCTTCCGAATGATCGCGGAGATGTACGAGTACTGCCTGGACGCCGTACCTAAGTGGAACCCTTCCAACATCTGCAGCTACCACCTGCAGGAAGCAGGGGCGACGCCGGCGCAGGAGCTCGCGTTCGCGCTGGCGGACGCTATCGGCGTGCTGGACGTGATCCGTGAGCGCGGCCATGTGCCAGAGGATCGCTTCGAGTCCGCGATCGCGCGGGTCTCCTTCTTTGTGAACTCCGGCATCCGCTTCGTCGAAGAGATGTGCAAGATGCGCGCCTTCACGGAGATGTGGGACGAAATCACCAGCCAGCGCTACGGCGCGAAGGACCCGCGCACACGGCTCTTCCGCTACGGCGTGCAGGTGAACTCGCTGGGCCTCACCGAGCAGCAGCCCGAGAACAACGCGTGGCGCATCATCCTGGAGACGCTGGGCGTCACCCTTAGCCGGAACGCTCGATGTCGCGCGTTGCAGCTCCCCGCATGGAACGAGGCGCTCTCCCTCCCGCGACCGTGGGACCAGCAGTGGGCGCTGCGCCTGCAGCAAATCCTGGCGTACGAGACGGACCTGCTGGAGTACCCGGACATCTTCGACGGCGCCCCCGTCATCGAGTCCAAGGTGGAGGATCTGAAGCGCCAGACGCGCGAGGAACTGGCCCGCATCGACGGGATGGGCGGCGTCCGTGCCGCGGTCGAGTCCGGCTACATGAAGGGCCAGCTCGTACGCTCCATGTCGGAGCGGATGAGCCGCATCAACAACGGCGAGCAAATCGTCGTCGGCGTGAACCGCTGGACGGAGGCGATCGAGTCGCCCCTCCTGAAGGACGCCGAGGGCGGCATCTTCGTGATCAACGAGGATGACGTGCGGGAAACGGTCAGCGCGCTGGAAGCGACAAAGGCCCGTCGTGACCCCGCACGTGCGCAGGCAGCGCTGGCGGCGCTGGAAGCGGCCGCACGCGACGGATCGAACATGATGGAACCCTCGATCGAGTGCGCACTCGCGCGCGTCACCACGGGGGAGTGGGCCGACACCCTGCGCAAGGTGTTCGGCGAGTACCGCCCGCCAACCGGCGTCGAGGGGCAGCGTCTGTTCCTCGACGGCGACCGCATTGATCGCCTGCGCGAGCGGTGCGAGGACTTCTCGCGTCGCAACGGCCACCGTCCGCGCATCGTCGTCGGCAAGCCAGGCCTCGATGGCCACTCCAACGGTGCGGAGGTCATCGCCGTGGCCGCACGCCACAGCGGCTTCGACGTGATCTACTCCGGGATCCGGCTCACGCCCCAGGAGATCGTCCACAGCGCAGTGGAAGAGGCCGCCGACATCATCGGCGTGTCGATCCTCAGCGGCTCCCACCTAGCGCTGGCTCAGCAGATCATGGACGAGTTGAAGCGTGCCGGCGCCGACCGGCATATCCCCGTGATCTTCGGCGGCATCATCCCGAAGCAGGACCACGCGGCCCTGAAGGACATGGGGATCGCGCGCGTCTTCACGCCGTCCGACTTCGACCTGGCCGACGTGGTGGGAGCGATGCTGGACGTCATCGAACAGCAGCCGGTCGGGGCGTGACGCCGTGACTCAGACCGCCAGCGCCCTGGATGCGCTCGTGGAGCGCGCGCTGGACCTGGACAAGTGGGCGGTGGCGCGCCTGGTCCGACTCTTCGAAGACACGCGCCACGAGGCGATCGCCCAGCGTGTCGAGGTCATCGAGGCTCTCGAAGCTCGCGGACGCCCTCCGCGGGCGTTCATCGCGGGTCTCACGGGGACACCGGGTGCAGGCAAGTCAACGCTCGTCGGTGAGATCGGCGCGCGGCTGATCCAGCGGTCGGAGACGCGCGCCGTTGCGGCACTGGCGATCGACCCGACCAGCCAGCGTTCGGGCGGCGCGATCCTCGGCGATCGCACTCGCGTCCGTTTCCCGACGGAGGAGCGGCGTCTCTACTTCCGAAGCCAGGCATCCGAGCGCAACCTCGGTGGCATCGGTCGCAACACCTATCCGGTGGTGCGCCTGCTGGAGCGCCTCTTCGACATCGTCCTCATCGAGACCGTCGGCATTGGCCAGAGCGAGATTGAAGTGGAACAGGTGTCGGACCGTGTCTACCTCGTCCTGCAACCTATGGGCGGCGATCAGATCCAGTTCATGAAAGCCGGGATCATGGAGGTCCCAGATGTCTTCGTGCTGAACAAGGCGGACGCCGGCGCCGCCGCGCGACGCACGTACCACACGCTCCGCAGCAGCATCGACTTTGCGCGGCCCGGCGAGACCGAGCCGCCACAGATCATCCAGACCAGTGCGATCACGGGCGCCGGACTCGACGAGCTCGTGGATGACATGGAGCAGCACATTGACACGCGCCGCTCCGCATCGAGGCGGGCGCGGTACTTCCTGGAGAAGTGGATCGATGACGAGTACGGACGCCTGGGCCTGCAGCTCCTGGAGCAGCAGGGCGGCGCCGACGCGTTGCTGAGCTCGAACGGGACCTTCGAGGCAGCGCAGGCGGCCTACCGGCCGCCAGTAGCGGCGCGCTAGCCATGCTCACCCAACGCGGACTCCTTGCGCTCCTCCTCGCCGCTGCGGCGGTCACCGCCTGCCTGGGCAGCGACGATGATCCCACGCCTGCGCCGACCCCAACAGCGACGCCCACACCGACATCGACGCCCGAGCCGACGCCGACCGTCATGTGGCCGGAAGTCGCCGTCGCGAAGGTGATCACGGAGGATTTGAACGTGAGAACCGGCCCCGGGCGCGAGTACGAGGTCCTCGGACGCCTCCAACCGGACGACGAGGTGCCGGTCTCCGTACTCGTAGTGAGCGGCCTCTGGCTCGGACTGCCGGGTATTGGCTGGACGACCTACCACGACACCTGGGTGGAGCTGTCTATTGACGTAAACGACGTGCCGGAGGCCACGGCCACCGACTCATTGTTCGAGTTCACCGGCCCGCTCTACCCCGTGAACTCGGTCTCGGACATCCCCTCGGTTGACGCGATCGTCGATGCCATCGTCTCCGGCGACCGCGCCGCGATCGCTGCGCTCGCGCAGACACCCGAGGCTGACGCAGACCCACCGAGTTCGCGTGCGGCGAGCTTCTGCACGGATGCCGTGCAGCCTGGCAACGCGCTACCCGACCAGCTCGACGCCTTCCTCACCAGCGAAGTAGCGCCGGATACGGAGGGACTTCGCCTCTATGCCGTGGTGGGCGCACCCGGAGCGGATGACGTGAACGCCGAGTTCGTGATCATCTTCGGGTTCCCGGGTGGGGAGGGTCGTCAGGTCTGGGTGTCGCCAGGCGGCAATGGGCTGTCGTGGTTCAGCCTTGGCTGCGAGCCGACGCCACCGGGTGGACTTCTCCGACTCACGGACGCGGAGACGTTCTTCTGGCTCCGTCCGCTTGTGCCGGAACCCCTCGACCCCGTCGAGTAGTGGGCGGCCACGCCTTCGACACACTTAGCCGCTGTTCGTTGTCGGACCGCAGCACCGCCTCCGGTACCTTTCGGGTGATTCGAGAGGAGCACCTGATGGCCCCCAATACTGACGAACGAGACCCGCAACGCCCCGATCCGAAAGATGAAGAGCAGCGCGAGGCAATCCAGCGCGGCGACGCCACGGAGCGGAATCGTCGAGCGCAGGAGCAGAACCGTGAGCAGAACGACACGGTCGACTTGAAGCGCTAGCGTCCCGACAGTTCGCTCAACTGACGCCTCTTGGAGCAACTCCAGGGGGCGTCTTGTTGTGACAGCGGATTGCCGACCTGTTGCCGCGATATCAACCGATCTTCGGCCGGATAGCGCATACTTGTCGGGCTCGACTGCATCTCCGTACCCACCACAGGAACTGAGGGCGTCATGCCTCGATCGCGTACGCGAGACAGCGTCGCAGGCTTCCTGGCGGCCGCTGTGGCTCTTGGCACAGGTGAACTGGCAGCGGGGCTGCTCTCCGCGTCCTCCCCGGTGGTAGCTGTCGCAGACCTGATCGTCGACAACACACCCGGAGCTTTGATCCGCGCCGGCATCGAAGCGCTCGGGAGTAGCGATAAGCCCGCACTTCTCGTCGGCATCGTCGCAATCTCGCTCGCGCTGGGGGCCGCGCTCGGCCCGCTCGCGGGCCGGCAGCCTCTCGCCGGCGTCGTGGCGCTGGCGGCGTTTGGCGTGCTGGGCGCCTCCGCGGTGGCGCGCGACCCGCTGACTGACCTCCCGGCAGCCCTGGTGATCGCTATGGTCGCCGCCGGCAGCGGCTACGTCGTCCTCCGCCTGGGCCTGGGAGCTGCGCTATCGAACGTACATGACGAGGTCACCGTTCCCGGTAGGGGGACGGGGAGCCGTCGCCGCTTCCTGCTATTTGCGGGGGGTGCCGCCGGAGCTGCCTCGGTCGCAGCGCTCGCCGGACGGGCGTTCGGCCCCACGGTCGATGTCGACGAGCAACGCGCGAGCGTCGTGCTGCCGGAGGTCGTCGGGGGACGCGCGACTGCCGGCACCGGGCTGGCAGTCGCGGGCATCTCCCCGTTGATCACACCGAACGCGGACTTCTATCGCATTGACACTGCATTCGTCGTCCCGCGGGTCGACGCGGACACGTGGCGCCTGAACGTGACGGGGATGGTGGACCACCCCTTCGAGGTCACCTTCGCGGACCTCCTCGCGATGCCCGCTGTCGAGGAGGCGGTTACGCTCACGTGCGTCTCCAACGAGGTCGGCGGCGACCTCGTTGGCAACGCGATCTGGCGCGGCGTTCTGCTCACGGACCTGCTCACCCGGGCCGGGGTGCAGAGTGGCGCCTCGCAAATCGTCGGCCGGTCCGTGGACGGCTTCACGACGGGTTTCCCCACGGATGTCGCGCGCGACGGCCGGCGGGCAATGGTCGCGTACGCGATGAACGGGGAGCCGCTGCCCGCGGAGCACGGGTTCCCAGCGCGGCTCGTGGTGCCCGGGCTGTACGGCTACGTGTCCGCGACCAAGTGGCTCGGCGAGATTGAACTCACCACGCTGGAGGCATTCGACGCGTACTGGATCCCCCGAGGTTGGGCGAAGCTAGCGCCAATCAAGACGCAGTCACGCATCGACACGCCTCGGAACGGGCGCAGCGTCGCGCTGGGCCGCGTCCCGGTCGCTGGCGTCGCCTGGGGTGGCATCCGCAGCGTCAGCCGTGTGGACGTCCGGATCACGCCGGAGGGATCCTCCGGGGGAGCGTGGCACGAGGCGACGCTGGGCGAGGCGCTGTCGACCAGTACGTGGCGTCAGTGGGTCCTCGACGACTGGGATCCGGCGCCCGGCACCTACGTCCTGGAGGTGCGCGCCACCGACGGCGACGGAGACGAGCAGACGGAGGCGGAACAGGCCCCTGCGCCGGATGGCGCGACGGGCCTCCACACGATCAGTGTGAGCGTCCGCAGTTCTTGAGCGCCCGCGTGCCCACAGACTCGCCTAGAGGCTCGCCGCCTTCGCGAGTAACGCGTCACGTACGCGCTGATTGCCCGCGAGCGCAGCAGCGGAGGTGAGCGCCTCCCGCGCCTCCTCGTGACGGCCGAGTTGGGCGAGCAGCTCGCCGCGGACGCTGGGCAGCATGTGGGACTTGCGTAGTTTGCCGGACTCCACGAGCGCGTCGACGATCGCCAGCGCCGCGGCGGGCCCGCTCGCCATCGAGACCGCGACTGCGCGGTTGAGGTGCACGACCGGGTTCGAGGTGATCTGGCCGAGCGCCTCGTAGAGCAGCACGATGCGATCCCAGTCAGTCTCCTCGACGCTCGTCGCCGTCGCGTGGCACTGAGCGATGGCCGCCTGCAGCGCGTAGTTGCCCCGTCCGTGGCCCAGCGCGTCGGAACAGGCGAGGGCGGCAACCCCACGCACGATCTGCGCGCGGTCCCAGCGGGTGCGGTCCTGGTCCGCGAGGAGGATCGGGCTGCCGTCGGGTGCCTGGCGGGCTGCGAACCGCGACGCCTGGAACTCCATGAGCGCCACCAGCCCGTGCACCTCGGGCTCGTCTGCCGCCAGCCCGGCCAGCAC
>Ga0172380_10007208_pt1 | contig 12591 bp, 11 predicted proteins | sample Leawe162metaG_FD_119747 | JGI IMG/M metagenome (GOLD analysis project Ga0172380, IMG submission 119747) | Leachate microbial communities from a municipal landfill in Southern Ontario, Canada - Leachate well 162 metaG | ecosystem: Engineered > Solid waste > Landfill > Unclassified | place...
GTGCCGTTATCGCCTAAAAAACGCCTTCCGGTTAGCATGAAGGGCGTAGAGCAGAACGACTACGTGATGGTCATGGGTTTTCCCGGTACCACCAACCGTTATTTGACGGCTGCCAATCTCGAAAGTAATCTGACCTATTACAACCAGGCGTTTATCGACCTCTACGGTGCCAAAATGCGCATCATGAAAGAAGATATGGATGCCGATCCTAAAACCCGGATCGCACTGGCTTCTACCTATGCTTCGGGCATGAATACCTATAAGTATTTCATCGGCCAGAGCAACGGCCTCCGTAACGACGGTCTGGTAGAGAAAAAGACCGAATACGAAAAAAACCTCATGGCTTGGATCAATGCCGATCCTGCCCGCAAAGCCAAATACGGCAATATCGTAGACGATTTAGCCAAAGACATAGCTGAATTTGGTCCGCTGAACCAGCATTATATGTATTTCGCCATCGGTATGTTGGGTAATGGCGTATTTAACCACTCCAATTTGTTGGGCGGTTTAAAAGGCCTGCTGGGCGAGAAAAAGCCGGATGCAGAAAAAGTCAAAACCGAAGCCGAAAGTGTGCGCAGCAAATTAGACGAGACTTTTAAGGAGTTTTTCCCGAAAAACGACGAAAAAACCTTCTCCGCCTTATTGTTCCAGTACTACAAAGAAATTCCGGCCGAAAAACATCCGAAGATGATCGCCGAAATCCTGGCCAAATACAAAGCTGTGGATGCCAAAACTTCGTTTGATAAGTATGCTGCCGATGTGTATGCGAAGTCGATACTGACTTCGAAAGAACGCATGAACAAATTCCTCGACAAGCCGAGTGCAAAAGTATTGAAGAAGGATTTAGGCATGCAATTCGCCGAAACTATGTTCGGTAGTTTTATGAGCGATGTGAATCCACCGCGTGCGGCAATGAATGGCAAACTCGCTGCCAAACGTAAAATTTTCATGGCAGCCATGATGGAGTACGATGCCAACAAAACCTTCGCACCCGATGCCAACAGCACCTTGCGTGTCACTTATGGCAACGTATTGAGTTATGTGCCACGCGATGCGGTTTTCTACAAACACTTCACCACCGCCGACGGCATACTCCAGAAAGAAAATCCGAAGGATGAAGAGTTTATCGTGCCTGCCAAATTAAAAGAATTGCTCCTGAAGAAGGATTACGGTCGTTACGGCAGCAATGGTGTGTTGTACACCGGCTTTATCTCCAATAACGATATCACTGGTGGTAACAGTGGTAGCCCGGTCATTAACGGCAACGGTGAACTCGTAGGTATCGCCTTCGACGGTAACTGGGAGTCGATGACTGGTGACCTCATGTTCAGCGACAAAATGCAACGGTGTATCAGCGTTGATATTCGTTATGTGATGTTCATCATAGACAAATTCGCCGGTGCCGGTCACCTCTGCGATGAGATGTTGAAACCATAAACAAAAGCTATAATTACGTCAAAAGCCACCTTAGGGTGGCTTTTGGTGTTTTTTAAGCTTGCCTTGCTTACCTTTGCCGCCTATGTTGTCTCTCCACTGGCTGTTGTTCGTATATATTATTTATGCCATCAGCTATGTTTTGATTTTTATAATTTTCAGACATTATTGGAAAAATACCAGCCCAATTAAGGCACCCGACGGTTATACACCCTTGGTCAGTATCCTTATTCCGGTAAGGAACGAAGAAAATAAGTTAGCTGCCCTCTTCGCCAGTCTGCAGCAACTCCAATACCCTCACTTACAAATCATCTTCACCAACGATTTTTCGGAAGATGAAAGCGTAGTCCTGCTCGAAGCAGCTGTAGCCGAAGCGGTAAACCGCGGTGCCGACTGGAAACTCTTACATAGCACCAAAACGGGCAAAAAAGCCGCCCAAACTACCTCCGTACTGGCTGCAACCGGCGAAATTATTGTTTCTACCGATGCCGACTGTCAGTTTCATCCCGATTGGATCAATCAGCTGGTCGCACCTTTTGCCGACCCGAAAATATTACTCGTTGCCGGTCCGGTGATGACTTTACCCGTGAAATCGCAGATTTTTAGTGGATTTCAGCATATAGAATGGTCGAGCATATTGCTGGTGACAAAACTGGCTTTTGGCTTAGGTACACCCTTTATGTGCAGCGGTGCGAATATGGCTTACCGCCGGGCTACTTTTCTCGACTTAAAAGGTTACGATGGCAACAGCCACCTGCTTTCGGGAGACGATGAGTTTTTACTTAAAAAAATACTGCGTCGCTATGGACCAACTGCAACTACCTATTTGAACCAATCCGAAGTATTGGTGAAAACCGCTGCTCAGGAAAGCTGGAGTGACTTATTTGCACAACGTGCGAGATGGGCCTCCAAATGGACGGCCCACAAAAATATTGGCCATATTATTATTGCAGTGGTTCCTTTTATCATGCAATTATTATTTATCGTCAGTCCTGTTTTGCTTTTTATGGGTGGAGCTGGTTGTCTGCTCTTTTTACTATTTTGGTCGGTAAAAATTGCGATCGAAACCAAAGTTGTAGGCAGTTTACTTAACGGATTTGGCCAAAAACCACCCTTTTGGACCTTTGTCACCACCAGCTTTATCCACCCGGTATATGCCCTAATAACGGCAGTCCGTATGGTGACTTCCGATTGGGAATGGAAGGGCAGGAAACAGCTTTTTTGATTTAGACTTACAAGACCACTAGATTTTTCATGCCGGGCGCTTGTCCCTCCATGACGGAATGGCATATTTGTTGCAAGGCAGCTCTTAAATCCGAAATCATGAAAACCCGTCTTCTCTCATTCATCGTATTAATTGTTTTCGCCACCGCTTGTAAAAGCAGTAAAATGGGCGAGAAAGTCAAAGAACCCTTTAGCAGTAGCAAATATTTTTCGAGTAAAAGGTATTGGCGGAGTACCGGTAGCGGTAGCAGTGCCGACTTAAACATCGCCAAACAAAAAGCACAGCTCGAAGCCCGTAAAAACCTTGCATCGGAAGTGCAGACGAACGTAAAAGCCCTGGCCGATCAGTATATGAAACAACAGGACATCGGCGATCGGGAGATTTTCGAAAAATCATTCGAACAACTGAGCCGCGAAGTATTGAATACCGAACTGGCCAATGCAGTGGTACACGACCACCAAACTTTCAAAAAAGAAAATGGCCAGTATATTCATTACGTAGCCATGGAAGCCCACAAGAAGGATATGTTCCGTACCCTGAAACGTATCAATGCCTCCAAAACCGCGCTCAACGAAGCCCAACGCGCCCAAATCGACAAAATGATCGACGCGCAGTTGGCTGAGCTCGAAGATTAATGCCGCTGGTTGGGTTTAGGCGGCTGCGCCTTGGTTTAGCTGAGGCTTCGCCTCGGGTTTAGCGGCTGCGCCGGGTTTAGATAGGCTTTGCAATATTTTAGCAGCACGCGAGAAAAAAGGAGCTTTGCGACGAAAACAAGAAGCTAAACTGAGGCGCAGCCGACCCTTAACAAGGAGCGTAGCGACTGCTAAACCAAGGCGAAGCCGCCTAAACCTGACAGATTTCCTACTTGAGTACCAAACATTAACCAAAGTACACCCACCTAAACCCGGGCAGAATTAAACAAAACTTAATCTATCAGCTATTGTTTAAGTGGCGGTAACCCGTATTTTTGGATATGGGTCGAATCCTAACTTGGTTGTTTGTGGCTGGTTTTTTTACTGGCTGCACTTATGATGAACTCCCCTGCAGATTTGAGAGTAAGGCAACTTCATGGGTGGAAATAGCTGAGCTCAAAACAGACTATCGTCTTGGCGATACCATTGTATTTTTACAGGATTATATACCCAGCCGGGAGAATGGGCGAATGATCACATTTCCGTCCGGAGCCGACTTGTCGTGGATGTTAGATATTCGTCCTAGTCCTTATGGGCCACTCTCCGATACCGCCTACTCTATTGGTGTTGAGTTGGGCACATTATCAGCTGCCAATTATGGTTATTATAAGGTGACCCCGCTCAGAAATGGCAATCAGTATCGGGTAGTTGTTAAAATTGTCATGAAAGTATTGGGCTCCTACCGCATTCATCTGGATAAGTACAGACAAAATGAAGCAGCCCTTATCGAAGCCGACCGGTACCAGAATTGTTATGAAGACGTTGACTTAAACCCCCGCTTTACGCATCTGCCTGTCTCAGAATTCTCCTACGGCAAAAATTTTGAATTTAATATCGTGCCATGAGGAAAACAGCCTATTTCATATTGTTTTTGCTTTTTGGTCTCATGAGTTGCGGGGATCCTTACAACTGTATCGAATATACCTCCAGCTACGACTTTCCGATCAATGCCCCACCACTCACAGATAGTTTGACGGTAGATAGTTTTTACACCATCAGTTACAATCAACAAGGCATTTATGATGCCGTCGATGAAAAGATTGTAAACGACATACCTACGATGTTCGCTGTCTCGATTCGTGTATTTGAGATTGATACCCTGGCAGCTTTTCCGATACACCGCGCGGCAGCAAAATCATTTGTGGTCACCGAAATGGAGTCAAACAGCTACCTGGGAAGCAACGATACGATTATTAATCTGGCCATTGTAAAGCGAGCTAACAACAACTTTCGGGGATCGATACGCATAAAGCCTCAACGTAAAGGGCTGTATTTACTGGAATTGGTTGAAACAGAATCCTACCCGGTTTATGGCGGTGAACGATACCGTTGTCAGGAACACCAACGTATGTATTTCCGCTTTCTGCAGAATAGCGACCCGGCGGCCAACTATTTCAACCGTTTGGAGCAGGCCAACCGGTTTCAACCCGGCTTAAATCGATTGATATGGGTAAAATAATCCGCTTATCCTCGCTGTTTGCGTCGCTATTTGTGCTTACTGCCTGTCCCGATGATCGTTATTGTCCGGTTTATACGCTTGCACAGGAAGATTTTTTGGTCAACTTACCCGGAAACATAGATACACTGTCGCAGGGAGATATAATTTGGTTTAGCGGGGGTAGAGCTTTGCCCAACTTGGAAAATCGCAAGACCATCGAAAAGGAATTGCCCTATGCACCAACCATCCGCCTGGAGTTTTACCAGATAGCAAACAATTTGCCCTTCGATAGCCTCATACGGCCTGTTCCTTACCTGCCTTATACTTTTACTACCGTACGGCCTTTTGTGCTGCATAGCCAGGTGGGGCGGTCGACTTATACCAATCATACCGAAGCTGCCATCAATGGCGAGCTGACCAAAGACAGTGTATTCATGAACTGGGGCCTGGAAGCTAAAAAGCCTGGGTTATATTGTATTAAAATCGACAAAAATGGTTTGTCTGATGTTTTATTAGATCACCGCACCGAAGATTGTCCGATTTCATGGCGTTATATGTTTCTGTATACAGGAAATCAGTCTTTTTCACCTTATTTGACGCTATTTCCCCACTTGAATGAACTTGATAGCAGATTGAATTTTCTAGTCTACGTTAGATGAAATCGCGAGACACACACCAGCGCGTGCAGGAGAGATAGTTGTTATACCAACGGAGTTGTTAAATTTGACTATGAAGTTTTGGCCTCTTTTGTTATTGCTGCTGGTTTTTTCCGCTTGCCAGGAAGAAGCAATCAGTCCCTGCAGATCCGATTTCAGGAGCACAGCCTATGTGAATATTGCCGATTTTCAAGATAGCCTGATGTTGGGAGATCAACTTACGGTAGCCATGAATTTTGCTCCACAGGATGATCGAGGTAAATTTTTGGATTTACCTCCTGATTTTAAATACGAGTGGGAGATTAGCCTAAAACGATTAGATATACCTTTTTCAGGACAAACAGATACGCTGACGTTTGATGTCGCAGCTGAACAAGGTGAACTCCTCAAGGTCGGGCCAAATGAGATTCGAATAAGATGTGCTCGTGCTGGTAATAAACAACAGTCAAAGGTTAGTTTTAAACTGAAAAAAGCGGGGCTGTATTCGGTCGAGTTTGTTGACGGAAGAAGTTGGGTGGAATTTAGTCAATGGGAAAAATGTAAGGCTTTCCTGACTTTTAATGTCAATGTGGTACAGGCAAAGGGTTTAAATCCGCGTGCCGATGGCTATACTTTATATGTAAAACCATGAGAAAAACAGCGCTTCTACTTTTTATGAGTGGTTGGTTAACAGCCTGTTTGGATTATACAGCTTGTACTGTGGTAGTCGCCGACTATGATTTCGCAATAGGCATATTGCCCCGATTAGATACGCTGCAAGTGAATGAGCGTATTCGAGTTGAATATTTTGGTGAATTAAAGGATAAGCTGGAAGGTGAAACGGTAACTGAGATTAACCCGCTCTTCACCATTGGTTTGCGCATATACCGGATTGATACAAACACCCTATTTCCGACCTTGTCTAATGCAGTCCCTGTTTTTGATGTAGAAGATCTGGTGCCGGGGACTTTTGGCGGTAAAAACAGTAGCCGGATTAATCTGAATATTCAATCCATCGACCAAATTGGATTCGCTGGCGGAGTATACCTGATTCCCAAAATGCCCGGCTGGTACCTGATTGATTTGGTGCCTGTTGAATCTTATCCGGTTGAATCGGGCTCAGATCACAGCTGTGAAAAATATCAAAAAGTAAGTTATCGTTTGCTCCATACCAACGATCCCTTCAGTGCCTATTACGATGAATTGCAAAGAGCCAATGTTTTTAAGCCACAAACACAAAGGTTGATATGGGTAAAATAACATTTCTGATTGCTGGCTTGCTGACCTTAACGGCATGTTTTGAAAATTATGACGGTGGTGGCCCATGTGCACCATCATTTATTGGAGCGGATACCTATGTTTTTCAGCAAAATGGAAGTGATACTATACAGGTTGATGAAAAAATAAGGTTTCAAATTACGCGGCTAAATCCCAAAATCCAGCGAGTAGTCACCACTGAACGATTACCCTATCCACCAACTGCAGAATTGGTGATTTATGCCATCAGCGATACTGTACCACCCTTTGCATCGGATACCAGTACGAATTATACTTATACCCCTAGCCGACCATTTCGGGTAATTACATCACCAGGCTTATCATCCTACGCTAAAGACCATGAAGTCGCCATAAAAGGTGAATTTGTTGGTGACAGTATAAAGTTCGATTTTGAACTGAGGGCGCTATCACCCGGTTTATATAAAATCCAATGGAAATATTATTTACCTGTCGATTACTACCTGGGTCCGGGTCTTGTTAGTCTGGATGCCAAAATATATCGTTGTAATTATTTCTGGCGAATGGTTGCCGAATTTGACACCAATCAGTCCTTTGAGCCCTATAATTTGGCATTTCCCGGCATCGTACTGGGTGAACAAAGATTTAACCGCCTGATTTATGTACTTCCGTAAATTGGCAACGTTCCATCTGACCTTTGGAGAATGGCTTTCCTGAATGACAAAAGTAGGCAATCATGCCAGTGAGGGAGTGAAACGGGTACAAACCCCCACTCGCTCAACTGCCCCAACTCACTCAACTGTCCAACTGCCCATCCGGTTTAGCGGCTGCGCTGGGTTTAATTTGGACACCACCAAACACCGAGACTTGAGTCACCGATGGTGGTTGAGCATTCTAAAACTAAACTGAGGCGCAGCCGACCCTAAACAAGGAGCGCAGCGACTGCTAAACCAAGGCGAAGCTGCCTAAAGCTGACGGCCGCCTAAACCTGAAAATTAGCGCAAATCAACAACCTCTACCCCCGGATATTTCGATTTATCGAAGCCGAACTGGGTGTCGGCCACCGGTACATTGGTGACGAAGTTGTTGATGTCGTAGGTGTAAAGCGTGCCGTTTTTGTCAAAGACGATGGCTTGAGCAATCTGTTCTTTCTGGCGGTCAATGACGAGTCGGATTTTGAAGAACGATTTCTTCTTGTCGGTAGGTACGATGTCGATATTGTGCAGCTTGTTTTTGCCGCGATTGGTTTCGCCAACATAATAGGACTCGAAGCCTTTTTCGTAAATGGTGAAGAGATTAGTCGGACTGAGTTCGCCTTCAGTAGGTTCGAACGGGCTAATCGTCACCTCATTCATCTCCTTCAAATAGGCCCACAAGGTTTTGCCGTCGCTGATGAGGGTTTGTTCGCCCAATTCGAGGCGGAACTTATCTCCCTTCATAATCACACGGCCCTTTTGGTTTTCTTTGATGTTCTCTTTTTTATTGTCGATGGTAAAAGCCACATCGGCTTGTATGGTTTTGTAAGTGCGGTAGTTTTTACTCAGTTTTTTGAGGATGGTCTGAGAACGGAGATCATTCTGACCAAAAACTACCGTTGTTGTACAAAGGAGAAGGAGGAGTAATTTGAGGTTTTTCATGATTTCACTTTTTTTCATTAAGCCTAGTCAATAACTGTTCCAAGGCGTATTCATCGGGTAATAAAACTTCACGGGCTTTGCTGCCTTCGAAGGGACCCACCACCCCGGCGGCTTCCAATTGGTCGATCAAACGACCTGCTCTGTTGTATCCCAACTTCAAACGCCGCTGTAATAACGAGGTTGAACCTTGTTGATGTGTTACAATAACCCGGGCAGCATCATCAAATAAAGGGTCCCGATCGTCGGGGTTGAAGTCGGAATTTCCGCCGCCTTCTTCGCCATCTGAATACTCCGGTAACAACCAGGCATCGGGATAACCGCGTTGATTGCCAATAAACTCACAAACGGCTTCCACTTCGGGTGTATCTACAAACGCACATTGCAGGCGGATAAGTGTAGAGCCCAAAGATAAAAGCATATCTCCCCGACCAATGAGTTGCTCCGCACCGCCGGCGTCGAGTATGGTTCGGCTGTCGATTTTCGAACTCACCTTAAATCCGATGCGTGCCGGGAAGTTGGCTTTGATGGTACCGGTTATAATATTCACTGATGGTCGCTGGGTTGCGATAATTAAGTGAATTCCAACGGCACGCGCAAGTTGTGCCAGGCGGGCAATGGGGGTTTCCACTTCTTTACCGGCCGTCATAATCAGGTCGGCGAACTCATCTACCACCAATACGATATACGGCAGGAAACGGTGGCCGTCGTTGGGGTTGAGTTTACGTTTGGTGAATTTGGCGTTGTACTCAATCAGATTCCTTACTTGGGCCTCTTTGAGGAGGTCGTAACGCCTGTCCATCTCAATACATAACGAGTTGAGGGTGGCCACCACCTTTTTGGTGTCGGTGATGATGGCATCGTCGGTATCGGGGAGTTTGGCGAGGAAGTGGCGCTCGATGTGTTTGAACAGGGAGAGCTCCACCTTTTTCGGGTCAACAAGCACAAATTTGAGCTCGCTTGGGTGACGTTTGTAGAGGAGAGAGACGAGTATGGCGTTCAAACCAACCGACTTACCCTGACCGGTAGCACCTGCCATCAATAAGTGCGGCATTTTGGCCAGGTCGGTCACAAATATTTCGTTGGAGATGGTTTTTCCAAGGGCAATCGGGAGTTCCATCTCGGCATTCACAAACTTCTCGGAAGCCAATAGCGTCCGCATGCTTACAATTTCCTTGTGCTGGTTGGGAACCTCTATACCAATGGTGCCTTTGCCCGGCATGGGCGCGATAATACGTATGCCCAATGCGGCCAAACTCAGGGCGATATCGTCTTCCAGGTTTTTGATTTTGGAGATACGCACACCGGCAGCAGGTACAATTTCATAGAGAGTTACTGTTGGGCCAACGGTGGCTCGGATTTTATCGATTTCAATATTGTAGTGACCGAGGGTCTCAATGATCTGATTTTTGTTCTTTTCGAGCTCTTCGGGGTTGATCTGCACTTTATTAGAGCCATGTTCGACCAATAAATCGATGGGCGGGTACTTATAACTCGATAAATCCAGCTTGGGGTCGTACAATTCCTGGGCATTCAGCGCCACTTGTGCGCCTTCGATGATTTCTTCTTCTTCAGGTGTTTCAATTTCAAGCGCGTGGGGACCGTTCGTTACAACTGTAGTGGCAACGGCTTCTTCCGGGCCAACCGTAGTTTCAAAAGAAAGGGCATTGGCCAGCTCTTCATCTGTCAACTCCTCTTCCCACGGGGCCTCGTCCGCATCTTGTTCTGTCAAGTCCAGGGTTTCGCTGATCTCATCCTGAATGGGACGGACTACCGAACGTTGGATGTTCACGCTGGCTTCATCTTCGTCAGCTTCCAGCTGCTCTGCTTCACGTTTGAAACGGTCGGTTAATGACGCGGCCTTAAAACTCAAATCATAACGTACAGCTACATAGACTACCCAATACAGCAATACTGCCAAGCCGGTACCAATGAGGCCCATAAAACCAATCAACCAACGACTGGTATATAATCCAAATTCACCTCCCCAGGGGAAGGGCAGCACGGCGACTTCATTAAAAATATAACCGAACGACCATGACAAACTCACCATCAGCAACAAACTGTGGTAAATAGGGGCAGCCAGTTTGTATTTCAGATCTACAAAAACCAGGCGTAAACCAACCAACAAAAAGACAAAAACAAGTAAAAAAGTAGGTATGCCAAATCCCCGGAACATAAAAATGTGAGAGAGGAGGGCACCTAAACGGCCAAGCCAGTTATCAACTTCGGTATCGCTGTTGAACAAAAAGCTGAAGGCACTGCCGGTAATCTGGCTCTGATCGTTTTTCCAGGTGAACAGATAGGAAATCATGGCGATGGCCAGTATTCCGGTGAATAACAACAACGTAAAGCCTGCAATATTCCGTGCCCCGTTGCCCGACAACATGCCGGTGAAATTCGACAAGTCGATGCGGCTTTTGGTCCGTGCCGGACGTTCGGTAGTAGTGGATTTTTTCTTGAACTCGTTGCGCATCAAAAAGTAGCTAGCGGACAGATGTCGCCAAAAATACGGATTTTTTGTTCGCCTTATTCGTGATAAAGAATATGTAAGAGGGTTTGACCCACGGCCTTTAAAGTCGCAGGATCAATCACCGACAAATCATCCTCATGGGTATGCCAATAGGCGCCAAAACCACTGTTGGTGAGTGGGTCGTGCTGGATGATATCAATCATCGGTATGCCTGCGATTTTGTTCACATAAAAGTGGTCGTCGGTGATAGGTGCAGAGTTTTCGAAGGCGAAAAAACGGCCATAACCGAGGTCATAGGCGGTATTCCACACTTTACGTACGATATGTGGGGCATAATAAGTCGAAAAACCCTCCTGGTAAAAACGGGCATCGCGGGCACCGACCATATCGAGCAGTATGCCATAATCGGCTGTGTAACCGGCTTTGTGGGGTTTTGCAGCCCAATATTGTGAACCCATACAATAGCTGTCGTTCACTTCACCGGCACCATAATCTTCCAGGTCGAACAATACAATATCAACGCCCACTTGTAAGGGAGCAGCAGCCAGCTGGCGGGCAACTTCCAGTAAAACTCCCACACCCGAAGCACCATCGTTGGCACCGAGTATGGGTTCATTGGTACGTTCACTGCTGTTGTCGGCTTTCTGACGAGTATCCCAATGTGCCGCCAAAACGATACGTTTTTTGGCATCGGGATTAAAGCTGGCAATGATGTTTTTAAGTGGGAATGTTTTACCATCGTGCATGCGGATGGGCGCAGTTTGAACTACCACCTCAGGCGCAAAACGTTTCAGCTCGGCTACCAAAAATTCAGCCGTTTTTGCATGCCCCTTACTGCCCGGATTGCGTGGCCCGAAGTCAACTTGTGCTTTTACCCAGTGGTATGCCGAATCAGCAGCGAAGACAGGAACGGCTACTTTAGACGCCTCTACTTTTGAGGCAGTAGATTTTTCCTCTGTTTTAGAATTGTCTTTACAGCCAAAAAGACCAACTAATAGGATCAAAGGGAGCAGTGCTTTTTTCATAGGAAAACTTTGTCTTTATCGAAGGATTTGGTTTTTAACGCAGAGTCAAAGAGTTCTATTGAGTTTCACAGAGCCAGCGCTGTGAAACTCAAAGCCTCCTAGAACTCCGTGTTAATAAAACAACTTTATAACATTAGAACTTTATAACCTTATAACGACCAAGATGTACCTTCTTTCCCATCCTTAATCTGAATACCTAGAGAAGAAAGCTGATCCCGGATCAAATCCGATGTAGCGAAATCTTTGTTCGTTTTCGCCTGTTGACGTAACGACAACAGTAAATCCATCACCCCGTCGAGTTGGTTGCCGCCGGCATTTTGTTCGTCCTGCAAACCCAGTATGTCGAACAACATGAGGTTGGCAGTTTTGCTGAGCAAAGTGAGGTCGGCCGCCGTGATTTTCTCCTGACCGGTGGCCACCAGATTGCCTAAACGTACCGTTTCATACAAATGGGCGATGAGAATAGGTGTATTCAAATCGTCGTTGAGGGCGTCGTAATATTTTTGGATAAGACCAGCCACGTCGAAACTGCTTTGATCGGCATTGGCTTTGATTTTATCCAGGTTTTTGATGCCTTCAATGAGGCGTTTGAGCCCCTTTTCAACGCCTTGCAATGCTTCATTACCGAAATCCAGCGTGCTGCGGTATTGGGCTTGTAGTATAAAAAAGCGCACTGTCATCGGACTGAACGCCTGACTCAACTTAGGATGGGTACCACTGAACATTTCACTGAGGGTGATGAAGTTGCCGAGCGATTTGCCCATCTTCTGCCCATTGATGGTGATCATATTGTTGTGCA
>Ga0172380_10007209_pt1 | contig 12588 bp, 11 predicted proteins | sample Leawe162metaG_FD_119747 | JGI IMG/M metagenome (GOLD analysis project Ga0172380, IMG submission 119747) | Leachate microbial communities from a municipal landfill in Southern Ontario, Canada - Leachate well 162 metaG | ecosystem: Engineered > Solid waste > Landfill > Unclassified | place...
ACAGATCAGCGACCCGCTGGCGGCCATGGACTTCGTCAACCTCTGGGCCCTGGCGGTCAACGAGGAGAACGCCGCCGGCGGCAAGGTGGTCACGGCCCCGACCAACGGCGCGGCGGGCCTGATTCCGGCGGTGCTGCGATTCTACAACCGGTTCTATCAGGGCACGGCCGAGGGCCGCCGCACCTTCCTGCTGACCGCCGCCGCCATCGGCGCCCTGTACAAGAAGAACGCCTCGATCAGCGGCGCCGAGGTCGGCTGCCAGGGCGAGGTCGGCGTCGCCTGCTCGATGGCCGCCGCCGGCCTGTGCGCGGCGCTGGGCGGCAGCAACAGCCAGGTCGAGAACGCCGCCGAGATCGGCATGGAGCACAACCTGGGCCTCACCTGCGATCCGATCGGCGGCCTGGTCCAGATCCCCTGCATCGAGCGCAACGCCATGGGCGCCATCAAGGCCATCGACGCCGCCCGGCTGGCGCTGCTGGGCGACGGGGAGCACAGCGTCTCTCTGGACAAGGTCATCGCCACGATGAAGCGCACCGGCGAGGACATGAGCGAGATCTACAAGGAGACGTCGCTCGGCGGTCTGGCCGTGGGGCTGGCGGTGAACCGGGTGGAGTGCTGAGGGAGTGGTTCGAGACGCTCGGCTGGGGCCTCGCTCCTCACCGTGACGACATTTGTGCAGCCCACCCCTTTTCGTCATCCTGAGGAGCCCGCGCGGCGGGCGTCTCGAAGGACGCAGGACCGATGACCAACCCTTCCCAGATCCGCGTCGGCGTCGGCGGCTGGACGTTCGAGCCGTGGCGGGGCGTCTTCTATCCCGACACGCTCAAGCAGAAGGACGAGCTCGGCTACATGAGCCGTCAGCTGCGATCGATCGAGCAGGCTGTAAGAGTTACCTACTAGCTGCTACCATGCCCCTCACGAGGCAGATGATATGCAGCAAGCTATTATTTATATTAGATTTTCTACCCCGAAGCAGGAACATGGCGACAGCTTCGAGCGCCAACTTCGTGAGGCCCAAGCGCATTGTGACCGTAAAGGCTGGACCGTGATCGAACCACCGATCGCCGACCGAGGCCGCAGTGCTTACAAGGGAGATCACCTTAACGGAGGGGAGCTCGGGAAGCTCACCAAGCGCATCGAAGCCGGTCAGATCGCGCCCGGCACAATTCTCGTTGTGGAGCAGCTGGACCGCTTAAGCCGGCAAGGTCACCAGATCGCCCTGGGTTGGCTGCAGCGCATTTGCGCTGCAGGAATTAAAGTTTCTGTTGTTCAGGGGGATCGGCTCTATGACGCAGACGGTCTCAACGAAAAAATATTCGACGTCATTGAAGTCCTTATTCGAGCAAAGCTCGCCTACGACGAAAGCCTGAGTAAAGGCCGCCGCGTCGCGGCAGCATGGTCCCAGAAGCTGGAAGCCGCCAAGTCAATGGCTGTCTTGACCAAGGGGTGTCCCGGGTGGCTCGAAGTCGCGCCAGAGGGGATGGGTGAAGCCGACACGGGCTTTCGGATCATTCCGGAGCGGGCGGCCGTCATCCGACAGATCTTTCAATGGTGCGCTGACGGCTACGGCGTGGGTCGGATTGTCCGCAATCTCAACGACGCGAAGGTCCTTCCGTGGAGCCGTCACGGCAGCGGTTGGTCGCCGACGCACATCCTTCGACTGATTGAGGCACCCATGGCGGAGGGAGATTTCATTCCCTACTACGCCAATCGGCACAAGCCGGACGGAGAGCGGATCGTCGGCTACTACCCTCGCGTCGTTGACGCCGATCTCGTCGCCCGAGCCAGAGCGGGGCTGATCAGCCGGCGCAGGTCAGGTGGTCCTCGCTATGAGAACGGCTGGGGCAACCTCTTCCTTGGTACATTCGTCTGCTCGAATTGCCGGGGCCATATGACAGTCAAGCGCGGCCCTCAACGACGAGACGGCAAGCCAATTGGGCCCGCCTATATCGGATGCGTCAACGCTGGCCTCAACAGGGGCTGCGACCGGCGACAGCTCTTTCGCTACCGCGACTTTGAAGAAGCAGCAGTCAGAGAAATGCTGTCTCTCGTTCTCGATGATCGGTTTTTTCAGAAACCTGACCGCACCGTACAACTTTCAATCGCTTCGGCTGATGCGAAGAAGGATCTGAGCGACCGGCGGGAAAGGGCCAAACGCCTCATCGACCTCCTTTCACGGCTGGAAAGTCCCGAAGTCGAGCAAGAGCTGGTCGGCCTCACGAACACAATTCGGGATACAGAGGCCAGGGTCAAAGAATTGGACGGGCTCCTCGCGGTGGCGAAGGGCGAGGTCATCCCCGCCGAACACATCAAACGCGTCGTCGAAGTCCGTAGTGAACTGGCTTCGGAGGATAAGGAAGTTCGACTGGCAGCTCGCATGCGGGTCCATGAAGCCATCAAGGGCGTAGTGGATCAGGTCGTGTGTGACGCCTTCGACCGCTTCGGCAACGGCGAGCCCAAGAAGACCTTCACCCTGATTTTGGCAGGCGGCGTGCAAGCAATGAAGTTTAGCAACGTTGGAGAGAAGCTCGGCGAATTTAGCCTTGCCGCTGAAGCGGCGGCTGACGAGGAATTGAGAAATGCGCTGTCAAGCGGCGGTGGCGACCGGCGCGCGCGCCTAGATGCCTACCTCAGGCAGCGGGCAGATGCCGAAAGTTGAACCCATAGACCGATATCAGCACCCTACCTGCCAGGCGGTCAGTCGCGCCTACGGGCAGGAGGCATCACTCAGGACGCTGGCGGATGCCATGGCGAAGGTGAAGTTCCCGACGCTGCCGGAGTTGCCGCGCTAACACTGGCGCGCTTGAGACGGCTAAGAGCCACGAGCAGACATTGGCATCAATGCGAACTTAGGACGTTTCAGTCCCTTCGCGATGCACCGATGGGCCGGCAGTGCCGGCCCATCTTCGTCAGAGCTCCAGCTGTTCGGACAGTGCTAGCGCATCGTCCACCTCGATGCCGAGATATCGGACGGTGCTTTCGAGCTTCGCATGCCCAAGGAGCAGCTGACAGGCTCTCAGGTTGCCCGTTTTCTTGTAGATCAGCGCCACCTTCGTTCGCCGCATGCTGTGAGTGCCATAGACCGCCGGTTCGAGGTCAACCATGCGGACCCACTTGTCGACCAACCGTGCGTACTGGCGCGTGCCGATGTGCCGCCTGGGCGCACTCCGGCTGGGGAACAGCCAGTCGTCGGGTCGACCTCCTCGTTTGAGAAGCCAAGCCGAGAGCGCCTCTCGGGTCGGCTCCGTGATCTCGAACGGCACGGGACGACCCGTTTTCTGCTGAAGGACCGTCGATCGTTGCCGCACCGTGCCGCCAATGGCCACGTCGCCGATCTGGAGCTTCACAAGGTCACAACCGCGCAGTTTGGCGTCGAGTGCGCAGTTGAACATGGCCAGATCCCGGACCTGATCGTTAGTCTTAAGCTGCTGTCGGATCGCCCAGATGTGCTTCGGCTTCAGCGGTGGCTTGGGCCCGATCAATCGGCCCGAATTCCAAGGCTTCCGAGGTGAGCGGAAAAGGTCAGGCTGGCGCATGGCCACCTCCTTAGTGACAGCCCCTCCGGCCCCTGCTGAAACAACGCACCAAAGCCCGGCGCGCGCTCGCGGGTGGCGCCTCCGACCGTTGAGGCACATCAAACTCGATCGGGCGCGCGCGCTTATGCTTCCCTTACGCTGGGGAGTTGAAAACCATCTCGCTTCCTGACGCAGGTCGGCGCGATCTTCCGCCCGACATCGTTGTGGAGGCCTTGATGGCTGACTTCCTGTTTCTCGCGCTGGGGCTGGGAGCGTTCGCGCTCTTCGGCCTCTATGCAGCGTTGCTGCGCAAGGTCTGACGACCATGCTCGTGACCCTGCTCTACGCCGCCGCGGCCATCGGACTGGCCGTCTACATGGTCGCCGCGCTGCTGCGCCCCGACAAATTCTGATCAATCAAAAGGGAGACCTCGCATGGACTGGCGGGGCTGGGCCGAGATCGTCTTCACGATCGGCCTCACACTGGCGTTGAGCGTACCGCTCGGCGCCTATCTTGCGCGGGTATGGACCGGTGAACGCACTTGGCTTGACCCGATCCTCAAGCCGGTGGAGGCCTTCGCCTACACCGGCTTCGGCGTTGACCGGGACAAGGGCCAAGGGTGGCTCGCCTACACCGTTTCGGTGATGGCCTTCAGCGCCGCCGGCTTCGCCATCCTGTACGGGATGCTGCGCCTGCAGAACCTGCTGCCGTTCAATCCGCAGGGCTTCGCCGGCCTCTCGCCGCACCTGGCCTTCAACACGGCCGTCAGCTTCGTGACCAACACCAACTGGCAGTCCTATGTGCCGGAGACGACGCTCTCGACCTTCTCGCAGATGGCCGGGCTGACGGTGCACAACTTCGTCTCCGCCGCGACCGGCCTGGCGATCGCCGCCGCGGTCGCCCGCGCGTTCGTTGCCAATCGCGGCGAGGCCCTGGGCAACTTCTGGGTCGATGTGACCCGCATCACCCTCTACGTGCTGCTGCCGGTCAGTCTCGTCGGCGCCCTGGTGCTGGTGGCGCTCGGCGTGCCGCAGTCGTTGGCTTCGGGCGTCGAGGTGACCACGGTCGAGGGGGCCAAACAGACCCTCGCCCTGTTCCCGGTCGCCAGCCAGGAAATCATCAAGCAGTTCGGCACCAACGGCGGCGGCATCTTCAACGCCAACTCCGCCCACCCGTTCGAGAACCCCAACGCCTGGACCAACCTGATCCAGATCGTCGCCATGAACGTGCTCAGCCTGGCGGCGGTGTTCGCCTTCGGCCGGGTCGTCCTGGCCCGCAAGGAAGCCCGCGCCCTGGCGGCCGTGATGGTCATTCTGGTGACGGCCGCGGCCGGCGGCCTCTACGCCGCCGAGACGATGACGCCTCAGCCGGCGATGATCGCCGCCGGTGTCGATGCGCCGGTCAACATGGAAGGCAAGGAGGTCCGCTTCGGCGCCCCCTCGACCGCGGTGTGGTCAGCCTTCACCACCGGCGCTTCCGACGGCGGCGTCAACGGCATGCACGACAGCTTCTCGCCACTCGGCGGGGGGATCGCCATGTTCATGATCCAGCTGGGCGAGATCCTGCCCGGCGGCGTCGGCTCCGGCCTCTACGGCATGATGGTCATGGCCCTGCTGGCCGTGTTCGTCGCCGGACTGATGGTCGGGCGCACACCCGAGTACCTCGGCAAGAAGGTCGAGGCGCGCGAGATCAAGTTCGCCATGCTGGCGGTGCTGATCCTGCCGATCACCATCCTCGGCTTCTCGGCCATGGCGGCGATCCTGCCGGTGGCCCTGGCCGGGTTGCTCAACCATGGCCCGCACGGCCTGTCGGAGATCCTCTACGCCTATAGTTCGGCGGCGGGGAACAACGGCTCGGCCTTCGCCGGCCTGACGGCCAACGCCCCGTGGTGGAACACCACCCTGGGCATCGCCATGCTGCTGGGGCGGTTCGCCTACATCGTGCCGGTGATGGCCATCGCCGGGTCAATCGCCGCCAAGCCCAAGCTCGCCCCGACCGCCGGCACCCTGCCGTCGGACGGCCCGCTGTTCACCGGCCTGCTGATCGGGATCATCCTGATCCTCGGCGGGCTGCAGTTCTTCCCCGCCCTGGCGCTGGGTCCGATCGTCGAGCACTTCCAGGTGCTGGCGGCGGCGCGCTGAGCCCCCTGATCCTCAAGGACGACTGACATGTCCATCACCACCACCGCCGGCGACAACGCCCGGAGCGCCAAGAGCGCCATCGGCGCGGCCGGTCTTTCCCCGGCGGTCCTGCTGCGGGCGTCGAAGGACGCCTTCATCAAGCTCGACCCGCGCAAGCTGACCGGCAATCCGGTCATCCTCGCCACCGAGGTCGTCGCGGGCCTGGCCACGGTCTCGGCCGTGGCCGCCGTCAGCGGCGGCCAGCCGGCCGGCTTCCCGATCCAGATCGCCGGCTGGCTCTGGGCCACCGTGCTGTTCGCCAACCTCGCCGAAAGCGTCGCCGAGGGCCGGGGCAAGGCCGCCGCCGACAGTCTGCGGGCCTCGCGGGTGACGACCAAGGCCAAGCTTCTGATCGACCCGACCGCAGGTACCTGGATCCCGACCCCGGCGCACAAGGTCAGCGTCGGGGAGGTGGTGCTGGTCGAGGCCGGCGACGTTATCCCCTCGGACGGCGAGATCATCGAGGGCGTGGCCAGCGTCAACGAGGCGGCCATCACCGGTGAATCCGCGCCCGTCATCCGCGAAAGCGGTGGCGACCGCTCGGCCGTCACCGGCGGCACCACGGTGGTCTCCGACTGGATCAAGGTGCGCATCACCAGCCAGCCGGGTTCGACCTTCCTCGACCGGATGATCGCCATGGTTGAGGGGGCCGACCGGCGCAAGACGCCCAACGAGCTGGCCCTGGCCGTCCTGCTGGCTGGGCTGACGCTGGTGTTCCTGATCGCCGTCGTGACCCTGCTGGGCCTGGGCGCCTATTCGGGCGTCAAGCTCGACCCGATGGTGCTGGGCGCGCTGTTCATCACCTTGATCCCTACGACCATCGGCGGCCTGCTCAGCGCTGTCGGCATCGCCGGCATGGACCGGCTGCTGAAGGTCAATGTACTGGCCACCTCCGGTCGGGCGGTGGAGGCCGCCGGCGACGTCGACACCCTGCTGCTGGACAAGACCGGCACCATCACCTTCGGCAACCGCATGGCCACCGAGGTCGTCGCCTGCCCCGGCGTTCGGCCCGAGGTGGCGCTGCGGGCGGCGCTGATGGCCTCGCTGGCCGACGAAACGCCGGAGGGCCGCTCGATCGTCGACCTGGCCCGCGAGCACGGCATGACCGCCGAGGCGCCCGCCGACGCGGCCTTCATCGCCTTCTCGGCTACCACGCGACAGTCGGGCCTCGACGCCGGCAAGGCGTCCTGGCGCAAGGGCGCGGTCGACGCGGTGCTGAAATCATTGGACCTTGCCGACGCCCAGACCCCGGCCGAGTTCCGTCAGGCGGTCGATCGCATCGCCCGCTCCGGCGGTACGCCGCTGGCGGTGACCGAGAACGGCGTGCTGGTCGGGGTCATCCACCTCAAGGACGTGGTCAAGCCGGGCGTGAAGGACCGGTTCGCCGACCTGCGCCGGATGGGCGTACGGACGATGATGATTACCGGCGACAACCCTGTGACCGCCGCCGCCATCGCCTCGGAGGCCGGGGTCGACGACTTCCTCGCCGAGGCGACGCCCGAGGACAAGCTGCGGCTGATCCGCGCCGAACAGGCCAAGGGCCGCCTTGTGGCCATGTGCGGCGACGGGGCCAACGACGCCCCCGCCCTGGCCCAGGCCGACGTCGGCGTGGCCATGCAGACCGGCGCGCAGGCCGCCCGCGAGGCCGGCAACATGGTCGACCTCGACAGCGATCCGACCAAGGTTCTGGAGATCATCGAGGTCGGCAAGCAGCTGCTGATCACCCGCGGCGCCCTGACGACCTTCTCGATCGCCAACGACGTAGCCAAGTATTTCGCCATCATCCCGGCGATGTTCGTGGTCAGCCTGCCGGCGCTGGGGGCGATGAACATCATGCATCTGCACAGCCCGGAAAGCGCGATCCTTTCGGCGGTGATCTTCAACGCCCTGGTGATCGTCGCCCTGATCCCGCTGGCCCTGCGTGGCGTCAAATACCGCGCCATCGGCGCCGGCAAGCTCTTGAGCCGCAACCTGACCATTTACGGCCTGGGCGGCCTCGTCGCTCCGTTCATCGGCATCAAGGCGATCGACATGATCGTCTCGGGACTGGGGCTCGCATGACCATGAACCCGCTTACCCGAGACGCCGTCGTCTCCATCTCGCTGCTCGCCTTCTTCTTCATCTGCGCCACGATCGGCGCGTTCCTTCACTCGTAAGGCCAATCCCATGACCCTTCGTGACCTCACCATCGCCACGCTCGCCGCCGGGACGGTTCTGGTCCTCGCCGCCGCCCCCGCCCTGGCCCAGGATGGAACCGGAGTCAGCGCCAATATCGCCGTGACCTCCGACTACATCTTCCGGGGCGTGAGCCAGACGGACGAGAGCCCGGCCTTGCAAGGCGGCCTGGATCTGACCCACGGCAGCTTCTACGCCGGGACCTGGGTTTCGAACGTCGACTTCCTCGACTCCACGGACGCCGAGGCGGACCTCTACGCTGGCTTCAAGCCGACTCTGGGCGCGGCGACGCTGGACCTGGGCGTGATCTACTACGGCTACCTCAATGAGCCCTCGGGCGCCGACTACGCCAACTGGGAGCTGAAGGCGGCGGGTTCCATTCCCGCAGGCAAAGGCGCCCTCGGCGCGGCGGTCTACTACTCGCCGGACGGCTTCGGCGCGGCCGACGTGTCCGTCTATTACGAGCTGAACGGATCGGTCCCCGCGAGCGAAAAGCTGTCGTTCAGCGGCGCCGTGGGCCGGCAGACCTATGACGGCCCCGGCGACTACACGACCTGGAACCTCGGCGCGGCCTACGCCCTGACCGACAAGCTCAGCCTTGATCTGCGCTATCACGACACGGACGAACACGGCTTCGGCCAGATCTATGGGTCGCGCGGTGTCGCCACTCTGAAAGCGGTGTTCTGATGAACGTGCTCTCGCAAATCCGTCCCGCCATCGTCTCGATGGTCTTCTTCACCGCCCTGCTGGGCCTGGGCTACCCCCTGGCCGTGACCGGCATCGCCCAGGCCGTGTTCCCGGCCCAGGCCAACGGCTCGCTGGTCACCGACAAGGCCGGCCGCACCGTCGGCTCGGGCCTGATCGCCCAGGGGTTCAGCCAGCCCGGCTATCTGCACCCGCGCCCGTCGGCCGCCGGCAAGGGTTATGACGCCGCCGCCTCGTCCGGCTCGAACTACGGCCCGATGAACGCCGACTACGCGGCTCGTGTGAAGGCCGACGCCGACGCCCTGAAGGCCGAGAGCAAGGCCGCCATTCCGGTCGACGCGGTGACCACCTCCGGCTCCGGCCTGGACCCCGACATCTCACCCGCCTACGCCGAGCGTCAGGTCCAGCGGATCGCCGACGCCCGGGGTGTGACGCCGGCCCGGGTGCGGGAGGCCATCGCGGCCAACACGACAAGGCCGACCCTCGGCTTCATCGGTCAGCCGCGCGTCAATGTGCTGAAGGTCAATCTGGCGCTCGACGCCCGTCTCCCGGCGGCGCACCCTCCGGCGCGATGAGTCCGGACGAGCCCAACAGACCCGACCCCGACGCCCTGCTGGCGACAGCGGGGCGTCATGGCCGAGGGCGGCTGAAGGTATTCCTCGGCATGTCGCCGGGGGTCGGCAAGACCTACGGCATGCTCAGCGCCGCCGCTCGCTTCAAGGCGGGCGGCGGCGACGTGCTTGTCGGCGTGGTCGAGACCCACGGCCGGCAGGAGACCCAGGCCCTGCTCGACGGCCTGGAGCTGTTGCCGCGCAAGCCGATCGACTATCGTGACCGGACCCTGATGGAGTTCGACATCGACGCCGCCCTGGCCCGCAGGCCGGGGCTGTTGCTGGTCGACGAATACGCCCACGCCAACGCCCCGGGCAGCCGCCATCCCAAGCGCTGGCAGGACGTCGAGGAGCTGCTGGCGGCCGGGATCAACGTCTGGACCACCCTGAACGTCCAGCACCTCGAGAGCCTGGTCGATGTGGTGTGGAAGATCACCGGCGTGCGCCAGCGCGAGACGGTGCCCGACAGCGCCCTGTCGAAGGCCGACGAGATCGAGCTGATCGACATCACCCCGACCGAACTGCGCGAACGGATGGCGGCGGGAAAGGTCTACGTGCCGGAGACCGCGCGGCTGGCGGCGGACCGGTTCTTCAAACCGGAAAATCTCACAGCCCTGCGCGAACTGGCCCTGCGCCGCGCCGCCCAGACCGTGGACGACCAGCTGAACCAGGCCATGCGGGCCGCCGGAGTGGAGGGGCCCTGGGCGGCCGGAGAGCGCATCCTGGTGCTGATCGGTCCCGATGCGATGGCCGGCTCGCTGGTCCGCGCGGGCCGGCGGCTGTCGGACATGATGATGGACGCGCCCTGGACGGTCGCCCACATCGAGCGTCCCAACCGCGCGACCGGCGACCCGGTCGGCGGGGTCAAGCTGAACGAGGCCCTCAAGCTGGCCGAACAGCTCGGCGCATCGACCGTGGTCCTGACCGGGGACGACCTGGTCCACGCGGTGCTCGACTACGCCCGCCGCAACAACGTCACCCAGATCGTGGTCGGCAAGTCCCGACGGTCGAAATGGCGTGGACTGTTCGGCCGGTCGCTGGCGCCCGCGTTGCTGGACGGGGCCGCCGGCGCGGCGCTGCATATCATCACTGAGGCCGGGGCTGACGACCATCCCGTCCCGCCGGTCCGGCGGCTCCACGGCCCCCTACAGTGGCAGAGCCACCTGGCCGCGACCGGACTAGTGGCCCTGGCCCTGGGCGCGGCTGTGCTCATGGACCGTCGGGTGGAGAACGCCAATCTGGCGATGATCTTCATGCTGAGCGTGCTAGGCACGGGGCTGGCCTTCGGCTTTTGGCCAGCCCTCACGGCCGCCGCCCTGGCGGCGCTCAGCTACAACTTCTTCTTTCTCGAGCCCCGCCTGACCTTTGTGATCGGCCATCCGGCGGACGTGCTGACCTTTGGCGTCTTCTTCGCCGTCGCGCTGACCACCGGCTGGCTCGCGGGCCGGGTGCGCGATCAGGCGCAGGCCACTTCCCGGCGGGCGTCGGCCATCTCCGCCCTGCTGGCCGCCAGCCGCCGGCTGTCCGGCGCGGCGCGCAAGGAGGACGCCGCCATCGCCCTGGCCGAGCAGCTGGCGGCCGCGACGGGCGGCCGGGCGGTGGTATTTCTGCCCGCCGACGGCGACATCGCGCTGGTCGCCGCCTCGCCCGCGATGGAAAACCTCTCCACGGCGGACATGGCGGCGGCCCGCTGGGCCTGGGAGAAAGGCGAACCCGCGGGGGCCGGTACAGGAACCCTGCCCAACGCTACCTGGACCTTCCGACCCCTGCAGGGGGTCAAGGCCCGGTCCGGTGTCGCCGGCCTCGAACCCAGGGCCCTGGCCGCCGAAGAAGATGAGCGATTTGCCCTGGCCCTGCTCGACCAGGGCGCCATCGCCCTGGAACGCGCCGAGTTCGCCGCCGAGGCGGCCGACACCGACGCCCTTCGCCGATCCGACAAGTTGCGCTCTGCCCTGCTCAACTCAGTGAGCCATGACCTGCGCACGCCGCTATCGACCGTGCTGGGCGCCGCCACGACCCTCATCGAATTCGGCAAATCCATGCAGCCCAGAGTCCGCACAGACCTGCTGCTGTCCATCCGCGAGGAGGCAGAGCGGTTGAACCGCTATGTCGGCGACCTGTTGGACATGACCCGGCTGGAAGGCGGCGCGCTCCAGACCCGCAAGGACTGGACCGACGTCCGGGACGTTCTGGCCGCCGCCATTGCCCAGGTGGAACGCCGTCTGGAGGGCCGCAGGCTCGACCGGGATTTCCCCGCCGAACTGTCAATGGTCATGGCCGATCCGACCCTGCTTGAGCAGGCCCTGGTCAACATCCTTGAGAATGCTATCGCCTACAGCCCCGACGGCTCGACCATCGAGACGGCCGCATACGAGGACCGGGGCAATGTGGTCATCTCCATCGAGGACGAGGGACGGGGCATCCCGACCGCCGAGCTGGAGCGGGTATTCGAGCGCTTCCGGCGGATGGAGGAAGCCACCGATCGTGGTAAGGGCGCCGGGCTGGGCCTGGCCATCGCCAAAGGCTTCGTCGAGGCAATGGATGGCCGGATAGCCGCCGCCAGTCCGATCCACGATGGACGGGGCACGCGCATCCTGATCAGCCTGCGCAAGCAGACCGCCACGCCGAGTTATCTGCTGTGACCGCCCATCGCCCTCGAATCCTTGTCATCGACGACGAGCCGCAGATCCACCGCTTCCTGGGTCCCGCCCTCGATGCATCCGGTTACGAGCACGTCCGCGCCGACGATGCGACCAGCGGCCTGCGTGAGATCGCTCGCAAGCCGCCCGACGCCGTGGTGCTCGATCTCGGGCTACCGGACATGGATGGAAAGGTCGCCCTGCTGAAAGCCCGCGCATTCTACGACGGTCCGATCCTGATCCTCTCGGCGCGCGATCGGGAGATGGAGAAGATCGACGCCCTCGACGCCGGCGCCGACGACTATGTGGAAAAACCCTTCGGGGTGGGCGAACTGCTGGCGCGACTGAGAGTCGCCATGCGCCACCGGCAGCATCGTGAAGGGGCCGAGCCGGTCATCCAGTCCGGCGACATCGAAATCGACTTGGTCAATCGCAGGGTCACCAAGGCCGGCGAGCTGGTGAGGTTGTCGCCCAGGGAATACGACCTGCTCGCCTGCCTGGCCCAGGGCATGGGGCGGGTGCTAACCCACCGCCAAGTCCTGACCGCCGTCTGGGGACCAGCCCACGAGCACGACGTCCAATACCTGCGGGTCTTCGTCAGCCAACTGCGCCAGAAGCTCGAGGCCGATCCGACCGCGCCGAAGGTGATCCTGACGGAGTCGGGCGTGGGCTATCGGTTCGGGTAAGCGTCAACCGTCGGCCAACACAGCCAAACCTGGACGCCCGCCCGGAAGCCGTCTTCCCGAAGGGCAGCTCAGAGTCA
>Ga0172380_10007210_pt1 | contig 12584 bp, 13 predicted proteins | sample Leawe162metaG_FD_119747 | JGI IMG/M metagenome (GOLD analysis project Ga0172380, IMG submission 119747) | Leachate microbial communities from a municipal landfill in Southern Ontario, Canada - Leachate well 162 metaG | ecosystem: Engineered > Solid waste > Landfill > Unclassified | place...
ACGGAAATGAGCTATCCCCAGCGCCGCACCGCGGGCCTCGGCAGGGACGGCTGTTGCGGGGAGCAGAGTTGCTCCCATGCCAGCCGAGACCAGCTGAACGATGGTGGCCAGCGATGATGCCCGCGCCGGGTCGGCTCCTGCATCGCGTGCGCCCGCCTGCATGCACACCTCCAGGGCCTGGTCGCGAAGGCAGTGTCCTTCATCGAGAAGGAGCAGGTGCAGGTCCTGCAGGATCTGGGGATCGACGTCGATGCGCCCGGCAAGATCACTCTTGGCCGGCAGCGCGAGGACGAAGTCCTCGACATACAGGGGGATCTCCGCAAGCCCTGGCTCGCTGGTCGGCAGGGCCAGGATCGCCAGGTCGAGTTCGCCACGCTTCAGGGCCTCGATGAGTCGCCAGGTCTGATCCTCATGCACGGCCAGCTCGAGATCGGGTGCCTCACGCCTGAGGGTGCGCAGCACCGAGGGCAGCAGGTAGGGGGCGATCGTCGGGATGACACCCAGGCGCATGGGTCCACTCAGCCAGCGTGCCGGGGCTGCCGCCTCAGCAACGGCATCCACAGCTGCCACCGCCTGCCGGGCAAGTGGCAGCAGTCTGGTGCCCGCCGGGGTGATGAGCACCTGGCGCGGACTGCGCTCGACCAGTTGCACATCGAGATTGGCCTCAAGGGTGGAGAGCGCCTGGCTCAAGGTCGGCTGCGACACCCCGATCAATGCCGCCGCGTCCCCGAAGTGCTGGGTTTGGGCAATGGCGACAAAGGCTCGCAACTGAACGATCGTGATGGCCGCCATAGGCAAACACTATGACGAGAAATCCCCCAGACACGACACCCGATCATGGAATTCGGATCTACCGCAATACTTTCGATACGCCCTCCAATCGAGCGAGTGTCCAGTATGTTCCTTCACACAGCACTGCCCTCGTGACGGGCAAAGGAGAGGACCCGATGGAAGACGAAGGCGCGCCAGGATGGCAACGCAACAACTATGCGTCAATGCTCGCGGTGTTCCTCCTTTGCGTCACGTTCTCCTTCACCATTCCGTTCCTGCCGCTGTTCCTGAAGGAGCTCGACCCCACCTTGACCGGCCCGGAGGCCGCCCTGTGGGCTGGTGTCGCAACCGCCCTCGGTGGCGTGGGCTCATTCGTCTCCGGACCCATCTGGGGAATGCTCGGTGATCGCTACGGACGCAAGCCCATGCTGATCCGCGCCTGTTTCGGCGGAGCCATCGGCCTGACGCTGTTCGGCTTCGCGACCAATATCTGGCAGGTCGTCGCGATTCGCACCTTCATCGGGATCATGGCTGGCGCTCCTGCCGCAGCGATGGCGCTGATCGCCGCAGGCACTCCCGCCAAGCGCCTTCCCAAGGCCCTCGGCCAGTTCCAGGGCGCAACCCTGGGCGGTATCGCCATCGGACCGGTCATCGCGGCAGTGTTCATTGCGGCCTGGGGCTACCAGACCACCTTCATCGTTGCCGGTCTGCTGATGTTCTCAGGCGCACTCGTGACGGTGTTCATGATCAAGGAGCCCAAGCAGGCACTCGCTGCGAAGCCAGGGGCCGGCAAGCAGGGCTTGAGCACAGTCCTGCATTCACCGCTTGCCTGGGCTGCACTGATGCTTGTCCTCCTGCTCAGCTTCGCAGCCCCCATGGTCCAGCCGATCCTGCCTCCATACGTGATCTCGATCCTGCCAACAGGCGCCAACGGCACGGTGATCATCGGCTGGCTGTTCTTCGGCATGTCCGCGGCGAGCGCCGTCGCAGCCGTCTACGCTGGCAAGCTCATCTCCAAGGCTGGGCATCAGCGCATGCTCCTGATCGCCGCGATCGGCGTCGCGCTCTTCCTTGTCCCGATGGCCTTCGTCAACACCGTGTGGGCATTGGCCTTCTTCGCAATAGTGATGATGCTCTTCCAAGGGCTGCTCACCACGAGCGCGGTCTCACTCCTGCCGACTGTCGTCACTGCTGCGGCATTGAGCTCGATGTTCGGCCTCTACCAGAGCGTGCAGGCACTCTCCTCGCAACTCGGACCAGCACTAGGTGGCATCGTCGCGGTTCATCTTGGCTACCAAGCGGTATTCGTCATCGCAGCAGCAGCACTGGTGCTTCTAGGCCTGCCGATGTTCATGGTGTTCAAGCGTGTTGCCGCGTCCTACAAGGTTGCAAGCGAGCCTGAGGATGAGGCCCATCAGATCGAGAAGTCAGTGGACTCCCAGACCCCATCAACTGGTCGGTAGATCCCGTCAGCGGACGCCTTGCCCGTGACTTTGGTCTCGAGTCGCTCAACTCGCGCAAGAAGCGCCTGGACTGCGCTGCCGACGGGGTCAGGAGCGTTCCGATCCTGCGCGTCGTACTTCGGGCGCGACGTATGAACACCGGCGCGAGCCACGACCTGGCCTGGAACTCCGACCACCACTGAATCAGGATCAACCGAGCGCACCAGCACCGCATTGGCACCGATGCGCGAGTCCGCACCCACCTCGATATCGCCAAGCACCTTCGCGCCCGCACCGATAGTGACACGCTCCCCGATCGTGGGATGGCGCTTGCCCTGATTCAGGCTCGTGCCGCCAAGGGTCACGCCGTGGTAGATCGTGACATCGGCCCCCACGATCGCAGTCTCTCCGATGACAACCCCCATGCCATGGTCGATGAACACCCGAGCGCCGATGGTTGCAGCCGGGTGGATCTCGATGCCGGTCACCGCCCGCGCGACCTGCGACACCGCCCGCGCCGGAAGGAAGGCGCCCGCCTTCCAGAGCTGATTGCTCAGGCGATGCGCCCACACCGCATGAACACCTGGATACAGCAGGGCGACCTCAACGGCAGTGCGGGCAGCAGGATCACGCTCAAGAACTGAGACGACATCCTCTTTGGCCTGCTCGATGAATGACACAAGACCCTGGGGAAGGAAGGACATGAGCACCAATCAGAGAGTCAGTCGCCCAGGCCGGCGAAGAGCGCAGTCGAAAGGTAGCGCTCGCCGAAGGAGGGAATGATCACGACAATCAGCTTGCCAGCATTCTCAGGCCGCTGCGCGACCTGGACTGCGGCCCACAGCGCCGCACCCGAGGAGATGCCGACGAGCAGGCCTTCTTCTGTGGCCGCACGCCGGGCCGTCGTCAGGGCGTCCTCGGCCTCGACCTTCACGACCTCGTCATAGACGCTGGTGTCGAGCACTGCAGGAATGAAGCCAGCGCCGATGCCCTGCAGCGGGTGCGGCCCCTTCTCTCCACCCGAGAGCACTGGTGAGGCAGCGGGCTCGACGGCGATGATCTGGACTCCTGGCTTGCGCTCCTTGAGCACCTGACCGATTCCGGTGATGGTGCCGCCCGTGCCCACGCCCGCAACGACGATGTCGACCTCGCCATCAGTGTCGTTCCAGATCTCCTCGGCGGTCGTCGCACGATGGATTGCGGGGTTCGCCGGATTCTCGAACTGCTGGGGCATGAAGTACTTCGGATCGGAATCGGCGAGTTCCTTGGCCTTGGCGATCGCACCACCCATGCCTGCAGGGCCCGGGGTGAGGATCAGCTCGGCGCCGTATCCGCGCAGCAGCATGCGTCGCTCGATGCTCATCGTCTCGGGCATCGTCAGGACGATCTTGATGCCGCGCGCTGCGCAGACCATGGCCAGCGCGATACCGGTGTTGCCGCTGGTGGGCTCGACCACGATGGTGTCCGGACCGATCAGGCCGGCAGCCTGTGCCGCATCGATCATGGCAGCGCCGATGCGATCCTTCACGGAGTTGCCCGGATTGAAGAACTCCAGCTTGGCCGCGAGGGTTGCCGGTGCTCCATCGGTGATGTTGCGGACCTTGACCAGCGGAGTGTTGCCGATCAACTCGGTGATGTCATTTGCAATGCGCATGGCCAAATCATGCCCTGCCCGAGGGTCGGTTCGCACCACAGTTGATCAACTGGGGCGCAGATCACGTCCGAAGACCATAAATTGGGTCCATGACCGACCCAGGCCGACTGGCGCTGCCGAACAGAGTGCGCAAGCTGTCGGTCGCTGAGCGGGTCGAGGCCGGCAAGGCCGCCCGCAAGGCCCATCCTCGCGGAACGCTGGGCAAGTGGGAGCCTGACGTTGATCGCCCGGATCCTGTGCAGACGCTGATCGGCCAGGAGACAGCACGTGTCCAGGACCTTCTTCCGATCCGTCACGCACGGATGTCGGTCAGCCCCTTTGCGTTCTATCGAGGAACAGCGGCGGTCATGGCCGATGATCTGGGCAGCCTTGCGAACTCCGGATTGGTGACGCAGATCTGCGGCGATGCCCACCTCTCGAACTTCGGACTCTTCGGCAGCCCTGACCGATCGGTGATCTTCGACATCAACGACTTCGATGAGACCAATGCGGGCGCATTCGAATGGGATGTCGCTCGCATGGTGGCGTCGTTCTATATTGCCGCTACAGACAATCAGTTCACTCAGGCCGAGATTGCGTCGGTCACCCTCACCGCAGCAGCCTCCTACCGGCAGTCCATAGCTCAATACGCGGCCATGAATGACCTTGACGCGTGGTACTCGCGGGTTGATGCGGCATTCCTCATCGAGCTGGCGCAGACCGAGGGCGGCACCAAGGCTGCGAAGAGCATGGATCGCAATCTGCAGAAGGCACGCAGCCGCGATCGCTGGTCGGCCATCGGGAAATTGACGCAAGAGGTCGACGGGCAGCGTCAGTTCGTCAACGACCCGCCGCTGCTGGTCCGCCTGCCGACCGACAGCCACACGGCGCGCATCCTCGACGAGGTGTTCGGGACGTATCGCACGACCTTGCATGACGACCGTCGTGAACTCCTGCGTCGGTACCACATCATCGATTTCGCGCACAAGGTGGTTGGTGTCGGCAGCGTGGGGCTGCGTGCTTTCGTCGTACTGCTGCAGGGGCGGGACCCAGACGATCTCCTCGTGCTCCAGGTGAAGGAAGCGGTCAACAGCGTCTTCGAGCCGCACACAGGTGCTTCCCCCTACACGAATCAAGGTCATCGCGTTGTTGCTGGTCAGCGCATGATGCAAGCAGCGAGCGACGTGTTCCTCGGCTGGCTCACTGGCCCCGCCGGACGACAGTTCTATGTGCGCCAGCTTCGCGACATGAAGTGGTCGCCGGAGATCGCAGCACTTGCCCCCAAGACGATGGCAGGCTATGCCCAGTTGTGCGGCAAGACCCTGGCACGCAGTCATGCCCGATCAGGCGATGCGGTGAAGATCGCCTCATACATCGGCACAAGTGACACCTTCGATCGGTCGCTGCTGGCGTTCTCTGAGCGATACGCAGCGCAGGTGAACCGGGACTTCGCAGCATTCAAGGCAGCCATCGAGGCAGGCATCCTGCCCTCGGCTTCCGATGAGGCCGGCACCGTGGAGACCAGCCTGGGCAATGAGTCACGGCTCGGTGCGCAACTGCACGCCGATATCCACTCCACGCCTGCGCCCGCGCCCGAAGACGGCTAGGTATTGACGACGACCTCGCTCGGCTGACGTCGCCTCCCGAGCGTGGCTGCCAGAATCGGGAACACCAGCACCGAGAGGGCTCCTGCGCCGACGATTGCCGCACCAGTACTCGGTCGCATCACTCCATTGGACACTTCGAGGCTGGTGATTGCCACCAGCAGTGGCAGGCCAGTGGCGACAAGGAATGAGAACCGCAGGCGAATGACCACATCGGGGATTGCCCTGCGGTAGATCACCAGCTGCGGCAGTCCGCGAACCATGAAGAGCAACAGGAAGAACACCAGCATCTTCAAGGGACTGGCGATGATCGAACGCACATCAAGTCGGGCGCCGGATACCACGAAGAACAAGGGAATGAAGAAGCCGAATGCGATGGCCTCCACCTTGTGCAGCAGCCCTGACCCCGCCTCAAGTGGCGCAAGTCGCCGGGCGATGATGCCGGCGATGAAGGCACCTAGCACCGCGTCGATGCCGAATGATCCCGCCGTGAAGATCAACAGGATGAGCAGCAGCATGATGAGCCGCACAGCAGTCTGGGAACTCGTGTGGTTTCCACGATTGATCACGGCAGTGACGGCTGGAAGGCTCAGCCGAGCAGGGATCACGAGCACCAGCAGGGCGAAGCCCAAGAACAGCGCAAGGAACAGCAACGAGGCCAGTCGCGAATCTGATCCGAGGAGGATCGCGATGGCAACGATAGGGCCGAGCTCACCCCAAGCGCCTGCACCCAGGAAGAGCCTTCCGAAAGGAGTGTCCAACTCGCCGGCATCACGCAGGATCGGCAGCAGGGTGCCCAGCGCAGTTGTCGTCAGCGCGATGCTCACGCCGACGAAGTCCTGCACGACACCGAACAGCGAGAGCAGACCTGTGAGGAGTCCAGCAAGCAGCAAGGCGCAGCCCCAGCCGACAGCTGCAAGCCGACCGGCAGTGCCGGTAACCGCACGCCGGTCGATCTCCATGCCTGCGAGGAAGAACAGCAGCCCCATGCCGAGTTCCGCGAACACGTCTATCGACTCGGTGACGTGAATCGTGCCGATGAACTGTGGGCCGAACACCACTCCAAGTCCCAGGAGCAGCACCACTTCCGCAACCCGGATGCGCAGCAGTCCCACGACGAGCGGCACGAATGCCGCGATCATCGCGATATAGAGCAGAGACCTGAACTCTTCATGCATGGGCCAATCTTATTGACGCCCTAGAGTGCGGAGCGTGACCAGAGAAAGCGGAAGTGACGCCCGACTCGGCGAGCATCGACTGCCGATGGCACTCGCGGTCCTTGCCACAGGCGGCCTATTCTTCGTCGTGCCAGAGGAGTTCCGGCTCACAAATTGGTGGCACACCTTCTACCTCGTATTCCTGGTCGTGCTCCTGGCAATCCTGGTGCTCGGCGATCCTGGGCGCATTGACCGCGAATCACGGGTGATGCGCGTCGTCACGGGCATCATGCTCGGTCTGATCACGATCGTCACTGCATTCTCAGCGCTTCGACTCGTCTATGGACTGCTCACCGGATCCGACTTCTCAACCCCCGGGCAATTGCTGGCAATCGGCGTCGTCATCTGGGCGACGAATGTCATCTCGTTCGCTCTTTGGTACTGGCATCTCGATTCAGGCGGACCTGCGGCCCGGGCTCATGGCACTCTCACAGCCAAGCCGGCGTTCCGCTTTCCGGAGCAGAACCTCCCTGAGGTTGTGGGGGCCGGCTGGTATCCCCAGTTCATCGACTACCTCGCACTCTCCTTCAATACGGCTACAGCATTCAGCCCCACCGATGTGGCCGCGATTCGACGTTGGCCCAAGCTCTGGATGATGTTCGAGTCATCCATCTCGCTGATGCTCATCGCGTTGGTCCTGGCTCGTGCGGTCAACGTGCTCTGAGGAGTGGGCTTCCCGCAATAGGCTCCGAATATGTCGGATGACCACGACCACGATCAAGGTCACGAGCATGGACACGAACATGTGCATGACATCTCGCTGCTGGGACGCATCAGAGGCATCGCACGCCCCCACAGCCATGACGCCTCGGACTCCATCGACACTGCACTCGAGTCGAGCAAGGCAGGAATTAGGGCGGTAAAGATCAGCCTGCTCGCACTCGTCGCCACGTCACTCGCTCAAGCCGGCGTCGTGGCATTGACCGGTTCGGTGGCACTGCTGGCAGACACGATCCACAACCTCTCCGACGCCTTGACTGCCATCCCGCTGTGGATCGCCTTCAGCCTCGGGCGCAGGCCGCCAACACGTAGATATACCTACGGCTTCGGTCGAGCAGAGGATCTCGCGGGCGTCTTCATCATCCTGATGATCGCCCTGTCAGCGCTGCTGGCCGGCTACGAGTCGGTTCGAAGGCTCTTCAATCCGCAGCCGGTGACGCACCTGCTCGTCCTGATGGCTGCCGGGCTCATCGGCTTCGCCGGCAACGAGATCGTCGCCGTCTACCGGGTTCGGGTCGGTCGACGCATCGGCTCGGCAGCGTTGGTCGCTGATGGTCTCCATGCACGAACCGATGCGCTGACCTCCCTTGCCGTGGTCGTCGGAGCAATAGGGATCGCGGTAGGGCTCCCGATCGCCGATCCGATCATCGGCCTTGTTGTCACGTTCGCGATCCTCTTGGTGCTTTGGAAGGCCATGCGCGATATCTATCGCCGACTCATGGACGCAACCGATCCAGAGCTCATTGACGAGATCGAGAGCGCACTGAAGCAGACACCTGGAATCACATCAGTGGACAGGGTGCAATTGCGCTGGATCGGTCACCGGCTCAGAGTGGAGATCGCTGTCGCTGTCGACCCGGCGCTGAGCCTGGTTGACGCCCATGCCATCGCGCATGAGGCAGAGCACCGGCTTCTTCACGAGTTGGGCAAGCTCGACGAGGCACTGGTGCATGTGGGTCCTGATGAGTCCAAGGGCCCTACGTATCACTCGATCATCGAGCATCACCGAGCCGATCCGAATGGATCGTCAGGCTCCTGAACGATCAGTGGCTGCCGCGGAGCCGAGGCTTGCGCTACAGAGTGGTCACGGCCTCGTGGTGCTCAAGGCGTGGATTGCGCGGGAACGTGCCGTTCTTGGCCGCATGCCCGATATTGACAATGAGAAATGACTTCTGCGCCGGGTCGGTGAAGAACTCGGCATCGATGCCAGCAGTGTCAACCCCACCCATGGGGCCGGCATCAAGGCCGACGGCACGAACGGCCAGGATGAAATATCCGGCTTGGATCGCGGCATTGAACGATGCTGCCTTCGTGCGCGCCGCGTCATCGGAGAACATCTCCTTGGCTTGCGGTGCCTGCGGAAGCACTCGCGGCAGATGCTCATGAAAATCAGTATCAGCCGCCAGGATGGCGATCACGGGGGCGGACTGAGCCTTGGCCCGGTTGCCCTCGGCAAGATGCGGAAGCAAGCGGGCTTTTGCTGCTTGCGAGGTAATGAAGGTGATCCGCAACGGCTGGGAGTTCATGGCCGTCGGCGCGTGGCGGACCAGGTCGTAGATCTCCTCGAGCTGCTCACTGCTCACAGGCGTGCCGTCGAAGGCATAGGCCGTGTGGGCCTCACGGAAGAGGACATCGGATGAGCGCTCATCGATCGCGCGCGGATTGGTGACAAGGGTTGCGGTCACAATGAACTCCTTCAGGTTTCGGCCTTGTGAGCCGAGTTGTTTAGTTGATGTTTCAACTATATAGTAAAGTTGAATGTTCAACAAACTGACGAGTAAGTGAGGGACCAGCCATGGCGCATCAGTCCAACCGAGCAGGCGCGGCCTTCGATGCCTTTCTTCCCCAGGCGATCACCCGCTCCACGGAGCAGGCTGCCTGGGACCTGGCCGACGGTGCCCTGCCCTCGATCTTCCTGAGCCACGGAGCCCCACCGCTGTTCGACGACGAGCCCTGGATGACCCGACTGCTCACCTGGGCATTGAGCATGCCCAAGCCCCGTGCCGTGCTCATGATCAGCGCGCATTGGGAGGCAGCCCCGCTAGCGCTGTCATCGCCACGAGCAGCCACTCCCCTCGTCTACGACTTCGGCGGATTCGATCCCCGGTACTACAACATGAAGTACGAGACCCCGGATGCAACCTCCTTGGCCGACCTGGTGACCGCACTGATTCCCGACAGCCATCGCCTTCATCAGCACCCCTCACGCGGACTCGATCACGGCGCATGGGTGCCGCTGAAGGCGATGTATCCCCTCGGCGATGTGCCGACCATTCAACTGAGCCTGCCAACACATCGCCCAGACCGACTACTGGACCTGGGCAGGCGGCTGCGTCCGCTGCGTGAGCAGGGCGTACTGATCATCGGCTCGGGATTCATGACCCACGGCCTTCCGTACATCACCGCGGACATGATGCATGCGAACAAGGTCCCCGGTTGGTCTCGCGACTTCGACGCGTGGGCACTTGACGCTGTGACCCGGCTCGACCTCGACTCGCTTGCGAACTATCGCGACGCCCCTGGCATGCCGTATGCGCACCCATCCGCCGAGCACTTCTCGCCCCTGTTCGTCGCCCTGGGCGCAGGCAGCCCAGGGGTCTCCCCCGACTCGACCATTGACGGGTACATGTGGGGACTGGCAAAGCGCTCATTCCAGATTGCCTAGCCTTGTGTTGCGCGGAGGAGATGAGGAATCAGCATGACGGCACAAGTCAGTGACAACGCCGAGCAGCATCGCTATGAACTCGCGCTCGACGGTTCAGTGATCGGCGTGAGCGACTATGTGATGCAAGGCGGGGATATCACCTTCACCCATGTCGAGGTCGACCCTGCATATGCAGGAAAGGGCCTCGCCGCCCAACTCGTGCGAGAGTCGCTGGAGGATGTCCGCTCAAGGGGCCTGTCAGTGCTCCCACAATGCCCTTACGTTCGCAAGTTCATCAGCGACAATCCCCACGAGTACCTCTCCTTGGTTCCGCACAAGGCGCGCAACGACTTCGGTCTTCCCCTGGAGTAGGCCTGCATGCTGAGACTCAGCGGCGTTCACGACTCGCGATCAACAACGAGCAGCAACCAGTGCCGCAGTCGACTTCACGAGTTCTGCGAGAACCTCGCCCAATGGGAGGCTCAACTTGATCGCAGCAAGATCATCGCAGCGAGTGAAGCCATCATTGACAATCGCGATCGGAATCCCTCGTTCTGCCGCGCGCACCACGAAGCGCCTGCCCGAATAGACAGTCAGCGATGAGCCCAGGACCATGAGCGCCGCCGCTCGATCGATCACCGCAAAGGATGCATCCACGCGGTCACTCGGCACCCGTTCGCCGAAGTACACGACATCGGGCTTCAGCACTCCCCCGCAGCGCAAGCAGTCGACGACGCTGAACCCATCGACTGCTGTGTCACTCAACTCGACATCTCCATCGGCGTTGACTGCCACGGCAACCGCCAGCCAATCAGGATTGGCCGCATGAAGTCGCGCATTCAGCGATTCACGCGTTGTGCGCTCGTGGCAACCAAGGCAACTGATGCGGTCGAGCCGCCCATGAAGGTCGATCACGTTTCGGGTCCCAGCTGCACTGTGCAGCCCATCGACATTCTGCGTGATGACTCCCGCGAGCAGACCCTGCTGCTCGAGTTCAGTGACAGCCCGATGACCGAGATTCGGCTTCGCCGACGACATCCGGGTCCAGCCCGCATGACTGCGTGCCCAATAGCGTCTTTGCGGCTCAGGTCCGCTGATGAACGCCTGGAAGGTCATCGGCGTGCCACGACGAGCCAAGCCCAAAGGCCCTCGATAGTCAGGAATGCCAGACTCGGTCGAGAGCCCCGCTCCACTCAGGATGGCAACATCACCGGAAGCCACCAGACTCGCGAGGGATTGGACCGCGATGTGGTGGCCGACCGTCACTCCGCAATCATGCCTTGTTGGTGCGCAATCCGAGGATTCGGTAGATCGGGCAGAATCCGACCGCAGCCGTGACAAGCATGATCGCGGCCACGACGAACAGGATGATGCCGAACACTGATGCGGCTCCGACGGCGAATGCCACACCTGTTGCCGCGATCGCGATGATCACGCGAATGAGCCGGTCGATTGAACTTTCATTGCGAGACATGATCGTCATTCCCTTCACTTCTCCTACTGGTATTTCCACGATACCCCCTATGGGTATAATTTGGCGCGTTGAACCGCTACCCGATCAAGGAATGGAAATCACATGTGCCAACAGGCGACCTGCCGCAACTGCGGCAAGAGGACATGGACCGGCTGCGGCGCCCATGTCGACCAGGTCATGCGCGGAGTGCCCAAGAACGAGCGGTGCACCTGCACAGCAGCGCAGAAGGCTGCCGCCAGGAGCCAGGGCGGCTTCCTGTCTCGACTCCTCGGCCGCTGAGATTGCCGTCGCCCACCCGCTAGCGTTTGGGCGTGACCGCGTTCTCCTGTGCCTCGGGTAGCGGACCTCACGTAGCCCTGGTGACATGCGCGGCCTATGCGGAGCTTGATGTCGATGATCGAGACCTGATTCCCGCGCTTCGGGCACAGGGCGTTGCTCCCCGGATCGCTATCTGGAACGACCCGCAAGTGCCATGGCACCAATGCGACTACGTCATCTTGAGATCGACCTGGGACTACTCACAGGATCTTCAGGCATTTCTGGCCTGGGCAGGATCACTACAGGGAGTGACGACCCTGGCCAACTCCCTCGAGATCATCGAATGGAGTGCAGACAAGCACTACCTGGGTGATCTCGCGAGCGCCGGGGTGCCTGTCGTCGACACCCAGTTCATCGAGCCGGGTGATCGATACGCGCTGCCGAGTCGCCAATTCGTGGTCAAACCGACCGTCTCAGCCGGTTCACGCAATACCTACCGCTTCAGCCCCGATCGGATCGCTGAAGCGGCCTTGTCCATCAACGACATCCATGCGCTTGGCAAGACCGTGATGATTCAGCCTTATCTGGAGTCCGTCGACACGAGCGCAGAGACCGCCATGGTGTTCTTCGACGGTTCCTTCTCGCATGCCGCACGCAAGGGAGCCCTGCTCGGTCTCGACGACCAGGACCACAACTACGAGAACGGGCTGTTCATCCGCGAGCACGTCACCGCGCGCGAGCCTCGGCCTGATCAGCTCGAAGTGGCACGAGCAGCCCTCGGCTGTGCCCCATCGGGCTGGCTGTATGCCCGCGTCGATCTC
>Ga0172380_10007211_pt1 | contig 12583 bp, 11 predicted proteins | sample Leawe162metaG_FD_119747 | JGI IMG/M metagenome (GOLD analysis project Ga0172380, IMG submission 119747) | Leachate microbial communities from a municipal landfill in Southern Ontario, Canada - Leachate well 162 metaG | ecosystem: Engineered > Solid waste > Landfill > Unclassified | place...
ATCTTTTTTGGGGTTTAAGAGTACTGAAATAGGGAGTTTTTAAATCTATTTTTATCTTATTTCAAAGAGAGTTTTAGGCACTCTTTGAAATGTTTTTTTGAGGTTCTTTCACAGTCTCTTGAGCTTGGGAATGCATATTTATTATCCTCAATTCTAAATAACTAGCCTTTTTTTTACTTTATGCTATAATCCTTACTTCAAAAAACAACATAAAAGTAATTCATGTTCGCATCAGATATAGACTCTATTTTAAACAATAAAGATAAATTATTAACTCAAATATATTTTGATTTGCAGAGATATTTTGAAGAAAAATACGGACGTGATACAGTTATCTTTATGGAGATAGGCACGTTTTTTGAGGTTTATGAAGTAAACAACGATGATGAGCAGGTCGGTAAAGCGAAAGAGATAGCCGAACTTTTAAACATCCAGCTTACCAAAAAAAATAAAAACATCATAGAAAACAGCGATAAAAATCCGCTTTTAGCGGGTGTTCCCGTCGTCTCATTTGAACGCTACTTAAGCCGTCTTATCGCAGAGCAAAAATATACCGTTATCGTCGTCAAACAAAAGGGCAATCCCCCAAAAATCAGCCGTTATATCTCCCAAATAGTCTCTCCGGGGACAAATTTTGACCATATTATCGATAATGACGACAACTATATCGTCTCGATTTTGGTCGATAGGCAGAGAGATATTTACACCGTCGGCTACAGTGCTATTGATGTGACAACAGGCAAAACATGGCTTTATGAGAGCCACGGAACGAGCGAAGACCCCTCTTATGCACTTGATGAGCTCTTTAATCTTTTAAATGTATATCGTACATCAGAGGTTGTCGTCACATTTTTAGACGGCATTGATGACCAGCGTCATGTAATGGGGTATCTTGAGATTCCTGAGCATTACCACTACAGCGTGAACAACCAAAGACCCCGCATTGAGTTTCAAAATGAACTCTTTCGCGAGGTTTACCAGATTAAGTCGCTCCTCTCTGCCATAGAACATCTGGATTTGGAGAGAAGTCCGATGATAACGGAGTCGTTGGCGATTCTTATCCATTTTGTCGTTGAACATGATATACACATAGTCCAAAAGCTTGATTACCCAAAAATAATAGACAATCGCCGTTTTATGTATCTCGGAAACAGCGCATTGGAGCAGATGGGCGTAATATCAAAAGACAGAAACGAATTTACTCTGCTGAGACTTCTTGACAAAAGTGCGACGGCAATCGGGCGCAGACTTTTAAAAGAGAGGCTCTTAAACCCGATTATGGAAAAAGAGGAGCTTGAGCGTCGCTATAACCTTATAGAAAAAGTTTCATCGCATACTAGATATTTAGACGAGGTTATGCGCGGGATTTATGATTTAGAGAGACTTGCCCGCAGGCTATATTTGGGCAGACTTCACCCTTTTGAGATGAATCACATATATGAGTCTATGCTAAATGTAAAAGAGTTAATCGGTTATACAAAAAAGCATAAGATACAAAAAATTTCTTTTCATGAGAGCGAAGTGGATGAGTTTTTAAGAGATATAAGTAAGAGCATAGATTTGGATGTCTCCCGCCGCTTTACAAATGCCACTGTTGATGAAAACTTCTTGATGAGCGGTGTTGATGAGGCGATTGACACTCTGGTTAAAGAGAACAGAACTATGCTGATTGCATTTGAGGACATCATGGCAAAGATTGAGCTTTTGCTGGAAGCTTCAAATGCAAACAGTGCCAACTCCTTGGTAACTCTTGGTCTTTTGGAAAAAGAGGGCTATTACATATCATTGAGCAAAAACAGATTTTCAATGATTGAAGGAGAGTTTTATAAAGATGAAGATTTCAAAAAATTTACGGTCAAAAAACTTACAAACAGCGTAAAAATAACATCGGCTTTTACGGATAATCTATCAGATATTATTATGAAAAACCGCCGTAGGATTGTCTCTTTGGCAAAAGAGAGATATATACAGCTTCAAGCAGTTTATGAGAAGAGATATTCGCTTCTCTTTGACCGCATTATAGGCTATGTGGCAGATTTGGACGTGGGTGTAAGCTCATCAAAAGTTGCCGACATGTATAAACATACAAGACCGATGATAGTTGATGTAAAAGATGATGAAAATTTTATCCAGATTATGCAGCTCCGCCATCCGCTCATAGAGATTCAAGAGCGAAGCGGCATCTACGTTCCAAATGATATTGTTATGGGAAACCGCGCGTATGTGGATTTGCCTCATCCAAATACCGTAATGCTTGATGTGGCCGTTCATGACGGACATGAGATAAACGGAGTTCTGCTCTATGGGATAAACTCCAGCGGTAAATCCTCTCTTATGAAGAGCATAGGACTTAGCGTGCTTATGGCTCAAGCAGGCTTTTTTGTAACTGCTTCTGCTATGAAATTTTCTCTTTTTGACTCTCTTTTTACAAGAATAGTCTCAAGGGACAACCTTGCAAAAGGGCTCTCTACATTTGCGGTTGAGATGCTTGAACTTAAAAACATTTTTAACCGTGCAACGCTTCGCTCACTTATACTAGGAGATGAGATTAGCCACGGAACAGAGACGCTCTCTGGTTTGGCGATAGTCTCAAGTGCCATCATAAAGCTCTCAAAACTGCGCTCAATCTTTCTTTTTGCGACACACCTTCACCAGCTCTCTACAATGAGAGAGATAAGAACTCTGAAAAATGTAGTTGATTTGCATTTGAGCGTTGAGTATGACGAGCTTCAAGATAAATTACTATTTAACAGGGTTCTTCAAAGCGGAAGCGGAAGCAGCATCTACGGTTTGGAATTTGCAAAATCTCTTCATATGGACAGCGATTTTTTGGATATAGCAAACAAGATTAGAAAAAGATTAGCACGTGATTTTGACGAGCTGGAACTGCTTGTTAAGAAAAAAACGAGCAAATATAACAAAGAGCTCTATGTGACAAAGTGTGTAATATGCGGTGCGATGGCTGAGGATGTGCATCACATAAATCACAAATCACTCTCGGACAGCAACGGATTTATAGGTCATTTTCATAAAAACTCAAAACACAACCTTGTTCCTCTTTGTAAAGAGCATCACAAAGAGATACATGATGGAAAAATAAAAGTGGAAGGCTTTGTTATGACGAGCAACGGTCTAGAGCTAAAGTTTGAGGAGTGCTTGAGTAAAAAAGAGGCGCAAAAAGCACAATCCCCCGAGATAAAGGAACTAAAAGGATTTGTTCTTGATGACTGGGAATAATTTAGCCGTTTACAACTAAATTGCCCTTAGATTTTAAATCTTCTAAAAACTCCTCTAGTTTAACAAAAAGAGAGTTTGTCAGCTTTAGAGGGCTCTCGTACTCTATGGAAGTTGCAACATGTGAAAAGAACTCTTGTCCCAAGCAGCTCTCCTCTACCTCTGTTTTTAAGTTTTGTACGGCTTTTTTTGAAGACTCTGCGTCTATACAGTCAAACACTACGCAGCATAGATTGCTATCCAATGTTATATATTTGTCTGTTTTTCTCTTAACTCTTACCAGCTCATTTAGGCTTATATCCTTTGTGCAAAAGCAAAGCGCAACGGCATAATTGATATTATATCTCTTGCTTCTATAAGAGTACTCTTCAAGATTGCCTATGATTTCATTAAGGTATTTTTGGCGGTTTTCTTTTTCAAAGTTGCTCATTTTAATCCTTGTGCCTCTTTTTATATCGGAGCATTATCATACAATTGCCATTAAATTTAGATAAATAGCGACTATCTTTTGAACAAATATTAAAAAATAGTATAATTCATCTCCAATTAAAATAGAGAATTGATTTAGGTATTACATGAAAATAATTGAACTTTTTAAATTTATGATAGAGGCTAAAAGCGAAACCCCTGATGACGGTGGACTTTTGGACTTTATAGAGGGCTACTTGAGCGGTTTTAAAGCCGTGCGCATTGACGTAGAAAATGTGAAAAATCTTTTTATTTACAAGAAATTCGGCGAGGGAGAGCATCTCTGTTTTGCAGGACATGTAGATGTGGTTCCTGCGGGAAAAAATTGGGAGAGCGACCCATATAAGGCGTATGAAAAAGATGGTTTTATCTACGGTCGCGGAGCTCAGGATATGAAGAGCGGAGTGGCTGCGTTTGTGCAGGCACTCAAAGATACTGCGTTATTTGATGGAACGCTCTCAATTTTGCTTACATCAGACGAAGAGGGTGATGCAACACATGGAACAGTAGAGGTTTTAAAATATCTGCAAAAGAACTCGCTTTTGCCTGATGCCGTTGTTGTCGCAGAGCCTACATGTGAAGATGTTTTTGGAGATGCCATAAAGGTTGGCAGACGCGGTTCTATCAACGGTTACATTACCGTTAAGGGGAAGCAGGGACACGCAGCATATCCAGAAAAAGCTCTAAATCCTATACACAAGATTGCTCAGATTTTGCAAAATATAGCAGGAGTAGATTTGGACAAGGGAGATGAATTTTTCTCTCCAAGCAAGTTTGTCATAACCGACATAAGAGCGGGGATGCAGGTGACAAACGTAACTCCCGGTGAGCTTAGCATGATGTTTAACGTAAGAAATACGACACTTACAACACAAAAAGAGGTTAGAGAGTTTGTGGCGAAAAACTTTGAGGGACTTGACTATGAACTGCGTCTAACACAAGGCTCGTACCCTTTTAAAACAGATACAGACACAAAGCTGGTAAGGAATATTGATGCCTCCATAGAAAAAGTGACGGGAATCAGACCAAAACACTCAACTGCGGGCGGAACTTCCGATGCGAGGTTTGTGGCGCCTCTTGGGATACCGGTTATCGAATTTGGAGTAAAAAACGATACAATTCACTCAACAAATGAGAGAACGTCCATAAAAGAGGTCGAAGGGCTCTATGAAGTGTTTAAAAATTTAATTAAGATGTGGAAATAGGAGAGGGTTGTGAGATTTTTTATATTGATAGCGGCTTTTATATCGCTGCTTAGCGCGGGAACTGATTGGCCAAGCGATTATGAAGCTGCACTCAAAGAGGCAAAAAAAGAGAAAAAAGATATCTATCTTTTTATAGGTTCGGAGTATTGTAAATATTGTGATAAGCTTGAAGCTGAAGTTTTCTCAAAAGAAGATGTTATGAAAAGATTGAAAAAAGATTATGTGCTTATCTATCTATCAAGAGATATAGATGATATCCCGGAGAAATTTGAGACAAAACCCGTTCCAAGACACTACTTTTTAACGACTGAGGGCGAAATAATTTATACTACAATCGGTTACAGAAGCGTTGAAGCTTTTTACGAGCTTTTGGATGAAGTAAAAGAAGCAAAAAAAGATTGATAAATTTGTGTAGAAAGTAAAATTAAGGAGAAATTATGAAATTCGTTCAAACAAACAAAGCGCCATCGGCAATAGGTCCATACTCTCAAGCAGTAGTAGCAAACGGTATGGTTTTTACATCGGGGCAGATTGCACTTACTCCCGAGGGCGTTATGCTGGAAAATGATGTGGTTATTCAGACAAAACAGGTTTTGAAAAATCTCAAAGCCGTCTTAGAAGAGGCTGGAGCTTCGATGCAGAGTGTCATTAAAACGACGATATTTTTGGACTCCATGGATGATTTTGTTACTGTTAACGAGATATATGCAGAGGCTTTTGGTTCACACAAACCTGCACGCTCAACCGTTGCGGTAAAGACGTTGCCAAAAAATGCACTTGTAGAGATTGATGCTATAGCGTTGGTAAAATGATAGAACTTCTCTTTTGCTGCTCTAAAGAGGATTGAAACGGCTTTATAGTATAATTTTTTCATGTAAATAGAGTAGGAGAGTGTTTTGTTAGATAAAAAGCAGTTAAAAAAAGAGCAGATAATACAAGCGGCTCTAGAACTATTTGCCTCAAAAGGGTTTTATAGCACTACCATCCCTGATATTGCACTTTCGCTAAAGATGAGTGTAGGCAACATGTATAACTACTTTAAATCTAAAGATGTTTTAGCGATAGAAATCATCAAATATATCTCTGCTTATTTAGGCGAAAAGTTAAAAGAGATAAATGAAGAAGAGATATCCACTAAAGAAAAAACAAGAAGAATAGTAGAGATGTATTTTAAAACAGCCTCTTTAAAACCTGAGATGATAGACTACTTTTTAAGAATATATCTCTCAAACCGTGAGGTTTTTAAAGAGAGCTGTGAGGGAATGCTCTGCGTAAACGAGTTTGTTACAGAGATAATGATTTACTTTGAAGAGGGCGTTAAATGCGGAGATTTGAGAGAACAGGATTTTTTCAGCGCATTTGGCCTCTTTATGGGCTATTTAGGCGGTATGGTTTTCTTAAAAGGTGAAAATATTTTGCCCAACGATTTAAACGACTATGTAGATGATATATCGTTTAATATCTACAAAGCACTCAGCACAGAGTAGTTATGAAAAAGAAAATGAGAGTATTATGGCTTAGCGCAATCGCTTGCAACGGCAATACCCACTCATTTTTAAACTATCCCTACATGGAACAATTTTTAGATGATTTTGAGTTTATTTATCATCCCGTTATAGATTCTGAATACTCGCTTGAAGATATAGTCTCAAAAGAGATTACATGTGATATTTTGCTTATCGAGGGTGCAATCTCAAAAGAGTTTAAAAGAGCCGATGTCTCGGTTGTGGATATAATTGAGAAATATTCCAAAATAGTTCAAAAAATTGTTACGGTCGGTACATGTGCAACTTTTGGCGGTATCTTTAGAGAAAGCGGTTATGAAGAGACTTCAGGTCTGCATTTTGATCAAGAAGAACCGCTAAAAACACATCAAGATTTGCTAGATAAAACTATCTCTGTTTCAGGGTGTCCTGTTCATCCCGAAGTTTTGGTAAACACTCTTTATGCAATCAAAAAAAGTGTCGCGTTAAAACTGGATAATTTTCTTAGACCAAAAGAGTTTTACGCTTATACCGTCCATAACGGCTGTACGAGAAACGAATATTTTGAGTATAAAGTAGATAATCACCGTTTTGGAGAACTTGAGGGGTGTATGTTTTACGACCACGGCTGTCAAGCGCCCTTTACCCACGGAAGTTGTAACAAAATACTTTGGAACGAGGTAAACTCAAAAACAAGAGCGGGACTTCCTTGCATGGGTTGTACAGAACCTGCCTTTCCGAGACAAAATCTCTTCAGTACGAAAAAAAATATGGCGATACCGGAAAATCTCCCCGTTGGTGTGGGTAAAAGAGTCTATCTTACTCTCGCAGGTATTTCAAAAGCATTTAAAATTGATAGACTAGAAAAGAAGCTCTTTGATGATTAAACTAATAGAGAAGATAGAGGGCGAGGCGAAACTCAACTTTAATTTTAAAGACAATAAGATTGATTTTGTTGACATAGAGTTTATGTCGACAAGAAATATTGAAAATATTTTAAGGGGCAAAAATGCTTTTGACGCACTTGTAATAAATCCGAGAGTCTGCGGAATCTGCGGACATGCCCACTTAATAGCTACAGTTCAAGCACTAGAGAGTTGCTATGATAATTTGAAGCTTTCAAACAAGGCAAAAATTATAAGAGAATTAACGCTTAATTTCGAGCTTATCCAAAACCACTTCAAATGGTTTTATCTCACAATGCTGCCGCTGTTCGGACATAAGCAGCAGGTCTTAAAAGCTACCTATCCGTCTCAGCTTATGGGAAAAGCCATTGCACTCTTCGGCGGACAGTATCCGCATACTTCTTACGCAGTTGTGGGCGGAGTGGTTTGTGAAATAACAGAGATAGATATTATAAAACTGCAACACTATATAGCCCAGACGCTTAAGTTTGTGGAAGATAATCTGCTAAAGACTATGAGTGAGAATTTTTTAACATGTGAAGACGCAGATGCTCTTTTGGATTATGAGGGAGATTTACCTGACATACTGAGACAGATAAAAAAAGAGGGTTTTTTAGAGCATGGAAAAAGCTATGACAGATTTATCTCTTTTGGGCACAACAGCTACTTTAAAAAAGGCAAATCGCTAAATGCAAAAGTAACTCATAATATCTCCGTATCACATGTCAAAGAGTCTGAGATGCCTTCATCGTTTGCAAAAAACGTAAGCTTTAAAGATAAGTATTATGAAGTAGGTCCGCTTGCTCGTGCCATGGTAAACAAAACTCCGCTTGTAGCAGATGCCCATAAAAAATACGGCGACAGTATCTTTAGCAGAATACTGGCAAGGGTTTGTGAAATATCTCAACTTTTACAACACTCAAAAGAGTTGATTAAAGATTTGGATTTGAGTGAAGAGTCATATATTGAACCCTCTATTGATATATCAAAACTAACTGCCAGCGGATATTCTGCCGTAGAAGCTGCGCGCGGCACGCTTATTCATAAAGTTGAGATAGAAAACGGAATGATAAAAAATTATGAGATTATCACGCCGACACAATGGAACTTAAGCGGCGGAACAAAAGATAAACATGGTGTTTCGCAAAAAGCGATGATTGGTTTAAGCGATGTTAAAACTGCCGAACTTGTTTTCAAATCATTTGATGTCTGCTCAGTTTGTACTACCCACTAAAATAAGAAAATAATAGACTTGTTTCATAACTTAGATTGCTTCGTCATCCTTCCTCGCAATGACTGCCATTGGTCATTGCAATGACGGTCATTCGTCATTGCAACAACTGTCATTCGTCATTGCAATAACTGTCATTGCGAGCGAAGCGAAGCAATCTATACTATGAAAGTTTAATCATTTTTTAAGCCAAGAAGAGTATATTTGTATAAATAATAGTTATATGAACTAGATTAATTTTAGTTTAAGTTTTTTTCATATACTATTACTGAATGAATATTCATTTTTGAGTATAATTAAAATTAAATGGGAGTGTATCATGGAGAAAAACAGTCTGTTTAACAAGTTGTCTTCCAGATTAGACGAGTTGTCAAATTTACCGAAACTTGATGATGAGGTGTCTATCTCAAAGTTGATTGAAGAGAAAGGCTTTTCAAGAAGAGAGTTTATGGGTTGGGCAGGTGCTATGACATCTATGCTGATGCTTCCTGCTAGTTTTACCCCTCTTGTTGCAAAAGCTGCCGAACTAGCAGATAGGCTTCCTTTAGTTTGGCTTCATATGGCGGAGTGTACGGGATGCAGTGAATCATTGCTTAGGTCTGCAACTCCAAGCATAGATAGTCTGATATTTGATTATATTTCACTAGAGTATCATGAAACGATTATGGCAGCGGCGGGTTGGCAGGCTGAACACAATCTTGAACATGCCATGGAAAAATATAAAGGCAGATACATCTTAATGGTTGAGGGCGGTATCCCTCATGGTCAGAGTGATTACTTCTTAACGATAGGTGCTCACGGTAAAACGGGAGAGCAGAGTGCAAGGGAAGCTTCGGAAAATGCTGCGGCTATTTTTGCAATCGGTTCTTGTTCATCTTTTGGCGGTGTTCAAGCAGCATATCCAAATCCTACAAATGCAACGGCACTTAGCAATGTTACGGACAAGCCTGTTATAAATGTACCGGGATGTCCGCCGAGTGAGAGCAATATCGTCGGAACGTTATTGCACTTTATCCTTTACGGAACGCTTCCTGCGCTTGATGTTTTTAACAGACCAAAATGGGCTTACGGACTTAGAATCCATGACTCTTGTGAGAGAAGAGGCAGATTTGATGCAGGTGAATTTGTAGAGGAGTTTGGAGACGAGGGCGCAAAAGATGGTTACTGTCTTTATAAAGTAGGCTGTAAAGGTCCGTACACTTTTAACAACTGTTCAAAGCAGAAGTTCAATCAAGGTACTTCTTGGCCTATTCAAGCAGGTCATGGTTGCATGGGATGCAGTGAGCCTGACTTTTGGGATAAAATGGGAATCGTTCACGAGCCTCTTGGCGATAGACTTTATCATACGGTCTTTGGCGGTCTTGGTGCAGATGCAACGGCGGATAAAATCGGTGTTGGGATTTTAACGGTTACTGCAATAGGTATAGCGGCACACGCGGCGATTTCGCTAATTAAAAACCCAAAAGAATAATCAAGGAGTATAGATATGTCAAAAAGAGTAATAGTTGACCCCATAACAAGAATAGAGGGACATTTAAGAGCCGAAGTAATAGTAGGGGATGACGGAGTAGTTCAAGACGCTTTTGTATCTTCTACTCTTTGGAGAGGCTTGGAGGTAATAGCTAAAGGGAGAGACCCTAGAAATATACCGCTTATGATGCAGAGAATTTGCGGCGTTTGTACATATTCGCACTATTTAAAAAGTACGATTGCCGTTGAAGATGCACTCGGAATTAAGATTCCTTACAATGCGGAGCTTGTAAGAACGCTTATGAATGCTGCACTGTTTTTACATGACCATGTTGTTCATTTTTATCATCTGCACGGAGTTGACTGGGTCGATATCGTTTCTGCACTCTCAGCTGATGAGGCAAAAGCTAGTAAATTGGCTTTTAAATATACGGACAATCCTATAGGAACAGGCGAAAATGAGCTTAAAAAAGTAAAAGAAAAAGTAGCAAAATTTGCTAAAAATCCTCAAGGACTAGGACCCTTTGCAAATGCATACTGGGGGCATAAAACATATAGACTCACGCCTGAGCAAAACCTTATAGCGCTTTCACACTACTTAAAAGCACTTGAGATTCAAAGAACGGCGGCACAGATAATGGCAATATTTGGCGGTAAAAATCCACACCCTCAGAGTTTGGCGGTAGGCGGCGTTACATGTGTTATGGATATTCTCAATCCCGCTAGAATGGGCGAATATTTAGTAAAGTTTCAAGCAATTGCAGATTTTGTAAACAACGCTTACTATGCAGATATCGTAATGGCTGCAGAGATGTATAAAACTGAACCCTCCGTTATGAAGCCTATGGGTGTTAAAAACTTTATGGCGCATAAAGAGTTTATGATAGGCAGAGAAGAGTATCTTTTTGATAGCGGAATCATTATGAACGCAGACCTTAGTAAGGTTTTTGAGATTGATGAAGATAAGATAACGGAAGAAGCTACTCACTCTTGGTATAAAGACGATGCGCCGCAACACCCTTATGAGGGAACTACAAACCCGAACTATACGGGTTTTATAGACGGTCAATCAGTCGGGCCTGAGGGTAAAATGGTAGACTCTAAAATGATTAACGAAAAAGAGAAGTACAGCTGGATAAAATCGCCTAGATATAACGGTGAACCTATGGAAGTCGGTCCGTTGGCATCGATACTGGTCGGTTACGCAAAAGGGAACAAAAAAGTACAAGCCGTGGTAAATGAATTCTTAGCTAAAACAGGCGTTCCTGCGGCTGCTCTATTTTCAACTCTTGGAAGAACGGCAGGAAGAATGCTGCAGGCAAAACTTGTTGCAGATAATGCACTTGTTGCTTTTAATAATCTGATTGAAAACCTAAAAGTTGATCAAGAGACTTGCGCTACTTATGTTATCGATAAAGACAAAGAGTATAAAGGCAGAGGAATAGGCGATGTACCGCGCGGGATGTTAAGCCACTGGATTAGAATCAAAAACGGCGTTGTCGAAAACTATCAAGCAGTAGTTCCTTCAACATGGAATGCGGGACCGATGGACTCTAAAGGTGCAAAAGGACCTTACGAGGCTGATTTAATCGGTTTAAAGATTGAGGATTTAACGCAGCCGCTTGAGATAATCAGAATCATTCACTCTTATGACCCGTGTATAGCATGTGCAGTACATGTAATGGATACAAAAGGCAAAATATTGAGTCAGTATAAAATCGACCCGCTTTACGGCGGATGTACTATTTAAGGGAGTTATTATGCAAAGTGTTGATACATTAGAAAAAAATTCTCTTAATCATGCCGATGAAACCATTGAGAGAGAGCTAGAGTTTAGTTCGTTTTATAGATGGCACCACTGGATTAGGGTGTTTAGTATAATTATATTAACGGTTACGGGGTTTTATCTCTCTGTTCCTTTTATAATTCCTGCGGTAAACGCCGAGCCGACAAACTTTTTAAATGCAGAGTTTAGAGGTGTACATGAGATATTTGGATTTGTTATGATTTCCATGTTTATAGGTAAGACATATTACTTCTTCTTTTCTGTAAAAGATAAGATTGAAATCAACTCTTTTAAAGATGTTTTGAGTCTTAAAAATTGGCTTAGTCAGGTAGGTTATTATCTGCTTTTATCGAAGCATCCAAAGCTAAGCGGAGCCTACAATGTTATACAGCTTTTGGCTTATTTTGTATTTTACATTGCTATTACAGGTTTGATTATAACGGGGCTTATCCTTTATGTTCATAGTTTTCATCTTGGAATAGGCGGAGCGCTCTACGATAGCATGAGAGCCATTGAAGCGATGTTAGGCGGTCTTGCTGCAGTTAGAGAGTTGCACCATTTGCTTATGTGGGGAGTCATATTTTTTGTAGTCGGACATGTTTACATGGTGGTTTTTAATGCCGTTCACGGAAAAGAGGGAACAGTTGATTCTATATTTAGCGGATATAGATGGAAAAGAAAACATTAGTCATAACTTAGATTGCTTCGTCATTCTTCCTCGCAATGACAAAACAACGTCACTGCGAACGAAGTGTGGCAGTCTAAGATTGCTTCGTCATTCTTCCTCGCAATGACAAAAC
>Ga0172380_10007212_pt1 | contig 12583 bp, 6 predicted proteins | sample Leawe162metaG_FD_119747 | JGI IMG/M metagenome (GOLD analysis project Ga0172380, IMG submission 119747) | Leachate microbial communities from a municipal landfill in Southern Ontario, Canada - Leachate well 162 metaG | ecosystem: Engineered > Solid waste > Landfill > Unclassified | place...
TGCCCGCCCGTTGCCGGATATTGACCGCGGCTTTCAGCTCAACGGCGGTGTCCAGAAACTAAACCTGCAGACCAAACTGCAGGAACATCGCGAAAAACTGAAACAGGAGCTTTCCGAAGATCCGGATTTCGCCTTGGTCGTTCAATTCGCCAATACCACCGCCGAGCCGAAGGAGAAAGTAGCGGAGAATTTGGCGAAGGGAGCGCAACTGCGATCGGCCATTTCGGATAAAGAGGCTTCGCTGCGTAAGGAGAATCGCGTCGCAGACTCCGATCCTTTGGTGATCGAAAGACTCCAGAAGGAAATCGCCGAACTAAAGTCCGCCAACCTGGCGATTGAGCGATCCATGTCCGAGTCACGCGGTCGCGCACTCGAACCCCAGGAGCATGTGACCTACTTGACCCGTGCACTCTTGGACGCCAAGAGCCGCCTCATGATCATTTCCCCCTGGATCAAGGATCATCTGATGCAGTCGCACTGGTTCAAAATCGAAAATCTTCTAAAGCGTAAGGTTAAGGTTTTTATCGGCTACGGAATCACCGAGCGCCGGGGCGACGATACTGGCGGAAGCCGCGATAACGGCGAGAACACCATCGGGTTTTTGAATCGGATGGTCGAAACCTATCCCGACTACATGCATTTTGTTAAGCTGGGCGACACCCACGCCAAGGTGTTGCTTAAGGACAACGACACCCTGATTGCCGGTAGCTTCAACTGGATGTCCTTCGGCGGATTCGACACATCCATAGACGGCCGGCGAGTCATCCGGGAAGAAATCAGCATTCTTGTGAGCGAACCCAAGGAAGTGGAAAAAATGTTCCGCCGTTATCTCTCCCGATTCGCCAAATTCGACCGCCGTTTGGAATCCCACGCGTCCAAGTAACCAACAACATCATGCCCACAGACAAAAATACCGACGAGGAACTCATAATCGACGGCGAACCCGAGAACGGTGATGAACTCAACCTCCCGTCCAGCCAACGCGAGGTGCTCACCCGTCCGAGTGATCCCCAGGTCACTTCGCTTCATGCGAAGTCCCAAAAGGGTAAACTGGTTCTTCAGCCCGAGTTTCAGCGTCAGTATGTTTGGGACCGCAAGAAAGCGAGCCGCCTCATCGAGAGTGTGCTTCTCCGCGTTCCTCTCCCGATCATTTACCTTTCTGAGCAACCCGACGGGAAGGAATACGTCATCGACGGACAGCAACGGCTCACCTCCCTGTTTTCCTTCATCGAGGGAAAATTTCCCAATGGAGAACCGTTCCGATTGATCGGCCTCACCGCCTACAAGGAGCTGAACAAAAAATCCTTCTCGGAAATTCCGGATGAACTTCAAGACCGCATCACGGAATACTCCTTACGCACGGTCACGCTCCTCAAGCAAAGTGACTCGGCACTGAAGTTTGAAATCTTTGAGCGCCTGAACAGCGGCTCCGAGCCGCTCAACGACATGGAGCTGCGCAACTGCATCTATCGTGGGCCTTACAATGCATTGCTCAAAGAACTCGCAGCGGAGCCCGATTTCCGTGCGCTCCTTGGCCTCAGCTCCGCCGACAAGCGCATGCGCGACGTCGAGCTGGTGCTTCGCTTCGCGTCCTTTTTCCACGGGACCTACTTGAAATACACATCGCCCATGAAGCGGTTTTTCAATCAGGACATGGAGGCTCATCAAAACATAAGCGACGCGCAGGCCGAGCACCTCCGCAAGGCGTTCAAGAACGCGCTGCAAAACGTCCGTTCGCTTCTGGGGGCTAAGCACGCCTTCAAACGCTATTATCCCGGCGACGCCAAAAACCCGACGGGACGTTGGGAAACCAAGAAGTTCAACGCCTCTCTCTTCGACGTGCTCATGGGCGTTTTGTGGGACAAGGATAAGAATCAAGTCATGGCCGCTCTCGACACCCTTCGGGAAGGATGGATGGACCTCATGGTGAGCAACGCCGATTTCCGCGAGTCTATCGAACACGGCACCAGCTCGCAGGACATGGTGAAGCGGCGTTTTGACCTCACGCGTAACCTCTTTGAGAAAATTCTTCGTAATCACCGGGTTCAGCCTCGTTGCTTTTCGCGCAAGCTGAAGGAATCGCTGTTCGAGGAAAACCCTACGTGTGCGCTCTGTAACCAAGCGATTTCTGAGATCGATGATTCGGCGGTCGATCACATCGAACAATACTGGATGGGCGGCCAAACCATCCCGGAAAATGCCCGGCTCACCCACCGCTACTGCAACTCGGCCCGGCCCCGTAACGCCTGATCTTCACCATGTCGCCCGTCACCACACACGAGGATTTCGCCCGCTTGCTCGCCGCCCCCGAAGGCACGCGCATCGAGTTCAAGACGGCGGCCACCAGCTACCAGTTCGACAAGCTGCTGGAATATTGTGTGGCCCTCGCCAACGAGGGTGGTGGCCACATTATTCTAGGTGTGAGCGACCTCCGCCCTCGCGACGTGGTCGGCACGGCCGCCTTCGCAGAACCGGGCCGCACCGAGGCGGGTATCTATCAACATCTCTCGCACCGCGTTCCTATCGAGGAGTATCACCACGACGGCAAACGCGTGCTCATTGTTCATGTCCCGCCTCGCTTGCCCGGCGCTGCGTGGAATCTTGCCGGTCGTTATCTCAAGCGTGCCGGCGACGATCTGGTTTCCATGGGCGACGGCGAGTTGCGCACCATCTTCGCCGAGATCGGTCCCGATTTCACCGCCGAGCCGTGTCCGGCCGGCCTTGATGCGCTCGACCCCGCGCTCATCGCGGAGTTTCGCCACCGCTGGGCCCGCAAGACCCGCAACCCTCGCCTCGAACTGCTCTCCGATCTCGAAGTCCTCACCGACGCCGACCTGCTCACCGATGCTCGGCCGAACTATGCCGCTCTCATCCTGCTGGGCACGCGTGCCGCGCTTGGCCGCCACCTCGCCCAAGCCGAGATCGTTTTCGAGTATCGCTCATCTGAAGCCTCGGGCCCCGCCCAAGATCGTGAAGATTACCGCGCCGGGTTTCTTGGCCTTCATGAGAACCTCTGGAAGAAGATCAACCTCCGCAACGACCGCCAAAGCTACCAAGAGGATTTCTTTCGCTACGACATCCCCACCTTTGACGAGGTTGCTGTGCGCGAGGCTCTGCTCAATGCCGTCGCCCACCGGGACTACCGCCTCGGTGGCTCTATTTTTATCCGCCAATACTCGCGGCGTCTTGAGATCGTGAGTCCAGGGGGTTTTCCCCCCGGCATCACCTCCGAAAATATCGCCGACCAACAAAACCCCCGTAATCGCCGCCTCGCCGAAACCCTTGCCCGCGCCGGTCTCGTGGAACGTGCCGGTCAAGGCATGAACCTCATGATCGAGGCCGCGATCAAACAGACCAAGCCACTCCCTAGTTTTGTTGGCTCCGCCGCCCATGAAGTGCGCCTTACTCTTGCCGGCACGGTCCAGAACCCCGCTTTCATCCGCTTTCTCCAGCGGCTTGGCGACGAGCGTCTGGCCGCCCTGAACACCTATGACTATCTCGCGCTCGACGCTATCCAGCGCGACCTGCCCCAGCCCTTCGCTGCGGAGCTTGCCGTCCGCCTCTCCGGCTTGGTCGAACTGGGAGCGGTCGAACGTCAGGGCCGGGGTTCCAGCGCCAGACATCTGCTTTCCCGTGAACTCTATGCCGCCCTAGGGCAACCCGGTGCCTACACCCGGCGTAAAGGCCTCGACCACGAAACGAACAAGGCGCTGCTTGAGAAACACTTGAACGACGCCGGTGCTCAAGGTGCTCCAATGAGCGAACTCATGCAGGTGCTACCGGCCATGTCCCGCACCCAGATCAAGCGGCTCATGATGGAGTTGGACGTCGAGGGTCGTGCTCATCTGATCGGGTTAAAGCGTGGCAGCCGCTGGCATGTGGGTCGGGCCCCGCTTTTGGCTCATTTGGCTCAAGATGTTTTGGCCCAAGAACCAAAACCCAAGAACCAATAAATAATATAAAATATTTATTTAAAATGCTTTATATGGTTATTAACTTTGGCCGGAAGCCCTCCATAAGGGCTAGGGTAGCCCTTATGGAGGGCTTGTGCGCCTCGACCCAGCGGACCTAACCTATGTTCTGCGACCCGCTAGACATCCCTGACGAGGTGATCGCTGCCCAAGAGGCAGGCGAACTCGTCGTGTTTGTCGGTGCGGGTGTTTCCTTTGGCGGGGCGTCGGACCTGCCGCTTTTTAAGGGACTGACCCAGCAAATTGGCGCAACCATTGGCAAAACCCCCGATCCAGAGCGCGAAGATTATGACGTGCTGCTCGGCGAATGGGAGGAGCACGAGGGTGTTCAAGTCCATGAGGCCGCACGCGCCATAATCGGAAATCCCAAATCCCGCCCGAATGAGGCGCACAGTCTTCTCCTCCGCTTGTTCAAAAAACCGGAACACATCCGGATCGTGACGACTAACTATGATCGTCACTTCACCACCGCAGCCCAAGAATTGGGTGTTTCCCTTCCCGTTTACCGGGCACCGGCCTTACCGCTCGGTGACGACTTCCACGGACTCGTATTTCTGCACGGAAGCGTCGATGACAAGCCCAGCAGTCTAGTCCTGACCGATGCCGATTTCGGTCGTGCCTATCTTTCGCAGGGCTGGGCACGCACTTTCCTGCAGACGCTCTATTCTAAATTCCATGTTCTGTTTGTGGGCTACAGTCACGGTGACATTCTGCTGAACTATCTTGCACGTGGTCTGCCTTCCCGGGACCGCCGCCGGCGGCACGCAATCCAAGCATTGGGGTTTTCCCACCGCTGGAAGTCACTTGGAATTGGGGTGATTGCTTACGAGCTGCCCCACTCGAATCTCGATGCGGGTTTAGCTCGCTGGGTTCAGCTAAGTTCCTATCGCCCGCATGAAATTCGAGACCGGCTTCGTCAAATCATCGCGGGGGTAGAAGGAACGGCACTGGTTCTTGGGGGGGAAAACACCCCAAAAGGAGATGTAGCCGCCAGCCCGATACAGTTGAATCAGGATTCAGGGTGGGTTGTGTCCCGGGTGCTTCGGGATAAAAACAGCACTCCGTGGTTTACGGAGCGTGCATCCGACATCCGCTGGATTCCCTATCTCTACGAGGCAAACCATCTGCCTGCTCTCTCGTCTGACCTCTCTTTGGCCCGACTGACTGATGTTCAAGGCCAGTTAATGGGATGGGCCGTGAAACGATTGCTAGCGAGCCACCGGCCGGAGGTTTTGTCCATTTACGCCAAACTTGGCGGGACCGTTGGTCCCAATGCCTGGTGGTGGATGGTTCAAACTTTCGTGGTGGGTGAATCAGACACCCGCCTTTGGGATTCCCCCTTCCTTCACCACTGGTTGGTCGCGATCCGGCAAGGCTGTGATGCCCGCTACGATTATGATCTCATCGGTAGTCTAGTCAGAATTCTCGTTTCAAAAAATCAGACCGACCACGCCATCGGCCTCTTCGAAAAGATGATTCAGGTCCGGGTGGTCTGGACAACTTCATCCACTCACCGCCACCCCGATGGATCGGTGGTGGCAGAGGCGAAAATCTCAACGGACAAACACGAGCTTCAAGACGCGTGGGAGGCAATTGAGCCAGCGCGCACGGCCGCGACAAATGAGCGCCTTTTCCGGATACTCACCACATGCGTGGAGAACATCTATGCTGCGCTAGGTCCACTTTCCGGGGGTTTTGATCCGGTCGCTGGAATGCGGGTCCTCTTTGATGAGCCACGGACAAATCACGACCCGCATGATTCCGCAGATCTGGTTCCCGTGATGTTGCTGGAGGTTCTAAAAGCACGAGGTGTCTCTGCTGGAGGCATTGGTGAGCAACAAATCCAGCTGTGGCTGGATTCACCAGAGGTGGGTTGGCATCGAATCGCAATCTACGCTCTGCGTGTAGATGACACGATCACCCCCAAACGGAAGGCGGAGCTGATTTTGGAGCACGGCTTGGTCTATCCCAATGGCTGGCAGGTGCAGCACGATCCCGAGGTGCTCGTTTCGGGTATTTTCGCCCAAATCACCCAGCCGCTCAGGGTGAAATTGTTGGAGCAGATTGTAGCTGGCCCAAATATTTCCCCGCAGGAAAACCGCACCGAAGAAGAGATCGCTAGATCAGCAGAAGGGATTCGTAACGGCTTTCTGGTTCGTTTGGCGCTCGCCCATCGAGACGATCCCGACGTTTCAGCCGTCATGCTCCGATTGGGAATGAAACCCCCGGAATCCAATGATCTGGATTTGGAACTAAACCCTGGAGATTTTGCGGCCAGACAGGTTCGCGATCTTGAGCGATCCCCTCAGACGGTTGACGAGTTGCTGGAGAAAACACCCGAATCTCAACTCGACTATTTTCTCGGCTACCAGGGTGAAGGTGACGCTTGGGCAGGGCCAAACAGAACCGGGCTCCATGGGAATGTCGTGAAAGCCGCCAATCAAAATCTGGAATGGGCGCGCGGTCTGATCGGTGCGTTGATTAGTCGGGGGCAACCCGAGGGCGATCTCTGGGACCGACTTGTTTGGGGGCTTACGTGGCATACCAAGGAGCCTGAGTTCCGCCGATGGCTATTGATCGAGATCATGCCGCAGGTGGATCCGAGCGCATGGACTGTCGATGTGTGGCGAGGGTGGTCACACCACCTATTTTCGCTGGGCGAGAGCAAGACCTTCGAAGGGCTCAGCCCAGAGGAGTGGGCGGTTTTGGTTTCTTGGTCGGTGCGGGCGTGGGATGCTACGCACCTGACGCCTGGTGGGGATGAGGGGAACGACAAGATCACCAAGGCACTGTCTCGTGCGATCAATCACCCGGCCGGAAGAGCCGTGGATTTTTGGATGACCTACCTGAGTCACCTTCGCAGGTCCGACCCTTCCACCCCCCATGTTTGGCCAGATCAACTTCAGCCGCGCATAGCTGCGCTAATGGCCATGGATTCGGACATGCGTTTGATGGGCCTAGCCGTTTTCGGCCAAAACCTCTCGTTCGTTCGCTACGCTTTGCCAGAGTGGACCAAGGCGACCCTTTACCCCCTGCTTATTGAGAAGGCGTCACTTGGCATATGCCTTTGGACTACGTGGCTGCACTACGGGCGACTTAGTGCGGAACTTGCTACCGACCTTCCCCCGCTTTTCGAATCGGCACACGCCAACTTGCTCAAAGGCGGCAAGAACACACCTCGTCGATTCATGAGCTATCTGGCGGTGCTAGCCGTCGGCCCGTTGGCACCGAAAGACTGCGCACGTTGGGTTCGGGATATCTTACGAAATGCAACTCCGGAACAACGCAGTTGGTGGATCGAAGAAGTGTCTCGGTCGGTAGGGGATCTCGCCACTGAGCGACAAGTTGAAGTATGGAACAGGTGGGCCAAGGCGCACTTGGATGCCTGTGTATTGGGCCAGTTCGGCGTCCTTTCAGCAGCAGAGTTTGAGGAGTTTCTTCACTGGCCAATAGCATTTTATGCGGTGGGAGATGAGGTGCTGAATCAAATCAGGCGTTTTCCCGTTCAGACAGTGAAGCGCTTAGGGGGAATTCACGACCTGAAGCGGTCCGGACTCGCGAAAGAGATACCAGATTTTGTCGCTCGCTACCTGCGATGGTTGCTCGCCGAGGTGACTGCCGAGCGGTATGGCTACTACGGTGTGGCCGACATCATTTCGGAAATCACTGCTACCGCCGTCAACGTCGAGGATTTGCATGCGATCTCTGCAAGTCTACTAAGCCTCGGCTACCCCAAAGAGGCAGAGGCACTCGACGAGAAATTACGGGAGTTTGCTACGCCTGAGACCAAGGAAGCGGCGATCTAAGATGTCCTTTAATTGCACAACATTCACCGCCCCATCCGGATCCTTCTTGCCGCAAGTCAAAGAGTCCGCGGATCCCCTTTTGCCCGAAGGATCTGTCGGTCTGATCTACAACCCAGCGCTTCTGGATAAGCACACGGGGTCCTTTCAGGAGATACTCTCGTTTAAGGACGGTAGCAGCGAATGGCTCTCACAGCTGGGTCAGCATCGCTGCCGGACAAGTGAGACGGATTTCCATGATTACGCGGCACGCATGGTGGAGTTGGCTGATCACATTCAGGGTTCGACACCTCACTGTTCACTCGGGCCCCTTCGTGGTGCATCAAAGCCCTGTGTGATCGCGGAGGTGATGACCAAGGGTGCAGTAGAATACGATTTCTTCAATTTTCAGGCGAACTCAGAAACGAAGAATCACGCCCGCATTCGCTCTGACTTGCAGCGAATTATTGGACTCCGAGACCCACAGGCGGAGGAATACCGGATCAATATCACTGACGTCGTTCGCGGGGGATATGGCATTAATAAACTCGTCGCCTTTTTGGGCGAAATTAAATGCGGCTCTCGTTACGCGAATCAGAAGTGGGTGCTGGATCTAAATCTAGTTCACGACGATTCCCCGAACACCGATTTGAGCCGTATTCTTTCCGTTCAGCGGCTCGGCGTGCCCGATAAGTTTGAGATAAATCTTCACCGCTACACCGTTCCCAATCTCATCGTCGAGGACTACGACGAGGCTCTTGCTGTTGAGCTTTTCACGGATGGACAGCGACACCGGTTTAAGCCCTGCGCTGTTCCGGGGCGCTTTCTCTATCGCGTCGGTGACGACGTGCGGCTCATTGAAACGGATGATAGCTATAAGACATTCGAGAACCTCTACAGCAAGGCTATCACCGAAACGTTGATATACTCCTCCGCCTACAAGCAGGCCGGCGTCGTCTGGAACGAATACCAAAACAAGTAATCCATGCCCTCTCTCGCTCGCGACCTCCGCCGCTCCCTCGAAAACACCGTCAAGCAAGCCCGCACCACGGCGGAGAAGGGCGCACGCAAGGCGCTCGACCTTCTGGCGGTTGGAAACCATGAGCCATGGCCCAGCCTCACCCCGGACCAGCGTAAACTACGCAACCGTCTCCGCGCCCACGCTCGGCAACTCGGTGATGCACGTGATGTCCAGAAGGGCACCCAGACCACGACCCGTCTGGCGGGCGAGGTCGCCTACGAGCAGTGGCACCGTCTCCTCTTCGCCCGCTTCCTCGCCGAGACCGACCTCCTCATCGAGCCCGCATCAGGTATGTCGATCAGTCTCGATGAGTGTCAGGAGCTGGCCCGTGAGCAGGGCCGTGATTGGCTGCCCGTCGCCTGCGAATTCGCCGAGCGCATGTTGCCCCAGATTTTCCGGCGTGGAGACCCTGTGCTGGAGATCGCCCTTCCTCCCGAAACGCGCTCCGAGCTGGAAGATCTCCTCAAGGCCCTCTCTCGCGAGGTCTTCCTCGCCGACGACAGCCTCGGTTGGGTTTACCAGTTCTGGCAGGCCAACCGCAAAGAGGAGGTCAACAACGCCGGCAACAAGATCGGTGCCGACGAACTTCCCGCCGTAACCCAGCTCTTCACTGAGGACTACATGGTGGAGTTTCTCCTCCACAACACCCTCGGCGCATGGTGGGCAGGAAAAGTCGCCGAAAAAAACCCGTTGGTCGGTGACTCCGAGGCCGACATCCGCAAACTCGTCGCTCTACCTGGCGTCACTTGGACTTACCTCCGCTTCGTGAAAGATGAGACCACCAACGAGTGGACACCCGCCGCCGGCACCTTCGCTGGCTGGCCGCGGACCGCAGCTGCGCTCCGCGTGCTCGATCCCTGCATGGGCAGCGGTCACTTCTTGGTCTTCGCCTTGCCCATCCTCGCCGCCTTTCGCGTCGCTGAGGAAAACCTCAAGCCCGCTCCGGCCGTGCATGCGGTGCTGCGCGACAACATCCACGGTCTCGAACTCGACCCACGCTGCACGCAGATCGCCGCCTTCAACCTCGCGCTCGCCGCGTGGAAGCTTGCCGGCCACCAGCTACTACCCTCGCTTCATCTCGCCTGCTCGGGTCTCAGTGTCGGTGCGGAGAAAGAGGCTTGGCTAAAGCTCACTGATCGCGCTGCGCTCGCCTCGCCCCTCGCCCCTGATACCCAGCTTTTCGGAGGTGAAGGCAGTCTAGCCGACAATCTCCGCCAACGGCTTCGCTGGGGAATGGGACAGCTCTACGATCTTTTCAAACAAGCCCCCATGCTGGGTAGCCTGCTCAACCCACGGAAACTGCGCGGCGAAGGCATGATGTTCACGTGGGACGAACTCCGCCCGCTAGTCGAGGAAGCCCTCGCCGCCGAGTCCGGCGACGAAGAGGCCTCCGAACTCGCCGTCACCGCCAAGGGCCTCGCCAAAGCGGCGGAAATCCTCGCGGGTTCATTCTCTTTGATCGTGACGAACGTTCCGTATCTTGGACGTGGCAAACAGAACGAGATGATCCAAGACTACTGTGAAAAAAACCACCCGGAGTCGAAGGCCGACTTAGCCACTTGCTTTGTAGAACGCTGCCTCGATTTTTGCGCGAGCGGCGGAAGCGGGGCGCTAGTGACACCGCAGAACTGGTGGTCGTTAACGAGTTACGCTACATTGCGGACCTCTTTGCTCGAAGTTTATTCATTCGATTTCGTGGCAACGCTTGGAGAGGAGGCGTGGCAGAGTTTTGGAGACCGTGGACCTGTTGCAGCTTTGATGATTCTGGGAGTAACGGAACCTACTTCCAACAAGCTCACACTAGCCTTGGATGCTCTTCCAAAGAAGAATATCGATGCAAAAAAGAAGGAACTGTCGGGCGGAGAACCAATCGCCCTCCATCAAAAAGCCCTTCTTAATAATCCGGATGCTCGAATAGTGCTTGCAGAGATCGACTCATCTAAGCTCCTCACAAAGTATGCCAAGCCTCACGTTGGTTTTCAGAATGGAGATACCCCGAGGTTTATCCGTAACTTTTGGGAAGTCCCCCAAACCGAAAATAGTGAATGGCTCGGAATTCAAATGCCTCCAAACGCTACTGGGTTTGCGGTGGGGCTAGATTCAGTAATTAGTCGTGCGTTCGAGAGGACTAGTGATGACGAGAGCAATTGTCGACGGCAGTCGGGTGAATCCTTTGGGAGTGTTGGTGTTTTGGTAAAAAACATGCGCGATCTATCGGCCACTCGATTTTTCGGAGGGTATTTCGATCAAAGCAGCACTGCTATTTGCTGCGACGATAGAATGCTCCCTTCATTGTGGTGTTATATCGAATCCCCTGAGTTCTATAAAAATGTGCGCCAAGTTGAAGCCAAGGTAAACGTTACCCCAGCATCATTCGGGAAAATCCCTTTTGAATTGGAGCGATGGCAAAAAGTCGCCGCTGAGAAATACCCGAACGGCCTGCCCGCGCCACATACCGACGATCCTACGCAATGGCTCTTCAACGGCCACCCCAAGGGTTCCGATGAACCGCTCCATGTCGCCTTCGCACGATTGCTCGGCTATCGGTGGCCACGTCAGACCCAATCAAACTTCCCTAATTGCCTTGCGCTTGGCCCCGACGGGCTCGAATCCCACGCCGACGCTGATGGCATCGTGCCCCTTGCCGCCCTGCGTGGCGAAGCCTCCGCCGCCGAGCGGCTCAACGCCCTGCTCTCCGCCGCCTACGGCCGCGAGTGGTCCGCCGCCAAACTCCGCGAACTACTCGCCGCCACCGGCGCCGACGCCGAGAAACTCGACGACTGGCTGCTCGACGAAGCTTTTGCCCAGCACTGCGCTTTATTCAATCAACGCCCCTTCGTCTGGCACATCTGGGACGGGCTGAAAGGGGGCTTTAGTGCCTTCGTCAATTACCACTACCTAGCGGGCCCCGACGGCCTCGGACGCCGCACCTTGGAGAAACTCATCTTCTCCTACCTCGGTGACTGGATCGACACTCAACGAGCAGCCCAGAATGCTGGAGCAGAAGGCTCGGACGCACGACTTGCCGCCGCCGAGCACCTCCGCCGGGAGCTGGAGGCCATTTTAGCTGGCGAAGCGCCTTACGACCTCTTTGTCCGCTGGAAGCCATTGCACCAACAACCCCTTGGTTGGGACCCTGATCTCAACGACGGCGTCCGAATTAATCTCCGTCCTTGGGTGACCGCGCGTCATTTCAATGTTCGCGGTGCGTCTGGATGCATCTTGCGGGCAACGCCGAAAGTGAAATGGGACAAAGACAGGGGTAAAGAACCCGAACGAATGAAAGCCGACTTTCCTTGGTTATGGGGTTGGGATGAAGTCAGTCTCGATTTTACCGGAACGCCGTCCTTCGACGGTAACCGTTGGAATGATTGCCACTACACTATTAAAGCTAAGAGCGGCCGAAACGAACAACATGTCTAAAGAAAAAATTACGGTCACTCATCTCAAAAAAATAATGGATTACGTCGAAAAAAACGGATCCATAACCAATCGTGAATGCCGTGCCCTCACGGGACTTTCGTATGACCAAGGAATCAAATTAGGAACCGCACTTGTATTACTTGGCATGCTGCGAAAAGAGGGAGCTGGCAGCACGACTAAATACGTAATTCCTGAATCCAAACCGGAAGGGCGTGAGCCTGAAGGTCATCACCGTAAGTTGTATAAAAAGGTGGTTACGTCGTGATAATATCACGCCACAACATCGCCATTAGTGACGAGGACAGGTTTTTGAAGTTGGAACGCTCGTAGACCTCCATTTCACGATGAACGGTCTGACAAGGTCCTACTTTTCCCATTACGCACCA
>Ga0172380_10007213_pt1 | contig 12581 bp, 7 predicted proteins | sample Leawe162metaG_FD_119747 | JGI IMG/M metagenome (GOLD analysis project Ga0172380, IMG submission 119747) | Leachate microbial communities from a municipal landfill in Southern Ontario, Canada - Leachate well 162 metaG | ecosystem: Engineered > Solid waste > Landfill > Unclassified | place...
CCGTCGCGAGGAGCCCGGACGGGCTCGAACTCGGCGGTCAGCGCGATCACAACGTGGCCGTTTGCCTCAGCGATGGCCATAGCAATCGCCTTTTGGACTTCGGCCTCGCGGTCAGCGATGGGCTTCACCTTGAAGCCTTCCAACAACCTCTTTTTTGCCACTTCTTCCTCCTTATTAGAAATGGCTTTACCGTAGTTGCTGTCTTGCCGGGAGGCAGGATACGGTCTTTAAACGTCCATGAAGAGCCAGCAACTAACTCTTCTTTTTCCATCTTCTCAGCCCTGAAAATGTTTCAGAGCTGAGAAATAGAGGCAAGATTTGGATGTATCGGTACTTGCCTTTTTTGCACTAATGTGCACCGATTTGTCGGGCCTTTTCTAACGGCCCTTTGGCGGTGGCGGCGGTGAAATCACCATCACCGGGTCACCCCAGCGGTTATACAAAGGTGGTGGTGGAGGGGTGATTTTCATGGCCGGGTCGCCGTACTTGTTTTTTTCCATATATCTTCCTTTTCCAGATAGAAATAAATACCTTTACCCCTATGTTTAATTATAGCATACTAACGTAGTAATGTCAATAGTTGAGGGGTAAAATCGTTGACACCTAAACATGTTTATGATATACTATATCTGTCACCCTTGCAGTATAACATAGCCAACACAAGGATTTTGGAGGGTCAATCATGATCATTAAAATGGCGGGCGCAACAAAGACAAGCATGAGAAGAAGAGTTCCTGTTACTATTATTAATGTTAAGCCATACTATGTAATTATGTGTGGCACAAGAATCTCTTGCGACGGGGAGTGCGGGCTTCCGCTTGTCTTTGATACTTTTGAACTGGCGGAATTCTGCGTCCAGGATTGTCAATTAACGGACTGTGTGATAGCAAAACTGGAGCTAGAAGATCTCGCCCACAAATGCAGGGACAGAAAAGTTCCGTTTGACAGATTTATACTGATTGACAAAATATCTCAGATTTGATAAATCAAACTGAACAGAAAATAACAATTATTTTCTGTTAGGGCGGAGTTGGCTCCGTCTTTTTTTTGACTTGATTTTTGGCTGATTTTGAACTAAAATAAAAATACATAACGTATAATAGAATAGAATGAACGGCAATAATTTTACAAATAAAGCACAGGATGCGCTAATGCAAGCCCAGCAATTGGCCCAGGAAAAAGGTCAGCAGCAAATAGATGCTCTGCACCTGCTTTTTGCTTTGCTTGTGCAGGAAGGAAGCATTATTACAACTATTTTACAAAAACTTGGAGTTGACGTGGATGCTTTAAAAAAGAAAGTTGAAGCCCAAATTACAAAAATTCCAACAATTTTGACTCCGCAGGCATTTGGCCAGTTTTATTTAACGCAGGACATGGCAAAAGTTTTAGACAGAGCCAGGCAGGAAGCAATGAAAATGAATGATGAATTTATTTCTGTTGAACATTTATTTTTGGCCCTGCTTGATACAAAATCAGGAGCCAAAGATGTTTTAGAAAAAATTAATTTTTTGTCGTCGGGGGAAGCAAATAGCTTAAAAAATTCAAAACTTGATTATGAGGCGGTCATGAAAGTTTTGTCTAAAATAAGAGGCGGACAAAGAATTACCGACCCGGAGCCGGAATCAAAATACCAAGTTATTGAAAAATATACCAGAAATCTAACTAGTTTAGCTGCCGCAGGAAAAATTGACCCGATTGTGGGCAGAGATAACGAGATAAGAAGATTAATGCAGATAATTTCACGCAGAACAAAAAATAACCCGGTATTAATTGGAGAAGCAGGCGTTGGAAAAACAGCAATTGTTGAGGGCTTTGCCCAAAGAATTGCGCGGGGAAATGTGCCCGAATTTTTAAAAGACAAAGAAGTAATTTCTTTAGACTTGGGGTCAATAATTGCAGGAACTAAATATAGGGGCGAATTTGAAACAAGAATAAAAGCTTTATTAAAGGAATTATCCAGAGCTGCTGGAAAATATATTTTATTTATTGATGAATTGCATACATTGGTGGGCGCTGGGGCTGCTGAAGGGGCAATTGATGCTTCAAATTTATTGAAGCCAGCTTTATCCCGCGGAGAATTAAGGGCGGTTGGAGCTACAACCTTGAAAGAGTACCAAAAATATATTGAAAAGGACCCGGCTTTAGAAAGAAGATTCCAGCCGATTTACGTTCAAGAACCCAATGTTGACGATGCTATCGCAATTTTACGCGGAATTAAAGAAAAATACGAAGTTCACCATGGGGTGAAAATAAAAGATTCTGCAATTAAGGCGGCTGTTGATTTGGCGAACAGATATATTTCTGACAGATTTTTGCCGGACAAAGCAGTTGATTTAATGGATGAAGCAGCTTCTGCTTTAAGATTGGAAATTGAATCTGATCCGCAGGAATTGGAAAAATATAATGAAGAAATTACAAAATTAGAAATTGAAAAGCAGGCATTAAAAAAAGAAAAAGGTTCTGACAGGAGGTTAAGGGCAATTTCCAGAGAACTGGCAGACTTAAACGAAAAAACAAAAGCATTAAGGTTAAAATGGGGAGCAGAAAAAGAATTAATTAATAAAATAAAAGATATCAGGGAAAAGTTAGACAACCTTTCTTACCAGACAGAAATTGCCCAAAGAGAAGCTGATTTAGAAAAAGTGGCTGAAATAAAATATGGAAGGATTCCGGAATTGTTAAAGGAGCTTAGCCAAATAGAGCAAAAATTAATTAAAATCCAAAAAGAGCACAGATTTTTGAAAGAAGAAGTAACGGAAGAAGAAGTTGCAAAAGTTGTTTCCAGATGGACCGGCATTCCGGTTACCCGTTTGATTACCGAAGAAGCCAAAAAATTGGAAACAATGGAGGATACTCTAAACAGGCGCGTTATCGGGCAGGCCGAGGCGATTTCTGCAATTTCAAGGGCTATAAGAAGGGCAAGGGCAGGAATTTCAGAAGAAAACAAGCCATTGGGCTCTTTTCTGTTTTTAGGCCCCACAGGCGTTGGAAAAACAGAGACGGCCAGGGCATTGGCAGAGTTTTTATTTAACGATGAAAAAGCATTGGTCAGGCTTGATATGTCAGAATATATGGAGCGCCACACGGTTTCAAAAATAATCGGTTCGCCTCCGGGGTACGTGGGCTATGAAGAAGCCGGCCAGCTTACAGAAAAAGTAAGGCGCAGGCCGTATGCCGTACTTTTATTAGATGAAGTTGAAAAAGCCCATCCAGATGTTTTTAATATTTTGCTGCAAATCTTTGAAGACGGCAGGCTGACAGATTCAAAAGGCAGGACAGTGTCATTTAAAAATACGATTATAATAATGACATCAAATTTGGGGTCTGACTATATAAATAAAATGTCGTCTATTGGATTTTCTTCTAAAGAAGATTTAGAGCAGAGAGAATCAATGAGAGAAAAAATATTTGATTCTTTAAGAGATTCATTCAGGCCCGAATTTTTGAACAGAATTGACGAGATTGTTATATTTAACTATCTTAGAAAAGAACAGATTAAAAAAATTGTTGATTTGGAACTGTCAAAAGTTGAAAAACGCCTGGCGGCCAAAGAAATAAAAATTGAAATTTCAGAATCAGTTAAAGATCTTTTGGTAAAAGAGGGTTTTGACCCCAATTTGGGGGCAAGGCCGTTGAAAAGAGTCATACAGCGCTTGATTTTAGATCCATTGTCTATAAAAATTGTTACTAATGAAATTGCCGAAGGCAGCAGAGTTTTGATTGATGAAGAATCGGGCAAGATAGTTTTTGAAACGCCCAAAATTCTGCCAAAGGCTCCAAGCATCTCAAGATTAGCAAAATCAAGAAGATAATAAAACTAATTAAAACACAAAAAATATGGAAGAACAAAATAAAAAAATTTTAATTGTGGAGGATGACAAAGATTACCTTTTTATACTGAAAACCAGCTTTGAACATGCTGGTTTTTATGCGGTTGGCGTTGGAAGCGCCGAAGATGCTTTGCCCTTGATAGATAAGGAAAAACCCGACTTAATTGTTATAGACATTATGCTTCCGGGCATGAGCGGGATAGAAATGGCAAAGAAATTAAAGGAATCGGGAGAAAAAATGCCCATGATGTTTTTAACTAATTTGGGAGATGCCGGGCACATGAGCAAGGCGCTGGAAACATCGGCATCTGACTATATAGTTAAAGCTGACACTCGGATTGACGACGTTGTTATAATGGTAAAAAATAAATTGAGCGTAAAATAACTATTTAGAAAACATGCCGGAGTTTTTTAAAAGACGATGGATATTTTTTGTTTTAACGGTTTTGGCCGTTTTTTTTGTTGTTTTTAGCCATAATATTTTTTCAAAAACCACAGAAATTTTAAACCAGGTAAAATTTTTTCAGGCCGGTTTGGCTGACGCGCCGGCGTTTAAAGCGCCACTGGCGGAGGAACCCGACAAAAGCCAGGGGCATTTTGACGGGCCCGCCACAATCTCGCCAGAGGCGAGTTTGGGCGGGGAGCTGGTTTTTGTTGCAGAAGATTTGAATCCAAAGCCATTGACGCAGCAGGAAATACAAGAACAATTAGACGATATTGCTGAAAAAATTGATATTTTAGAACAAGAAGTTGCGGAATTAACCGGTGATCCTGACATTCAGCAATCAGAAAACACAAATTTAGAAAATGCGGACTTAAAAACCGATGACGAGAAAAAAGAGGAAACAATAGAGAAACAAGAACAATTGCCAGAAGAACCAGAAAGCAATCAACAATATGTAGCTGTTGTGAACCCAAGCAAGCCGAGCTATCTTAAAATTTTAATTTCTGAAGTCCAGGTTGGCGGGCAGGAAGATAACAAACAAGAATTCGTGGAGCTTTTTAACCCGAACGAAGAAGATGTTGATTTAACTGACTGGTATTTGCAGAGAAAAACAGCAACGGGTTCAGATTATTCAAGCTATGCGCCAAACAGTCTTTTAGCCGGAAAAAAGATTTTTGCTAAGAATTACTTTTTGATTTGCAGAGAAGACTATAATCCAGGAGGCGCGTGCAATGTGGGAACAGCACACTCTCTGTCAGAGGATAATACTTTAATTTTAAAAAATCCAAATAGGGAAATAGCAGATAAAGTAGGTTTTGGAGCCGCATCGGATTTTGAAGCGGCTGCGGCTCAAAACCCTGCTCCCGGTCAAAGCATTGGCAGAAAATGGATTGATAATACAGAGCAGGATTCAGATAATAATCTTTTGGATTTTGAAATAAATACGCTAACCCCAAAAGCAAATAATATTGTTTTTATTGAGCCGCTGGCGCCTGTTCTGCCGCCTACGCTTAAAAATATTTTTATAAACGAAGTTCAAATTGGAGACAGCCAATTTATTGAACTTTATAATCCTAATTCAACCGAAATTGATTTAACTGACTGGTATTTGCAAAGAAAAACGGCAACGGGTTCAGACTATTCAAGTTTTATCACAAAAACCCAATTTTTAGGCAAAAAAATAAATGCCAATGATTATTTTCTTATTGCCAGGCAGGGCTCAATTTATGAGGGAGCGGCAGATATTGTTACAGATGATCCAATTACAGAAAATAATTCTTTGGTTTTAAAAAATTCAGATGAGGATATATCTGATAAATTAGGTTTTGGCAGTGCCCAAGACTTTGAAACCGCCCCGGCCCAAGGTTTTTTGGCAGACCAGAGTTTGGGAAGAAAATTTGATGAAGCCAGCCAAAATTATTTAGATACAGGCGACAATTCAGCTGATTTTGAAATTAATAGCCCGACTCCAAAGGCAAAAAATACTGCTTTTGTTGAAACGCCATTGCTAGAACTTGTGGGCATAGAAATTAAAAATCCGCCAGATAAATTGGTTTATAATATTGGAGAAAATTTGGATATTATAGGATTGTTGGCAACCGGGATTTATAGCGACGGAAGCATCCAAGACCTGGCGATTACCCTTGAAAATGTGAGCGGATTTGACAGTTCTTCTGTTGTGTCGGGGCAGGTTTTAACAATTTTAGTGCAAAATTTTATTGCAAATTTTATGGTTGATATAGTTGAGCCCAAAGATACAACCCCGCCAGCCATTATAATTTATACAATAAGCAATCAGATTATTTCTCCTAACGAGGACGGAGTCAAGGACGACACTGATATAGACCTGGATTTTTCAGAAAAAGTAAAAGTAAACGTTGATATTGTTGATTCAAATGGGGCAGTAATTGTTGAAGATTTTTATAAATCGTCTAAAGTCACAAACCCTAACGTAAAAACATGGAGCGGGGAAGATTCTTCTGGTGTTGTCGCAGACGGCGTCTACACAATAAAAGTTTCACTAGAGGATCATGCTGGCAATAAAATTGAAGACATAAGCAAGACAATAACTGTTGATAACACAGCTCCGGTTATTACTTTAAGCGGCGATGCAACAATAAATCTTGTAGTCGGCGATTCTTACGAAGAGCTTGGCGCCACAATTGTTGATGAAAATATAGATAATAGCGCATTAATAATCGGCGGGGATATTGTAGATACTGCATCGTCCGGCACTTTTATTGTAACTTATGATGCTACAGATTTTGCGGAAAATAATGCTGAACAAATAATTCGTACGGTAATAGTAAATGAAATACCAGCTGTAGAATGATTTTAAAGATGCATTGACATAAAAAATATTTTGAATATAATGAGAAACATGTGGTTTCTGATACAATAGAAGATCACAAAGGGAGACAACGGTATGGAGCCACAATGTTCGCGGCTCTATTCTGGAGCCGACCCGCTGTTCATTTTGTTTCTTTTCTGGGTTTGCAAATCTTTGCGGCCCAGATCAATCGACATCCTCAGAGCCGGCGTCGAGGAGGGACGCCCGGCTCCTCTATGGTTTGCCGCAATGCAGACCGCTGGTGAGCGTCCCGTGGAGGGACGGCTAATCTGGTTTGGTGACGGTGCCGGGACTGGAGTTTCCCTAGCGGCACCCACAAAAAAGCCAGTGTGCTGGATGTTGCTATGCAGCTGTGTTGCCTCCTCTGTCCAACACTAATTGTCTTTTAATTGTTTTAAAAGACAAGACACCTGCTTGCAATAATAGCTAAGTTTTTCCACGTGAGGGCGATAGTCTCCAGCTGTCGCCATTTTTTTTGCAAATCTTTAGAAAAAAGATTATAAAAAAACAATGGATATAAGCAAATTGGAAAAAATTTTAGAAAACGAGCCGAAATATCGCTTGAAACAAGCAAAAGAGGCGGTTTTTAAAAATTTTATCTCTGATTGGTCAGAGGCGACTTTTTTTGCGAAAGATTTAAGAGATAGATTAAATAAAGAGTGTCCGCTTTTGATAAAAGCAGATGTTTTGGTTTCAAAAGAGGAAGACAGCGTGAAAGCGAGGATAATTTTAAAAGACGGATTATTAATAGAAACGGTTTTAATGAGGCACGCAGATGGCAGGAACACTGTTTGTGTTTCTTCACAAGTCGGATGCCCGCTTGGATGTTTGTTTTGCGCAACAGGAAAAATGGGTTTTAGAAGAAACCTAACCGCAGATGAAATTATAGAACAAGTAATATTTTTTGAACGTTATATTAAAAATTTAAAAGAACCCTACGGGGAGCAAGCAATAAAAATTAAAAATTATGTGACGAATGTCACGTTTATGGGAATGGGCGAGCCATTTTTAAATTATGAAAATGTTTTAAAATCAATAAGGATTTTGAACGACAAAGAATATTTTAATATTGGAGCCAGGTCAATTTCTGTTTCAACAGCAGGAATTATAGAAGGCATAAAAAAGTTTTCAGACGAAGGATTGCAATTAAATTTAGCAATTTCTTTGCACGCTCCAAATGATAAATTGAGAAGTTCTTTAATGCCTATAAACAAAAAATATCCATTGAAAGAGGTTTTAAAAGCAGTTGATGATTATATTAAAAAAACCAACAGAAAAGTAATGTTTGAATATGTTTTGATAAAAAATGTGAACGATTCTGACCAGTGCGCAAAAGAATTAGCCAAAATTATGGGCAAAAAATTATATTTTGTGAATTTGATTTTGTATAATCCAACCGGAAGCTTTAAACCCTCTGATACAAAAAGAGTTGGGAATTTTAAAACAATACTTAAAAAGTCAAAAATAAATTTTTCTCAAAGATACAGGTTTGGCAACGACATTAAGGCTGCTTGCGGCCAGTTTGCCGCCAAAAATTAAATCTCAAAGCCGTGGATAAAATAATTGACAATTACAACGGCAGGCGTATAATTTATACCTGTAGGTCTTTTCCAACGGGTCTTGTCGAACCGCGTTCTGCGGGCAAAAGAGGTGTCGTATGAGGCGTCTGAAAAGGGAAATTCGGGGCTTAGTGACTATATGGACTATTCTTCTTTTTTTGGCTGTTTTTCCTCTAATGTCTAGCAAAGACAATGAGGGGAGGTATGGTCTTATCTTCGTTATCCTATTCATCTCTGGCCTATTTTTTATTCTTCTGTTTTGGAGAATATCTGCTGCAAATTGCAGAAAAATAGATCAGAAATTCAAAGAAGAAAGGGCAAAATGGGAATCGTTGCCGCAGGTTTTAGAAAACACAATGGTAAAAAAGAAGAGACGGCGAAGGCGCAGGCGCAAGACTTCTGAACCATTAGCTCTTTGAGAACGTTTGCCGCTGGTTTTTATCAGCGGTTTTTTTTGACAGCGGACCCGAAATTATCCACAGGTGAGAAATAAAAATAGCTGTGGTATAATTACAAAACGTACTCAAAAAAGGCACTTTGACTTTTAGTTTAATTTTTGTTAGTTTTATGCAATGGATGAAAAATTTGTTAAATTAACAAGTGCGGTTTATAAGGCGTTGGAGTTTTTTCCAGAATCGGATCCATTAAAAAACAGAGCAAAAGACAAAGCTTTGGCAATAATGTCCCGCCTTGGGCGGGATCCCGCTGCGGCGGGAGAAAATTCCATACAAGAAGATATTGATATTCTCTTGGGTTATCTTTGGATTGGAAAATCGCAGGGCTGGTTGAGCGCTATCAACTATTTAATAATTTCTAACGAATACGAAAAGATAAAAAAAGAAATTAAGCCGGCTGTAGAATTGACCCAGAAGCTGCCTGGCATAGATGAGCAAGCGGATTTGCGAAAAAGCGCACAAATATGGCCCAAAGGGTACCCCGAACCCGTATTAGATGATAATACAGGGGCTGGCAAAAAATCGGCCTTCAATCTTTTTGATATGCCAGACCGCCAGAAAAAAATTATTGAATTTTTAACCAAAAACGAAAAAGCGCAGGTTATGGACTTACAGGCAATTTTGCCAGATGTTACCAAAAGAACAATAAGAAGAGATTTAGACGAACTGCTCGGTGCCGGCAAAATAGTGAGATTAGGAGAGTTTAACCAGGTAGTTTATAAAATAAAACAATAGATACGAGATAGGACAAATAGGCTCAAAATTAATGTCCTATCTATAATAAATTACATTTAGTTGGGACAAAATCTAGAATAGTCATAAAATCATTGACTCTTCACCCTAAGGATGGTTTAGTTTTTGAGCAATTTTTTTATTTTAAAATGTTTTATGTATACGTTTTAAGAAGCGAGAAGGATGGAAAACACTACATCGGTTTTACTATTGATTTAAAAAATAGATACGAAGAACATTGCGTAGGCAAGGTGAGAGCTACCTCCTACCGAAGACCGCTAGAGCTGATATATTATGAATGTTATAAAAATAGAAAAATTGCTCAAAGACGAGAGAGGCAGTTGAAGGGCGGCAAAGCCCCCATGTTGCATTAATAAAGAGACTAAAAGAGGGGTGAAGAGTTGACTTTTACGATTATTTGTTATAATATATAACCCTACCGTAATGGATAGTTTAAATGAACAATTTGGCCGTATTTACGACCAATATATTGAGAAAATATATAGGTTTGTTTTTTTGAAGGTTGATTCGCAGGAAACAGCTGAAGATATAACTTCAAAAGTGTTTATGAAGGGCTGGGAAGCGTTTAAGAACCAAAATGCCGATATAAAAAATCCAGGCGCCTTTCTGTACCAAATAGCCAGAAACAGCGTCGTAGACCATTATAGAGAGAAAGGCAGGGCAAAGGTTGTATCTGCGGACTTTAGCCCAGAAATAGCTGACCCAAAGGCGAGCGCTCATGATAGGGCGATCTTGAATGCCGATATTAATGTTATCAAGAAAGCCGTTCAAGGGCTTAAAAAAGACTACCAGGACATAATAATTTGGCATTATTTAGACGATATGCCTATTGCTGATATAGCTAAATTGTTGGATAAGCCGGCAGGGACAGTCAGGGTTATGCTCCACAGGGGGCTGAAAGATCTTAAAAACATGGTTGAAGAGTCATAAATTTGTAACAAAACAGCTTTTTCAGCGTCATTATATTAATAACCGTAAAATGTCTAAAATTACCCAAAAACAACTAATTGAGCAAATAAGAGGGCTTAAAGAAATCAAACCCAGGCAAGAGTGGGTTTCTTTGCTTAAATCCGAAATCCTAAATACGAAGCCCGAAACAAATCCAAAATTTTCGAATTTCGAATTTAGAATTTCGAATTTCTTTTTTGGGTTAAAAACTAAAAAAAGCTTTGCATATTCTTTTGCCACCTTGGTTTTTGTTATTGTAGGCTTGGTTGGGTTTGCGCAATATACTATGCCCGGTGATTTATTGTTTCCGGTAAGGAAAATTTCTGAACAATCGCAGGCAGCTTTGAGCGGGCAGACAGGATTAAAACAGAACGTGGCAACATTAAATAGCAGAATAAATGATTTGGCTCAAGCTGCAAAGCAAGGAAAGAAAAATAATATCCCTTCAGCTATAAGCGAAGTTAATACGCAAGTATCAGAGCTGGCAAAAGATTTAAAAAACAATCCAGTCACAGATTTAGAAACACTGAAAGAAATTGCAGCCAGTTTAAAAACATTGGCTGATGTCCCGGGTACAGACTTGAGCGCAAATTCAGATGTAAAAGATTTATATCAGACAATAGTTGAAAGCCAGATAGCTGATTTGGAAAAGACAACATTAACTGACGGCCAAAAGGATATTCTAACGGAGGCTAAAGAATTATACGGGCAGGGAAAATATATTGATTCATTAGAGAAAATATTAACGATTAATAAATAATTTAATAAAATATGGACGAATCGCTAATTCGTTGTTAGTACGTAAAACAATGAGTTAATAAGGTCGACCGATGAGAAAAAAAGTCGTTATCCGGTTTAATGCCGGGAACGGCATAAAACGGATAATATAATTAATAAAAAACACACAAAAATGAGTATAAAAAGAACAATTATCGCAGCCATTGTCGGTTTGACTTTGGTTGCATTAGTTGCTCCTGGTGTAGCTCAAGGCGTCACAATTGACGAGCTTTTGGCGCAAATTGCCCAATTGCAGGCTCAATTAATTGCCCTACAAAGCGGAGGTTCAACAACAACCGCTGGTACTGGCGCATGCGCCGGAATTACATTTACCCGCAACATGACAGTTGGCGCAACTGGATCTGATGTAAAATGCTTACAGGTCCTTTTGAATAACAACGGTTTTACGGTTGCAACAACAGGAGCAGGCTCACCTGGAGCAGAAACAACTTACTTTGGTTCAAGAACCTTAGCAGCTGTTAAAGTATTCCAGGCAGCTAAAGGATTTACACCTGCAAACCAGGTAGGTCCTTTAACAAGGGGTGCATTGAATGCGCTTCTTGGAACAACAACCGGAGGAACAACCCCTCCAGTAGTTACCCCAACGGGTTCAGGCCTTCAAGTAATGACGGCCTATGATACCCCGGCATCAGGAACATTGGTTTCTGGCGCTACATCACTTGCTAACGCTCAAGGAGGAGCTGATATAGCTCACTTTACTTTTGTAAACGGCGATAACGCCCCAGTAAAAGTAACTGGCTTGAGCTTTAACAGGACAGGAGTCTCTCAAGATACATTATTACAGGGTGTTTATTTGTATGAGGGAGCTAATCGTTTAACTGATTCAGCCAGTGTTTCATCTGGCGTAGTCAACTTCAACCTTTCTTCAGGATTATTTACAGTTCCTGCAGGAGGTTCAGTAACAGTTAGGGTATTAGTTGACCTTTACTATGGCATGTCTGGCCAGACAGTAGGATTAAGCTTGGCCTCTGCTTCCGCAGTTACAACAAATGCCAGTTCAGTAAAGGGAACATTCCCAATACAAAGCAACCTACAGACAACTGCTGCAGCTACTTTAGCTACAGTTAGTTTTACTGCCAGTTCTGGCACCACACCAACAGGAGGAGATGTTGACCCAGCAAACGACTACACAGTGTGGCAAAACATTGTTTCAGTAAGCACAAGAGCTGTGAAACTAAACAGATTTGCTTTATATCAGACCGGCAGCGCATTATCAACTGACATCCAAAACTACAGATTGTATGTTGACGGTGTACAGGTTGGTTCTGCTGTAGCTGGCCCTGACAGCAACGGATACGTTACTTTTGATTTATCAGCCAATCCATTAACGATACAAACTGGTTCTAGAACTATTAAGGTTTTAGCCGATATTATTGGCGGTTCTTCAAAGACATTTACTTATTCTTTGAGGTCATCACCCGATGCAAGCTTTACTGATACCCA
>Ga0172380_10007214_pt1 | contig 12581 bp, 7 predicted proteins | sample Leawe162metaG_FD_119747 | JGI IMG/M metagenome (GOLD analysis project Ga0172380, IMG submission 119747) | Leachate microbial communities from a municipal landfill in Southern Ontario, Canada - Leachate well 162 metaG | ecosystem: Engineered > Solid waste > Landfill > Unclassified | place...
AGCTTCTGGGTAATTCCATGGAAAATAATCGGAGGAGGATTAATAATTTTAGTTCTTATTCTTCTCGGATTAAGAAGCGCGATAACCCCGGTATTTAGAAGAAAAAAATCTTAATTTTTACTTAATTACTTTTGTGTTCACAAAAGTAACAAAAAGAATTCGTCTATGCGTCCTCGTGTATTCAAAACTTCGTTACAAGCTAAAAGTGCCGCAATTCGCTTTCCACTTTCCTTACGCTTGTTTCCTCGTTTTTCATACTCTGCGGGTCAACGACGAAGATATTAACTATTTTTATCAATGAGCTGTAGAGATAACAAAGAAGAATGATTTTTTTATTCCTTAATCTTAATTCATAATTCTTACTTCTTGATTCAGTGTTGTCTATTTTCTGGTATTATTTAATTATGTTCAAGGTATTTATTGTTCTAATTTTACTGTTTCTTTTATTGCCTAGTCATTCTTTTGCGCAGGAGCAGGGCATTAGAATTTCTCCGGCGTTTTTAGATATTACACTTGATCCGAGTCAGACTAAAAAAGATATTCCTATAGAAATTGAAAATCTTACGAGTCAGCCAGTGCAGTTATCACTTTCTGCAATCGACTTTAGGCAGGCAAATGAAAATGGAGGGATAGATTTTTCGGGAATCGATTCTCAAGACTATTCCTATTCCCTAGCATCGTTCATTTCATTTGAATCAACTAGTGTGACTCTTCAGGCAGGCGAAAAAGACACTATAAATGTAGAAGTGACCAACAGGGCAGATTTATCACCGGGAGGGCATTATGCGGCAATTGTGGGGCAGACAACAAATGTAGAGGAGGAGGGGAGAAGTGCATCTGTAAAACCTGCAGTTTCCACCCTAATTTTACTTAGAAAAACCGGCGGTGAGGTATTTTCCATTTCACTCTTAGAAACAAATTGGCCTAAAACTTTTATGTTAAATTTCCCGAATAATCAGTTGAAGCTTCTTTTTCAGAATGAAGGTAATGTTCACCTCATACCATACGGAACGGTTAGTATAAAGGATATTTTCGGTCAAGAAATAACCCGAGGGAGCATAAATAACGCGTCGTCAATTATTTTTCCAGAAGCAAGACGCTGGGTTGATGTAAAACTTGCTCCATTTAATTATAGAATCCCAGTTTCTTTTGTGACGATGGAGATAAAAGGCAGAGATAGTATAGATAAAACAACTTTTGTTTATCAGCAGACAGCGCTTTTAATAAATCCAATTATGCTAACTGTTCTTTCCATGTCTCTTATCGGCGGATTTATTTTATATAGAAAGAAAAAGAAAAAGAATGATAAAGAGTAAAAAAATCCGCTTAATTTTTATAGCTGCTGCCGTTATCTTAATTATCCTTGCTGGATATGTTTTTATTCAGCCGCGTACAAAAATTCAAAACGAACTATCTCAAAGATCACTTGATTATTTATCTAAAAGCAAAGGTGAACTGGAGAACGTGAACCTCAAGCCTCAAGAAAAGCGAATAAATGAAAGAATCGTAGTGACGGATTGTTTTACTTTTATATTTCCGTTTGATTTAACGACTTCCCGTGAGCAAGAAAAGTGTAACTGGATCTATAATTTTTCCGATCCGATCGGGAGAGTCGTTATAAGGTTAAGGAATATAGATATCGAGTCCCTTGACGATCTACCGGATGTTAAATTGCGAATTTTAAAAGACGATGAGTATATTTATAAGAAGGAAAATATTAATGGAGTGGAGTATTATATTTTTGAAAAAGTAGAAGACAGTTATGAAATTAGCTCTTTTGCCATTATTAATAAGAAAGTTCTATCAATTAGCCTTACATCTCAAATAAATCGGCAGCTTAATGAAGAATTTAGAAAAATGATTGAGACTATAGAGACCTATTAGCTCTCATTTTTCTTTTACTCGCCAAAAAAACTATTTAGGCCATTCATCAATCTTTAATCCTTATTCCTTATTCATTATTCATATCAGCCTTAAAACGCTGCCGAGGCGATAATAGTTAGTATTTCACTATAGTCAGACGATGATGGAGTAAGAGACGACGCTTTTGCTTTCAGTAAAAAACTTGCCCGCCCGCCTGACAAAGGATTTCCGGAAGACGTATAAATATTTCTAATTGTTGAGTCTGTAACTCCGACGTTGTCCCCAGATACATTATACGGAGATATCGCAATAAGCGGTCCTCCTGACGTCTCTGCTACTGAATTTGATCTTATTCCAAATCCTTCATCTGCTGAGGATAAATCGCCCGTGATTGAGTCTATAGTGTAGCTTGTTGTAGAACTGTTAAGCCCTCCGTTAGTTGAGTAGACATAAACGTATCCGCCGTTTTGAGAATTAGTAGTGAGATCTATCCATACCAGGTCGCTTGCTGTTGTTACGGATCCGGAATTTAGATCTCCCAGACTTACCGTATATGGTGAAGCGCTTTCTGTGTTGGTTGAGGCGACGTCTATATCAAAAGTGATTGATAGCGGGTCAGTTGAAGCTGTTGCTGTTGGTCCCCATTCACTTTGGGTGAAGAATTGTCCACGACGCGCTGCTACCTTTATAGTATAAGTTGTATTCGCATCAAGTCCGATTACGTCAAATCCGGTTATACCTCCCCATGACGTATAGGTCTGCCAGTCCTCAACGCCTAAATCATTTCCTACAGTATTATCACTCTGAATATATCTCGTGTCTGAAGCGAAATTATCAGTTGAAATTGCGATTGCAAACTCATTATCTGTTGGATTACCGGCGTTACTTGTTACGATATTTAACTTGTTGTAATAATTTGCTGGATTTGTGAAAGTTGGGGCGGGTGGTACATTTGCATTGACCGTGAATTCCAGTCCTGCGCCTATTTTATAAAGTGCGGAGTCGATATTTCCGGAATCTACTTCGCCAAGTGTCCCAAATAGAGAATAATTTGTCGAGTTTGAACTTGCTGTCCCTCCTGCACCAAATCCAAAATCCGTTAACTGGTAGTTGTTGCTTGCGGGTTGTGCAAAAACAGTTTGTATAAGTAAAATATGTGTTATTACTATACCTATTGATATATTGCTTATCAATTTGATATAGGGTCGAATCATGAAGAAAGAATCACGAAGTAGGACTTTTTTAAGTGTATTTAGATAAATATTTGATCGTTCTTTATTCATATTAAATCGGCAGATAGAACGTTTGTAGGCCAAATAGCGGTGGAAGATAGGTGAAAGTTGCGACTTGAGTAATACTTCTGCGGTTAGCAACAACCGACATAACGGCTTGCGAAAAGGTAATATCAAGCGTCCTGTAATTTATTAGTGCTTTAACAGCAGCTTTTGATTCAGCTTCATCTGGATGTATTATATTTATGTCTGACAGGCTGATTATTCTTATAAAATCTTTTGCTAAATCCTGACTCATCCTGGTATATATATTATTATAAACTTCATTTAGGCTCAAAACATCCAGAAAGATGCGATAATTTTGCTCTGAGAAATACCTAAAAAAGGCAGTTGCCTGTAGGTGTTTATCAGACCCTCTGTCTATATAGTTATAGACTGCATCTGGGGCTAAAATTACTTTTTTTGATAATGCCATAAAGTTAGAATTAAGAATAATGAATTATGAATTAAGGTTTTGGACTTCATTTTTTTTATATATCAACAGTTGCAGCACGTCCTTTTAGCCTCAAAAATGGGTCTGCGGTGGTAAATTCCTTTTGTCTATCTACCTTTCTAAAAACAGACAGTTCTTGTCTTTCTTTAGGTTCAAATTCTTTCATAAATCCCTGAAGGTCACGTTCCTTAATCCGCACGTTGCCTCCTAATTTAACTGCTTTGAGCCTGCCTTCACGGATATAGCGCCTAATAGTTAGAGGGTGGACCTTCATGATAAATGCAGACTGATTCACGTTGTAAAAATTATCCATAATTTGGTTATACAATATTATGCAATTATATACAATATTATGCAAACATTAACTAGATTTGACTGACCTCAAATGAAGCTGATTCAATGGATATACATATATAGTCATGCAAATCCTACTCTTTTCATTGAAGCAAAACGGACACTTTTTCACGCATCCAAAAAGAATACTTTTCTTAATTATTTCCTCAGTAATTCTCGCTTCATTTTTCATGATTGAAATGAAAGATGCTCTTGCGACGGAAGGAATCAATCAAACGATTAATTTTCAGGGTAGGGTAGCAAATAGCAACGGAACGAATGTTGCTAACGGAAATTATAATTTCGTATTTCGTCTTTATAAAGTAAGCTCTGCGGGTACTGCTCAGTGGACAGAGACTTGGAATTCCGGAACTTCTCAGGTAACTGTTACTGATGGGATATTCAGAGTTGCTTTAGGAACCCACTCAAGTCTTTCGTCTCTGGACTTTAACGACGACGCCTGGTATTTGTCAGTCGAATTTAATGGAGATGGCGAGATGGATCCCCGTATTCGTTTTGCGTCAGTCCCATATGCTCTAAATGCTAAAACTGTCGCAGGACTTACAGTAACTGACACGACAGGAACTTTTACTTTACTCGATGGTAAGACTTTTACAGTAAATAACACTTTAGGGCTTAGTGGAACAGATGGAACAACTTTTACCTTTCCTACTGCGTCGGGAACTGTTGTAACACTTGACGCAACGCAAGCTCTGACAAATAAAACGATCGGGTCAACAGGACTTTCATTCTCAGGAGCCTCAGCAGATGTTTTCACGGTTTCAAATGAAGATTTCACGGTTGAGCCAAATGGTACGGGGGACATAATTTTGACATCCAATTACGATAGCGCAGTGCTAGTTGGGTCATCAGCAAATACTCCTGCAGTACTATCTGTTTCAGGGGGAATAGGAAATAATGCAGCTTTTATAGTTGATCAGAGGAATAGTGGAAATATTTTCACGGCATCTGCTTCAGGAATTACTAAGTTTTTTATAGATAATAACGGAAATGCTTCGTCTTCAGCGGGTTTTACTATAAATGCTTTAGGAGCTTTACAGTCAACTAATAATCAACTTCTAACCATCGGTGGAGATACGACTGGGAATATTATACTCCAGCCGCTTAACGGCTCCGGAAGGGTTGGGATCGGGACGGCGAATCCAGGCAGGACTCTTGAAATAGCGTCGTCCGGAACTACAGCCTATCAAAAATTTAACCCTACCACTAATGATGATTGGACTATTGGAGCAGATGAGAATGGATTTGTTGTCTTTAATGATACTGATAATGCATATAGCATGCAGATTCATCAGGATGGAGATGCTTACTTTGCAAATAATGTCATGATCGGTGATTTGGCTGTATCTCCATCCCGACCGCTTCATGTATATGGTGCAACGGACGGGATTGATGTTTGCCAACGTCTCCAAAACGCGGGTACTGGAGGGGACAGTTTTGATATTTGTGTTGGAAATACGGGATCAACATTTGGGGATGCTATCGGTTTTTGGTCACCAACCAACACTCAGGCGCTTATGACGCTTGAAGCAGGTGGGAAAGTCGGTATTGGCACATTAACACCAACGAGCCAGTTTCACTTAACCCGTTCAACTTCCCTTGCAACTACCGGAAAAGCATTGGCAATATTTGACCAGCTTGAGAATCAGGATATCTTTACAGCCAGTTCTTCTGGTGTATCGAAATTCACCATTACAAATGCTGGAGGAATAAAGCTTGGGTCAAGTGAAGGAACAGGAGGAAATTGTCTGCTTTCTGGAGGAGCAGGTGGAGCCTCAACTTGGGGGTCATGCGGAAGCGGCGGGTCATCGAACTGGGTTCTAAATTCCTCAACTGGAACGCTTTCACCCATAAATAACACTCTGGATTTTCTTTGGGGCGGAACAGCTTCTACTAGCGCTAAATTTGCGATTCTGAATACTGTAGGTGCTAATTCTCCAACAGCATCCCTATCAGCGGGTGCGGATGGAGGGCTCTATATTACGGCAAATGGAACATTAACCACAACTGCTGTTCAAAATATTACTATTGGAGGAGCAACAGCAGGAGATATCACGCTTAATGCTAGAAATAATGCTGGAAAAGTCACTGTTAGTGGAGCTCCTACAGCTGCAGCAACAACTTCACTTTTACAAATCGGAAGTACAGCTATCTCGGGAGGAAATGCAAACGGCACATATCTAGGAATTAACGCTGCTAGTGGATATACCGGGGATCTTTTTGCAGTCCAAAAAAATTCCGTAACACAGCTTGCGATCGACAATACAGGGTCTATCTACTTCATTCCAGGAAATGGAAGTAATTCTGACTGTTATACGTGGGGCGGTAATTGTATCGGACGTGGGGCGGTAAGTTCTGCTTTTGATTTAACTCTTCAAACAGGAAATTCTTCAGACATTACGCTTGATTCGCATTCTGGAATTATTAATCTCCAGAGTAACGGAGGAAGTTCAAATAATATTATATTAAATGCAGGAAGCGGATTTATTCAGACGGGTATTGCCGGAACTCTACAAGGATCGTACAGGTTGTCTGGCGCTACATCAGGAACCATCACTCTTACGTCAAATGCTACAGCTGGGACATATCAGCTAACTCTTCCAAATAGTGATGGCGATGCAGGACAGGCATTAACATCTGACGGGTCAGGCGTTCTATCGTGGGCAACCTATGCGAGTGGTATTAATTACTTTAATCAAACTTTAGGAATGCTGCATCCAATTAACTCAACGCTAGACTTTGCGATCGGTGGAACCTCGACAACTAGCGCTAAATTTGCGGTACTAGGGGTGGCAAGCGATTCGCCGATTGCGTCACTTTCAGCTTCAACCGGATACGGGTTATCTTTGGGGTATAACGGTGTAATTCAAACTACTAGAAATCAAACGTTAACCCTAGGAGGAGATAAGACCGGCGATATCGTTTTGTCTCCAATTAATGGAGCTGGTAAGGTTACAGTGAATGGAACTCTTGACGCCGCGACTGGGGGGTCTGCAACTTTTCTGGTAGCTGCAGATGACTCACCAGCCCGAATGAAAGCACAAGCAGACTATGTGGCTGACGGTACTGCTGATGAGGTTCAAATTCAGGCGGCGATTGACGCACTTCCATCAACTGGGGGAGAGATTCAGCTCGCTCAGGGAACTTATAATCTTGCAGCTACCGTAAGCATTACTGCAAATAAAAGAATTAAGCTGACAGGTTATGGCGCACTACTAAGACCTGCTGCAAGCGTTGCTGCAATTACAGTAAGTCAGGGAATTTCAAATGCGCAGGGAGCGATACTTGAAGGAATGACTATCGACGGTCAGAGCAATGCAGGTTCTAAAGGAATTCTTCTAGAAGATACAAATAACCCGGCAATTTATAACGTTCGGATTATAAATGCCGCGACTGGTATACATATAAATTCAGAAAACACTAACGAATTTGTCGAAGGTCTTGCGATAGAAGACGTTTTAGTACGCGACTGCGTAGCTGGCGGTACAGGAATTTCTTTGACTACAAATGCCGGAACAGGGTCTTTTGCCCAGCACCAGTGGAGAACTGTTAAGATCGCAAATTGTGATACCGGTATAAATCTTGCTTATCCATCTCAATTCTATAGATCCTACATCGAGAACGCGACAATTTGGATCGAAACAGATCAGACTGCTGTTGTGATAGATGGAGACACTCTTTTAAGCAGAATGGAGATAAATGTCGAAGGTGCAACAGCATCAACAGGTAATACTGCAATAAGTATAGGGTCAAACGCTACAAATACTGAGCATCTGGATTTTTTCTACACAAGCACAGGAACTATCGCTACAACTTTAAGCAATGTGTCAACAAAAGAGTTCACATATAAGAAAAACAGAAATTGGTTTACCTCAGGGGATATGCGAGCACTTCGTCTTTTTGAGCACGGTGATTCAGAAGAAAGATTAGCGTTTCTTACGAGCTTTGCTCAAGGCGGAGGGATCCTTTTCGGGGCGGGTGGTGCGAGTGCTGCTGATGTTAATTTATTTAGATCTGGTGCAAATAGCCTTATGACCGATGATTCATTTACGATCGGTGAAAGGTTAATTATGGAATATCCCGGATCTGATCCGGGAATAAATACCTCGAATGAAGGACTACAGAGTGCAGCTCTAGGAAATCTAGACATTAATGCTCGAGGTAGTATGAGAATTTTTATGGACTCAAATAGTAATAGCTCAGATAACTTCAGAATATTTGCAGATGGTAGTTCAAAAGAAGTTTTGAGACTCGAGGAGACAGGTGGAAAAGCACTGCTTTCGATAAATAATTTCTGGTCATCACAAAATATTTTTACGGCATCCACCTCTGGTGTAACTAAATTTAATCTGACAAGCGATGGGTCGATTCAGCTTGCAGCTGATCAGACTATAGACACAATAACATCAGGCACACTAGGAATAGGAACCGTAAATGCTACAACTCTCACATTAGGGCGTTCCGGTCAGGGGATAACTCTTCCTGGATTTACAGGCGGAGGATCTGGATGTAGTGCTCTTGAGACTAACGGCAGCGGAGTTATTTCATGTGGAACAGACGACTCAGGTTCTGGCGGTTCATCCAACTGGGTTCTAAATTCATCAACTGGGACTCTTTCACCCATAAATAACACTCTCGATCTACTTATAGGTGGAACTGCTACTACTTCAGCTAAATTTTCGATTCTAGGCGTGGCAGCGGGAACGAATCCTTCGGCTTCTGTCAGTGCAACAACTGGTGCAAATGACGGTAAAGGCATTGCTCTTTTTGGTAACTCTTCGATTCAGACGTTTAGGAATAACACTTTAACTTTAGGAGGCGATACAACCGGAAATATATCTCTTATGCCTAGTAACGGAAATGGAAATGTCGGTATAAATACTGCGTCTCCCAGCCATTTCTTTGAAATCGTTTCAAGTGGCGCTTCCAGAAATGCATTACAGGTAAATCACACATTTGCTAATGGAACTGGTCTTGGGACAGGAACATATAGGCCATTTAACCTAGCCGTTAGCTACACGTCAACTGATCTTGCTGCAACAACAAATTCGTGGCAAGGAATAAGAAGTGAGCTAAATTACGGATCGGGAGGCGTTGCTGCTATGGGAACAGTACACGGATTCACAAGCGACGTTGTCGTATCGGGAAATGGCAGCGCGTCAAATGAACACTCTCCGGTTGTTATGAGTATGCGTTACGACATAGGAACGGGATACACGCAGACAACAGGTCCTACAGGTCGGGCTTGGCTTACAGACTTTAACCTTCATGGGCCTATCGCTGTCCAGCCCGATCTACTAAACGGGATATCCGTTTTTATGAACAATCACTATAACGGTTCGCCATCAAGCGCACCTTCAGGAGGTCTTTGGATTCAGACGGAAAAAGGTGACGGAGGGGGACGTGATGCACTTCATGAAGCTGCAAATACTTATGCGATAGACGTAGGTATTGGAATCGTTGGAGTTTCAAATAATGGTGCTGATGCCAACGGGTTTAATAAAGCGATTCAGATCGGAGGATCAGGTGGAGGATGGGGAGTTGCAGCTTCAAGAATAGGAACAGGAATCGATCTAAGAGATTTTATAGATTACGGTATTTATATTCATGACAGACACGCAAATGCTGCCTCTAATGCACCCGCAATTGCTATCGCATCAGGTGCTGGCGGAGTAGGAATAGGAACTTTAACGCCGGGGACTATTCTTTTAGACGTAAATTCTGCGTCAACTCTAGACCCTATCGCAAGATTTGGCGGAGGAACAAATAACGGCCATTCGCTTGAGCTTTATGCAGAAAACGCAAAATTCAAACCATTCGTAACGGGTGTAAATGGCGGATTTTTAACAAATGCACTCGAGAACGACTCAGGAATTATATTTGCAGACTCTGGAAATTTCCATGTAGGAACACAGGGAAATAGTAATTCCTGGTTGTATATAAAAAATGACGGTAGAACTGGAGTTGGCACGACTACTCCTCACGGCGTTTTGCATGTTAAAGGCGGATCTCAAGGAGTCCTAGCAGCATTAATTGCAGAACAAGCAATTGCTTCCGGAGATATTTTTTCAGCGTCCTCATCTGGAACTGCTAAATTTACAATTACAAATTCAGGGTCGATCGCACTAGGTGCAGCTTTAGACGAAGGTTCATCCGGGGAATGTTTGAAGTCTCAGGGGACAGGAGTTATAGCGCAGTGGGATACTTGCGGAGGCGGAAGCCAGACTCCGTGGACGTCTGATATCGATGGTGATAACTTCTCACTTCTTGATATGGGTACGAATATTACCTCGAGAAACGGATTAACCGTCGGAACAGCCGCTAGTGGAAATCTAACGCTAACCGCAAATGGTACTGGTGACGTGCTAGTAACGGGTGATGCTGATACAAATCTTCAAGTCAGCTTTTCAGCTGCACCGGGAGTGGATATGGCTGTTATCAGTAATTCAGCCCAAGGCACAACAACTGATGGAGTAAATGGTTTGCGGGTTGATTTTGAGACTGCAGCAGTCGCTGGTGCCAGAACAAATGCAGGACTTGAAATAAATGTTACGTCTGGTGCAACCGAAGCGGGTGACACATTATATGGAGTAAATATCGAAAATATCACCGGTCAGACAGGTGTTGAGTCTGGAATTAGAATTGGTACAGGGTGGGACCGTGGCCTTGTTATCGAGTCTGGTGGGTCTACAAATTCAGGCTTAGTGTATTCGGGCGCAGGAAGACCTACAAAGACAGTAACACTTTCGCCTGAGTATTCAGGAGCGGTAGTAACTGCTTACTATGGCGCAGGTACAGACACAAATATAACCGGATCTCTTACTTCAGATACAGATACCACTCAGGGAACATCTATCCGAAATTATTACCAATGGGAGAGAACTACAGATGCGACTCAACATTTTTATACTGTCGCGGTAAGAGTCACTCTTCCTGCGGATTTTGACGCCTGGGCAACGTCAAATGCATTAACTGTATCTTATAGAACAGAGAGTGCGACAAATACCGTGTCAGACCTCGATGTACGAGTTTTTAATGAGAATAACGCAACTGTCGTTGCTTCAAGTGCAGATAACGCATCTACTTCATGGACGACTGTTGCCATAGACGACTCGACTCTTGACGACGGTGCGTCATCCGAGTGGGATGCTGCGGGAGAGACTTCTGTAATTTATTTACGTATGGGATCAGCCAGCAGTAATTACGTTCAGATAGGAGATATACAGCTAAATTATTTAGCTAAGTTCTAAGAAGAATGATCAATGATTAAAGATTAATGATTGAGGAATAACGATAAAAGATATGAAAGCAAAACAACAGAAAATAAAAATAGTTTACGAAGAGATAGAGGTAATAGAGTACGTTGCAGATGAACCTCAATTTGATGATTTAAGAGTTAAGCCAAGATTTATAAAGAGAATCAAGATTAATGATTAATGAATTATGAAAATGAATAAAAAAATACTTTTCACAATAAAAAAGGCACTTTCAATTATTCTTATTTTAACAATAAGTTTTCAGTCTAACGCACAATTTTTAGGTTCAATAGTTTTCGCAGAAGACGAAACCAGCTCAGCCTCAGCTGATATATCGAATTTAAGAATCGAAACAGATGAATTAAAGCAAATCGACACAGACTCTCAGGAGCATTCGTCAGCTGCAATTCGATTAAAAAGCTATGTGAAGGCACTTACGAAAAAAAATTACAGGGCAAGTGAAAGAATAGATGTGGTAATCGCAAATTCGACTAAAAGTGAGAAATTTACAGTTAGCGTAAAAGATCCTGGTGGGTTAGAGGCAAAAATTGAGGTACAGCAGGAGAATATCGACGGCGAAAAGGTTCTTGAGATTCTACCCCCGCAGGAATTTAGGCCTGGAAAATATACAGTTGAGATAAGAGATAGTGAAGGGAATATCGCCTCTACACAGGATTTTTTATGGGGAGTTCTGGCGATTAATACAAATAAATCATTCTATCGTCCTAACGAAACTGTAAAGTTATCCTTTGCAGTTTTAGACGAGCAGGGTTATATGGTTTGTAATGCAGATTTAAGACTAACTATTTCAACACCAGAGGGGAAAGTTGACGAGTTAACGACAGAGTCAGGAAATATAAAGGTAAATGATCAGTGCAGTAAGAAAGAATTTTCCCTTCTTCCTGATTTTGAGAGCGAATACAAATTAGGAAATTCAGGAAAATATAATTTAAAACTTATAGCAGAAACAGAAAATGGTTCATATTCGATTTCAGATAGTTTTGAGGTAAAAGAAGACTTGCCATTTGAAGTTGAGAGAAAAACTGTAACTCGTATTTTCCCTCCGGAGACTTACCCGATGGAATTTGTAATAAATGCCAATGAAGATTTCAAGGGAACGGTTACCGAGGTGGTGCCGGAAAATTTTGAAATTACTAAGCTAGCAGATACGCAAGAATTTAATAATATCCGTACTGTTTCAAGAGCTACTGTGCAGGGAAGACAGGTCTTAGGTGCAAAAACAGACATAAACCTTCCCGTTGAAAAAGAGAGGGAAGTTACTTCTGTATTTGGAGACGTTGTGGAGGACCCGCTTCTTAGCGAAAAATATTCACAGTATGGCCTAGAGGGTCATGATGGAATAGATTTTGCAGCGCCTATCGG
>Ga0172380_10007216_pt1 | contig 12574 bp, 5 predicted proteins | sample Leawe162metaG_FD_119747 | JGI IMG/M metagenome (GOLD analysis project Ga0172380, IMG submission 119747) | Leachate microbial communities from a municipal landfill in Southern Ontario, Canada - Leachate well 162 metaG | ecosystem: Engineered > Solid waste > Landfill > Unclassified | place...
ATGAGGTGATTGACTGGCTGACGTTTTACAATCACAGAAGACTTCACTCGACGCTGGGCTACATCAGCCCTATGCAGTTCGAGAAAAACTGGACCGCGGCACAGTTGAAAAAGGCCGCATAATTGACCTGTTAAGAACTACGGAATACAGGGGCAAGGTCACAGCTTGCAATAGCTGTCGAATCATCTGAGATCGACCGAATATTTGAACTTGTCCTCATCGATCAACGCACCAATACCGTCGTCACTCATCGCGATGTCGGTATAGGCATCTCACAGGTCTTGCCGGTACTCGTCATGGCCTATGGCTCTCAGGACAAACTACTCGCTATGGAGCAGCCGGAGATTCATTTGCATCCCGCGCTACAGGCCGAGTTGGGCGACGTATTCATTGAGTCTGCAATGGGTGAACGCAAGAACACCTTCATCCTAGAGACGCATAGCGAGCACCTGATTCTTCGGCTTATGCGCCGTATACGTGAAGGGCGCATAAGCCATAGTGATGTCGGAGTTATTTTTGTCGAACCGCTACCACGTGGAAGCCGCTTTGTCGAACTCCGGATCGACGAGGACGGTGACTTCATTGATGAGTGGCCAGGCGGTTTCTTCGAAGAATCCTTCCATGAAAAATTCACGGGTCGGTGACGATGTTGGTTCCCTTCGTCATCGACGCCGATAGTTTTGCGCCAGATCCGGCTTGGACTCCAGCGCAGGTTCGCACTTATCACGAATCTCTGCTGGATGTCTGGCAGCGTATTGGCTTGCTCGTGTACGATGCCGATTCATTCGAAAACTCCAAGCTCAAGAAGGCTGTGCAACAGTTGCCCCAAAAACTTCGGCCACTGTGGCAGGAAATGTTGGAACGAGCCCCTTTACGCGCATGCGGTATTAGATGGGATGGGACGGTTAGCTTCGACAATATATGCCAACTCAGCAGGATTACCTCACTGGCGTTCGTGGATGATGCCCGCGCCGAAGTGGAATTTGGACTGACTGAAGATGATCTGTCCAAGCCTGCCGCAGGAGCCCCCGATATCGAGGTGTGCAGATTCATTTCTGCCGGCCAAGCCAGAGCTTTTCAGCAAGCATTGGCTCAATCTGCCATTCATATTGAGGTTGGCGACAAGTTCAGCGACATATGGGCACTGCGTTTCAGATCACTAGCGGCTGCACCGATCAAGCGCGTAACCATCGTTGATCGCTACGCAGTTTCTCAGCACTTCTGCTGCCCGCAAACACAATTATCCGGACTTGAACGTTTCTTGCGTTTATTGGATCAGGATGCGGATGGAGCACGACACGTGACACTTCTTTCTGCATGGACTGCGGATCTTGCCCAGAAAAAGCTAACTGACGTGGAGGCTGAATTACGCATTGCGATGAGCAGGTTGGCATCGAAAAAGGTCAAACGTCTGAAAATAATCATGGTGCCAAATGCAGGGTTTCGAGATGACGGCCATGATCGCTTCTTGCGCTTCGAGGAATACGTCTGGAATATCGGACTTGGTCTGGAGGTCTTTGAAGGGGCATTTGCGGCGAAGCGATCATCCGCAGCATTCAAGACTGGGCCCCCTGTGGCCGGTTACAAAAAAGTTGAACGGGACCTTGCTGGGCACCACCAGACGACTTCGGTAGAGGTTTCATCATGAAGGCCACCCGGCTGAGTTGTGCCTCGGACCAGTGTCGGATTTCTTCCGTCAGTTCCATCGCAAGGAGGCGAGGTGCCGCCTAACACTGACCTGCCAAGCGGGCAGTTGGCCTGTATCTATTTTTCAGACTTCTTCGCTTTAACACCGGCGACACTGGAAGAATATGGCGCGTTCAATGTTTCGCTGATTAACGACCTGCCGCTATTCATAGACCCCTTTCTGTTGTTCGACAGCGAGGAGGCACGTTATCAGGTACTGCATGACGAAATCATTAGATATCTGAAGTTCCTGCGCGATGCATCGGCGGACGAGAGTATTTCAGCAGGGTTGCTTGAAAGCTGGTTCCGTTTCCCCGAGGTCAAACAGAACTGGCTCGGCTTCAGCAAGACCGGAAACAATGGAAGCGGCCTTGGTGCCGATTTTGCGCGCAGCCTGCGCCGGAACTTACATCATGTATTCAGCGATTTCGGAAGTGAATCTATCACCCGTGGCAGTCACTTGGAAAAGCTATGTCTTTTCGGCGACGGCGTTGGTCGCGACCACCTCAGCGACTTCACGACCAATCTGATCAAGAGGTTCCTGCTGGAGTACACGCAGGCTTTTGCGCAGGCGCACCTTCGCCCCGAGTTTCGGCGGGATTCCCCTGTTGAGAAAGTCGCCTTCGACTATGATAAACGTCGATGGCTGCGTGGAACCTACAACCTCCCGATTCATGGCAATGACTTCGTTCTTCTGACGCCAAAGGACATTTTGACCAAGGATGATGCTTGGATTAATCGCGGCGACTTGCTGAATCAGATCGAGCAAGTTTATACAGCCGTGCCGGACGCGCAATTGCGTGCCCATGTTGAGGCATATTTCATATCTCGCCTGACGGAGGATGCGGGGAAGGAAGAGCAAAGAGAGGCGGCAGCGGCAACGGTTGAGAAGTATCCGGTGCTCATCGACCACTTCATACGCATGAAAGAGGACTGCGGGGAAGAGGCACACCGTTTGAGCAGCTTGAAGGTACAGGAGACGCAGGAGCAATTTGTAGAGCAACTTCGCACTCTGGTAAATCTGCATTTGCAGGGCACGGAGTTTTATTCACTGGGCGACAGCTACACCGAATCGCTGCGGCGCGTGCAGTTCTTGAAGGACGTCATTGAGAATAAAGACGGCTACCGGCTGTTCTACCTGAAGGGCAAACCGGTCAAACGTGAGGAGGATCTTCAAATCATGTATCGCCTGACATGGTTTGCCGCCATCCACGACGTCAACCGCGAAGTCAATAACGGACGTGGACCGGTCGATTTCAAGGTGTCTCACGGGAACGCGGACAAGACGTTGATCGAGTTCAAGCTTGCCAGCAACAGCAAGCTCAAGCGAAACCTTGAAAAGCAGGTCGGCGTCTACGAGGCCGCCAATAACACCAGGAAGTCGATCACGGTAATTCTGCATTTCAGTGATACCGAGCTTCAGAAGGTAATGCGCTATCGGCAGGATCTCGGCCTGAATGCTGCCGAGAACATCATCTTGATCGACGCCAGTCAAGACAACAAACCCTCGGCATCGGTGGCGTAACCCATAGCGAAAGCCTCATTCAAAGAGGATATTGTTGCGGCACCCATACGGAATTGTTGATCGCGACAGCCGAGAAAAATAGGGGGAGAACAGGTGACAACACCTTTTCACGATTGGAAGTCAAATCTGCTTCGTGACCGTGGGCTGGATGCTCCAGACGGCCGCCCGCTGTATGACTACCGCCTTAATGAAAGTGAATTTTCGTCTCTTGAGTCCTTGCTCAGGGACAGGCTTTCTCAGTATCAGCCCTTGATGTCACTTGGCATGATTGAAAGCCACGTAGCTGGATTTCCTGCTCTCTTCGTGCTGTATGCCGCGGAATGGTGGCGGCAAAGGTTTGATGGCTCCAGTTGGTCCTGGGAGCCCATTCTCCGCGACCTCGGTGCCGATACGAACGGGTGGAACCAAGCTCAGAGAAGCGCGTGCGTCAGCCGGGGATTGCAGGACTGGTGCCTGTTGTTGCGCGAAATCGGAGGATATCGTTACCTCAGTACGATTGCCTTGCAAGGGGGGTTGCCCATGCGCCTTCTCGCTGAAGCAAAAGGTGGCCTGGGGCGACTGTTGCGCAGTGTACTCAAGGAAGCAGCCAAATCGGTAGTAACGACCAATGATATTCAAGGATGGGTACAGAGCTTGGATCACTATCTTCCTCGTACCTATCGCCAGACGGAAATCCATGTGCTGCTGGCCGAGGTGGTGGCCACTGTACTGCGCCTCAAGGATGAGGCCGAACTCACACAGAGCGCCGGCGCCGTTGCTCAGCTTGAGAAGCGCATCCCCTCCTGGCGCAAGCGTTTTCCCCTGCCTGTAGGTGATGCAGATGCGCAGGGACTGATCGAGCAACTGATTCAGGACGCGGTAGCGGTCAAGATTGAGCGGCAAACCAGGCTGTTTCCGGTGGAGCGTGTCCTAGAGCGTGACCAGGATGGGCTATGGCATCTGCGTTCCAGCTTGACTTTGCCAGATATTGTTGCAGCCGCCAAGCTGGCGGACCTTTTTGCCAGAGAATCGGTTGTCCTGCCGCGTTTTCTTGATCTGACACTAGTGGTCGCGGATCGCCTGCAAACTACATCGGTGCGCCGGCTGGCAGGCCACGAAAACTTCCGCGTCGAACGCCGCCCATTGAGTGCCTTGGACACATATGCGGCCGAGGAACACGTGCTGCGACTTTCCGCAGCCGATGGTCAAGTCTGGTCTATTCCCGCACCAAGAGGGGAGGAGCTGGACGACGGCTTGCCTTGGGTGTTCGATGCACGAGAAGAGTCGCCGAGGCTTCTCCGTCAGGGAGCTGGATCTGTCGCGGCCAATGAAGTCCTGGTAACAATCCCGTTGGATTGGACCGCTGTTCCCAGTGACGAGGGGATGGCCACCTCAGAAGGGTGCCTGCACTTGCCGCCAAGACAGTTGTTCCGAGTTCGCGGGACGGTTCGTTTTTCCAGCAACCAAGGCAGTGCCTGCCGTATTCGCACCGGCCAAGCTGATGCCAAGCAAGAACACTACGAGTGGGCGGGGCAACGTCTTTGGCAGGAGTTTATTCGTCCCGGCATGGCCTTTCTGGGCAAGCCGCGCCTCTATCAGACGGACGAAGATGGGCGCTCTCAGCCCGTCGCGGGCGAACCTGGGTGGCGTCCATTGGGCGCTAAAGTGGTGCCCGGAAGCGCGCCTGCTGGCCCAGTCGAATTGTGGTACCCGGCCACGGGTGATGTGAAACACCGTGCCCGCATGGTCATCCTGCCCACAGCCGCCACCCTCCGACTGGAATTTCTAGACGCGAACTCTGGCTGCATTCATCTTGACAATTGGGGCGCCTTGAGCGCCCAGGTGCTGACCCCCGACGTCGCTGCGGATTTCATTCGCTCGGGAACCAATTTGGTGATATCGCTTAAGTCGCCGGCAGACAAACGTTCGCCAGAGTGGGTCGAATTGAATGTGCATTGGCCCCATACCCCAACGGCAGCACGGTTGCGCCTGCCCTATCCCGCCCGAGGTGCACGTATCTACAACGCCAACGACCAGGAGTTGTTGCCCGGGGGCTTGCTGGCGGCCAATCAGCTGGCGGGTGTGCGCATGCATGTCTTGGGTGGGCACCCTGCCTCCATGCCGCGCATGTCACTTGAGTTTCGGCTGCTCGGTAAGAACAGGAAGTCGATTCACGCAATCAATCCGCCCAAGAATTCCGTACAAGTGGAAATCCGGCTTCAGGACTATGCGGCGGAAATCGCCCACTTGCTGGCCAATGACGATAGCCCTGATGCGAGTGTTGAGGCCATATTGCGCATAGGTGGCGAAGCGGCCACAAAATTGCGTGTCGCCCGGTACGCATGCCGCATGCAGAGAGAAAATGGGCGAGTTCATCTGGATGCGGGAGGTGTCCAGGGGATGTCGCCTGATTCGCTGGCTGCATTGCCCGTCATGGCGCTGCGGCTGGAAGCACCCGCCGACGAGGCACTGAGGTTGCCGCCGCTTTATTCTCAAGGTGTCGCGACTGGCGCGTGGGAGTTCGAACCGGAAACACGAGAGGCCGGGTCCTGGTTGATATTTCCGGCAAAGGGAGCTGAACTTCCTTTCCGTCCAACTTTGTGGACAATCAGCGGCGACATTGTAGCTGCCGGGCATATTGCGCAAGCCATCGGGCTTGCAGAACCGAATGATCGAGAACAAGCTCTGGACGCAACGATTCAGGCAATGGCTACCGATTTTCTGGATCCCGCTTGGGCGGAAGTGGAGCGACTGGCCAGCCAATTGGGCCATCTTCCTCTGGTGACGCTGGATTTATGGCGTCGATGCGCTCATTCGGCAGAGGGAATGGCAGCTATGGCCATGCGTTTTGGCACGTTACCCGCTGGCTTTCTTGAACGATTTTCGTTGGAGTTCCCCTTCTCCTGGGAAACGGTGCCGTTCATCACTTGGCGCAGGGCAATCGAACAACTCAAGCAGCAATGCGAAACCTGGTACGGAGTGTCGAGCGGGACAGTCTTTACCTCCCACATGGGAAACCGCATTGCCGAATTGGGCTCTCTTCATCCAACACTGAACAATCTGCTCGGTTTTGCACGTGCGCCGGCTGTTGGCGAAGAGCACCCGGAGATTCGAGCTTTTCGCCATCCCACCGCTTTAACGATGCTAAACGGAATGCTATTCTCAGGGGAGCAAAGTCTCTTGCAGAGACTGCTCCGGAATCATGCGGACGTTGGCAACGGTACTGTGCAGTGGCCAACGTACTTCAATGGCCGCATTTCCGATGCTCGGAGGCATCAATCACAAGCCAGCCTTCTGTGCCAGAGGGACTTCGGTTTTCACGATGGGCTCATAAACCTGCCCGTTCTGCTGGCAATTCAAGCTGCGACCAATGACACCAGTGAATGGTTTAAAAATCCAGATCTGACACACGACTTGCGCATCCATATGGCATTCGATCCGGACTGGTTTACGGACGCTTACGACTGGACCATGGCTCGTTGCCTTGCGGCTGGCTTGCTGAATCTTGAGGTTTCCCCATGACTCGCTCCTATTTCTCCGATCTTCTGCCACAACTGGCTGAACGCGCAAAACTCGCAGTCATCAGCCGCCTTGGATTCGCCAATGTGCCGCTGCGCCGCCATCTGGCGGAGATTTTTTCGCGCCCTTACGGAGAGTCAGGCAGCTTTCTTGCCGATCCAGCTTTTGAAGCAGTGTTCGGCTGGAAGGGTGCAACTCCTGCCATGCATGAACTTGCCGGACATCTGCTGACTTCTGCTTTAGTGGATGCGATGGACGCGCCTCCCAAGGAACTGGCCGACGATTATCGGTTTGCAAGAGACCAGCGACCATACAGGCATCAGCTTCAATCTTGGGAAATTCTTGCCCAATCGATACCGCAGTCAATCGTGGTGGCAAGCGGCACTGGTTCCGGAAAAACCGAATGTTTCATGGTGCCGATCCTCGACCAACTTGCACGCCTGCGCGAAGAAAAGCGCAACCGTCTGGTCGGCGTAAGGGCCTTGTTTCTGTATCCACTCAATGCGTTGATCAACAGTCAGCGCGATCGGCTGCGGGCGTGGACCCATGCCTTTGGTAGCGATATCCGGTTCTGCCTCTATAACGGCAATACTCCCGACAAGGTTCGAGAGCATGAGCGGAAGTCGCATGCTAATGAGGTCATGGATCGAGAGATCCTGCGCGATTCGCCGCCGCCTATTCTGGTCACCAACGCAACGATGCTGGAATACATGCTAGTGCGCACCGTTGATAAGCCCATATTGGATCAATCCCAGGGAAAGTTGGAATGGGTCGTCCTCGACGAGGCCCATTCCTACGTGGGCTCTCAGGCGGCTGAAGTGGCGCTGTTGATCCGGCGAGTGCTGTTTGCCTTTGGGGTGCGCCCGGATCAGGTCCGTTTCGTGGCAACATCAGCCACTATCGGCGACCCCAATGGCGAAGCGGGGCAGCGACTCAGGCGATTTTTGGCGGAGCTAGCCGGGGTCGATGATGACCAGGTTCATCTGGTGGCAGGCGAACGGCTTGTGCCGAAACTTAATGGCTCATCCCCCAAGGGATCGGACTCTATCGAGGCTCTATGGGACTTGGACGAGGGCCGTGAAACGTCGCCTAAACGTTATGACGCGCTGGTGAACCACCGCATTGCCCGCAAGCTGCGTGACCTTTTTGTGGCTAACCCAGGTAAGCCTCCCGTAGCCCGGTTGTCAGCAGTATGTGCTGCAATTCGTGGCCCCACCACGCCGGTTTCACAGGACCTCCAGCATGAGGCATTGCGCTGGATCGATTTGCTGACCGGCACACGGGATAACGACGGTCAGAAGAACAATGATGGCACCTCGTTCTTGCCGCTACGTGCCCATCTATTCCATCAAACCCTTTCCGGCCTGTGGGCTTGTGCTGATGCACACTGCCCTGAAAAAAGCCACTCGAACTTGGATGACACGCTTTGGCCATACGGATATGTTTTTCTGGATCCACGCAAACGCTGTAGCTGCGGCAGCCCTGTTTATGAAATTGTTACCTGTAGTGAATGTGGAGCGGTTTATCTGCTGGCCGGGGCATCTAAGGAGTATCTGACCCATCTCCAGGTACCGGGGGCGATCGACGAATTTGAGTTGGAGGCCGAACCGGAAGATGATTCCAATGAGTCTGACGAGGACGAAGATGAGGAGCCTTCTGTCGGGCGTCAGAGCAAGGTGCTCATCGTTAATCGCAAGCTGCCGCATGTCGGCGACCTCTATATTGATCGCCATTCGCGCAAGATAACCGAGCCGGACGCCAATTCGTTGCAGTTATTGGCGTATGAGGACGATGGCGATGGTCTGCTCTGTCCCGCCTGTGACGGGCATGAAACACCGCGAGAGCATCTGTTCCAGGCTAGTCGTATTGGTGCTCCATTCCTGCTTGGGGGAATCTTGCCGACCCTGCTGGAATACGCTCCCGATGGCGACCAGCCGGCCGAGCATCCCTATCGAGGACGACGTCTTCTAACGTTCAACGACAGTCGCCAGGGCACTGCGCGTATCGCCGCGAAGCTCCAGCAGGATGCAGAGCGCAACAGGGTGCGCGGTCTCGTGTACCACCTGACCTTACAGCACGGTCGAGGTCAGGCAGGGCAACAAGCTGACGCGCTGCGGCGCGAGATTGAGACGTTGAAGCAGATTCCAGACTCTGCTCGAAATGAAGCGCTTGTTCAGTTGATCAAACAGAAAGATGCTGAACTTGAGAAGTTGACGCAACCTACGCCCATTCCCTTCAACGACCTCGCGCACCACCTCGCCAGGCAGGGACAGGATTTCGACCGGATGCTGGGACACTATCAGCGGTTCTCGCCAGAAACCTTTGGCAGTGCCAGCGGCCCGGTGGAACTCGCACGTATGTTCTTGGTACGGGAGTTCGGACGGCGACCGAAGCGCCTGAACAACCTGGAGACGATGGGGCTGGTGGCAGTACGTTATCCGGCCCTGGAGAATATTCGAGACGTTCCCACTGTCGTAAAGCAGGTATCCGGCTTTACGCTCAGCGACTGGCGTGATTTTCTCAAACTGTGTATGGATTTTTTTGTTCGATCCGGCGGCTCGCTGGTGATACCACAGTCGTGGCGGAACTGGCTTGGCATGCCCTACCCACAAAAGCAGATCGTGCCAGTCGACGAGCGGGATGTGGCCCGCAATCAGCGCCGCTGGCCGCGCTCCAAGCGCAGCGGGCCGAAAAGCACTTTGGTCAGGTTGTTGGCCCATGTCTTGAAGGCGGACATCGAATCCGCCCACGGAGAAGACAGGGTGGATGCCGTACTGTCGGCGGCGTGGGATGCCCTTCTGGTAGCCAACTTGCTGGACATGACCGCTGGGGGGCGTGTCTTGCCCCTCGATCGATTGGCATTTTCACCAATCGATCATGCATGGATATGCCCATTCACTCGTCGTTTTCTCGATACAACCCTTCAGGGCGTGACTCCTTACCTTCCCCGTCACACCAGCGATGACATTGCTCGGTGCCATCAGGTGGCACTGCCTCTCTACGACCAAGCATTCGGTGGTGTCACTGATGATCTGGAGCGGGTCCGTCGGGGACACGACTGGCTGGCCGCACATCGAGAAATTGCAGAACTGCGGGAGCAGGGACTTTGGTCAGATTTGAATGATCGCACGATCGAGTTAGCACCTTTCTTCACCACGGCTGAGCATTCCGCCCAGCAGGATTCGCATAGGCTCGACACATACGAACGGGCGTTCAAGGCAGGCGATCTGAATCTTCTGTCATGCTCCACGACCATGGAGATGGGCATCGATATCGGCGGCATGTCGATGGTGGCCATGAACAACGTACCGCCCCATCCCGCGAACTACCTTCAACGCGCGGGCCGTGCCGGTCGGCGGCGTGAGTCTCGTTCGGTGGCGATGACTTTGTGCAAGTCCAACCCACACGACCAGGCGGTGTATGGCAACAGCCGTTGGGCTTTCGATACCGCACTGCCTGCGCCACATGTCTCGCTGGACAGTGCAATTATCCTTCAGCGTCATGTGAATGCATTTTTGCTTACGCACTTTCTGGCGGAACATCTTGGTGCAAGCGACCAGGATAAAGCCAAGCTTACCTGCGGCTGGTTTTTCTCCGACGGCACGCCACCGGCCGAGCGTTTCACCTCGTGGTGCCTGGATTTCGATCACGACAGATCGAACCGGTTGGCAGAAGGCCTGCGCCAGCTCTCACTTCACAGCGTGTTTGAGGGCCAAAACCCGGCGCGACTTGCCCGCCAGGCATCGGATTCGATGGATAGGGTTTGCGTGGCCTGGAGTGCAGAGTGGGAAGCTCTTTGTGTGCAGGAAAGAGAAACGAAGGGCGGGGGCGAGACTGATCCCGCCTTCAGGGCTGTGCTGCTGCACAAGGACAGGATGGAAGGTGAGTACCTGCTGCGGGAGCTTTCCACGCAAGGCTTTCTGCCAGGGTATGGATTCCCGACCCATATTGCGGCCTTTGACAACTTGACTATTGGGCAATTCAAGAGAATGAAACGCGGGAAGGAAGCCGGCCGCGAGGACAACCGGTATCGTCGACGTGAACTGGCCAGCCGAGACTGCGTAACTGCCCTGCGTGAGTATGCGCCGGGCTCTGAGGTTGTAATGGATGGGCTAGTTTATCGTTCTGCGGGCATTACCTTGAACTGGCATATCCCGGCAACGCAGCAGGACGTCCGTGAGATCCAGGACATCCGCTTTGTATGGCGCTGCCATCATTGCGGCGCAAGTGGCTCCAGCCACAGTCTGGACACCAGTAGGCACTGTCATGCGTGCGGAAGAGATGTACGCCCTGATGACATACGCGAGTTTCTCGAACCCGCAGGATTTGCGGTGGACTTCTACGAGGATCCGAACAACGACATCACCACGCAGCACTTTATACCGGTGGAAGCACCTTGGATCAACGCCCAAGGCGACTGGATTCCCTTGCCCAACCCAGCACTTGGTCGGTTTCGCGTCACTACGCGTGGCCACATTTTCCACCAATCTCGAGGTGTACACGGCGAGGGCTACGCCCTATGTCTGGCTTGCGGCCGTGCTGAACCGATGATTCCGCAGCATTCACTACCGCCGGGTTTCCAGAAACCCCACCGTAAGCTGCGCGGGGCTCGTGCAGGTGAGATCCTATGTCCTGGTAGTCACGAACCCTGGAAGATAAAAGCTGGCCTGACCTTGGGTCATGAGACCTACACCGACGTTCTGGAGATGCAACTCAAGACTGAGCATGGGGTTTGGCTGCATGATCGGATATCTGCGCTGACTTTGGCTGTGGCCTTGCGTGACAGCATGGCCGAACTATTAGGGGTGCAGGCCACCGAGCTCGGCTGTGACGTAAAGGAAGCCAAATCTGAAGCAGGTATCAAGTGCCACTCGATACTGATCTACGATCGATTTGCGGCCGGCTATGCATCAAGCGCTGATCGTCTTATCGAGCGTGTTTTTGTTGCAGCCCGCGAACGCTTGAACTGTAGCGTCGGCTGTGACAGTGCTTGTCCTCATTGCGTGCTGGACTTCGACCAGCGATTCGCAGCCGACAGCCTTGATCGTCGGGCGGCATTGGATGTGTTGACCGATCAATGGCTGAATGCCATGGCGCTTCCGGATGAGATGGCCTATTTCGGCCCTGCCTCCCACCCAGAGTATGCTCGTCTGTCGGAGGCAATTTGGCGTGAAAGTCACAGGGAAGGAGCCTGCAAGGTTCGACTATTTGGTGCAGGCGCAGTAGGGGAATGGGATATCGGCCCATCCCCTCTACGGCATCTTGCGTACCGTTTGGCTGGCCAGGAGAGGGAAGTCATGATTGTCATTCCTCGGTCCTGCGTTGAATCCATTAGTGAGACAGACCAATTCCTTTTGTCCAGTCTGGCAGATCACCCTCGAATCGAAATTGTAGCTGTGTCTGACATGCCGATCGCCGATGGTGGCACCGTGTTAGCAGAAGTGCTGGGCAAGAGTGGGAGTGCAAGATGGGCTAATGGCGACGCATCCGCCAGTACGTTCGGCATGAACTGGGCAAGTTCAACAATGCCCTTGATTGCGGGAAATGGGCTTGTCCCACTGGTTCTCAACGAGAAACCTATTTCGGCAGATAAGCTACGCCCCAACTTTGCCGACCCAGGTGATCGAGAAATCGAAATACACCATCAACTTGACGGTCCGCTGCAAGGCTTTGGTCGACGTTTCTGGGCGATGATAGTTGAACAGCACCCCGAAACAAAGGTCCTCCTGGTGGATAGCGGCAAGGTGCGTATTTCGCTGAACGTGACCGGTCGTTTCGCGGAAGCGTGACCGGTGGCGGGATGATGAATGCGTGGTGGTGAGATGATAGCTCAATCGGTCACGATGAGCGCGAAATCGCGGTCAC
>Ga0172380_10007217_pt1 | contig 12574 bp, 8 predicted proteins | sample Leawe162metaG_FD_119747 | JGI IMG/M metagenome (GOLD analysis project Ga0172380, IMG submission 119747) | Leachate microbial communities from a municipal landfill in Southern Ontario, Canada - Leachate well 162 metaG | ecosystem: Engineered > Solid waste > Landfill > Unclassified | place...
TTAGAACAACCAGCTTTTCTTCAACCGTGGGCCGCGCCGGGCCCGGGATGGTGCGGAACACCGCCAGCACCTTGCCGCTGCCCGTCCTCACCATCTGACCCACGCTTGTCATCTTGGCCCTGATATACTGCTCGGACGGATCGAGAGACGAGCCGTGATACTCGATGATCGCCGTGAAACGCCTCGGGTGCGAGTCGCGAAACTCCAGCACGCCGCCGAACTTGAAACCGGTGGGCACGCCGGAACGGAGCAGGACAGCATTTATCGTCACGCTGCAGAGGGTGCCTATTCCTATCTTGCCTTCCGGTATCACCACGGAGCCCAACTTCTCCCCTTCGCCGGCAACCGCCACCAGATCGCTTATGCATATCTTGGCTTTGATAACCTCTTCCATGGCGCTGAAGGCTTTCTTCGCATCCTTCTTCGCCATGATAGATGTATTTATCGGCAGCAATCCCTTGCGTTTCTCCGGATCGAAAGTGGTCTGGAATGCCAGCGTCTCCAGTTTTTCCAGGATAGACCCAACCTGATCGGGGGCCAGAGCCAATTTATACTCCTCCAGCCCGAGCGGCGTTATCATCCTGCCGTCATGTCCTTCCGGCCTGGTGTAACCCCTCTCGTCCGTGATCCTCAGATGATAGCGGACAGCCCTCTCACTGAGGAAGATGCCGAACCGTTCCAGCTCCCTGGCTATAGTCGTGGAGCCGACAGGCTTGGATGATTCGCTGAGCACCTTGAGTATGGTGACTATCTTTCTTTCGGTATCCGAACTATCGCTGGTGACCATCGCCCTTCCCCCTTGCATGTAGACATAAACAGCCCAATTATATCACCGCAACATAAAGACTTGAATAGAGGGCCTATCGAGTATTCGCAGATGCTCTTGTCGATGTATATTACGGAGTCGTCCTTGTGCTCGCCGTGGTTTTGGATATCGGCTGTTTTGCCCGCTTTGGCTTGCCGCTAAATTCATCGATCATACTCAGATAGCGATCGAACAGATATAAATTATCCTCCGGCCCGGGCGACCCCTCGGCGTGGTATTGAATAGATATGATAGGCATATCATTGTGTGTCAGCCCCTCAATGGTGCCATCGTTCAGATTGACATGATTCACCTCTAGGCTTGCAGGAAGCGAGCCGGCATCCACGGCGTAGCCGTGATTCTGCGCGGTGATGAATACCCTCCTCGTCCGGAGGTCCATCACAGGGTGATTCCCGCCGCGGTGTCCGAACTTGAGTTTAAATGTGTCGGCCCCCAGCGCTCTGGCGATGAGCTGGTGTCCGAGGCATATCCCCATTACTGGAACCCTGCCGAGGAGCGCCTTGACCGTACTCTCGATATCAGCTAAGACGGCGGGATCGCCGGGTCCCGGCGAGATGAGCACGCCGTCCGGATTCAGGGCCAGGATGTCCCCGGCGCCGGTGCTCGCGGGCACGATACTGCACCTGCACCCTATACCGGTCAATATCCTCGGTATGTTGAATTTGAGGCCGCAGTCCAGCAATACGATTTCATATAAATGCTCCGGATCCCGCGCACCCCACCTGTAAGAAGCGTCGGTGGTCACCTGCTGAACATAGTTGACCGCGCCGAACTGCGGCAGGCGCTTGAGCTCTTCCCCTGCTTCATCGGGGCTCATCTCGGAGCTGAGGATGCCCATCATCACGCCCTTGGTGCGCAGACGGCGCACCAGCGACCTGGTATCGATATCGCTCATCGCCGGTATGCCGTTATTTCCCAGATAGTCTTCAAGGCGGACGTCGCTGAGGTTATGGCTCGGCTCGGCGCAGTGCTCGCGGACGATCAGTCCCCTCACCTGGATCTGTTTCGACTCGCTGTCGGCCCTGTTTATGCCGTAGTTGCCGATGAGCGGGTATGTAAGCACCAGTATCTGGCCCGCATATGACGGGTCGGTCAGCATCTCCTGGTAGCCGTACATGCTGGTATTGAACACCACCTCGCCGTATGTGGTTTCCGTGCCGCCGAAAGATTTACCGTAGTAGATCGACCCGTCATCCAGCAGCAGAAATGTCTTTTTATCCATGGCACAGACCTCTAACGAACACTCGCGCTTTTGGCCTTCTCCGTTCCGAATTCAACGAAGTTACCGAGAAAACGCAGTCCGGCATCACCGCTTTTTTCCGGGTGGAACTGCGTTGCCACCAGGCCGCCGCGGGCAATGACGCTGCAAAAGCTGACGCCGTAATCGGTCTCGCCGGCGATGATGGACTTATCCTCGGGCACGGGATAGTAGCTGTGAACGAAGTAGAAATACGAGCTGTCAGGAATGCCCTGGAACACGGGATGGTTCGAGCATTGCCTTACCTGATTCCATCCCATGTGCGGTATCTTGTTAACCGCCCTCAGACGGCGTACCTCCCCGTGAACGATGCCCAGACAATCGTTCCCGCCGTTCTCCTCCGTCCTATCGAACAGGACCTGGAGGCCGATGCATATGCCCAGGAACGGCCGGTCGCCCGCTATATAGTCGGTCAACGCGTCGGTGATCCCCAAGTTTTTGAGGCTTTTCATCGTGTCAGCAGCGGCGCCGACGCCGGGCAATATCAGCACATCGGCAGCGGCGACATCGTCAGGGCTGCTTGTCACCTTAGCCTGGTAACCAAGCGCCGCCACGCTGTTAGCTATGCTTCTTATATTGCCCGCGCCGTAGTCTATTATCGTTATCATCTCGTATGTCCGGTGCGTCGGTTACAGTTCAGCCACCGCCGCGCTTCTTTTCATTATTCGCATCCAGCTTCTGAACAATTCTATTTGCTACTCAAAGGTTCTGACCCTGGGATATGCGCCGGTGAACACCTTGCTGTACTGCGCCGCGTCCGCGCTGTGTCCATCGTGCCCATATAGGATCTGCAGCGCCTCGCCCTTGTAAGCGTCCATTACGTATGGTATTCCTGTTATCTTGACACATTCCTCGGTGAGCGACATGACATCGGAACGGCTGATCGACGGCACGTTGAAGCACCTCGCTCCGGCCATCAGCTGTTGCAGCCCCACCCTGATCTTCTGAGCGAAGCTGTAGACGCCGACAGCGCCCAGCGGTATTTTACTCATCTCATCGGAACCAACCAGGTCCTTCACTTCCTCGTAGCACACGAATATCTCTGCGGGAGTAGAGCCGTACTGGCTTACCGAGGACGGAAGCTTACCCTCCTCTATCCATTTCGCTATGTTCTTCCCTACCATGCCCGGTATCATGAGCGCGCGCCCCATGCACACAGCTTTGGCGTACGGCGCACCCAGCGCCAGCGCCTTGAACACCCCACTCTCATTGCTGAAGCCGCCGGCAAAGGCTATGTCCGGCGGGCGAACGCCCCTATCGGCGAGACGTTTGCAGAAATCATACGCCGCAGCATGCAAGTACAGGCTGGGCATGCCCCATTCAACCATCATCTGCCACGGGCTCATTCCGGTACCGCCGGAAGCGCCGTCTATGGTCAGTAGATCGATGCCGGCGTTCGCGCCCCATCTTATAGCCATGGCCAGCTCGCGCAGGCCGTAAGCGCCGGTCTTAAGCGTTATCCGCTTGAAACCGAGGTCCCTCAGCCTCTCTATCTCAGCCAGGAAACTGTCCTCGTTCAGGAAGCCAAGGCGGCTGTGCCTCTCGAATTCCTTGAGCGAGCCGTCCTCATATGCCGCCCGTGTTATCGGGTGCGAAGGATCCGGCGTTACGATATAGCCACGCTTCTGAAGTTCCAGCGCCCGTTCCAGGCTGTTGACTTTTATCTCGCCGCCGATGCATTTGGCGCCCTGTCCCCACTTGAGCTCTATGGTATCGATGCCGTGTTTCTTTATGATATACTCGGCTACTCCCAGCCTGGTGTCCTCAACGTTCATCTGCACCAGGAGCTCGCCATAGCCCCACTTGTAACGGCGGTACCACTCGATGCGGCGATCCATCTCCGGAGACGACACGATCTTTCCTTTAGCATCCAGCTCAAGTCCCGGGTCTATGCCGCAGACGTTCTCGCCACATACCAGGGTGATACCGCTTAAAGCCGCGCCAACGGCAAAATGCTCCCAGTTCTTGCGGGCGATCTCGGTGGATCCCAGCGCCCCGGTGAAAATCGGGACGGTCATCTTGATCTTGCTGTCGCGGCCGTATTCCGTCTCGGTATTAACCGCGGGAAATATGGCCGAATCCGAATCGGCGATGATCCCGTCCGGAAGCCCCTTGGCGCCGTACGCGTATCCCTGAATGTTCAGATGCGAGTAGTCCACAGGATAGTCCTTATCGCCGCCCGCAGTGATATCACCGAAAGGCCCCGGGTACAGCAGTTCTCTGCCCCGGAAGCTGGCCTTGAATACTTCGCAATTCCCCGTGCAGTTGTCCACACACCTGCTGCACAGGCCGCTCATCGGCACTACACTCTTTGATCTGTTGGTTGTCCTGGTTGCATCATTTGCATTTGGTCTATGAAGATTCATTTTATTTGCCTCCTTTTTAACCCTCTCTATCCTCAAGGTGTATACAATATGCATATGGCTTTGTGTGTCTGCGGGTCGGCTAACAGCCTGGCCGGTCCGCTGCCGCTTTCCGGCACGTTAATGACACTTACTAGATCCTCGAATTCCCTGTAATTCGGCAATAAGTCCGTGAATATGTTTTTCGCATTATAGAAAAATTCCCTGTTGAACCTGCTTTTATCATCGCCGGGGTAGACCGGAACATACAGGATGTCAGACTCCACAAGATCCTGGAAGAAGTGCGTTCCATATGAGAACTCCGGCTTCAGCCCCGATTCCTCACGCCCTACCTCCACTAGAACGGAGATATTGTCTATCTCGGCATAAGTCACGTTCACACCTAAATCTATGTTATTGCTGCCCCACCTGCCCGGCCCGATGGCCATTATCCTGCCTTCCATCTGGCCGAGGCGTTCGTTGAGCATGCCTATGACCCGCCCCAGTGATCTCTTCCTGTCGAGCGCAGCCTCGGCATATTTCCTCGGTTCGATGAAAATTATGTGCCTGATATCATCCACCACGCCCGCGCTGATGGTGCGCTCCGAAGCGAACAGCACTTTATCGGAAGGAATATCCTCCGGTATATGCACCTCGATGCCGCTGGCCCTGGGCACGTGCAGCGCCCGGCACTGCAGCAGGTTGATACTAATATCACCTTTTTCATTAAAGTAAGCGGTGAACTCGATATCGATCGGCTGGCCCCACGCCTGTTCAAGCGTGGCCAGTACTTCCCTCATTATGCCGACAAGCTTCGTCTTCCTGATCAGATTATTGAACGTCAGTACAAGATCCGAGCGAGCAGATGAAGACGAAGGGATGTCGCGTACATACCCGTCATCAATCTCGGATGTAATCATGGCCAGCCCCGGATAATCCCTGTCGCTGATTACCTCGTTGAAAGACAGCGTCTCAAATTTATTAGCTTTCAAATTGAGCTCATCGACCAGCCTCTGCGCGTACTTGGCTACCTCCATGCCGGCCTCAGGACGCAGCTCGGGATGGCTCACGGCGATCATTCTGGGATAGTCCCCGCTTACGCGATTGACGGCGCGGGTGCCGAGCCCGAATACCAGTCGTATCATCCCCTTATTAGGATCGATGCGGTCCGTCCATGCGTACAGGTTCCGAGAGAACGCCACTCCGGCCAGTGTCGGGAAAAAGTATTCTTTATACGGCATGCCCGACACGCGCTGCACCAGTATTGCCATCTGCTCGTCGCCCTCGTCCAAGCCGCGTCTTCGTCTATAGGAAAGGGCATCCGGATTGAGCGCGCTCGCGTATACCAGTTTCACTGCTCGTAAGAATACTTCCAGCCTTTCCTCCGGGCCGCCCTGGTTAGGGCAGAATTCACTGCGGTATTTGCCGGCGAACGCGTCATTGAATCCGTCCTCCAGTAGACTGGATGAACGGACAATTATCGGAGCCTGCCCGTAGTAGTCCAGCATCTCCCTGAACTGTTCCATAACATCCGGCTGGAATTTGCCGTTGAGAAACCTTTTTTCCACCTCGGCAAAGTCATCCCATGAAAGTTTTTCTTCTTCCGAAAGCTGCAGCCTGAGTTCGAACAGCCCGTTGTTAACCAGGAATGTGAAAAAGACATCGGAACCTATATAGAATGAGTCATGCTCCTCAAGTATCTGTTTAAATCCGGAACTATTCGTACTCGCAGATAAGACGGCGCGGGCCATGAGCATGCCTGCCGACTTGCCGCCGATACGCCCCGAGCCTATGATGCGGTCCCTGATATCGAACAGATCGCCTACGGTCATGTATTTATTTGACAGATGGATCAGTTTCCTGTGGCTGCCGATCATCATTCGCGCAAGCTCGTCCTTTAAAAGCGCTGTCTCACTGCCGATCTCAGGCGAATCCTGCCCGAGGCCCTGGTAATGCACCAGCCTGCGATAAACCCTGTCCCAGGGGGCAATGGATGTTTTCTTCAGGCTGACGACGCTTCTGCTGGCGGCGTTCAGCACGGAGGCGGCTTCACCGCTGCGAACGACCGGCTCCCATTCCGCGGCCCCCATTTTGTGCGGCAGGAACATCTCCGGGGAATGGCGCCACTGCACTTTTAATGGATGTATATATTTATTGCCGCTGACATGATAGACATCTATGAGTATCTGTGTAACGGCGCGTATACGCGAAACAGCGCTCTGCCCGTGCTGCTCCCTTCTGAGGGAAAAGTAGGCCACATCATCCATTTCGAAGAGGTGCGGGCATGTGATCTGGAAGAAATTCACCAGCAGTTCATCGGTAGCCCATTCGTCCACCAGCGCCGACAGGTTATCGAATATGAAATAAACGCCCTTCCCCATCTCCTCGATCAAACGGAAAACCTCGCCGCTGAAGTAATCGAATCCCTGTCCCGGATCTATATTCACGACGACGAGACCGTGTCTCGACTTCACTACTGGCGCGTGCGGAGCAAAACGCACATAAACGCATTTAGCATCATTCTGCATCGCATGTTTGATGAGCGTTTCCGCAAAGAAGGGATAATCTTCCAGGCTGTCGAGCTGCCATACGACGTTGTCTCCCAGCCTCAGCCCTTGCAGAAGATCATCCAGCAGCGGAAGGCCGCTGCCGACCATTTTAGAGCTAACCGATTGCATTACTGTTTTCACCCTTACCTTTTCGTCAACAGGCTAACGGCAACCGCTTTCCGTATGCCGTTATAATGATATCACACTTTCTACTTTTGTCAATGTCTTCCTACAGGATGTACCTAAAAATCGGCACAAACTATCGGATATCATGTATAGCTTGGATGCGATCATGGTTGGCATGTATATTCAAAATATTGCCCTGCGCCGCGATAATAGTACCTATATATCTCGGAAACAATGAGGAGGTGTAAAATTATGAAAAATGGACCAATCGCTTAGAAGACTGCCGGGGTTCGAGTCCCCCCAGGGACGCTTTTTATTTGCTGCAACAAAACCGAGCCTTGCTTCCTCACTACCACATAATGACCCCAAAATACTTTTTACCCCGCCGTTACCTCTTGACAAACACGCCGCGTTGTAGTAAATTACTTCAATTTTCTGTTTTATGTAATCGGAAAATTCTAGAGCTGAGGTATCATATGTCATTATTAAGATTAGGCCATTGCACATGCGGCAATTGTGATGGTAAAAGCGTTATCGTTTGCCGGTTCTGCGGCGGCAAAGGCACAAGGACTATTCATAAATTAATCGATTCGAGCGCGCAGCCAAATGAAACTTGTAAAGTGTGCAACGGCACCGGTGTAAGACCTTGCCCTAATCACAATTGTGAAGCCGGGATAGTGCGCGTATAACTAGTGCGAAGCCCAGAATACATGGACATTGCGCAGTTCTCTGATGTAGAATTCGTCTTCATCGCCGCCTTTGAGCAAGCCTGCGTCCCTGCAGAATTCAAAGAAGTGTCTATTCGGTATATGGCTCTCTTTTTGAATCACCACTGCCGATAGCACCGGATGGCCCTGCTCACGCTCATAGCTGTTGATCTCGTCAAGCTGCCTGTCCAATTCACGCCTTTCATGAGGCAAACTCATGTTCATACCGGCTGCTTTGGCAAGATCACTTTCATAAATGACGGTGTCTTTTTTCGCCACCTCTATGAGCTTACTGTAGATTTTCTTGTTCATAATCCCCTCTCTAACGCCAGCGCATTACCAGCGCCAGTGCAAGGACGCTTATCAATACCCCTACAGCTATTATAATAATTCCAACCCAATATGGATCATATCTTATTAAATATGCAACTCCAACAATTGTTACTATCCAACCCATTAAAACGCTTAATACTTTTATAAAACCTGGAGCGCGCTTTGACGGACGTATAAAGGACTCCTCACACTTCATGCATCTCCAGGATTTATTGAAGGTGTCATAGCTGATAGTATCATTGCCGCAGTACGGGCAGAGGAATCTGCTCTTTTTATGCTTCCAGCTGGACCAGTCCCAGTCTTCCTTCGCAGGCATATTGACTCCTCACAGGACACAACTCTTTACTGAATAAACACATTATATAACAAATAAACCACGCCATCGATTCCGTAATTTGATATTGCCGGGCAAGTTGGTTATCCTTTTATCAGGACTATATTTCGATGTTTCTGCCGACCACTGAAAAAGAGATCGCATCGCTTGGATGGGAAAGGCCCGATGTTATCCTCATCACCGGGGATACATACATCGATAGTCCATATATCGGTGTAGCCGTAATCGGGAAGTATCTGCTTAAACATGGCTTCAAAACCGCGATCATTGCCCAGCCATCGACTAATAACGGTAAGGATATTACCCGCCTCGGTGAGCCGCGTTTATTCTGGGGTGTAACGGCCGGATGCATAGATTCCATGGTGGCAAATTACACTCCGGTAAAGAAATTCCGCAAGCAGGACGACTACACTCCGGGAGGCATAAATATACGACCCAATCGCGCAACGATAGTCTACACCAATCTCATCAGACAGCACTTCAAGAACACTGTACCGATCGTCCCCGGAGGAATCGAGGCGAGCTTGCGCCGCATAGCCCACTACGATTACTGGGATAACGCTATCCGCCGCTCTATCCTGTTCGATTCTAAAGCTGATATCCTGGCCTACGGCATGGCAGAAAAAACCATTATCGAGCTGGCACAAGCGCTGAAAGAAGGCTCCGACTGGAAACAGCTCAGAGGCATCTGCTATATATCCAACAACACTATCGATAAGTATGTAATGCTTCCCTCTTTTGAGGAAGCATCGACGAACAAAGAATCATTTTTACAGATGGCAAAACTATTTCACAATAAAGTAGATGATGTCGATATCGGCTTCACCCAGAAGCATGGCGACAGGTTCCTCATCCATAATCCGCCCCAGCCTTTGCTGTCGACAGAGGAACTCGACGAAATATCGGATCTCGACTTCGAGTACGACGTACACCCATACTACAAAACAGGAGAAGTCAGAGCTCTTGAAACTATAAAACAGTCAATAACGACGCATAGAGGATGCTTCGGCAACTGCAGCTTCTGCTCCATCGCAGTCCATCAGGGACAAAACGTTATCTCTCGCAGCATCAAGTCCATTGCAGATGAAGCAACGCGAATCGCGCGGAGACCGGGCTTCAACGGCATCATCTACGATATTGGCGGTCCTACGGCCAACATGTATGGCGCGACATGCAAAAAAGGCTGGGTTTGCAGCAGGAAGCATTGTCTTGTGCCGAAGATATGCCCAAATCTAAAGTTCGGTCATAAAGAACAATTAGAGCTTATGAAAAATCTGATTGATATCCCAAAAGTTAAAAAGGTATTCATCTCATCCGGCATCCGCCACGATATGGTCATTGCTGACAAGGAAAATGGCAAACGTTATTTCGAGCAACTTGTGAAGCATCATGTATCCGGACAGATCAAACTCGCCCCTGAGCATTGCGACAACAAAGTTCTTGAACTTATGAACAAACCTCCTGCCGAAACGCTCATGAAATTCAAAACCATGTTCGATAGCGCATGCAGCGAGTCGGGCAAGCAATGTTTTTTGACCTACTACCTTATCGCCGCTCATCCCGGATGCACCATACGCCACATGCAGTTACTCAGAGATTTCATGTCGACGGAATTAAAGCTGATCCCTGAGCAAGTGCAGATATTCACACCCACGCCTTCCACAATTTCGACCGCTATGTACTACTGCGAGACGGATTTATCAGGCAACAAGATATTCTGCGAGAAAAGCCTGAAAGGCATGCAGCAACAGAAAGACGTTTTAAAAAGGAACGCTCGAAGAGAATAGACCCTTTTGAACGACACAAATAAAAAGCCCTTCGCGGCTATCACACTGCAAAGGGCTTTTTGGAAATCTTTAATCAGGTTAGAACTCTAGTTCGTTCACGACCTGCCAGTCCAGCTCACTCACAACGACTATCTTGTCATCGCCTATCACATACAGGTTATCATCGATGTAAATCGCTCTTGTTGCCTGTATGTTGCTCACAACCTTCACCAGCTCCAGGCTGTTACCAGCGTAGGAGAATATGTAACCGCTCTCGCTTCCCGGCAGGAAGAATATCTCATGAGCCTCGTCCAGCAGGAAGGCATGATGCGTGTTCAGTATATCCGACCAAGAATCCTCCAGAATGTACTTATCTAATTCCGCGGGCTGTTCCGGATTCTGCACATCGAACAGAGATATCTTTACCTTCCAATCCTCCTGTCCGATGCCCAGCATCCTGTCCCCTGATATCGGATGCAGATAGGACGAGTAGCCCGGTATCTCCAACTCGCCTTTGAGCTGTGGGTTTATCGGATCAGACAGGTCCAGGACATAGAACGGGTCGGTCTGTCTGAACGTTACGACATATCCCTTGTCACCAATGAACCTTGCCGAATATATCTGCTCTGTCAAACCAAGACCCTGTATCGAACCGACAACGCTCAGATTGCCGTCCAGCACATATATATCGTTGGCGCTCTCGCCGCTGACCCAGAACAGCCAGTAATACATGCCGAACCCGCTGCCTACGGTCGTCGCCACCCTGAGATAGCCGTTATATTCATCCATTGAGAACTGGTTCAGCAAACTGCCCGGCACGCTGCCCATTGCCGTTATATCAAGGCTATCGAGACTTATTTTTACGATGCCGGTTTTCTCCAAATCCCTCATATGCTCAGCGTAGTACTCCTGCAATGCATTGCTGATGTTATTCTCAACCTGCACCATCTCGTCACCACTCAGGGAACTCAGGTACTCACTGATGATGACCTCTATCTCTGTCATCTTGGCCGCATTGCTGATATCGTACCCGTTCAGCGTATTGATATCGGCAATCACCGAATCGGGCAGTATGCCCTGGCACGCCACGGTGCAGAACTCGATGATGTATGGCACCTCGTCCTCGGAGTAGGAATATCCGATATAGATGGCGCTTCCCGACATGTATATCGTCGATGAATACGAGGCACCGACGAATGACACCGTATCCTCCAGCTCGCCGCTCGCCATATCGAAGACCATGGCGTTCAGAGTGCTGTCGGTATATGAAGGTATCGTCGGATAGTATATGTCGCTGTAAATCAATTCTACAGCTTTGCTGTTGACCTCCATCGGCCTGATCGGCAGCGGCTCATAGCTGTAAACATAGGTCTGCGTCACAAGGTACATCTTGCCCTGATACAGCCTGGCCGCAACCACGCTGGTGGAATAGTTGAATGTTATCTCCCACTTGCTGACAGGATTTTGCGGATCCGACACATCGTACCCGTAGATTCCATCCCATGTGAAAACAGCAAGGGTGTTATCATGCAGCAGCAGGTCCCCTGTCCTGTCGATATTGCTCAGTACCGACATATTAATGGCAGGATTCGCCCCGATAATCTCAATCCCGTTGTCCATCTCAGGCGGCATGATGCTGGAAGAATAGTCCTCGTAATAGTAGTAATAATATTCTTCCCTGGAGAAGAAGATGTTCATGCCGTCCGTCTTAACTATGTCAGGCTCGTCTATGCCTACAACCTGCACATTGGTTTCTGAGACCCTCTGGGAATCATCACCTTCTCCTACCAATTTTTCTGCTGAAGTTGGCATAGGTACTACATTCAAGTCTTCCGTAGCGAACACACCGCCACGCCAATTGTCACCGCCTGTATACTGCGAATTGGATGACAGATAAGTCTCAAACTCCTCCTGCGATAAGAAATTGCTGACCCCTGCCGTCCCGACATTATTCTGGCCAGGTTCTACAGTACCCCCCTCTCCCATCACCGCATAGACACTTACCCCCACCAGTACTGCAATCAGCAATACTGACACCGTGGCAAATACCTTTGATTTCTGAAACGTAAAAATTCCGAGCAGTCGTTTCATAACTCCAGCCTCCTCTCTCTTTTCTACCAACGCAGCATTAAGCCTGATCTTCGCCGCCGACTTAGCTTTTTGATTTATAGCAGGTAAGTCAGCAGTTCTAATCGCACCAACTGCTGATAGTAATGGACGCAATTCTTCAGCACGATCCGGATAGCTGGCAAGACAATCCTCCAGCGATTCGCCGCTGTTCATCCGGTCGATGCATTCATCCAGTATTTTTTCTAAATCGTCTCTCATCACAA
>Ga0172380_10007218_pt1 | contig 12572 bp, 16 predicted proteins | sample Leawe162metaG_FD_119747 | JGI IMG/M metagenome (GOLD analysis project Ga0172380, IMG submission 119747) | Leachate microbial communities from a municipal landfill in Southern Ontario, Canada - Leachate well 162 metaG | ecosystem: Engineered > Solid waste > Landfill > Unclassified | place...
GCCCGCCTCGATGCTGACGGCCGCCTCGATGTTGGGGCCCGCCTCGATGCTGGCGCCCGCCTCGATGCTGGAGCCCGCCTCGATGCTGTAGCCCGACTTGATGCTGGAGCCCGCCTTGATGCTGAAGGCCGCCTCGATGCCGGAGCCCGCCAGCGATTGAATGCGCCCCTTCGCGACAAGACTGGTGGAAAATTTCACCCAGCCTAGATTGGCGTCAATTTCGATGTGGCCGGGGTAACCGGTGACATCCGTCGCGCCGATGTATTCATTGTTCTCGTTCAAGTCAGCGCGTGTGATGTGCAGCGTCGGAAGCATTGTCATTATCTTCTCCGGTTGGGTTGCGAAGCTGGGGCCAGTGCGGCGCCAAAAATCGGTGAAGCAAGTTAGCTTTCGCCATTTCCAGTCTCCATCGCTTGCCTGCTTCGATGTTTTGGCAATAGCCCGGGAGCCCCCTGTTGTCAACAGCTTTGTGAAAATTATTTTTAGCGCGCGCGCCTCTGCAATTGTCATGCCAGCCGCGCCAACGGCGCCGCCCCGCCGCCACGCACGTAAACCATTGATATTGTTGTGCGCCGCGCCCTCGGCCTTCAAACCTAACGAAAATTTAAGGATTTGGTAAGGTTTCGTTCTTTGGAATCGTTCCAATTTCCTACTTTTTTCCCTTTAAAAACAACGCATTTCCTACTTTTCGATTTTGGTTTCCTACTTTAATGTTTAGAGAAATTATTATAAAAACAACATTTATTCCTATTTTTCCTATTTTTCCTACTTTCGTTATCGGTATATATATAGATAAGAGTAGTGGTAAATATATTGGAGTGAAACCGACCCCCAAAACTAGGAAACTGGGAAACGGCATTGTTTTTAAACGAAAAACGGCGCCCAAAAGTAGGAAACGCATAAATATCAATTACTTATGAAAGGCGTCGCGAATAAGATCAATGGGTTACGCGATGGCGCGGGTCGCGGGCGGTCGGCGCTGTAGTATCAAGAAATATAGCGAAAAACCTGTTGTCAGCGGTGACAACAGGTTTTTCTAAATACGTCAACAGGTTTTTCGCTATATTTCTTGATACTACAGCGCTGGCGTCTCAATCGTCCGCAACCGGCGCAGGGCGAATCCAGCGGCGCCACGGTCAGTGGCGAGATCATGCGCATATTTTTTTTTCATGGCGACGGTCAATGGCTTGGCGGCCAAGGTCGGCTTTATCATCGCCGCCGACATTATTCCGGTCACGCTCAACGGCCGCGACGCCAAAATCCAGGTTCCGGTTGACGCGCAGCGCGCGATCAAGGCGATGCTCGCCGAGCGCGGCAAGCGCGCCTATGAAGGCTTTGTCGCCGACGGGACCGCTGCCCAATCCGAAATGCAGGCCCGTATGTATGGCCGCTACTCTGACCACTAAGGAGGCGATTATGGTTTATGCTGACAAAGCCGGGGCTCAATATCTCTCGATCTGCCCGCGGGGATTTGCAAACGAGAAGACGGTCTATCGCGTCCCTGCCGACAAGATCGAGGCGGCCAAGGCGCTGTTTGCCGACTATGAGGATGATTGCTCTGGCCGGTATTGCGACTGGCTCGATCACTACCCGGGCCAATGGATGCACGTCTCCTGGAGCGAGCGCCCCTGGGCCAATCGCACATGACGGCCGAAGCCATCACGGCATGGCGCGAGCGCCTCGGGTTTAACCGATCCGAGGCCGCCCGCGCGCTTGGCGTCGCCAGAAACACCTATGCCGCCTATGAGGCGGGGACGGTGCGAATCCCGCTCTATATCGCGCTGGCATGCGCAGCGATCGCCTGCGGGTTGCGCCCGGCGCCGTGATCGAGCGGGACCGGCCTACATTACGATCGGCCATGATTTTCGACGGCCGCCGCGCGTTTCCGTCGGGGGGCCTCGCGCGGCGACCGTCGGGCGGCCTTATCCAGCGCCTCGCACAGCCGCTCCGCGCTAGGGATATAGTATCCCCACGGCTGATAGCCCGACTCGTCCGGGTTCATCCTCACCTTAATAAGCCCGGCGCTCGCCATCTGTTTCCCGAACATACAGGAAGACATGTCGGTTACGCCGCGCGCGTGCGTCTGCGCCCATTTCATGAACGCATCCACCAATACGCCGCTTTTCCACTTTTGCCCCAGCGCCAGTGGCGTGCTTATGCCTATGGGCGACGTGTAAGCCATGAGGCCGTTGTCAGCCCAGTCGGCCAGCCACTTCCACACAGGCGGCGCCGACAGCACGCGCTGCTTCACAAGCTCTTCAGTCTGGTAGAAGTCGCGCTGTGGCGTCCAGTCCCCGAGTCGCATGCGCAACAGGAAGCCGAGAAACTGGCGCTTGCCCAGGCTCCCGTTAGCGTTCAGGTCGCGCTGCATTGGCCCAAACCAGTCGCCGGTCCGCGCCTTGTGGTCGTTAACGTCCACGACGAAGAACCGGCGCGCGGCCATGCCGGCTGCGACGTTCCACGTCTGGTTCGTCGTCAGCATGACCTTCAGGTGGTTAGGCGAGCTGAACATTTCCTGTCCCTTGCGCTCCAGCATGAGTTCTGACGCAGTCAATATGGTGCGCAGCCTGGCGCTCTCGCGCGGGTTCCCGGCGAATGTGGCTTCTTCGAGCGCGAGGAAACACGTTGTTTCCAGCTCTCCGTTAAACCGCCCGATTAGCGCGTCGATAGAGCCGGTTTCCTTACCGTTTTCTCCATATATTTCGCACATGAGCGTCGATAGCGTGCTTTTGCCCGTCCCCTCCATTTCACTATGCAGCACGAGGGCGACGCCAGCCGGCTTACCTGGGTTTTGCACGCCCCATGCGAGCCATCGCATGACGTAGTGAAATTTGTCAGGGTCCCCGGCGCAGATGACTTCATGGACGTGCCGGATCAGCCGCCGACATTTGTCCCACCCCGGCGCCGGCGCATAGCCAAACCCGCGCCATAGATTGTATTCCCGCGCGCCGCAGCCCTCGGGCTTGAATACTTCCTGCCACGGCGCCAGCGTGCTCGTCGCCCATTTGAAAAACGGCGTCCTGGCTTCGCCAACCGTAACAAACGTGTTGGCTGTCGCCTCCATGGCGCTTTGTCTCCGGTAGCGCACGACGCGGCCGTCCGGCAGCGTCACGAGATATGAGACGCCGCCCGGCGAGACCAGCGTTCTGAAGCGCGGCTCGACGAAGGCGCGCCAGTCGTCGCTATCGCCAAACGACCCGGCCGGAATGGCGACAGGATCGGCGTAGGGCGCGTCCCCTTTCGCGTCGTCGTAGCTCCGCGCCGGAAGCGCGCCGGACTCTCTTGCCCGTTTCAGCAAGGCTTCCTGGTCCGTCCCGCGAATGCGATCGGCGAGCGCCTGAATATAGACGCCGTCGCAGGCGTCCGCGCCGCGCAGGAACGAGCGGCGCGCGTTGCCCTCGTCATCGGGCGTCGCCGCTTCGACCCTGTCGGCGAGCGCCTCGATATCCAGCCCGGGCCATGCGCCGATGGCCGCGCCAAGCCGGAACGCCTGAGTCCCGCGCCCCGTCCCGGCCCCGCGGCTGGCGATATCCGCTATCTCCACATCGGCGTGGCGCAGTAGATCGGCTTCGATGCGCGCCGCCAGCGTCGCGTCAAGGTCGTCAAAGCGCGGCGCAGCGGGTTTCGCAGCGGCTACCAGCGGCGCGATTGCGTCTGTGGGGCGCGACAGCCCGCGCAGCGCCATGGCCGCGTCCACGGTCTGGATGATGTCTCCGACGCTCTCGAACATGGGCAACGACGCTAGCGGCGTATTGGCCGGCCCCGCGCCGTCAAGCCACGCGTAGTCGCCGACGCCGGCGGCCGGATGGCGTCCGAAGGCGACGAATTGCCTGCCGGCGCCAAGCATCTGGACGGGATAGCTGTTTTCAAACGGGTCGGCGTATTTTAGATCGCGGCTTTTAGCGGCGCCGTCGCTGACGGCCCGAACCATGAGCATGAGGCCGCGCTTGCCGCGCCGACGCGGAGGCGAGCCCAGCGCGAACGCTATCGCTTCGATGGCGGCGGCGTCGTCGAAATCAATGTCGATGCCAATCAGTCCGCCGTCGCCACAGCGCAGCCCGACGCCTCCCGCGTTATTCCATGGCGCGTCCCGCCAGTCTGCGCGTTTCTGCCAGCCCGCGCCGAGAGGACGTTTCTCGCCCGGCGCGATCGGTATCGGGAAATAGCCGTTGCTGGCGTAAATTTCCGCGCTCTGGAGCGGAATTGGCGCAATATCATGTTGCGGACGCCCATCGGGCGTGCTAGATATAGCAGGCATCGGTAAATCCTTGATTCAGCCAGAGTCAGAGCCGCCCAGGGTGAGTCCCCTGGGCGGCTCATCTATTATGCGTCAGTCGCCCGGCGGCGCAAACGCATTTCTTGGGCGGCCGCTATTATCTGCGATACCTGCCCCCTGGACACCTTAAACTTGACTGCCAGCCGTCGTATGCTCGCATGTTCCTCGACGTGTAGCCGCACGATTTCCACGCGATCGGCACCCGTGAGTTTTGTGCGCGGCCTGCGGCCGCGCCCTGGCGCTTTCTTTCGCGCTCTGGCGCTCGCGGGCGGGGCTCGCAGCAGTCCAAACGCCGCAAGCGACCCGGCCGGAACATCGTGCCCCTCACAGACGCGATAGACGATTTCGCCGTCGCGCCGGATGTAGGACACAGGGTAATTAACCTCAGCCTCCACCACGGAAAAAACCTTCCTCTTTTAGCGCGTCGCGTACGTCATTCAGATCGTGCGCAACGACGAAGCTATACCCCATGCCCTCCCATGCGGTTTTGAAGGACTTCTGAAACGGCGACAACCGGCCCGCGCCCCACTTCAGCTCTAGCGCCAGCGGGGTTAGCTGCGGCCCAAAAAACAGCAGGTCGGCGACGCCTGGCTTGACGCCCATGGCCTTTAGCTTGACGGCCGTCGCCATGTCGCGCCAGCCGCCGTTGGGGACATGAAACCAGACGACGCCCGGCGCCGGCGCCATGCGCCGCAGCATGATGACAACCGCGCGCTGAAACGCCTCTTCATCCTTGAACTCGGGCATTACTTTGCCATCCTTTCAGCAACATAGCCCTCGCCAAACGTCGGGAGCCCCAGGGCCCATGGAATCGGCCGCCGCATGATATCGAGCGCTTGACGCAGTCTCTCTTCCGCCACAGTGGCAGGCGCCAGAAACACGACAGAGTCATAGACGTCCAGCCGCAGCGATACGTCTGGCATTTCTTCTTCAATGATGCTCTCGACCCTGCAAATTATTGATCTCGCGGCGGACTGGCACATAATTTCGAGCCACGACCCGCCGAAAGCGCGCTGCCGCAGCATCTTCCCGTGCCTGCCGCGCATGAATGAGAATTCACCCGATTCTCTGTCAACGTCGGGCGCGTAGTGCGGTATCTCGCGGCCATCCGGCAGTCGTAAATACAACGTCTGCACGTTCATCGCTGGGTCGAGACGCTGCTGAAATGCAACTTTGCCGGCCGCCGCCTCGATGACGGCGCCCGGCCTCCAGTGCGCCTCTCGCGCCGCTTGATCGAGCGCGCGCCACAGACCGGCGCGTCCGGCCAGTTCCGGGTTGGCGCTGCGGTAGCGGTCAATCCACGCCTGCGCGCGCTCCAGCGTCAGCCCTTCAATCTGGCGCCGGTAGAGCGCGAAGAAGCGCTTATGCCCCATGGCGTAGTTGCCGCCCAGCACGAGCGGCTTGGCGTTTTGCCGCTCTTTCTTATGAGTGTGCTTACTAGCGTCCGCCGGCAGCCCAAACATCTTGATGGCGTTGGCGATGTAAGGATCGCCGTCGGGCTTACGCAACTCACTCAGGATATCTTCCGCGCCGGCGAACCACATGGCGAGGCGGAGCTCAATATTGGATAGATCGGCATCCACGATGCTCCAGCCCGGCGGCGCGCAAATGACGCCGCGCAGGCAATCTGATAGCGCCGTGTTGTTGACGGCGCCTGCGAAGCCGAGTTTCAGCGCGGCTATCGTCGATTCCACGTCGTATTCGCCGGACGGCCGCGAGATATTGAACGTATTAACGCCCTCGGACGTGCCGCGCCCGGAGCGCGCGCCATAATAGCGCGTGGCGTCCTTATATGCGCCGCCAAGCTGGCGATCGAGAAGCGCCTGCGCTTTCGACGGAGCCATGCCGCCGCTATCACGCCGCATCTCCAGAACTTCGCGCGCGTCCGCTGGCAAGTCTTCGTCTTCTAGCGCTTCTTCGACCGTCTCGCGCCGCGCGTCGGGCAAAAAGACGCCTTGGCTGACGAGCCATTTCTGAATGCGCGCAGCCTGCGTTATCTCCGTAACGGCATGGCCGGTCAGATCGCGCAAGCGCAGCCCGCATGCACGCTCTATGTCAGCGCGGCGCGCGGCGATGGCCTCCGCCAGCGCTACGTCCACTGGTAAGCCTAGTTCATTTTTGCGCCATGTGCGCTCGTAGATGCGGCGTTCGTCCGGCGGCAACTCCGGCAGCCGCGCATCTATCGCGGCGAGCGCGCGCACATCCTGCATGCAATAGGCGAGCAGGTCGCGGAACGTATCAGCGTCTTCGAGAAACTCGCCACTGCGCTGCGGCTTGCACGTTCGCATGACGAGCAGGCCGCCCCCCTTGGACTTGCCCTCCAACCCAAGCGCTTCGGCGATGGCGTCAAGGCCGCCTGGCAGGCTGATGCGCTGCGCCCGCGCCATCGTGCACGATATTTTCTCCGGCGGGATCGCGATTCCGAATACGCCACGCAGCACGTTCACATCGAAGCCTGCGTTATGACAGACGACGCTATCTGCTTCCGACACGGCCACGATAAAGTCAAAGATCGAAGCCGGCGCCAGGCGTTCGAAACCCGGAACGGCGACGGCGCCGCGGAGAGAACCGGGCTGCTCGCGCCATTGCCACGCGACGCATGTGATCTGCGTCGAGGGGTCCGCCGCGTAGCGGCGATGCCCTGCGGTCTTGAGGTCGCAGCGCGAGCGCGTTTCAAAATCGAAAAGAAGAGTTTTCACTTGACAGCCCCAGACGGAATGAAATCTGGCCGTAGATAGGGAAGCCGCCGCGACTTGATCCAGCATGGGCGCCCGGCGAAGCCGGCGCAGTCGAGAGACGCCATAGCGTCAAGCGCGCGCTTGCGGGGATGAATAATATTTGTGTCCACAAGTGGAAACAAAACCATCGCCGCCAGGATTAACCAGTCTCGCATATTCAACTCCCACAAAAGCGCCGGAGCGTTTGCGCGCTCCGGCGTTCAGTCTTATTAAAACGGGCTATCGCCGCTGGGCGCGCTCCAGCCAGATGGCGCCGAGCCAAAGCCCTTAACGGCAATCCCCTGCGCCTGCGCCTGCCGGAGTAGCTCGGCCTGATCGACGCCTCCGCCGCCAAGCGTTAATGCTTCGCCCGGCCCGGTGAAAAGGATCGCGTTTAGGTAGGTCTTGATGCCCGGCTGCGAGCCCTTGCTTTCCGCCAGCGACACCGTCAGCATGACATAGTCGCCGTCCTTCACCAGCACGCGGCCGCCGATACGCGGCGCGGCCAGTGGAACCGGCTTGCCGTTTTCGACCATTTCGATTTGCAGGTAGTCAGGGTTGGTCGTGTCAGCGATAATGAGCCAATGGCCCTTGGCCCAGTCACGCACGACGCCTTTTTTATTCGGCGCGTCGCCGTCCTTGACCGGCCAGATGATCGCGCCGGGGCTGTAACCCTTTGGGCTCAGCGCGTCGTTCCAAATCGACTGCGACGCATCCTTGACGGCTCCGAGCACAGGCTCGTCGGTCCATTTCTCCCGCGTCTTGGGGACGATCGCGGTCACTGAATGGCGCGGCTTCTGCAACGGCTGACCGGAGATGATATCCTTGGTCTGCGGCGTCCACAGCCCGTTGATGTAGGCGGCGCGCGCCTGCATGATTGTCGCCACCTGTCGTTTGCGCTCTTGCGCCATAGCTTCCATTCCTTCTCTCTCACGTGAGCCACGTTGCTCACGTCATGAACGTGCGGGTAAAATAATTTTATGTCAAGCGTTGACACAGGAGTTTTTACAAATTATTTTCCCTCGCATGTTAGCTCTTAGAGATCATCAAGTCGAAGCTGTTGATGCGCTTTACGCGGCGCAGACGCGATTCAGCCACATAGAAGTATGTGTAAGCGGCGGAAAGTCCCTCATAATGGCTGAGGGAGCCCGCCGCACGCCGGGGAGAGTTTTAATTCTCGCCCATACGCAGCCATTGGTTGAGCAGAACATGGAAGCGTGCAGGCAGCTTGGCGTCAGCGCCGCGCCGTGCGCCGCCGGTCTTGGCGTCAACCCGTTCGGCCGCGTCGTCGTCGGAACGATCCAGACAGTCGTGCGGCGCCTTGAGCGATTCAGGGACGTGACGCGCATCTTTGTAGACGAGACGCATCTTGTTCCGCCCAACGAAAAATCCATGTATCGGCGCCTTTTTGACGCTATCCCACTGGCGCGCGTGCACGGCGTAACCGGGACGCCTTATCGCGCCGATGGCAGCGGCTCGCTTGAGGAAAGCTTCGGCCCTTGCGTATATCGCTATGCTTTCAGCGACGCGCTTGCAGCGGGATATGTGAAGCCGCTGCGTCAGATTGACGCGGTCGCCGATGAAATCGACACGGCAGGCGTCAGGGTCAAAGCAGGCGAATGGTCAACCGACGAGCTAGCGCATCGCGGCATCGCGCTCGCGCCCGCGCACGCGCGCGCGGCTATCGCCGCGCTCCGCAACGAGGGGCGCAAGCGCGTCCTCGTCTTCGCCTGCGACATCGCGCATGCCGAAGCGCTGGCGGAGGAATTTAATAGCGCCGTCGGGCGCAAGGTCGCGGAGGCCGTGCACTCCAGGACGCCAGATCAGGACACAAAAATTGAAGATTTCCGCGCCGGACGGCTGCCGATCATGACATCAGTTCAAAAATTTGCTGTGGGTTTTTCGGTCCCTGAAGTTGATGCGCTGGTCCTGTGCCGCCCTGTGCGTAGCCGCGTCTACTATGTGCAAGCGCTCGGGCGTGGCGCCAGAAAAACAGACGTGGCGCTCGATTGCGTCGTCATTGACTTCGGCGGCAACGTTGCGCGCCACGGGGCGCTAGATATGGTAACGCCGCTGCCTCCCCCGGCGGTCAAGAACAGTGGGGAGAAGCGCGACCGCAAGCCGCATAAGACATGCGCCGCCTGCGGCGAGCAGTATGCGCTCGATCTCACGTCATGCCCTGCTTGCGGTTACGACCCGCGCGTTGACCGTTCTGTGGGCGAGGCGCTAAGCCTGTCATCAAAGCAGGCTGATTTGCTCGCGACGGCTAAACTGGAGCCGCGCTGGCTAGATATCGTCGGAGCGCCGCGGCGAACGTCAAATAGGCATTGGCGACTGCCCGTTACGGGCGGTCAAGCAATTTGGTGGCCCGCGCATTTGCCGCCAAACCCTGTCCGGGCGTATCTGCGATGGGACTCCCGCTGGGGCTTCGTCGTAGACGGCGTCATGGACGAAGCCGGCGTAATTCACACGCCATAATCAGGAGATTAGAAAATGGCCGTTACAATCACTGTCACCGGCGGTTCCGTCGATGAAATCATTGCGGCGCTGACGCGCGCATCTTTGGACGCGGCGACGGCGCCCGCTGCTGAAACCATTCCGGCGACGCCAGCTGAAACCATTCCGGCTCCGGCTCCGAGACGCGGACGCCCAGCCAAAATCGCCGCTCCGGCGCCAGCTCCCATCCCGGCCGCTGCTGCGCCTGTGGGCGACGATCCTTTCGCCCCGAGCGGCGGCGGCGACGACCCTTTCGCCCCGAGCGGCGGCGACGGTCCTTCCGCGCCCGCTGACGAGCGCGAAGAGACGATCTCGCACATCCTGACGCGCATCGCCGACAAACTGCCTCAGAGCGGCGAAGCCCCGCTCGTCAAATTCCTAGCGCCGCAGTTCGGGCTGTCGTCCGCCGCGTCCTACGGCGACGTGCTGAACGCCATCAGAGGCGCCACTGACGTTGAGAAGCTCAAGAAGCTTCTTGCTATAATGGGAGGCCCCAAATAATGGCGCACGCCAGATACGCACCGTCTTCGGCGGCGCGCTGGCTTGCCTGCCCGGCCTCGGCGGAACTGTCCGCCGGGTTGCCGGAACGGTCGTCCAGCGCAGCCGATGAGGGGACCCGCGTCCACGCGCTCATAGAGAGGGCGGTCGAGACGCGCGCCCTGGATCATGTATCAGAAGATGACGCGAGCTATGGCTGCGTCGCGCTCGTCCTGGACTATGTGGAGTTGCTTGGGCGCGGGACCGCGTTCACCGAGAAAAAGCTCCGCGTCTCCGACGACGTATGGGGAACCGCTGACGTGATTCATATCAGCGACGCCGCTGTCACCGTCGTCGATTACAAGAACGGCGCGTATGATGTAGGCGTTGTCGATAACAAGCAGCTACTAACATACGCGGCTGGCGTCGTGGCCGAAGGCGCCGCGCCTGACTGGTTCCGGCTCGTCGTCATCCAGCCTAACTCGCGCAACGCGGGAGAAGTAGAACCGGTCAAGCAATGGGTCATTCCTGTTAACGTTGTCATGGAGCATGACAGAGCTGTGCGGGAGGCTGTCACGCGCGGCAAGGCGGGCGAGCCCCCGCAGCCGGGAAAACACTGTCGATGGTGCCCTGCGTTTGGAGAATGCAGCGCGACGAAAGGCGCGCTGGCGCTAATTGAAAACGCCATACAGATGGCGCCCGATAGTATACCGGATGAAGCCATCGCTAATGTCGCGCGCGTGCTGCGCGGTCTTGGCGACTTTCATAAACTGGTTGAAGTGGAGATCATGCGCCGTCTTGCTGAGGGGCGCGCCGTGGCGGGCGCGTCGATCGAGAAAGGTCGTGCTTTCCGCCGGTGGCGCGATGAAACGCTAGCGAAGAAAGAGCTTCACCGCGCCTTCGGGATGGACGGGCTCGCGCCGCTATCCCCGACGCAGGCAGAGGGGCTCGGCAAGGAGGGGCGCGAGATAGCGGCGATGCTTTCCATCAAGCCGCCGGGGAAGCCGCGAGCGGCGTATTAAAAAGCGGCCCGGCCATTCTCAGTGCCGGGCCGCAAGTTAGCGCGGATCAGGAGGGAGGAAAGTCCGCGCGGGAGAAACTCCATTTATGAACGCTGCAAGCGAACCCCAGCCGACGCAATTCAGCGCCTATCGCAAGATATGTGTGCGCCGGGAACGCGCCATGGCGCGCCCAGTGCGCCACGGCGTTCGGGGTAAAGCCGAATGCTTCCGCCACAGCGTTTTTACCGCCGAGCGCGTCGATAACTTCCGCGACGCTGGTTAGTTCTTTTAACTTCATGGACGGAGCATACAAAATATTTTTTGGGCGTCAAGAAAATTTTCTTGACAGCCGGAAAATAATTTGCGAAATTCGGGCGTCAACTGAGACAGGAGATTGAATTATGTCCTTCGGAGAATGCTCGTATCCGTTCGAGGACCTGACCGTCACGATTGACGTAGCAGGTCGGCGCCGCGAGGCGTTCATGGTTTCCGGCGTCGCCGCGATCGAATTTTCGCGCGACGCCGAATGGTGGGTCGCTGGCGTCGAGATCGAGCTCGCGCACTTCGACGGCAAGGGCAACATCGTCCGTGAGACGGTCCCCTGTCAGCAAGTCTTTCCAGACCTTCAGTCGCTAATCGAGCGCGATCTTCGCGAACAGCATGCGGATGCGATCCAAGAGCGCGTCAATCGCGAATTTTATGGCGCCGGATATATCCTTCGCGTCGATCCAGACAATGGAGATCATTACTTCGTCCGGAGGGCAGCGCGATGATGCTCGGCGCAGAATTTCTTCGCGCGCACGTCACATACGGAGCGGCTCAGTTTGTGAGGGTGGTGAAACATGGACAAAGAAGTTAACGCGCCGCCGGAGCGCAGAATCATAACCGTATCGACGCCCGCCAGTTTGAGGGCGCTGGCGCTATGGCTGGCGGACAGGAAATATAATGACGTGTTCCCATATTTGATGGACCGCGCCGGGAACCGAATGGTTGGGCTGAACTGGAAATACCCGGATGGCAAGTTTGATCGCGCTGGGATTGTCGTCGTCAAGAACATCGACCTACTGGAGGACGTGACTGGCATGTGTGATAGAGGGAGAGCTTACGAAAAATGACAAATCGACGGGGAACGCGGGCTGATACAGGGCCGCTCTCGATCACTGGTCAACTGCGCCAATTGGTTGAAAGACGCGCGCCGGGCGTGACGATCTATAAGCGCGCGCTAGACGCTATCGAAGCGCGCGACGCACGAATTGCGGAACTGGAGAAGCGCGTTGAAGTAGCGGAGACGGAAGCTACCAGGCAAGCAGCTAGGGTGGCGGCAATGTCCGCCGGGATCATGCTAGACAAGGTCATGGATGATCGGGATGAACGGATCGCGGAGCTGGAGAGAGCGCGCAACACCGCCATAGGCGTATGCGAACAATTAGAATTACGAGACGAAATAGGCGCCTCACCGATTTTTGGCGCGGAAGCCCCGGCGTTCAGGCCGGGGAGGAAGCGCCTCGCGTTGCGACTCCACATACTGCTTGATGATCGACAGCGGCGCGCCGCCGCATGACGCGGCGAAGTAGGACGGCGACCAGAGGACACCGTTTTTGTAGC
>Ga0172380_10007219_pt1 | contig 12572 bp, 7 predicted proteins | sample Leawe162metaG_FD_119747 | JGI IMG/M metagenome (GOLD analysis project Ga0172380, IMG submission 119747) | Leachate microbial communities from a municipal landfill in Southern Ontario, Canada - Leachate well 162 metaG | ecosystem: Engineered > Solid waste > Landfill > Unclassified | place...
CCCGTAGATTTCACCAGGGCCGCGTAACTCTAGGTCAACCTGCGCCAGGTAAAAGCCGTCGTTTGATCGTTCGAGCTCCCGCAAGCGCTGACTCGGTTTTTTCGTGTCACCCAACATTAAGTAGCAGTAGCTCTGGTGCTCGCCTCGCCCTACTCGACCCCTTAGCTGGTGAAGTTGCGCTAGACCGAAATGATCAGAGTCTTCGATCATGATGACGCTCGCGTTCGGAACGTCAACGCCGACCTCCACGACCGTCGTACTGACCAACATATCGTATTTCTTCGCTTTGAAGTCAGTCATGACTTGCTCTTTTTCATCGGGCTTCATCTTGCCGTGGAGCAACCCGATATTGCGGTGCCCAAACACCGAGTTTTTTAGCTTGCGATGCTCGGCTTCAACCGACTTTTTATCACTAACATCGGAATCCTCGATAAGGCTACAGATAACATATGCCTGACGACCAGCTGTCAGTTCTTTATCGATCGCTGCGTACACGCTCGTGCGAGAGACCGGTGAAACAATTTTTGTTTTAATCGGTTTGCGATTGCTCGGGCGTTCGTTTAGCACGCTAACATCCAACTCGCCAAATACGGTCAGCTGGAGGCTACGCGGAATCGGCGTGGCGGTCATGGCAAGCATATGAGGCATGGCCTGCGCCTTTTGGAGCAGCTTCTGGCGCTGCGCCACGCCAAAGCGGTGTTGCTCGTCGATGACGACGAGACCAAGCTTGTGAAACGACACGGTGTCTTGAATGAGCGCGTGAGTGCCAACGATGATCGCCATACTGCCATTCGCGACATGTTCGAGGAGCGCCTGACGAGGCTTGCCTTTGACAGAACCCAGCAAAAGTCCGACAGTGATGCCAAACGGCTCGAGGAGCGATTGAAGCGTCTGTGCGTGCTGACGCGCCAAAATCTCGGTTGGCGCCATCAGGGCCGTCTGGAAACCGGCATTGGCACTTGAAAGCGCCGCCATGCCAGCCACGACGGTCTTGCCCGAGCCGACATCACCTTGAAGCAGCCTGTTCATTGGCGTCGATTTTTCAAGATCTTGGATAATTTCCCACGCCGCCAGCCGCTGAGCATTTGTGAGTGCAAACGGCAAATCATTCACAAACTTTTTGACACCCGGTTGGTCGAATGGAATCGGCCAGCTTTCGAGCTTGGCGTTTTCCTCACGGTTCAACTGGCTCGCAACCAGTAACTGAAAGAGCTCCTCGAATGCCAGACGCTCTTTTGCCTTGGCAATATCATCAACACTTTTCGGAAAGTGCAGCCCAAGGATAGCGTCGCTATAACTTATTAATTTTTCTGAAGCAATAGTGTTTGGAGGCAAGGTTTCGGGTAGCATAGTCATCAAGGGTCGAAGTTCGCTCAATAGCTTCCTCAATACCTGACTCTTGAGACCTTTTACTTGCCGGTACACAGGCAAGATTCGGTCGGTCTGCACTGGCATGTCTTTCACTAACTCGACGCTTGGATTCGTCAGCTGGTAGCGGTTATAACTAAATTCAAAATCCCCCGAAAAGTAAAATTCAACGGCGCCATCTTTTAACTGAGTGGCTCGGTATGGCTGATTGAACCACACGGCCTTGAGCTTGCCAGTTCCATCGTCGAGCGTGGCAGTCGTGACAGTCAGGCCGCGCCGCACACGCTTGATCTCGACCGACTCGGCGCGAGCCTTGATACTTCGTTTGCCTGGGCTCACATCAGCGATAGCCACCAACTCCGAAAAGTCTTCGTACTTGCGCGGTAGATACGTGATTAAATCACGCACGGTCTCAAGCCCCGCTGCGTGCAGCTGATCAGCAGTTTTATCGCCAACACCCTTGATATTCTTGAGAGAAGTAGTTAGATTCACTGCTTATCATTGTAGCAGTCCTCATACTTGGCATATAGCCTCATAGGTAACTGTCGTTATGAGACGCCGAGAATGCCCTCGACGACATGAGCTGTTTCTTGCCAGCGTTCAACGGCAATCGTGTCAACTCCCATTGCTTTTACGGGATAGTCGTTGCCACCCTCTTCGAGCTTATCTCCTATATATAGAACGTCTTCTTTAGTAATGCCAAGTGCATCGATAAGCTTCTCGATACCGAATGCTTTATCTACTCCCGGCATAGTGATATCAGTGCTAGTAGTACCACCAATCCTCACCTCCAAATCAGGAAGCCTCTCAGCAACTTTATCTCGAAAGATTGGGCGTACATCTTTATATTTTTCCGCCCATGCGTATTTTTCGTCTGCAGATGCAAGCTGCCCGAGAGCCGAGTGAGTAATTTGACTTAGACGATCTTCGATGATTTCTCCCTGCGGAGTATCATGCCAGATATTCATTTCCTTGGCGACTATTTCAAGCGCTTGAACAATTCGGTGCTTTTGCTCCTTCGTCAAATCATTCGCATACTGCAGGTTCCATTCGTGTGTCTTTTCATCAAATCGGTAATACCGTGTACCACATGTTGGCATGAGATGAAGTCGAGTAAGATGCGATGCATCGGCGTGTAGTCTATCAACGATATTTTGCTTGAAAATCTCAAATTTACCGCCAGAAATGACACAGACTTCATATTTTTCCAAAAGCAAAACCAACAATTCACTCATCCGATCACTTAATGGGGATTTTGTTACGACTAGGGTGTCATCGATATCAAACGCTATAACTTTTTTCATAGCTACCTCGCTAGAACAAAACTGTTCTTTCCTTTTTTGAGTAAGCTCTTCTCTGTTATTTGCTGATCATCGGTAATTTTTTGATTATTTATAGATACCGCACCAGACTCGATCAGACGACGCGCCTCACCATTACTTTTTGCGACACCAGCTTCGACCAAAGTCTCGACGACAGTCTTTCCGATAGATGTAGCTGAAATCTCGCGAGCTAGCTCATCGACGTCTGCGGCGGAAAGTTCACTGAAACTCAACTTGCCAAACAAGACCTCCGTCACTCGCTCCACTGATTCTCGTCGCTCGCGGCCATGCACCAATTCGGTCACCTCACGCGCCAGCGTTTTCTGTAAAGCGCGCGCGCCTGGGGCCACTTTATGGCCTGCTATCAAGGCATCCACCGTCGGTTGGTCAAGTAGTGTGTATATCTTAATGAGATCTTCCGCCGTTTCATCGTCGATGTTCAACCAAAATTGGTAGAACTTATACGGGCTGGTCTTCTCGGAATCAAGCCAAATAGCACCACCTTCGCTCTTGCCAAACTTCACGCCGGTTTGCTTGTTGACGATAAGCGGCGCGGTAAAAACATGTGCATCTGCCGACTCGAGCCGACGAATCAGCTGCACGCCACTAATAGAATTGCCCCATTGATCAGCGCCTGCAACCTGAAGTGTCGCGCCTTTTTCGCGGAAAAGATGCAAAAAGTCGTACCCCTGAATGAGCGAGTAGCTAAACTCTGCGTAACTAATACCATCGCCACCCTCACCGATACGTGATTGCACGAAGTCGCGATCAAGCATCTGCGTCATTGATGCATGCTTGCCGATATCACGAAGGAAATCAAGATAATTAATTTCTTTAAACCAGTCGTAATTATCGACGATATCGAATTCCTGCCCGGCAAAAATAGTTTTGTACTGCTCGGCGATAGCCTTCTTATTACCTGCGATTTCATCGAGCGTTTTCAGATTGCGCTCTTGTTTCTTGCCATCCGGGTCACCGATCATGCCGGTCGCGCCGCCAACGAGCAATATCGCCTTGTGACCGTGAGCGATAAAATGGCGAATCATCATCGCCGGTGCCAAGTTGCCAATTGTCATACTATCAGCACTCGGGTCAACGCCCCAGTAGAATGTGCGCGGTTCATTTATCTTTTCAACCGCGTCAAAAGTCGTCTGATTGACGAAGCCGCGCCAAGATAGTTCTTCAGAGAGTGTAGTCATGATTTTTAGTATACAAGAATGCACTCTTTTCGCCCAGAATCAGTGCTATAATGAATGATGATATTGCTTATGGGAAAAGGGACACGTGGCAAAAAACTCAAATGGGAAACGTCTGAACGTCTACGCTAACTTAACGCAGTCGAGACGAAAGAAAAAAGATAAGGCATCGAGGGCGCGTGCGGAATACCTTGCGACACTGCCGAAGCATCCGCTGAAGCGGTTTTTACACCGTATGCACCCAAAACGCGTGGCCGGCTACTGGTTCTCTAAACGCGGCCTCTTCATGGCACTAAAAATCGTCGGCGTCACTGTGCTCCTGATAGTGCTTGGCATCGGCGCACTCTTCGCTTACTACCGAAAAGACCTCGACCAAATCCGTCCAAGTGAACTCGCTAAACGAGTCCAGTCAACTGTCACCACCTACTACGACCGTAATGGCAAACTTCTCTGGGAGGATAAAGGTAGTGGCGACTATAGGCTTGTCGTCGAGCAGGATGACATCGCCGAGACCATGAAGCACGCGACAATCGCCATCGAAGACAAAGACTTCTACCACCACGGCGGCATCAGTGTCACCGGGCTCATGCGAGCGGCGATTAATAACGCTTCGAGTGATTCAGTCCAGGGCGGCTCAACTCTCACCCAGCAGTTAGTCAAGCAGGTATTCTTTGCCGATGAAGCCCAAAAGCGTGGCCTTGACGGCATACCTCGCAAAATCAAGGAAGTCATTCTGTCGATCGAAGTCGAGCGAATGTATGACAAAGATCAAATCCTTAACCTCTACCTCAACGAATCGCCTTACGGTGGACGTCGCAACGGAGTCGAGTCAGCCGCTCAAACCTATTTTGGCAAGACGGCAAAAAAGCTGACCCTGGCAGAGTCAGCGCTGCTCGCTGGCATTCCGAATCAACCAGGTCTCTATAACCCGTACAACCGTGCTGGTAATGAAGCGCTCGTCTCCCGTCAGCATAGAGTACTCGATGCCATGGCTGATCAAGGCTATGTCACCAAAGATCAAGCGGATGCGGCTAAAAAAGTGCCGATTATAGACACTATCAAGCCAGAGGGCGACCAGTTCAAAGGCATCAAGGCGCCACATTTCGTCCAGATGGTTCGGAGCGAACTCGAATCAGAGCTCGGCAAAAAGGTAGTCGGTGACGGTGGACTAAGCGTGACGACAACCCTTGATTTGCGCATGCAGAACAAGGTTGAAGACGAGATGAAAGATATGTTCAACTCACCATCTCCTTCCCTGTTTGGATTCTCAAATGGTGCTGCGAGCATTGAAGACGTCAGAACTGGTCAGATTCTTGCCCTCATGGGGAGTCGTAATTTCCGCTACGACGGCTTCGGACAAGACAACGCCGCCGTGTCGTTTATCCAACCGGGGTCATCGATCAAGCCACTTGTCTACGCGCAACTCTTCCAAGACCAAGGCGAAGGCAAGCAGAATTTCGGTAGTGGATCTATCCTGAGCGATGTAAAAACTGACTTTGGCGGCGGATACACTCCGCAGAATGCAACTGGTGATTTCCGCGGAAGTATTAATATACGGAAGAGTCTCGCCCTATCGCGCAATATCCCGGCAATCAAAGCGATGGCAGTCTCCGGTCTTGACCCGACACTCAAAACAATTCGTGCCATGGGTGACAAGTACTACTGTACCCAAGGTAGGGAGCAGCAAGCCGGCCTCTCGTCCGCGATTGGTGGCTGTGGTACCCGTATGATCGACCATGTTAATGCGATGGCCTCACTAGCTCGCGGCGGCGTCTACAAGCCACACACTAGTATTCTCGAAGTAAAGAATTCTTCGGGTGACGTACTCAAGAAGTACGCCAACGAACAGAAGAAAGCTATCGACCCCCAGGCAGCGTACATCGTCAACGACATTCTGGGTGATCGAAACGCCCGTATTCCTCTTTACGGCCGATCAATCACTCCCGAGCTTGACGCTGCCGGCATCCGAGTCGGTGTCAAAACCGGTACGTCGAACGCGGAGATAAATGGTGTGATCCAGCCAAAAGATATTTGGACAATGACGTACACCCCATCTCTCTCGATTGGCGTATGGCTCGGCAACTCAGACAACAAGCCGCTCAACCCCAGTGCCCTTTCGGCCTCAGCCTCGGGCATATCCGACCCGGTACTGGTGTACGCTACCGACCTGTACGCCAAAGATGGCAAAGCCAAACGATCAGACTGGTTTAAAGAACCAAAAGGCATTCAGCATATCAACGGCGAAATCTATCCGTCGTATTACAACAAAAAACAAGGCCTCAGTAACGCCAAGCTCACCTTTGACCGCGTTTCGAAAAAGAAAGCCACCAAGTGTACCCCAGACGCCGCCCGCGAAGAAGTTGGCGTCACTAAGACCAAAGACCCATTCACCAAGAAAGACGTCTACATCGCACCAAACGGCTACGACGCGACCAAGGACGACGACGTACACAAATGTAGCGATGCTAAGCCGCGCGTCCAAGGTATTTCGATCACTCAAAACCAGATTCAGGTTCGGATCTCTAAGGGAAAGTTCGCTATCGACTCGGTCGACTTCAAGGTTAATGGCCAATCTATCGGCTCTGGCACTAGAACCAGTGATGGCTACGTGATTACCTACGACTTCAAAAAGAAGTCACGCGTAACAGTCGAAGTCATCGACGAGGGTTACTACACAGCAAGCGGTTCCGACGTCGGACCAAACGGATCAAGTGGCTCTCCTGTCAACTAGCCAACGTTGAACCTATGTTACTGGTTCGCCAAATCAACCAAGTTATCTTCGGGAGTACGCCGAGATGACGACGAACGAGAACGACCCAGCTGCTTCTTCGCGGCAGGCGCTTTCGTTTTGGCCAGCTTTCGAGCGAACATCATCCGCCCAGCAGCGGTCTGGAGACTACGGATGAATTCAACCTCGACAGTGCTGTCGATATCGCTCCCGGCCTGCTCGACCACGACCATCGTGCCGTCAGCCAAATAGCCAACGCCTTGGCGCTTGTCTTTGTCATTGCCTTTTTGGACGATTTTCAGACTGACTTTCTCACCTGGCAAATAGTTCATGCGTAGCTGCTTGGCAAGTTCGTTGATATTGAGTACCGGGATGTTTTCGACTTGAGCGACTTTCGCAAGATTGTAGTCGATCGTACAGATAGCCCCGCCGTTTTTGCGTGCAAGCGCAAGTAGGTGCTCGTCAACGCCATCGGTCGCGGCGTCGTCCAAGATAAGAACATTGAGGTCTTTGTTCTCGCGAAGTTCCGACGCTAGGTCCAGACCATGACGAGCCTTGGTGCGTTTGTCGCTGTCGCCATTGTCAGCGAGAAGCTGTAATTCCGCCAACACGCTACGGGGTATTACCAAGTTGCGTGGCGTAAACCCGCTGGCAACCGCTGCCATGATCCGGCCGTCCATCAACGACGAAGTGTCGACATAGACTGGCGTATCGTGACGTCTGGTAAATGCGGCTTGCCGCCTTCGTAGCAATATGAAAAGCTCGATTTGCGTCAGCACAAGTAACGCGATGATAAATAATTCCATAGTTCTCCTTTAGTTGTTATTTGGCAAGATAATCGATAAGCGCTTGGCGCAAGCTCGTGACCGGTTGGATAAACGCGTTTTTATGCGATCCAGCAGGTGCTAACGCCTTGGAAAAGCCAAGCTTTTTCGCTTCGGCAATTCTGCGATCGACATGCGCCACCGAACGAACTTCGCCGCCGAGGCCGACCTCGCCAAACACGACGAGCTCGTCGTCGAGCCGGCGCTCAGCTGCCGCGCTGGCGATGGCGATACAGACCGCGAGGTCTGCAGCCGGGTCATTCAACCGCAATCCACCGACGACGTTTATATAAATATCTTTGTCTGATAATTTCAGTTTCGTACGCCGTTCGAGAACCGCGACGAGAAGGGTGAGTCGATTGAGATCAAAACCACTTGCCGTTCGTTTAGGATACCCGAAACTCGTCGGATTGACAAGCGCCTGGATTTCAACCAGCAGCGGCCGCGTACCTTCCATCGTCGCCATCACAACTGAGCCATCGGCGTTCTGCCGCTCAGAGAGCAACGCCGCCGAAGGGTTTTCGACCACGCGTAATCCCGTCTCATCCATTTCGAATATCGCTGCTTCTGACGTCGAGCCGTACCGGTTTTTGCTTGCCCTGACGACCTTGAATCCCCCGTACCGGTCACCTTCGAACTGCAACACCACATCGACTAAGTGCTCGAGCACCTTAGGGCCCGCAATTGAACCTTCTTTCGTGACGTGCCCAACCAACATCACCGCCGAGCCCGACTCCTTTGCCGCTCTAATGATGACGTTTGAGGAATTGGTGATCTGACTCACGCTACCAGGCGCCGAAGTCACCTCCTCCAGACTAAGTGTTTGGATCGAATCAACGATAACAAGTCCGTATTTGCCCGCCCTAATCGTCGCACCGATATCGTTGGCGCTCGTACTGGCAATAAAATGCAATGAGTCGTGCGAATCAGCACCAAGACGCTTGGCACGCAGTCGTACCTGCTCTGCGCTCTCCTCGCCGCTGACATACAGGATGTCGGATTGCTTGGCGGCAAGGGCAGCTACCTGTAGCAACAGCGTGCTCTTACCAATGCCGGGTTGGCCAGCAATCAATGCCACACCCCCAGCGACGATTCCACCTCCTAGTACATTATCGAGGTCATCAATACCTGTCGATAATCGCGCAGCTTGTTCGCCCTCGCCGATAGTCGACATCGAGCGCGGTTTCAGCACGGTACCAGAGGTACCGCCTTTAGCGACCGCCGATTTGCCCGTATCGGCTATCGTTTCTTCGACCAAGCTATTCCATGCACCGCAGTTATCACAACGCCCCGACCATTTCGAATGACTCGTGCCACATGACTGACAAACAAATTGTGACTTTAATTTTGCGATACTACAACCTTATCCCTTCAGTGTCGGCGTTGGCTCAAGACTGCTATTAATGCTTCTTGAGAGCGCTTCATATTCTTTTCTTAGCGTATCATATTCTTGACGCAGCCCATCGATAGCCGCGATCTCACTCTTTAGCGTCCGGAACCGTTCACGCAACTCTTCTTGGCGTGAGGTAAGCGTATTATACTCCGCTTGGCTGTCCGATGATCGCTGATTATAGGCGCGGATATCACGCGACAATGACGCCGCATCGCGCTCATATTTCTTGATGTTGACGTTCACTTTTAATGTTCGCTCGTTGATTGAAGCCGCTAGCGCGTCGAGCTTACTAGTAGCAGACGTAAACACGGCCTGGTAATTTTGATAATGAGCCAGCACCTCCTTGCGGTCAACGAAGTACTTTGCATAGTGTGCCTCAAGTTTCGTACCAAGCTGCGTGTACTCCGTGCCGAGAATCGAGTGAAGTTCATTACTCTCCTCGCCAGGTTCGTTGACCTGGTAATACGCCATTCGCGCTTCGAGCTCCTTCGTCTTGACAGATGTATACACCTTCTTCAATTCGGCATCTATCTCGGCACGCTCGGTATCGTTCATACGCTCATACGCTGCATGCAGTAGCTCATGCGCCGCTGTTGTCTCTTCGATACCGTCCAATTTATCGTTCCGCACATCGTAAATGTAAATCAGCTGATTGCTATAACAGCCGACGACCGGGTTGTTCGGCTCGGACTGCGGGCAGCTCTGGTTGAATCCTTCAGCCGATTCGACGACCGGTTGGCTACTGTCAAAGTAGAGTTGTCCAAGCGAAGTGAGCGCCAGAGAATTCCGTATCTCGAGTACCTGCGAAGATGGCGTAAACTGCCAAGCGCGTATAGTATCAATAACTTGCTGTCGGTAAACAACCAACATAGCCGAGATGATGACAGCGAGAAAAACGATAACGAAGCTAACGATATGGAGTTTAGACTGCGGCCTCTGCACGAACTTTCACCGTTACCTTTCCATCTTGCATGCCCACATTAAGAACGCTTCCCTTCTCAAAGTCACCAGATAAAATACCTTCGGCGATTGGATGCTCAAGCTCGTTCTCGAGCGCACGTCTAAGGGGTCGAGCACCGAATTTTTCATCGTAACCTTTGGTGATAATGTGACGTTTTACTGCCGCGTCAACGACCAAGCGCATACCCTTCTTCGTGAGACGTTCATCAAGCTCCGCCAAGAGATTATCAAGGATTCGCCTCACTTCACGGCGTGTCAGCGCACGAAAAGTGATCAGCGCGTCAAAACGGTTGATAAGTTCCGGACGCATGATTTTTTCGAGCGCACGACGGGCCGCACGTTCGTTTTTGGCATGCTCTTCGTCAAGCTCCAAGCGGTCTTCTTTCGTCGTGGCATTAAAGCCTAGACTCGATTCTTTCATCATCTCATCGGCACCAACGTTGCTAGTCAAGATGATAATCGTGTTCGAAAAATCGACGGCGCGACCCTTGCCGTCAGTCAATTTGCCGTCTTCGAGTAGCTGCAGCAGCGCCTGCAATACGTCAGGGTGCGCTTTCTCAATCTCATCGAACAGCACTACGCTATAGGGCTGACGGCGAACTTTGTCAGTCAATTGATTCGCATCATCATATCCGACATACCCAGCTGGTGCTCCAAGCAGGCGCGCGCTATTATGCCGTTCGCCATATTCACTCATATCGATTTTGATAAGCGCGTCTTTACTACCGAATACCTCACGGGCGACTACTCGAGCGAGCTCCGTTTTACCAACACCGGTCGGTCCCATAAAGACGAAGCTGCCGATTGGACGCGTCTGGTTCGACACGCCACTCCTCGAACGGCGAATCGAACGGGCTACTTTTTCGACGGCTTCTCTTTGGCCGATAACATACTTCGTAAGGTGTTTTTCAAGATTCTTGAGTGTTGCTGCCTCCGACTTGCGGACACGCTTGACCGGAATACCTGTCATGGTGGCGATAGCATGCGCGATATCATCACTCGTCAGTGTGATTGGACTGCGCTTCTCGCGTTTTTCCTGAAGTTCATCGAGCGACTGCTGAAGCTTGACAATGCGCGTTTTATAGAGCGCGGCGCGTTCATAATCTTCATTCACTACAGCGTCTTCCATCTTTTCATTGAGATTCATCAACTGCTTCTTGTAGTCGCGTTCTTTACTCGGCTTCTGGCTCTTGGTGGCGCGTAGTCGGGCTGCCGCTTCGTCTATCACGTCGATTGCCTTATCGGGCATGAACCGTTCCGACACATAGCGATCAGCCATGAACACCGCGTCTTGTAGCACCTCGTCGCCCAACTCAACACTGTGGTGCTTCTCATAATAGCTCTTCAGCCCCCGAAGTATCGCCAGCGTATCTTTGAGGCTCGGCTCTTTGACAACAATCGGCTGGAACCGACGCTCAAGTGCTGAGTCTTTTTCGATATGTTTACGGTATTCGTCAAGCGTCGTCGCTCCAATCATGTGCAGTTCGCCGCGCGCCAAGGCCGGCTTAAGCATATTGGCAGCATCGAGCGCTCCCTCGGCTGCACCTGCACCAACCAGCTGGTGCAGTTCGTCGATAAATACAATCGTATTACTACTCTTCTTAAGCTCATCAATCACTTTCTTGAGCCGCTCCTCGAACTCGCCACGATACTTCGTGCCAGCGATCATGGCGGCAAGGTCAATCTGAATAACCCGCTTGTCCAGCAAGTAATCCGGAACATCCTCGGCAGCAATCCGGCGTGCTAGTCCTTCAACAATCGCGGTCTTGCCGACACCCGGCTCGCCGATAAGCACCGGGTTGTTTTTCGTCCGACGCATCAATATCGTCACCATACGTTCTTGCTCTTTGTCGCGTCCGATTACTGGGTCAAGTCCACCACTGCGCGCCTTGGCGGTCAAGTCAGTTCCGTACACATCAAGCGCTCCGCCACGGCCCCGTTTTTTCGTTTCGCCAGTTGCTTCCATCTGTTCGAAATTCTGCTGCTGCCGATCAAGATATTCTTCTAGCTCGGCCTTCAGGTCGCCGACATCAACCCCCATGTCACGCAGCAGCACCGTGGCTCGAGCGCTCTTTTGGTTGACGATACTATAAACGATATGTTCAGTGCCGAGAAAATCTTGATTATATTCCTGTGCCATTTCCCAGGCCATTTTTAGTGTCAGTTTCGCGGTTTCGCTGAGCGCGATAACGCCCGGCACGATCGTGACGGTACGCGGGGTTAGATTAAGCGCCATCTCGGCGCGGTTTAAGGTTACCTCGGCGTCTGCAAGCAACTTTGCACCTACCGAGCTCCCTTGAGCTAAGATGCCGAGCAAGAGATGCTCCGTGCCGATATAAGCACTGCCATACCCTCGGGCGATAGCGTTCGCCTGCTGTAAGCTTGTCCGCGCGTTGTCGGTGAGCCGAGATACAAATTCTGCGAATTCATCTGCCATAGTTCTATTATTATCCTCCGTTTCGCTATGCGCAAGCGTTTTAGCAATTCATGCACATTACTATACTAAGTATACATAAAAATTAGCACTCATGCAATGAGAGTGCTAATTTTAAGAAACATTATTTATTCGGCTGATTCTTCGACAGCGCTGAGGAGGCTATCTTCGATATTCTTCTTTGGTGCTTTTGGTTCAGCCTTTTTGGCAACCGCAGTTTCGATATCGAGTTCGTAACCGGTCAGACGTGACGCCAAGCGAACGTTCTGGCCGCCACGGCCAATCGCGATTGACTGCTGGTCTTCGTTAACGAAGACTTTAGCGGTTTTGGTCTCTTCGTTAATCTC
>Ga0172380_10007220_pt1 | contig 12570 bp, 10 predicted proteins | sample Leawe162metaG_FD_119747 | JGI IMG/M metagenome (GOLD analysis project Ga0172380, IMG submission 119747) | Leachate microbial communities from a municipal landfill in Southern Ontario, Canada - Leachate well 162 metaG | ecosystem: Engineered > Solid waste > Landfill > Unclassified | place...
AGCGTGTCGATGAGCGGCCGGTAGCGCTGGTCGACGCGCACGAGGCGCGCCGCGACGCCCAGCACGCCGCGCTCGTTGAACAGGTTGATCGGGTACTGGTGCGCGATGCCGTCCAGCGGCAGCACGGTCAGCGACCCGCCGCCGTGCTCGCGCAGGTACTGCACCGCCGCGATCGCGTCGTCCGCGTGCTCCACGACGACCGCCGAGATCTGCTCGGCCAGCGCCGCCTCGATCGCCTGCTCCAGGCCGTCCGGCACGTGCAGGAGCCGCCGCACCACGCCCACGATGCCCTGCAACGTCGGCGCGCCGTCCTCCCCCGTCGCCTGCGAGGCGTCGAGCAGCGCACGACCGGCGTCGCCGGCGTCCTGCGCGGTCGCCAGCAGCGTCTCCAGCATCGCGAGCCGCTGCTCCAGCGCGCTCACGTCCGCCTGCGCCTGCCGGTGGGCGTCGTTCGCCTCCACCGCCAGCCGCAGCTGCTCCTCCAGCTGGCGCTCCGCGACCTCGCGGCGATGCCGCTGCTCGCCGGAGGCCGTCATCAGGCCCAGGCCCGCGTGGTGCAGCTCCAGTGCGCGCTTGCCGTAGTCGCGCAGCCGGTCCTTGCCACGTGCCGCCGATGCCTGCGCCTCGGCGCGCGCCGTCTCACGGCGCGCCGCCTCCGCCTGTCGCTCCGCGATGCGCCGCTCGAGGTCGGCGATCTCGCCTTCGAGGCGCGTGCGGCGTGCCTCGACCTCCGACAGCGAGCGCAGCAGCCCGCGCGCCGCCTCGTCCGCCGAGCGGAGCGCCTCGCGCTCCCGCTCGAGCGTTGTCTGCGATTCCAGCACGCGCGCGTCGAGCGCGCTGTCGTCCGCGGCCTCCTCGGCCTCGGTTGGTGCGGGCGCGGCGGCGATCTCCGCCTCGACCTCCTGCGCGCGCTGCGTGAGCAGCTCGAGGCGCTGCTCGGCAAGCGCAACGGCCTGCTGCAGCCGCAGCCCCTCCTCGGCGAGCGTTCGCTCCTCCGCCTGCGCGCGGTCGAGCACCATGCGGCGCTCCGTCGCGATCACGTCGACGCTCTCCAGCCGAGCGGCGACGGCCGCCAGCTGCGCCTGCGCGGAGGCGAACTCCTGCGACTTCTGGTCGTGCTCGGCGCGAGCCGCCGCCAGCGCCTCCTGCGCCGTGCGCAGCTCGTGCTCGTAGTAGACCTGCAGCACCTCGGACAGTTCCGCGTGCAGCGTCCGGTAGCGCTCGGCGCGCGCCGCCTGGCGGTCGAGGGATCGCAGCCGCGGCTCGACCTCCTTCACGAGCATGCGCACGTGGCCGAGGTTGTCGCGGGTCTCCGTCAGCCGGCGCTCCGAGCGCACGAGCTCCAGGCGGTGTCGATGGACGTCGGCGGCTTCCTCGATGAGGTCGCGGCGCTCGATCGGGCGCAGCGCCAGCACCTCGTCGACCAGGCCCTGCGTCATCATCGCGTAGGAGTTCTGGCCAACCTGCGCGCGCCGGAACAGATCCTGCACGTCCAGCAGGCGGACCTTCTGGCCGTTGATGAAGTACTCGTTGTCGCCGGAGCGGTGCGCGCGGCGCGTCACCGTCACCTCGCGGAAGTCGATCGGCATCCACCCCTCGGTGTTGTCGAGGGTGAGCGTGACCTCGGCCATGCCCATCGGTCGGCGCTTGTCCGACCCGGAGAAGATGACGTCCTCGGTCTTGCGTGCGCGGATCGAGCGCGCGGACTGCTCGCCCAGCGCCCAGCGGATCGCATCCGAGACGTTCGACTTGCCGGAGCCGTTTGGCCCGACGACCGCGGTCATGCCGGGGCCGAACTCGAACTTCTGGCGATCGGCGAATGACTTGAACCCGTGCGCCTCAACCTTGCGGAGGTACATCTACGCCTCCGTCCCGTTGCTCGCGTCGCTTGACCAGCTATCCCCGGCGGGGTCATCGAGGCGTGCACGCACCGCTGCGATCGCCATGCGCGCCGCCTCCTTCTCCGCCGTCTGCTTGCTGCTGCCGCTGCCCGCGCCGAACACTTCGCCGTCGATGCGCACCTCGATCGTGAACCGGCGCGCGTGCTCCGGCCCTTCCTCGTGCGTCGTCACGTAGTGCGGCCGGCCAAACCGTCCCTGCACGAGCTGCTGGAGCGCACCCTTCGGGTTGAGGACAGACGAGTCCTCGTCCAGCGCCGCGATCTCGTCGCGGAGCGCGTGGTGCGCGAAGCCGCGCGCCGCCTCCAGCCCCTGGTCGAGCATCACCGCGCCGACGATCGCCTCGAACGCGCGCTCCAGGTTGCCCTCGCGCGTCCTGCCCCCGGTCGACTCCTCGCCGCGCCCGAGCAGCAGCTCGTCGCCCAGGCCGAGGCGTGTGGCGACGCGCGAGAGCGTCGGCCCGCAGACCAGCTGCGCGCGCCACTCGGTCAGGCGGCCTTCTTCAACGGAGGGGTGGGAGGCGTACAGCGTCTCAGCCACGATCAGTCCCAGCACCGCGTCCCCAAGGAACTCGAGACGTTCGTTCGTCTCGGGCGAGTCCCCGGGGTGCTCGTTCGTGTAGGAGGAGTGCGTCAGCGCCGTTCGCAGGAGGCCGGGATCGCGGAAGCGCACGCCAAGGCGGGCCTCAAGCCCGTCCGGTGATGCCCCCGAAGGTGCAGTGGACGATGTGGACGCCATCGCGTCCCTCCCCTCACCGCACGCAGCGCCCCCGCCGTACGATGCCTGCCTGGCCGCCTCGACTCTCACGCCCTACACGTCCGCGCTGGGGTCGGACTGGCAGGATGGTAGGGGCCGCCGAGAAGGAGTGTCAAGAACGGCTCAACTGCTCATACGCCCGAGCACATCCTCGCTCCGGCGCGCCCTCCCACCCCCGCTCCGCCGCGTCCTCGACGCCGCGATCTCGGCTGCCGAGGCTGCGCGCGTGCCGCTCTGGGCGGTCGGCGGCCCCGTTCGCGACCTTGCCGTGGGGCTGCCCGTGCGCGACCTCGACCTCGCCACCCCCGACCCCGCCGCGCTCGCCGAGGTGCTGGCGGCCACCCTGGACGGTCGCGCGCATGTCGAGCCGCGCTTTGGCACCGCCAGCGTCACTGGCAGCCCTGCCAAGGCGCCGTGGCGCGTCGACCTCGCCGCACTTCGCACAGAGCATTATGTCAGGCCTGGTGCCCTCCCGACCGTCCGCCTCGGCGCGACGATCGAGGCCGACCTGGCGCGCCGAGACTTCACGGTGAACGCGGTCGCCCTCGCACTCACCGCCGAGGCCGGGCGCGGCATCCTCGACCCCTTCGGTGGCCTCGACGACCTCGCTGCGGGCCGGCTGCGGGTGCTCCATGCCGCCTCGTTCCGCGACGACGCCACGCGCCTCTGGCGCGCTGCCCGCTTCGCCGCCCGCCTGCGCCTCCGCCCCGACACCGAGACGGCGCGCTGCATCGCCGAGGGCACGCGCTGGCTCGACGCGATCTCGGCGCGCCGCCTCTGGCGTGAGTTCGCGTTGGTTGCCGCCGAGCCGCGCGCGACGGCTGCCGTGCGGCTGCTCGACCGCTGGGGGATCCTCGCGGCAGCGCACCCCGCACTCGCGCTCGATGAGGAGTCGCGAGCCGCACTCGGCCGCGCGCGTGGTCCGCTCCCCGCCGAGGTGCTGCTGGCGCTGCTCCTCGCCGGGCGGGGCGCTGCCGATCGGGCTGCTGCCGTCGCGCGTCTCGGTGCGCCGCGCGATGCCGCGCGTGCCGTCGAGGACGCGGCCATGCTGCTCGCGCTCCCACCGGCCCCGCCACCCGCGTTCGCGACGCTGGAGGCCGCTGCACGCAGCATTCCCACGGCGCGCGCCGCTGTGCGGCTGCTCGACCTCGACCGCCGTCCGCTGCTGACCGCGCTCGCTCGCTGGGAGCGCACGAGCGCGCCGCTCGCCGCCGCCGAGGTTGCGGCGCTGGGCATCGCCCCCGATCCACGCCTCGGCGCTGCCCTCGCGGAGTTGCGTCGCGCTCGGTACGTGGGCACTCTGAGCAGTGCGCCCGCCGCCCGCGCGCTCGTCCGCCGCTGGGCCGCCGAGGGCCTGCCGACCGCTCCCGAGAGGATCCGCCGATGACTACCGAGACCCTGACCTGCGTCGTCTGCGGCGAGTCCGGCGCCTCGCTCATGCTCTTCGAGCTCTGCGGCGGCTGCGGGGAGATGTACCACTTCAACCAGACCAGCGGCCCCGGCACGGACTGCGGCGCCGCCTGGATCGAGGATGAAGAGACCGGGATGCTCTACTTCTGCAACACCTGCATGGACACCGCCCGTGCCGAGGATCAGCGGAAGATCGAGGACATCACCGCCGCCGCCGCTCGCGGCGCCGCGACTCCCGACATGCTGCTCCAGCTCATCGAGGCGATGCAGAAGACCGGCCAGGCCGCGCCCTCGGCGACCGACGGCTTCCCCGGCATGATGCCCGGCATGCCCGGCGCCCCCGGTGGCGTGGCGATGCCCCCCGGCCCCATTTCCGCCGCCGACCTGAGCCGCATGTTCGGCCAGCCGCTGCCCGGTGCGTCCGCGCCTGACGAGCCGTCCGCCGCGGCTGCCGACGCGCCCCCACTTGTGACGCCGCGCCGCCGCCAGGCGGAGCGCCGCTACCGCCGCATTAAGTAGCCAACGATGCCCGACCGCCGTCGCCGCTCCCACGCCTCGCAGGCCACGCCCATCGCGTCACCGCGTCCCGCGCCGACGCCGCGCAGCGAGGTGCGCGAGCCGCGTGCCTCGCGGCGCGGCGGCTTCCGCTTCCCCAGCGTCGGTACGTGGGCCGCGTTCCTGGTCGGTGCGTGGGTGATGCGGCTGCTCGACGTGCTGCCGACCACGATGCAGAACCCGATCGACCTCGTGCTCTCGGTGCTGACTGCTACCGTGGCGGCGATGGGCTGGCGCTACGCCGCCCGCGAGCGGCTGGCGCGTGCCCGTGCGGCGCGAGCGCGGGGTTCCGCCGGAACCAGGTGACGCCCGCGCCCCATGCATCCTCAGCCCCGCCGAGGTCGTCCGCGGCACCCTCGCGGATCGGCGCGTAGCCGCAGCGCAGCATGAAGTACATGCCATGCCCGTTGCCGCGCGGCACGCGTGCGTACCCCTCGACGACACCGTCGCGCGCCAGGCGTGCCTCGACCAGCAGCAGCGCCCGTGTCCCGTACGCGTGTCCACGCTCCCCCGGCGCGATCGCCAGGACATCGACCGTCATCGCGTCGGCGTGCGGCACTCCGCGCCGGAAGCCGATGACGCCGACCAGCGTCCCGGCCGCCTCGATCGCGTAGCACGCGAGGCCATTCGGCAGCGGCGGCGAGTCACCGGCGTAGTTGCGCTCCACGTTGTCGCGCAGCGCCCGTTGCACGCCGTCGCTGTCGAGGTCGGCCGCCGTCGCCGCGCGCAGCAGCAGGTCGCCCTCGCGCGCCCACGCCTCCGTCATGTGCCGAGCCAGCCACCGACCGCGTTCGCCACACCCGAGGCGGGCACGCGCCGCACCTCGCAGTCCGGCAGCGCGTCCAGGAACGCCTCGCCGTACGGCCGCGCGATCACGCGACGGTCGAGCAGCAGGAACACCCCGCGCTCGTCGCGCCCGCGGATCAGCCGCCCGAAGCCCTGTCGGAAGCGCAGCACCGCTTGCGGCAGCGCGTACTCCGTGAACGGGTCGTCATAGAGCGCCGCCCGGCCCGCGTAGACCGGATCGCTCGGCACCGGGAACGGGAGCCGCGCGATCGCGATCTGAGAGATCGCCTCGCCGCGCACGTCCACGCCCTCCCAGAACGCCGCCGTGCCCAGCAGCAGCGTCCGCGGCTGCTCCACCAGCGTGCGCAGCAGCCGTGCGGGCGCGCCGTCGACGCCGTGCGCAAGCACGCCGATGCCGCGCGTTGCCAGCGGTACTACCAGCGCGCTCGCCGCCTGTCGCACCGCCGCGTGCGAGGTGAACAGCGCCAGCGTGCGCCCGCCCGCCGCCTCGGCCGCCGCCGCCAGCACGCGGTGCACCGCCTCCGCGTACCCCGGCGCCTCGGGCGTCGGGATGTCGTCCACGACCAGCGCGAGCACCGCGCGGCGATAGTCGAACGGTGACGGCACCGACAGCGTCTCCGGCTCGAGCATGCCGAGCGTGTCGATGCTGAAGTCGAACGTCCCGCCCGCGCTCAGCGTCGCGCTCGTCATCGTCACCGACTCGCGCGCGGCGTAGAGATCGGAGGCGAGCCGCTCCGCGACCTCCAGCGGCGCCGCCTCGACGCGCACGCCGCCCTCGGTCTCCACCAGCCAGACGATGCGCGACTGATCCGCGCGCAGCACCGCGTCGTGCAGCACCGTGCGCGCGCTCACGATCGCCTCGGCGAGCTGGCTCAGGCCGCCCTGCACGCGCTCGACTGTGGGCGTGCTTGATGGAAGCGCGCTGATCGCGCCGCGCACCTGTGCCAGCCGCTCGCCGCAGAACTGCAGCGTGACATCGAGCTGTGCCGCAGCTTCCTCGACGTCGTCCCACAGCGGCTGCGCCCGCCGCGCCGCTGTCACCGGGATCGCGCGCTCGCTGCCGCCGCGCCCCTCCTCGGTGAACTCCTGCGCGAACGCACGCAGCGCGACATCGAGGTCGGGGATGCGTGCGAGGACGCTCGCGGCGCTCATCGCCAGCGTGTCGCCGACACCGGCAAGGCTCGCCGCCGGCGACAGCGCCTCGGTCTCGCGCCCCAGCGCGAACTCGCGCAGCCGCCCGATCTGCGGCGCCAGCGCCTCGACCTCGTTCTGGAGCGCCCGCAGCGACAGCGAGAGGCCGTACTGCTGCGTCGCGACACCTTCGAGGCGATGGGCCTCGTCCACCACCAGGTGGCGATACGGCGGCAACACCTGGTCGCCGCTCGCGGCATTCGCGAGCAGCAGCGCATGGTTCACGACGACGAGGTGTGCCGCAGCAGCGCGTGCCCTCGCGCGCAGCAGGAAGCACGAGTTGTCACGCACGTACGCGCAGCGTCGCGAGAGGCAGTCATTGCTCTGCGCCGACAGTGCATCCCACGCTGATCGCTCCGACGCGGGCACCGCGATCTCGCCCAGCTCACCGGTCTCGGTCGTCGGCAGCCACACCGCGATGCGCGCGTGCAGTCGCGCCTCGGATCGGTTGCGTGCGCGTCCGGTCGCGCGCACCTCGGCCCAGCGTTCCAGGCAGAGGTAGTTCGAGCGTCCCTTCAGCACCGCCGACTGCAGCGTCCCGGGCTCCGCGCCCGCGAACGCCTCGACCACCGCCTGCGCGCGCGGCAGGTCGTGCAGCGCCAGCTGCTCCTGCAGGTTGAGTGTGTGCGTGGAGACCACCACGCGGTCGTCGTTGCGCAGTGCGTGCAGCAGCGCCGGCAGCAGGTACGCCAGCGACTTGCCGGTGCCCGTCCCGGCCTCCGCCAGCAGGTGCCCCGACATCGAGATCGTGCGCGCGACCGCGCGTGCCATCGCCGTCTGCGCCGGTCGCGGCTCGAAGCCCGGCAGCAGGTCGAGGCGCGTCGCGGCGAACCGGAACAGCGCGTCGACCTCGTCCTCCGTCACCGCCTGCTGCATCGGTGATGGCACCAGCGGCGACGGGAGCGCGCCCGGCGCCGCGACCACCAGCGCGCCTGCGGCGGTGGCCTGCTCGCGCGTCATCGGCGGCGCGATCTCGCCAAGGCCGCTACTCGCGCCCGCGTGCACGCACGCCGCCGCGACCAGCGGCAGCACCGGCCACTCTCCCTGCTCCGCGATCGTCAGCAGGTCGAGCAGCACCGAGCGCGGCAGGCTGTCGAGGCGCGTGAGCAGCGACAGGAACACCTCGCGCGTCGCGTCCGCATCGGCGAGCGCGCGGTGCGCCACGGGCATCGCGATGCCGAGCGTCTCCGCGATCGCGCCGAGCTGCATGCGGTTCGCCGTCGGCAGCAGCGCCGAGGCAAGGTCGTAGGTGTCGTACGACGGCGCGTCGACGGGCAGCCCGGCCGCGGCGAGGAAGCCGAGGTCGAACTGCACGTTGTGCCCGACGAACGTGCAGCCCTCCACGAAGCGCGCCAGCTCCGGCAGCACCTCGCGGACGTCGGGTGCGTGCGCGACATCCGCCTCACGGATCGAGGTGAGCGTCTGCACCGCCGCCGGGATCGGCTGGTTCGGTCGCACGAATGTCGAGAAGCGCTCGGCGCGCCCGGCGCGATCGAAGCGCACCGCGCCGATCTCGATGATGCGGTCACTCACCACATCAAACCCGGTGGTCTCGAGGTCGATCGCAACGTAGGTCTCGGGCATGGAACGCTTTCGTCAGCAGGGGATGCGCCGATGGTACGGCTAGCGGGCGATGTTCGGCAGCACCCACCCGAACGCCAGCACGGCAAGCCCGCCCAGCACCCACGCCGTCACGCCGATGCCGCGCCTCACGAACGCCGCCGCACCCACGATCCCACCGATGCCGAGGCTGACCACCAGCGAGAAGAACAGGTTCGGCGTGAGCAGCATCGGGCTGGGCGCGTGCACCCGCGAGCGGTAGTAGAGCGCGCCGAGGACGAGCCCGAACGCCGTAAACGTGATGCCGAGCAGGTTCACGAACAGGATGCCGACGATCGGCGGCTTCACACGTTCCCAGCCGGGGAGCCAGTTGCGGCCTCGCGCCTGGCTGCGGGCCAGCGAGGCGAGCAGCACCGCCGTCGCCACCAGCGCGAGCGCAGCGCCGACGATCCACCCCGCCAGCAGCGAGCGCATCAGCGCCTCGTTGAGCACGCGCGCTAGCCCTCGATGACCTCGAGCGCCGCGGCGCGGCCCAGCGTGCGCGCCTCGATCACGCGTGCCCCGGTGCTTTCCAGGTCGCGGCGCAGCGCGGCGGCGCGCAGATCCTCCTGCACCAGGGAGTACACGGTGGGGCCCGCACCGCAGAGGTGCAGATGCGGCGCGCCGACGGCGCGCAGCGCGGCGTAGTGCGCGACCAGCTCGGGGTCGCTGCGCTCGATCGCCGCCTCGAACGGGTTGATGAGGTCGGCGGTCGGCGGCGGCGCGCCGCGCGCGATCCGCTGCGAGAGCCGCCACGACCGGTGCCCGTCCGTGAAGTCACGAGGCGTGAGCGCGCCGTAGCGCCGCGCGGTCTTGCCTGGCCCCTCGGCGGTCGCGGGCACCATGAGCAGCAGCCGCAGCGGGCGGAGGTCGCGCAGCGGCTCCACCTTCTCGCCCCGTCCCGTGCAGTGAGCGGTGCCACAGTGCACGAAGAACGGCACGTCCGACCCGAGCGTCGCCGCGATCGCCTCCAGCCGCGCCGGAGGCCAGTCGAGGCCCCAGAGCACGTTCAGCCCGCGGAGCACCGCCGCAGCGTCGGACGACCCGCCGCCGAGGCCCGCCGCGACCGGGATGCGCTTCGTGAGCTCGATGCGCACGTCGGGCGCGCGTCCTGCGGCCTCGGCCATCGCGCGCGCCGCGCGACCCGCCAGGTCGTCCGCAGCATCGATCGCCTTCGCGTCGATGCCCTCGATCACGACCTCCAGGCCGTCGTGGGCGCTGAGCCGCACGCGGTCGGACAGGTCGAGCGTCGTGAGCACCGTGTCGATCTCGTGGTAGCCGTCGGGGCGCTTCCGGGTGACCTCCAGCGCGAGGTTGATCTTCGCGGGCGCGCGCAGCGTCAGCACGCGCTCCGCCGCCGATGTTGCGGGCGTCGTGTCAGGCATCGAGCAGCTTCGGGTGCGTCGCCTCGATCGCGTCGAAGAGCCGTCGCCAGTCCGCCAGATCGAGGTGCTGCGCGCGCGCCGCCGGGTCGATGGCCGCCGTGCCCAGCAGTTCGAGCATCGCGCGGTCCGGGATGCCGAACGCACCGGCGAGCACGTTGTGCAGCTGCTTCCGAGGTTCGCTGAAGCCCGCGCGCAGCAGGTTGAACAGGCGCGGGATGCGCTCGTGCGGCAGTCCCGTCCCCGCCTCGCCCTCCGGCAGGCGCACGATGCGCACCGCCGCGGACTCGACCTTCGGCGGCGGCCAGAACGCCGAGGCCGGGACGTCGAACAGCGGCTCCGGCGTGCCGTAGCACTTGATCGACATCGACAGCAGCGACTCGTGACCCGGCCCGCCGACCATCCGGCGTGCGACCTCGCGCTGCACCAGCACGACGATGCGATCCGGGGCCGGGTCGGCCTCCAGCAGCCGTCGGATCACCGGCTGCGTGATGTAGTACGGCAGGTTGCCGGTGGCGATGTACGGCGCGGCCGCACCCGCCTCCTCCAGCAGCTCCTCCGGCGTGTAGTCCAGGCAGTCGGCGTTGATGATCTCGACGTTGCCCGCCTCCGCGAGGCGTCGACGTGACAGCGAGGCAAGCTCCTCGTCCAGCTCGACGGCGACGACATGGCCGGCGCGCTTCGCGAGCTCCTCGGTCAGCCCCCCGGGGCCCGCGCCGATCTCCAGCACGGTGTCCTCCGGCCCGAGCAGGCAGGCATCGGCGAGGTCGCCGAGGATGAACGTGTCGAGCAGGAAGTGCTGGCCCAGCGCCTTACGCGGCGAGACGCCCAGCCGGCGCAGGACCTCGGGCGGCGTCACCAGTGAGGGTGACCGCTTCGCCTTCGCGGGCCGCGATGAGCCCTGGCGCGACGATCCGCCGGACCGCCCGGTAGGCCGTCGAGGCTCAACGGCGCGCTGGCCGCCGGCACGTGGTGGGGTCATGGTCGTGCCCCGCCGTCGAGACGATCCACGGGCTTGTCTCCGTCCGCCAGCTCAAACCCGGCGACCCTGCGGCACCCGATGCGACCGGTGTACCGCTGCTTCCTTCCGGACCTGACGGGGTTTACCGGACATCGCCGCGCAGGACCAGGCTCTCAACACTACGTGACGGTGACAGTCTCCAGGTGCCGACCCTCGGGCGGGCATTCAGCCCCGCTATAGCGGATTGCGGGTACAGGGCACCGCTGGCTCCCCGCCTAGCACGACCATGAACGATGCTACGGGAGCCGCCCACCCCGGTCAAAGAACGAGGTGCGCGCCAGCATCGAGGTTGTGGTGAACGAGTCGCTAGCCGGTGCCGCCGTCGTCCCGCTCCGCGCCCGCGCGCTGGAGCCGCGCGTCGTCGGCCTGTTGGCCGCGGCGCAGACGCGGCTGCCCCAGCGGCGGCGCAGCAGCCGCGCACCCGCGATCGCCTACACCTACCACGTCGCCCCGGAGCGCGAGCTATGGGGCATCGTGCGCGGCACGACAATCCTCGGCGTCGCGGGTGTCGAGCTGGTGGACGGCGCGCTGCGCGTCCGCGACATCGCCGTCGCCGCCGAGGCGCGCCGCAACGGCCTCGGCCGTGCGCTGCTGGCGCACCTACACGCCGCGTACGGCAGCCCGGAGCTGCTCGCGTACGCCACCGAGGCCGACGTGCCGTTCTTCGCTGGCTGCGGGTTCACGACGGAGCCGTTCGGCGCCTTTCGCTCCTCCGGGCTCGCGCGCATCCGCTGCACGCTGCCCGTCGGTCGCCACCTCCTCGGTCTGCCCGTCGAGGTTGAACGGCGGTAGAGGTGGAACGGCGGTAGAATCGAGCCTCCTCGCGCGCGCCCGTACGCGCGCCACCACTCCGAAGCGAGGTCCCTGTGCGCATCCTCTCCGTCGGTCGCCCGCTGGCGCACCAGTCGATCGATAACCACACCGTCTGCAACGCGCCCGCCTTCTCCGACTTCGACGCCGTGATCATCGACCCCGCCGGCATCGTCGAGGTGGTCGAGGACATCGTGGAGGCGCGGGCAGAGCACCTGACCTACAGCAACCTCCGCGTCGTGAACGGCCAGACCGCCGGCGACGGCATCGCCCTGACGGAGGTGCTGCGCCGCCGCCTGGACGAGACCACGCGGGTGCTGGAGCGCGGCGGCGTGGTCGTCGTCTTCGCCTCGGTGCAGGCGACGATGCCGGGCGTGCTCGGTTTCCCGGGGGCAGACCGCTACTGCTTCCTGCCCGCCCCTGCCGGCGTTGCCTGGATGTCCCCGCTGCTCCAGTGGGCCGAGGGCGAGTCCGTCGCCCTCAGCGACCACGCGCACCCGTTCGCGCGCTACATCGATGCCGTCCGCAGCAACGTCCGCTACCGCGCGGTGTTCGAGGAGCGCACGCCCGCCTTCGCCGCGCTCACCGCGAACCGCGCTGCGCACATCTTCGCGCGCACGGGCGGCGGCTCCCCGGCCGGCGTCGAGTTCGCCGCCCTCGGCGGCCGCATCGTGTTCCTGCCTGCGCCGGGCCCCTACGCCAGCGTCACCGACATGGGCGCGGCGATCGTCGGCGGCATCGGCGACCTGCTCGCCACCCCGGCGCTCGACGACCGCGAGCCGTACTGGCTCAGCCCGGGCGCCGTCCCCGGCTACGCCCGCGCGAACGAGGACGCGATCGTCGCCCGCGACCTGGCTGACCGCGCCCATGAGCGCGCCGCCGCCGCCGAGGCCGAGCGCGACCGCCTTGGCACCCTCCGTGACGTTCTCTGGCGCGAGGGCCCGTACGGCCTGCTTCCCGCCGTCCTGCGCTGCTGCGAGCTGATCGGCTTCCGCACCGGTGGCGACGAGCGCGCCCCGCTGCTCTACGGCGACAGTGGCGAGCTGCTGCTGGAGGTCGAGGGCTCCCGTGAGGCCGTCGGCATGGCGCCCCACTACCGCCTGCGGGCCCGCCTCGATGCGCTGATCGCGGACGGCAACGC
>Ga0172380_10007221_pt1 | contig 12569 bp, 4 predicted proteins | sample Leawe162metaG_FD_119747 | JGI IMG/M metagenome (GOLD analysis project Ga0172380, IMG submission 119747) | Leachate microbial communities from a municipal landfill in Southern Ontario, Canada - Leachate well 162 metaG | ecosystem: Engineered > Solid waste > Landfill > Unclassified | place...
CCCTCTTCGTCACAGATCCCCTGCAACAACTCTCTATCCCCTTCGAAAGAAGCGTAATTATAGGCCGCTATCCGCCGAGTTCGTAAGCCGTCAACCTGAGGCAATGTTCCGGCACGGTCAAGGACAAGAATGTTCCCGGCAAAACCGCTCAGAACCCATTCGCGAAAAAGGGAGAGCCACACTCTGCCAATCCCGCCTTTTAAGAGCTGGAAAAAAACTCCGTCAATAATTATCGGCCCTGAGCTAATCATCGGTTCCGGCACTTCTCAACCATCAGGCTGATTAGAGCTGTTTTCATTGTCTCCCCACATCCAGAGCGGCTTTATATGCTTTTATAGTCTCTTTGACACATGCATCCCAACTAAACCTGCCAGCCTGTTTAATTGCCAGGATCGACAAAAAACGGCGCAACGGTTGATTTTGGTACATCTCCAGGACGGTACGGCACAATTCATCCTGGTCGTCCGGATCAAGCAGGATGCCGCCATCGCCAACAACTTCCGGCAGCGACGACGTATTGGAAGCAATGACCGGAACACCGCATTGCATGGCCTCAAGGGGAGGCAGTCCGAAACCCTCATAGCGCGACATGTACACAAATGCCAGTGCCCCGCTGTAAAGGGCCGACAGCTCGTCGTCGGGGACAAAACCGGTGAAGATAATCCTGTGCAGCAAAGATGGGTGTGCCCCGGCCGCCTGGAAAATGGCTTCGAAATTCCACCCTTTCGTACCGACCAGGACAAGCATCAGGTCCGGACAACTGTTTTCCGCAACCAGCCGGGCAAAACAACGGATAACATGATCCACATTCTTGCGCGGTTCCAGGGTGCCGAGGCCGAGGATGTAGGGCACGCCACCGGGAATGGCGTATCTGCTCCGCACCATGTCCAGCCGCTGCTGGTCGCAGCAGGGATAAAACGTGTCCCGGCTCGCGGCAAGCCACGTGACATGGGCCTGCTCAGGGGCAACACCCAGATGCTGGCAGACATCCCGCTTGGTGGCTTGGGAGATGCACAGCACATGGTCCGCCGGCCTCAGGCTTGCCAGGATGCGGGGCAACGGATTAACCGCCTTCCCCGTGAACATCTCGGGGAACAGGACCGGTATAAGGTCGCACACCGTCAGGAAGCGCTGGTAGCCCAGGCTTGCATCGGGCAAGGCATGGAATGGCGAGTGGAAAATATCGGCCGGGGGCAGTTCGTGTGCAAAAAAGGGAACATGACTGAGCCCGGAATCTGCTGCCAGATAGTCCTGACAGGCACGAATCGTGTCAGGGGCAGGTTCGGTCAGGTGCTGGGTGGAACAGAACAACAGGTCGATTTCCGGCGCTGCCGCCAGGCCATGGGCCAGATTTTCCACCACCCGGAACACACCGGTCTTCGCTGATTCATAGAGTCTGGAAAGGCCGAGCACCGAGATATCGAGAAGCACTCGCATGTTCCTGGCAGGGTCGACGGAAGGTGACGACTGAGGCGCTAGCACCGGCTTGCCACCGCGGGCGCCAACTCCATCGGCAAGCATCCCATCCCATACGGCAATGGATTTTTCGGCTGTCTTCTGCCAGGTGAAACCGGCAGCTTGCTGGCGGCCTTTCCGACGAAGTTCCTCTGTTGCTGCGGGATGCAGCAGCAGATCCAGCATCGCATCACGGATGCCGGCGGTATCGTCGGGAGCCAGCAGGATTGCGGCATCGCCCGCAACCTCGGGTATTGATGTCACATTGGAGGTAATAACCGGGCATCCCCGTGCCATGGCCTCCAGCACCGGGAAGCCGAACCCCTCGAATTTAGACATGAACAGCAGCGCCACTGCCTCCTGATACAAGATCTCAAGGTCTTCACGACTGATGAAACCGGTGAAGATGATATCTGAGATCCTCTGTTCCGCACAAAACGCCTCATATCCTGCCAAGGCCCCCGATTTTTCACCGACAACGACCAGGCGCGCGGGAGTACTTTCACGACAGGCAAGAAAAGCCGTGGCCGAGGCATCAAAGTTCTTGTGGGGGTCAAGGGCGCCAACATGCAGAAAAAAGGGTTTGGAGATACTGAGCCGATTTAATGTCTCCATAACCTGTTGTTGATTCGGCCGGAAGTCGGAAAGAGATGTGTTAAGACCGGCCATGATCACCCGCACCCGCTCTGGAGAGATGCCCGTCTCTTTGATAAGGTCCGATCCGGTGAAACCCGAAATGGCCAAAAATGTTGCTGAACTTTCAACAAATTGTTTGAGCCGCAACCGATAATGGGTACGCTGCAACTCGCTCCAGGTCTGGAAATAGAGATGGAGCGGGATCAGGTCATAGAAGGTTGCCGTTATCCTGTCAGCCCCCTTGAACAGCCGCACAGGCGAATCATAGCCGCGATGGAAGCTCATGGGATCACAGATATGAAGGATGTCGACTTGGTCAGGATTAAACTCATCGATCAGGCGGAAGGAGATATTTGGCAGTGCTGCCAGGACTTCCAGCGGCTTCGGGATATCCCTGAACTCGGCATAACAGATGAATTGCCAAGCGGGCCTACATTGCGCAACTGCCATGAGGTGATAGCGCGAATAGTGCCCGATGCCACGGGCAATGGAATCGGCATAGTAGAATGTACGGGCATCAACCCCTATGGTAACTGGGTACATGGATTAGATCTTTTTCCGTATGAACAGGCCAATGGATGTGGTGACGTATTTCCACAGTAACAGACGCAGATGCCTCTTGTCCGGGGCTGTCATATAGGGGGGGATATCAACGTAGCGATCAAGTTCGCCGGCACCCGTATCATAATTCACTGTAATTTCATGCCCTTCTTTGCGTAATGCTTCCGCCATCTCTTCGATATCGCATCTCCTGAAAATTACGGTCGGGCCGGAGCTGACAGTAAGCTCATCCGAGGAAAGATTGAATTCCGTGGTATGCAGGGCGATGCCACCCGGTTTCAGGCATCGCATCTGATTCAGGATGAACTGTTTGCCCTGCTCGATTGACCCCACATGTTCAAAGGCGCAACAAGACCAAGTGAAATCAAATTCCTCTCGTTGTAACTGTTCCGGAATTCGGTTCATATCAACATAAGCAAACTGCACTTGGCGCGAAAAAGTCTCATAATCACAGATGCCAGGCAAGAAAAAATCCTGGACGGAATCGCTGTGCTGGTTGGTATCGACCCAAGCCTTCTTGGCAGCGTTGTCGGGCTCCAGGTCGGTTGCCAACACCGCGCAACCCCGCTTGGCAAAATACGGGATCAATTTCTCCTTGCCGACACCAAAGCCGAGCCCCACGCGACCGGCTTCGAGAAGCCCTTCCTCCTGCAGCCCACGAGCAACAAAGTAATATTCCCAGTTTTTGCGTTCGTAATGGTCCGGTGGAATGCCCAGTTCACTGCACATCTGCCGATACCAATCCGTCTCAAAATCTTCTTGGCGGCACAGCCTGGATATCCTATGGTCCCCTACCTGGACTGAGGTCCGTAGGGAGATTGGGGTGATGGTTTCAGCTGACGCCAACCCCAGGCTCGACTCCAGGAAGGCCACCTTGTCGTGGAGCGTTTGGTTGAATGGTGTAGCCTTGCCAGTTTTGGCAAGAGCATCGCGGTAATTTCTCAACATCATTGCACGGTTGCTCTGTTCTTCTACCTTGACTCCCGCTGACAAGTTGCTCTGCTCTTCCGCCTTGGCTCCCGCCAACAGGTGGCGCACGATGTCCACAGGGAGGTTCAACGCCTTGAATTCCAGGTTGGTAAAACTGCGCATTGCCGTATCGAGCCATGTTTGAGGGAGTCGGGAAGCAGCCCCTTTAGAACCGGATGAGGCGAAATTCAGGTACAGTGCAAGCTCCGCCGGATCGGCGCCGGTTCCGGCAACAGCACCGAACAGTTCCTTTGCCGCATCGTATCGGCCAAGCCCCAGCAGCAGAACCCCGATGCCGGTCAATGTGTCCGCATCACCCTCGACATGGGCAACTGCGTCTTGCAGGTCCTTGAAAGCGGTCCCCATATCGCCGGCATCAATGGCGGCAATGGCATGCTGCACCGCGGTAAAGGCACGGCCCCAGCTATTTCTCTGCCCAGACAGTGCCAGGGCGTTCTGAACCTTGGCCGCCGTAGGGCGATATTTTGCGGCAAGGGCGTTGACCCGCTGCTTCAGCTCGATATTGCCGGGGAAGGTATTAAAGACACGTGACACCAGTTGCATGCCTTCGTCCCAGGAGCGTGAAAAGAAGTAGTCTGCAACCTTTTCCAGATCCACATCGATCCTGAACACCTGGTCCCCAGTTTGCGTGATGCGCCAGTCATCGTGGATGACTGTTGCATCGAGGCATAAATCTATCCGGACCCCGGCTGCCTGGAGTTTGCGGGAAAAATCGACATCTTCCATCTGGTTCAGCCCACGTACGGCATCCCATTTCACCTTGTCTGCAACCCAGGACTTCATGATACATAATCCGCCGGTTACATACAGAAAAGGGTCGGTTTCATGGTAATCGAGCAATACCTGGCCACGTGGCCCCCCAACGGTAGCCCAACTCCAATAGCGGGTGCCGTCCGCATTCAGGAACTTTACGCAGAGTACATCGTAATCTTCGCCGAAACGCACCAGCCCCTGGTAAAAATCTCCCTGGAACAAAAGGTCGTCATCACAGACGATCAGGTGGTTGTAGCGGGCCTTTGCGCAGAGGAGATTACGCATCTCGCCGAGGCGGCCATTATGGGCAGCGTCAGGCAAGGGATAATAGGTGAATCCCGCCGGCGCCATGCCGGGTGGCAGTTCACCGGCGATCAGGATTTCATAGTCGGGTATGGCCTGGGCCCGGATGCTGTCGAGTTCCGCCCTGAGTTTTGCCAATCGTTTGCCGTTGGTGATGATGCAGAAGGAATAGCCGAACCGCCTTGACCCACTGTAGTCGCCGGTTCCGGCCGCAGTCCCCTGGGCCGCAACGGTGCGAAACATGGCTTCGTATTTGGCCGTCTGCTGTTTCCAGGTCCAGCCGTTCACAATCGATTGTCGGGCGTTCAGAGACATCTGTACCAGGTCGGCACGTTTCAATTTGCCGATGGCCTCGACAATGGCGTTGACGTTTCTTTCCACCAGGTAACCGTTGTAACCGTCAACAATCAACTCTGGCATGTTGCCGACCCGGGTAGAGATCACCGGCAGCCCGCACGCAAGGGACTCCAGGGCTGGGTTCGGCGTCCCTTCCATCTCCGAAGCGCAGATATAAAAGGAGGCCTTATGGTATAGCTCATCGCGCACCTGCTCCTGGGTAAGGACCTTGCCTTTATAGACATTCTCCGACTGGTCGAGGGCCAACAGTTTCACGCCTGACCGCTGACAGGCCTCGCGGATGATATCGAGCCCCTTGTTGCCAATGGAGATGGAGTTGCCCACCCAGCATGCAGTAATCTCGTCCGGTCTGACATCTGCCGGGTAGAACAGTTCCGTATCCACGCCATTCTGGCAGCAGAAAAATTTGTTGAGGTGGGCCACCTGCTGAAACACCGTGAGATTATTGACCAGACCAGCAGCGCAATGTTCCCGCAGGAGCAATTCGACGGTCTTATCGATTGTTTTGGGACAACTGCTGCCAACGATTATCTTGTGACGAGGCACATGCTGCACATGTTCGAAAAGGTAATACTCGAAGAGCAGGATCAGGTCATACTCCTCATGGTTGAACGGGGTGCCGATTTTCCTGATATCAATGACAAATCCCGGAGATATATTGTTCTTTATGTGATGTGCCCTATGCCACCAGGCCCAGCCGGGTTCATCATAAAAAACCAACACATGCACCGGTTGGCTGTCTGTAATCACCATATCATCAGCCTTACAAATGAAATTGAAAACAGTTCACCTACTCGCCCATGGTTTTTGGCATGGCACGCTTGCTAGAATTGTTACTTTTCGGTTGCAGGAGTCCCCAGCCAGAACAAATGGGGGCCCTGACCCAGTTGGCCTTGGAACCACTTATGTCTGATAGCCTCATCGACGCCGGCAAACGATGAATTCTTGAAATTATTAAAACAGGTGGCATCGCATGCCACTGTTTTGAAACCATGCTTTTCCATTAGTTGGATCAGCGATTCGATTTTAAACGATCTCAGATGCTGCATTCTATGGAAGATGGTGCCACATGAGGGACAGAAGACCTCATTCCTTTCCAACTGTTCTTCAAAGGGGGTAGTAATAAACAATAAGCCGCTTCTTTTATTTATGACTCTTCGCAACTCCAACAGTATCGGCGCCAGATAGATTTCCAAAATATGTTCAATGGCCTCGATGAAATAGACCAAGTCGAATGTATCGTTTTCATAAGGCAGATTACCATAGGTAGCAACTTGAGCACCATGCCAGTGTCTGTTACTGCTGTGCTTATTATTCAGCCGGTCTGTCGCTTTGTTTGAGAAATCCAAACCCCACGTATCAACATCATTTTCGAGCAAATACTCACAGAGATATCCCGGGCCGCACCCATAGTCCAGCACTTTCCCATTCAAAGCACCTGGTGCCACGATCTTGATGAAATTGACCAGCGCATCACCAACCTGACGGGAAAAATAATTTTCTGTGGCAACATTTGATAGAGATTGATATGCCCAAAAACGCTCGATCAGTTCATTTGTCCATTCTATCCTGTGGGGAGTAACGGCATCGCCGGGCCGGGATTTCTTAAGCGTACTAGCGAAGGCGTCGGACCATAATGGTGCCGTATCGTTCCAAGTGCGGTGCGTTGACAGTTTATAAGCTCTCTGCGCCCTACTGGTTCGAAGGTAATCAATATTGGCCCGGCACCAGTCAAATGCAGCCTTGAATGCCGCAATATCCCGATTGATTATCAGTCCATTGGTATTGTGAATGACCAATTCCGGGACAATACCGACATCGTTCGCTACAATAAAGCAGCCACAGGCAAGTGCTTCGATTACTGTTCTCGGATCACCCTCCGCAGTAGAAGCAACGCAAAAAACGTCTATGCTGTTATAGAAATCGCACATTGCATGGTAGGGGGTATCGCCAGCGGCAATACATAGGCTGAATTCATTGCCAGCCGCTGGCAGGAGGATGTCGTTCAGCCCCTTGCAGGGATCTTTACTGTTGCCGGCCCAGCCGATACGAACCGGTCCTGCGGGATTTCCTTTAAACACAAATTGCTCTGCTGAATAACCTTTTGGCGCAAGATGGCAATCTTTGAAGGGGGACAACAGCTTTAATAATCTCCGGGACGGCACAATAACTGTTTCGGCATCCTGCAAATACGAATCTACCATGGCTGCCGGTGTCATACATCCGTAGTGGGACTCGAGGGCCCAACGATGGCTGCTGACCTGCTTGATCACCATCCGGGGAGGGAATCCGAACTTACGGTGATAGGTTTCACCCCAGAACATCACCACAAGCACATCCGGTTTCAAACTGGCCAAATCCGGCTGTTCGGCGACATATGCTATCGTGAATTTGTATTTATCAGAAAGCGTTTCGGCAATCCCCCTGGCATTGATGTCAAAAGCCCAGCCTCTGACGTCGGCAAGGAACACAATGTGAGGCTTCGCCGGCAAAGACTCCTTCGTTTGCCTGTCTTGCCCTGCATGATTTTCAGGTGTCTCCTTTGCAAAGGAGAGCGGCACGTCAGAGATGGTGAACAGGCGTTTGCCGGAAGCGGTTTCCTTGATATTGTCTACCAGTTGGTAATGTACCCCTATGGAGTCGCCCGTGTGGTTGCGCATTTGGCGGATAATTTGTTCCACCGTGTTTTGGGCAAAGCCATTGTCGGGGACAATGGAAACGGTAATGCCATAATCCTGCCCCTGGTAGACCTGAAATGCCTTTATTCCAGGCTTGTGGTAGAACAAGTGGGTAAAATATTCGCCATGGACAAGCATTCCATTGGGCAGGGAAATCGTGTTAACCGTCCTCCCAGAAATTTTCCCAAGGCGTGAAAACTGGATCTGGCCTGCTTTGGCTTCCGTTGCCGCCACGGTCCCCACATCGCCGATTTCATACCGGATAAAAGGCATGGCATAGTTGACCAGATCTGTTACAACCAGTTTCCCTTCTTGGCCAGGATTCGCCGGGGTATTATCACGGATCACCTCAACCAACCGGATGTCATCGGCAACAAGCAAACCATTGTGATGTTGATCCTCACATGCAATGCATGATATTTCGCGGGAACCATATAAATCATATACCGGCGCACCGAAAGCCGCCTCGATGTTTGCCCGCATCGCTTTTGTAAGCGTTTCCGCTGCAGATTCCACGGCATGGGGCTTGATCGGTGGCAGACGCCGCGCTTTCATGAACTCGGCAACAAGTTGCAGAGAACCGGCATAACCTCTCACCGTACGTGGCTGCCAGGCAACCAGCTCATGGACAAAGGCCTCGATTGCCTGTTCCGAACACTTGAAAACATTGAGCCATTTTTCATTTGCAGGTTTGAGCTCGGGGAAATCACGGTCAGCTCCCCAAATCAAGGCCAATTTATCCTCGTCAAGATGGCCAAACCACCGACGGAAACGTTCCTTGGCCGCATCGACCCATAGCTGGGCCCGGGCATCCCGGTAAAACACCAGAGGTTGTCCTGTTGACCCGCCAGTCGCGTTCTTCTGCCAGCCATTACGGTCTATTGATGTTGATAAAACCCCTTCCAGGTTCTCTTGAAGTTCCCTTTTGGTAATTATTGGGATATTACGGAGGTCATCAAGGCACCTAATCTGCAAAGCATGACCGCCATGAGACCCCAAAATCTTTTTGTAGTATGCACAGCTGGCGACTGAATAAGCTATCAGGTTGTTCACTAGCTGTATCTGGCGTGCAATGATCTCATCGCGAGATTTCCATTGATTAAGCTCAATCTCTACCATTACTTGCGCATGATTATCCGAGAGTAAGCCTTGGTCATACCTGGTCATTACATGGCCACCTTTCCAGCAACGCTGTTACTCATAATTCACAAAACCCCTTCCAGCCCCGGGGCGTTTCGGCTTTTTTGCCGTATGTCCTCGACAGTTGCAGATAGTCAACACCACCATCGCTGGTCCTGAACATCGGAGCCTGGCATTCAGAAACAAGTGGGTACGCGGTCTGGGTAAAACTGCCTTTCACCAGATTCAGTTTGTTGAAATCCAGATGTAATAGTGCACTATGGGCCAGATCGGAATATGCTGCCGAACCGCTGAACGTCAAAACCCCGACCGCTAATGGATACGGTGCCAGCGGCCCCTCGCCCTGGCCGCACACAATGGCGTCCGTGAGGTGGAAAATCTGTCGTTGTGGTTTGCCATGCAGGTTACCCGCGGTATCCCCATAGAGCAGGCACCTGTTAAGGTCCAGGCACATTCTCCAGCAGGTGTCATTCCCGTACCATCCCCCCTCAAGGTCTGCCTCGTGATACCGCCCGAAAAGCCCGAGCAATCGTTCCGCCCGTGCCAGCCAGAGATCATGGGACGGAGTGCCGATGGCCTTGTTCGCCTCATCGTAATAAATTTCAGCACAGTGCTTCCACCATTCCCATCCCGGATAGCAGTCTCCGCCAATACCGGAACCGCCGAAACGATGATGGGGTAAATAGTCCTTGTTGCCGTTTATACCGACCAGATTCTTCAAAGCCCCTGTCAACCCTGTTTTCCTATGGGTTTTCAACTTCGGCATATTGATGACGACATCAGCATCGAAAATCTCTTTCCATAATAGATACTGGTGCTTGCCCCTGTGATGGGTTTTTGCCAGTTCTTCAGGATCATAACATGTTACCCTGAAATTCTTGTCACCCGTTATAGGTTCCAGGATGCTTGCACTGCCAAGATCGAACAGAAGGTAATCATCTTTTGCTTTCCGGTCTGTAATGACATGTGACAACGAGTTGTCTGGCATGACCGTCCGTCTCAGATCCAGGAGCGTTACCGGAATATCGCCAGCTGCCGCAGTGATGCGATGTTTCAGGTCTGCCGTGACAATTTGTTCCCACTTGCAACGTTGCAATGGGGCATCGGCAATAGTGATCCGGGAAGGCTGGCAGGCACTGACACGCGCAATCGTTGCAAGCAGGAGTTCAGGATGTGTGATCATGCAGTCCATGCCCGCACCTGATTTATTCATATGAAGAACAAGGTTGGGCTTTAAGACGACACGGCTTCCGGGCGCGATGATATTCGAGAATCCCTTGTCATTGCCGAAATACAGTGCCAATGCTTGCTGCAGTAAATCTTCAACATGGCTGCGGTCATACGCATTCGTTGTGCATTCACCCCTGGCAATCCCAACGACGTTCTCGCTCAGCGGCTTTATTTCATTGGCAAGACGAGGTCCGGGGACTGACAAGGCATCCTCTGAGCTGACTGTGCCAGCCATTTTTCCCCTGAAATGCTCTGCAACCGGCTGAACCAGGTTTTCCCACCATCTGGCTTCGGAATAATCTGCCATGGCCCGTTTCCAGCCACGGTATGCAATCTCACGTCTCTCGCGGTCATGGTCCAGATAATAGCGTGTCTTGTCGATGCAATCCGCTATCGAATCGTAGCCGACGACCTCCTCGTCAAGTTTGAACATGCGCCGGAGTCCTGACGGGTTGTCGCAAATCTGCATAACCCCCATTGCCGGCAGATGGACGGTGCGCGTATTGTTGGGACCGATGGTGTTATTTGTGATGTTCCAACCGATTTTCGCCCGTGGGTAGACAAGATGGGGCCAGATGTTGCCACCGGGCCATCCGGAGCCACGTATGACACTGTTTGGGAAATGTCTGGTCAGTTCCTGAATCTTTATTGTACGGTCTTCTACCGGCGTACCACGGGCACCAAGGAAACAACAATCGATTTGCCGCTCTCCCGTCAGAATCTGTTCCTCGTCAACATGTGGCGCGCACCACTGCGGCCTAATGGGGGAAAAGAGCCAGCCAACACTCTTGCAGCCCCATGAACGAAAGAGGTCCACACATGAGGGGTTTGCTGTAAATGCATGGTCAAATGCCGGCGCCGCGGGACGGCTCAATACCTCCGAACTCTCCGGGTCATCTGCCGAAGTCCATATCGTATAGACCGCTAATTGTCGAACAAAATCAGGATGCAGCATTGATCCGCCCGAGGCAATCATGACATCGAATGTTTCAAGGCGCCGCGCAAGGTCTTCATATGCCTTCATGAGCACCTGATCACGGTTCCGGTACCGGCGGTCCAACTCCGGGAAATGCAGCCACCCGCCAGGGCAGGGAATCGGAAAGGTTTCAATGGTATAACCCAAATTACTGATCCTGCCGGCCCATCCGTTTTCGACATTTGCTCTGGCTTTTGCGTACTCGGGGAAGACGACGAGGTAGCGCAGTTTTTTCAAGTCAACCATTGCGGGTGACGGCCTGCTCGCAGCGATTACCGACACTCCCTGTGCATCTGTCTCTTTTGACGGTTTTTTTAGAAACCCTATCCACGAATAATCAAGGCAATGAATCTCAGCATCATGCAGATGCTCCATTGCTATGAAAAACTCAACTGCCAACATCACTTCATTAATCCAAGGATAAACACTACGGAAGCGCGGTGAGAAATCATGCCAGGCAATGAAACCACCAGGTTTCAACCGCTCATAGGCATTGATCGTGTCACGGTACACACAGTCCTTATCATGGGCGCCATCAACAAATGCAATGCTCAACGTATCTATTTCATCCGGCATAACCCATTCCTGGGTATTTGCATAATGCTGAATTATATTCGCAATATTTCTTTCTCTAAAATATATGCCTATTTGATCTTTACCCAAACTATGGGTGACAAGACTTCCTGCCGACTGATCCAGTTGTTCAGGCAAGGCATTGACCGTATGGACCGTGCTGCCAGGGGCGTTGCGCGCGAACTTGTAGGCGCTCCTGCCGTGGGATGTCCCTATATCAAGGAATACGCCGGTGGTATTGGCCGCTAAAGTGGAGAGAATCTCCGCATCCCGTCGTTTACGCCCAAAGCGTTCACATTCGTTGTCTTCCGTGTCAATATCAGCTTCATCAATCAACCCCGCAACTTTGAAGTTAACGGCAGCCATCAACTCAGCAATACTGCTATGATTGATAATACGCATGGTTTCCCCGTTATATCCGATCTTGCCAGCTTGTTACGATCTCTTCGATGATATTTCTGAGCGATTTAGTAATGCCCCACGCAGGATAATGGGCAGTCATTTTCCTCAGGTCGCTGTAATAGCAAATGTGGTCACCAATTCTGTTTTTCTCTGTATATTCCGTAACCATCGGAATATGCGTAATGGATTCTATGATGGCAATGGCCTCGATTATCGAGCAGGAATTGCCTTTGCCCCCGCCGATATTGTAGACTTCGCCGCTTCTGGGGTTTTGGACAAAATTATCAATGAAACACGCCACGTCGAAGGAATGAATATTGTCTCTGACCTGTTTGCCCTTGTAGCCGTAAATATTGTATTTTTTCTTTTCCAGATTTGCCTTAACTAGATAACTCAAAAAACCGTGCAGTTCGACACCGCAATGGGTAGGCCCGGTCAGGCAGCCGCCGCGCAGGCAGCAGGTATGCATGCCAAAATAGCGGCCATACTCCTGCACCATTATGTCTGCGGCAACC